>Ga0099364_10001470_pt1 | contig 38770 bp, 44 predicted proteins | sample TergutTh196P3_FD_73070 | JGI IMG/M metagenome (GOLD analysis project Ga0099364, IMG submission 73070) | Microcerotermes parvus P3 segment gut microbial communities from Pointe-Noire, Republic of the Congo - Th196 P3 | ecosystem: Host-associated > Arthropoda: Insects > Digestive system > Gut ... | reverse complement strand
GTGGCTGTATCTGTTCACGCAAAACGTAACCAAGGACGGTGGAGTGCTCGCGAATTGGCGCATGGATGCGCCAGTGAGCGATTGCGGGAACAGATACAGCCATCCGAGCGCAAGGTTCTGGGAAGCAACCGCTCATTTTGTAATCCTTAGCCTTGCCATGGCGCGGGCGAGGGAAAGCTTTGATTGCCTGTACTCGCTCATGCTCTGTTTTTGCCGCAACCGCTCCTCAGCTCGTCGGAGAGCCTCCTTGGCGCGGTTTATATCTATTTCTTCCGGATGCTCGCACGCCTGCACGAATATCATTAACCCATGACGGTTGACCTCCATAAAACCTTCCGTATTTATGGCTTCTTCCCAAGAGCCATCTTTCTTAATACGGATAGACCCGGCGACAACAGGCATAATGAAAGGGGTGTGGTCTGCAAGGATCGTGACCGAGCCGTCCGGCGCATCCATAGTCACAGCCTCGACCTCCCCTGAGAAAAACTCACGCTCTGGTGTGAGGATTTGCAAACTAAAAAGCTTTGGCATAACTCCCTAACCCCTGTAACGTAATATTCTGATCCCTGAGTACTAGCTGTCGAAGACCGCATTAAAGTGTCTTCGCTTTTTCGTGGACTTCGTCGATATCGCCTACCATGAAGAAAGCCGATTCCGGGAAACTGTCGGTTTCGCCGCCCAAAATTGCCGATAGAGAGCGTATTGTATCCTTTAAAGCCACGAAACGCCCTTCCATACCCGTGAACGCTTCCGCGACCGAGAACGGCTGCGAAAAGAACTGCTGTATGCGCCTCGCCCTGTAGACAATCTTTCGATCCTCCTCGCTCAACTCATCCATGCCAAGAATCGCGATTATGTCACGAAGTTCGCGGTATCTGTTAAGGCAAGCAGTGACACCCTGCGCTGTCTCATAATGCTCCTGCCCTACGATATCCGGTTCGAGAATACGTGAGTAGGATTCAAGCGGAGAGACCGCAGGATACACGCCGATTTCAGCGACGCTTCGCGAAAGGACAGTCGTCGCGTCAAGATGTGAAAAAATTGTCGCGGGCGCGGGATCCGTCAAATCGTCCGCAGGGACATATATCGCCTGAACGGATGTTATAGAACCGTTTTTTGTAGAAACGATTCGTTCTTGCAGATATCCGAGCTCATTGGCGAGCGTCGGTTGATACCCCACGGCGGAAGGCATTCTCCCGAGCAAGGCGGAAACTTCGGTTCCTGCTTGCACGTAGCGATATATGTTATCGATGAACAAGAGCACATCGCGGTTCATCTCGTCGCGGAAATACTCAGCCATTGTCAAACCCGTCAATCCGACCCTCATACGCGAGCCAGGAGACTCATTCATCTGGCCGAATGCAAGCGCAGTCTTATCTATCGCTCCGGAGGCTTTCATATCATGAATCAGTTCGGATCCCTCGCGGCTTCGCTCACCGACACCCGTAAAAACAGAATAGCCGCCGTGTACTGTCGCAATATTGTATATTAACTCCATTATAAGAGTCGTCTTTCCGACGCCGGCGCCGCCGAACAGACCTATCTTTCCACCTTTTGAATACGGCGTCAGCAAATCAATGACTTTTATGCCTGTCTCCAAGAACTCAGTGACGGGGGTCAGATCGATAAACTTAGGCGGCGGGCGGTGTATGTCCCACAGCGGCGTGTTTTCTATCGGGGGGCCGTTGTCTATAGGCCTGCCAAGCACGTCAACGACACGGCCTAGCATCGGAGAGCCGACAGGGACACGGATACCGTGACCTTTACGGAAAATCTCAGCTCCGCAGAAGAGTCCGTCTGTCGAGTCGAGGGCGATACAGCGCACGACTCCGGGCTCAATGTTAGCGGCCACCTCCATATAACGCTCATCTGACGTGACGAGCAGTTCATAAATCTGCGGTTCATCGCCGCTAGTCTCAAAGCGAACATCCATAACAGGCCCGCTAATTTTAATAATAACGCCGGAGTTAGTATTGTCCATCAAAGGTAACCTCCAATTGGTCACGAGTTAAGAGTTGGAATTATTAACTAATACCTCCGCTGCCCCTGTTATTTCTGCGAGTTCATTTGTGATAGCGCTCTGACGGGCGAGATTATAGCGGGTGCGCAGTTCACTGAGAATGTCCTGCGCGTTTGTCGTAGCGGAGTGCATTGCGGTCATGCGTGCGAAATGCTCGCTGGCATAGGCTTGAACCATTACCCCGAAAATCAGGCCTATTACATACTGCGGCACGAGGATATCCATAACAGTCTGCGCCGACGGATGGTATAGAATCTCTGTAAGAGACTCTGCGTCACGAACATCTTCGTAGTCATGGAGCATTATAGGAAGGAGGCGGAACTCGACCGGAGAACCTTTTGAATCTCCGTAGAAAGAGGTGTAAATAACCCGCAAGTCGTCGGTGAGCTCCTTTTCATACAGTTGCGTCAATGCCTCAGCGACATCACGCGCCCTTGATAATGTCGGATCTTGGGCGATACCGAGAAAAGTGATGTCAGGAGTCATCCCGCGCGAATGAAAAAAATCCTCGGCAGTATTCCCTAAAGTGATAAGCGCCGCCCCGGGAGTTTCGTTGATGCGCCTCAGCGCGTAATTGAGCACATTTGAATTGTGCGAACCGCAAAGACCCTTATCACCCGACATCACCATGAACGTCGTGTGATGCCGAACGCGTCCTGTTAAATAAGGGTGTGAAATATCTTCGGTTGTCATAAGCAGTTCTTTCATAGTCCTGCGTATGCCTGAAAAGTATGTTCGGTTTTGCTCAATATGGCCCATGACCTGATTCATCCTATTTGATGAAACCATTTCCATCGCGCCTGTGATTTTTTTTGTCTGTTCCACGGCCAAGATATGATGCCTAATCTCATTAGTCCCCGCCATATTGATCACCATGTTGCGTGACAAACCGCTCGAGCAGCGCTGTAAGATCGAACTTGTCGTTTTCCGATAGCCTCCCGGTGGTTTCGATGCTCCGCATTATCATCCCTGCATTAGAGGCGGCAAAACCAAGAAGCTGAGGAATGATGGATGATATGCCGCGCGGTGAGAATGTCTCTAAGTAACCACCCGAGGCGGCAAAAAGCAATACAACCTGTTCCGACAGCTTATAATTCCGCTGAGCAGATTGTATAAGGAGCTGAATCAGTCGCTCCCCGCGCCGAAGCTGAGTTGCGGTGGTGGAATCAATATCCGCTCCGAATTGGGCGAAAATGGCAATCTCGCGATACTGGGCGACTTCCAGTCTCAGGCTGCCGGATACGTCCCTCATAGCCCTGTGCTGGGCTGCGCGCCCGACGCGAGAGACGGATAAGCCGACATTGATGGCAGGGCGCTGCCCCGCGTTAAACATCTCCGTCTCCAAATATATCTGCCCGTCAGTGATGGATATTACGTTTGTCGGGATATATGCCGAAATATCACCTGCCAGAGTCTCGACTATCGGAAGCGCTGTCATAGAACCTCCTCCGAGTTCGTCCGACAACCTTGCTGCTCGCTCAAGCAGGCGGCTGTGCAAGTAAAAAACGTCTCCCGGATAAGCTTCGCGGCCAGACGGGCGGCGCAGCAGCAAGGACATCGCCCTGTAAGCTATGGCATGCTTTGACAAATCATCGTAAACGACCAACGTATCGCGCCCGTTGTACATGAACTCCTCCGCCATCGCGCATGCCGAGTAAGGTGCAATGTACTGCATCGCGGCTGTGTCGCTGCCGAACGCAGTGACTATTATGGTGTAATCAAGCGCGCCTGCTTTTTCAAGCATATGCGCGATGCCGGACACCGTCGAGGCTTTCTGCCCGATCGCGCAATAGATGCAAATGACGCCCTTGCCCAGTTGGTTTATTATCGTTGATAAAGCAATCGAGGTTTTCCCGGTCTGCCTATCGCCTATGATGAGTTCTCGCTGTCCCCGGCCTATGGGGATCATGCTGTCAACTGATAAAATGCCCGTCTCCAGCGGCGCGTCGATCGGAGATCGCTGCATAATAGTCGGGGCAGAAGCCTCAATAGGGCGAAAGCGACGACAGTGGAGCTCGCGTCCGTCAAGCGGCCTTCCGAGCGGGTCGACGACGCGGCCCAGCAATTCTTCTCCGACGCCGACCTCGGCGACCCGCCCAGTTGTATGCACGAGGCTCGACGTCGAAACGGTCCCGCCTAAGAGTGCGGCGCCGACGCCGCCAAGATACAGATCAAGCGTAAGGCCGACGGCCCCGCCATCAAATGAGAGGAGTTCGCCGTAGCGGCAGCTTGAAAGGCCATTAATATGCACAATGCTATCACTGTAGCTCTGTACGACGCCATACTCATAGATGAGCGGGGCGGCATCTGAGGTTTCGGCTCGCTCTTTGAGCACCGCACCGACAGTTGAAAATGTCGACTCCGTTTCATGCTCAGAATCATCTTTCTCGATCATACGTCGGCCAAGCTCATTGAGGCGCGATGAAAAGCTCGCGTCATACACCTTGCCGTCGATAATGGCAATAAAACCGCCGGTGATCTTTTCATTTTCTATTATATCAAAATCAAGCTCTGCGCCGAGCTTGCCCTTGAAGCCAACGCGTATCGTTTCAAGCAGGGTCTCATCTTGTTTTGATGCGACTATCAGCATCGGACGTTCCATAGCAATTACCTCGTATCGCTGAAAAAGTCGTCGACCGCGCTTTCGTTATCGCCCGGCACGACCTCGCGCTTTAGGATACGCGAAGCCATATCAGTCGCGAGCTGAGCTACTTCACGGCGCGTACTGTCGATTGCCCGTTCCTTTTCCTCGGCGATTCTCTCACGCGCTTCGGCAATCATGATTTTTGCTTTTTCGCGCGCGTCGATCAATATTTCTTCGGCATCCTCGGAGGCCTTTATCTGGCTCTCTCGCAGCATATCGCGCGAGCGAGCTTCTATGCCTGCAAGATTGTCGGCATACTCCTCCTTGAGCGCTTCCGCATCAAGCCGCGTTTTCTCAGCGGTATCCAGCTCCGAGCGCACACGTGCGGACCGCTCGGACAAGAAGCGGCCAACAGGCTTCCAAAGTATCCAACGGAGCAATATGAATAGCACAGCGATGTTGATCATGTAAATGAGAATATCGGCAGGATGGAGATCCATAAACATCACTCCTTTGCAGCAATCGCCATGCGATTGCCGAGTTGAGAACTCTGAGTCTCGCAGGTATAGGAGAGAAAAACGTGACCCTCATCTCCTAATCCTCGCCCCCTGACTCCTAAGGTGCGCAACAACGTTAGCGCGTGAACAACATTATCAGCGCTGTGACGAAACCGTAAATTGCCGCCGATTCTGTCAACGCAAGTCCCAGCAGTAGTATGGAATTGATTTTACCTGATGCCTCCGGCTGCCGTGCAACCGCATCAACTGCCTTACTGGTCGCGTATCCCATCGATAGCGCCGCTGCCGCGCAGGACAACAAACTAAGCGCCGCTCCAAGCTCTGTCATAAAAAGTCCTCCTGTTTTTACTGTGTTCAGTATTCAATGTATATAACATCCTGCTACTTTTTTCCATTCTACTTTATCACGTATATCATCGTTATTCAACCCAAAGATGAGCGTTTTGGTGAAAATCAATGGATTACAGGTCAGAGGCGATGAGAAAAAGTTGTATTTATGCGATCCGACAAGTGAAGCATGGATGCGTCTCTGAGCGAAAATGAGCGCATAAATACAACTTTTCCCAGCAGCACGCCAAAATCTTCAATCCATATGACCTGTAACCCCTCCCTAATAGTAACTCAAAGCACAAAACCGCATAAAAATACAACGATCGTCCCCTGATCTCTGAACCCTGTCCACTGTCCCCTAAACCTCTCGTCTCCTCGCAGCCAGCAGACCGTATTATTCTATAGCTTCATTTATAAACGTCAGCGTCAGCGTTATGAAAATAAACGCTTGTATCAGGGGGTGGAAAACGTTGAAGAACAGGCCCACGACGCTCGGTATTCCTACAGCGCTGCTGCCGAGTGCGGAGTAAATAAGATTCATGACAATCATCCCGCCGAGCGTGTTGCCGAACAACCTGCAGGCCAACGACACAGGGATCGCGAGCTCTGAAATAGCCCTGAAAATGAAAACGACCGGAGTCGGCGACGCAAGCGACTTGATACGTCCGCCTATGCCCTTTCTTTTTATACCATACACATTAATAAGTGCGAAAGTCATTATGGCCAGCGCAAAAGTCATCGTGATGTCGGAAGTCGGCGCATGAAGCCCGAACAACTCAAGAAAAGCGCACCCCATCATCAGGGCGCCTATTGTGAGGATGTATGAGCACAGGAGCTCACCGGTCTTATGAGTCTGAGTGTCAACATACTTTTGCACAGTTTCGAAAATGATTTCAATAACATTCTGCGCACCTGTTGGGGTATCTGAGAATCGGCGTATCACGGTCAGCCGGATAATCAGTGCGGCGACAATCAGCGCAGCCATCACAACCCAGCTGTAAATCACCGTGGTGCTCAGGCTGAAACCGTAAAAATCGACGCGCTCGGGCCACAGCGAGAACTCGATTCCCGCGCCGCCGCCATCGCCTGCGCCGAAAACCAAAACAATAAGCCGCGTCAGGAACAGGTAAGCCCCGACCACGACCAGCATTGTCGCAAATGTTTTCCGGCGCTTGTCCTTTTTAACGGGCCCCCCGGCAACGGCCAGCCTCAAATTGGAATTTCGCCGCCACACAAGGCCTGCGGCAATAATAGGAACAGCAACACCGAGCAATATCAAATCCAACATAATCAGTCACCTTAATTGTAAAATATAGTTACAGATCAGACTTAATGTCATAGTAAGATAAGGTCTCCTTGCCCCCTTCGCGCACGAAGGGGGTGTCGTCCGCAGACGGCGGGGGTTGCTCCCCACAAGGCTGGTGCCAGAGGACAACCCCCGGCGCTTCGCGCCACCCCCTTCGTACGCGAAGGGGGCTCTGACAGCCTTATCTAAAATGACATTACCCTTGACCTGTAACTAGAAATAGCCTCATTTCGTGATAATATACCTTGCGAGGGCACATATAACTAGGGCGGCAATAATACCTATTGCCGCCCATAACAGGGCATCTACTAACAAAAACGCGCAAACAAGCAACACGATTAGAGGCAAAATGAACTGGAAGACACCGTACATGGCAGCCTTCTTATCAAACCCGCCGCTAGTAACGGCCTTCGTAAACTTCGCGAGCATCAAGAACTGCAAAACACCCGAAACCGCGCCGATAATAAAACCAATAACCACGCACGGATACCCCTTCTCTTTCCGCTACTCCGCTACAAGACTGTTAATATCGATGATCAAGCTGATCGAACCATCGCCGAGCACAGCGCATCCGCCCAAGCCGTGCATCCCGGTATTATGCTTCTGAATATACTCGGGAAGCGGCTTTATGACTGCCTGCTGCTCGCCGATCAGCTCGTCGACGAAGAGGCAGAACGAACTCGTGTCGGTGGTGATCATGATAAGAATCCCATCATCAAGAGTCTCGTAATCCGGATAAATATCAAAAATCCTATAGAGCCTGAGCACGGGATAGCACTCACCGCGAATCATTATCATCTCGCTTCCGTCCGGATCAAGGAACACATCACCGTCATTTGGCTTGAACGACTCCTGAATCGAAAGCATAGGAACGATGAACACCAGCTTGCCGACGCGCAGCTTCATGCCATCTATAATAGCAAGGGTCAGCGGTATGCGGATCTGCACGGACATACCCTCGCCCGGGGTGCTGTCGAGAGAAATAGAACCACCGACCTTGTCTATATTACGCTTGACGACATCCATTCCGACGCCGCGCCCGGAGTACTCCGTGACTTCGGTGTTGGTGGAAAAGCCGGGCAGGAAAATCATCTGATAGGCTTCCTTGTCGGTGATCTCATGATCGGGCCTGCTGTTGAGCCCTTTTTCCGTCGCTTTTCTGATGAGCACATCGCGGTTGAGACCCTGACCGTCATCCGTAATAAGGATGACCACATCCCCGCCTGTGTTACGGGCCTCGAGGGTGATCCTTCCTGTTGTGGATTTACCGCTTCTGGCACGGACATCAGGAGTCTCGATACCATGGTCAACGGCGTTGCGGATGAGGTGCATTAGAGGATCTGAAAGCGTGTCAATGATATTTTTATCGACCTCAGTCTCCTCGCCGATCAGGATGAGCTCGACCTCCTTGCCGACTTTTTTGCTGACATCCCTCACAATGCGGTGCATTTTCTGGAAAGAGTTCGAAACAGGAAGCATTCGGATGGACATAACAATATCCTGCAGCTCGTTTATAAGCTTACGCAGCTCTTGACTGCTCCGCTCGAAGGAGTCGATATGCAGATTTGCGACCTCCGGGTTCTTTGTGACCATCGATTCGGTCGTGACGATTTCGCCCATGAGATTCATAAGCTTATCGAGCTTGTTGACATTAACGCTGATGAAATTCTGCTTTGCCGCGATTTCAGGCGTGGCCCTTTCAACTACAGCTTTCTCCTCACGATCCTCCCGCACTTTCGGGCGCATTGAAGCAGGAAGCTCTTCGCTGTCGGGAGTGAGCGGGATAAGGCTTGAGCTTTGGAGGAACATGACATCATCCAATATTTTTCTCAACACCTCAGGGTTTTCGACGGATTGTACGTACATAACAAAACCGTTACGTACTATGGCATCGCTGGCGGCATCGTCGTTGAGATCGGCGGGTTCGTGGATAACCTTCAGACAGAGCGGGGTAATGGTGTTGACGACGCCGAATGCGCGCATATTCTCCATCTGGCACTCCGCTTCGAAAACCAGCCTGATCTTATAAAACGGTGCGTTCGGATCGGCGGCGTCCATATCATCGGCTGAAAAGCCCAATATGGGATCTTCGGCAGCATTGCTTTCGGGCTGTACTTCCGCCGCACCCATGATAACATCGAGATATGCATGTATCTTATCGTTGAGATCGCTGAAATCGCCATCAGCCGGGATACCTGCCGAAAGCTTGTCGATTTCAATTTTGAAATTGTCGGATGCGGCAAGCACTAACTCAAAGACACCGTCAAGCGCTTCTGCGTCGGTGCGCGTCTTTCCCTCGCGTATCTTGTCGAACAAGTCCTCAAGCGCATGCGCCAACTTCGAAAGATTATCAAACGACATCATCGACGCGGAACCCTTGATCGTATGCATCACGCGGAATATCTCGTTGATGTGCTCGTCAGCAAACGCCTTTTCCTTCTCACTTTGCAGCAGAGTCTCCTCAAGTGATTCCAACAGTTGTTGTGTCTCAAAAATAAATACCTCAAGCATGGGATCTTGTTCACGCATAAAAAGTCACCTACTCTCTCCGCCTCACGCGAGTTTCTTTATTGCAGCGATAATGCCTTCCTCTTTGAACGGTTTTACGATAAAACCTTTCGCTCCTGACACGATAGCTTCGCGCACCATTGCCTCTTGGCCCATAGCTGAGACCATTACGATTTTCGCTTGAGGATCGATCTTTGTGATCTCCTTGAGTGCGTCGAGCCCGCTCATCTCAGGCATGGTGATGTCCATTGTGACGATATCAGGCTGCAGCTCTTTGTACAACTCAATGCCGACGAGACCGTTCTCAGCCTCACCTACGACATCATAGCCGTTTTTCGTGAGCATGTTCTTGATTGATATCCGCATGAACGCAGCATCGTCAACGATTAATACCTTAGCCATAAAATATTTATCCTCCTAAATATGCATATTAATCTATTATTAGACATTATATAAACTTCTCGCCCAGACCGACGGTCCTTATTTTAAGCGAGCCGCTATCGGTGTAGAGCTCGATTGTACGGCCATGTGTACCGCCTGTGTCATTTGCATGCACCGGTATCTTCAATTGTGTCAGTATCGCAAGGCTAGCCTTAGCGTTTCGTTCGCCGATTTTCATAATATCGCTATTTTGAGATTTACCGAACATATGAGCGCCGCCGGCAATTTTTGCAACAAGAGAACTCCTTGAAGCGCCGATACGGGTCATTTGATTTACAAGCTCAATTATGGCGGAATCCGCGAATTTTGCTATATTCTGACCCTCGAAGCCCTTATATGTAGGCAGCATTATATGCGCAAGCCCACCAATTTTCCGTGACTTATCGTATAGTGTGATACCAATACATGAACCCAACCCCAGAGTCGTCAGATTGTCGGGGTTTCTCGCGACTTTGAGATCAGCCATGCCAACAACGATCATTCCCATATCAGCTTTCCAATCCTAATGCATTCAATAGTATTTTATACGAATTATAGTCAGGAATCAAGAAAAAATGTCCGGCGATTTCTCCCCCGGGGTCGTTAAACTGTGTTTTCAAGAACAAAACCGTATCGCCGATCCTGCCATATTCAATAGTGGCAATGCTAATAATCGCGCCGAGCATGTCGACGGCAATTTGCGGGACTGAGGGCATGACGCGAAGTCCTGACATAGTCGAGATTGCCGAAAGGAACGAACCGACAAGTATATTCGAAATCTCAACAAGGGTATCGCGTTCCATGTCATTGAGTTGAAAATCAGGTGCGCTCGTGTCCCTCACGGGCTGCTGGAGAGCTTGGGACACCATCGCCATGGCATCGTCCATGCCCAACAGAAGCAATATATAACCGTTTAACTCGCCGGTAAAATCGATAAGCATACCGGCGACAAGCGTTTCCGGGCCATCAAGTACGTTTAGCATGCTGTTAAAAGGGACGACTGACGCATCCGGTACGCTCATGGTTATTCTTCGGTTCAAAAGCCCGGCCAAGGATGACGCAGCATTCCCTGCCCCAATATTACCAATTTCTTTGAAAACGTCAAGATGTTTTATTACACTATCATCATTCGAATCAGTCATATAAACTTACTCCTTATAAATATCTATCTTAATAAAGTCTCGGATTATTTTGCCGATAACTTTAGTAAAGAGGAGAGAGGAAAGAAGAAAGAAGAGAGTTATTTCTTAAATTTGGACCCGGAGGCCAATAATGAAAGTTGAATTAGCGCAGGTCCTCGCGCAAGGGGGGCTTAAGGTAAAAACCGGAGCAGGCACGTTTACGGCTTCGCTGAAAGAAGGCGACAGCATAAAAGCTCAGGTGATATCGGCGGCAAATAACAGCATCGTGATAAAAGCGGATGGTGGACAGACGTTCAGAGCCAGACTGGATTCTGACGCTATGCTATTGCCCGGCGATAACATTTTTCTCGAAGTGACTGCCAAAGAGGAAGGGATCATAACCCTTTCCATAAGAGAAGAGACAGCGGACGGAGAAACAGCGGGGCAGCCGGAGCTTGTCAGGGGGTTTGAAGATAAAACTCTTTTACCGTATGCGAGCAAGCTTGCGGAGCTGAAAATGCCCGTCACTGAGGAAAGCGCGCGGTTGATGAGCGAACTTATTACAAATAATCCGGGCATGACTCTGGATGAAGCGGCATTCATAGCCTCCAACAAGCTGGCGGGAGACGAGAGCCTCATACAAGCAGCCATATCAATATTGTCGGATGGTGATAAGGCAGATGCCATGATTGAGCGGCTTCTGGCATTGCTGATCCAGTCAACGGAGGATGGCGTCTCAGGAGACGCGCAAGGATCAGCGGCAAGAGGGCAGATGTCAGGGGACGGAGGTAACATTAGTCAAAATGTCGCGCAGGACGCACAACAGGCGTCTGTATCGGAGTGGCTTTCGCTGCTCGAAAGCGGCGACGCAGAGGCTGCCGGGACATCTTTGCGGGGACAGTTGCCGTCCGAAGCATCTATGCAAGAGATTATACCACAAAGTAATAGCAATATGCAAAGCACAATTTTGGAAAATAATGTAGAAATGATGAAAAACAACATTTCTACAGGCGATTTACATGCATCCGAGCTGCAAAATTCGGCAATTCTGCAGACGGGCGGGGCAATCGGAGCCGAGGGGACGGAGGCTGGAGGAAGACCCGAAATGCCGGATGCAGCCGCCGATATACACACTGTGCCGGACGGGACGGGTGATTCGGGAGTTGCCGGAACTGCCGGGGAACAAACAAGCTCCGTGAATAATTCGGAACAGGGAGTTCAAAGTACCGAATTTACCGGCAGGGCAATAGCAGAACTCTTGTCAGAACTTCAGGAATTTCGCGGCACACCGGCGCCGGCTTTAGAAAGGTTCTCAAACATGCTGTTGCGGGTATGGGGGGAAAGTGCGGGCGAAGCAAGCGGCGATATGGAAAAGCTCGCGAATATTTTGGATAAAATGTTCACCCGGATAGAGAAAAACGATAAAGACGCCGGAGCAAGGCTAAAGGGTGCAAAGGAGGAACTTTTTGCCAGACTGGCGCTTCTTGAGGAGGCGATAACCCGCGCAGAACCGCCGGCAAGAACACAAATGCTTGAGCAGACGCGCAGGTTGATGGATCATGTTCGACTGCTCAATAACATCGACCAATTTGTATATCTGCAGCTTCCCGTACAGATAGGCGAGGAGAGAAAAACAGCCGAGCTTTATTTATTCAAAAAGAAGGGCGGGAAGCGGGTAGATCCCGAAAATGTCAACATACTGCTGGCGCTGGATCTTGAGAACATGGGACATTGGGAGGGGCTTATTAACTTCAAGAGCAAGGATGTATCGGTAAGGATGGAGGTTGCGGGTCCGAAAGAAAAGGCGCATTTCAGCGAAAACACCGTGTTGCTGCACGAACTGCTCAGCGAAGCCGGTTTTAAGCTTGTAAGCACCGATATAACGCATTCAAAGCAAGAAACGACACCGCTAACGGCGCTGTCTGTGTTCGATAAACTAACAACCAGGGCAGGGATTGACTTCAAAGTTTAGTTAGGAGTTAGACTGTAGTGAGCGAAAATGAAAAGAAAGTTAAAAGGGCTGCTGCGGTCAGTTATGATCCGGACAGGAATGACGCTCCTGTGCTGTCTGCTTTTGGGGAGGGGCATCTTGCGGAAAAAATTGTGGCTGTCGCGAAGGAATCCGGTGTGCCTGTGCTTCCGGATCCGAGCCTGTCGTCCATGCTCTCAAAACTCAGCGTCGGCGACGAGATTCCGGAGGAGTTATACGAAGCTGTCGCAAAGGTGTTGATATTCGTGAGTGAAGTAGATCGCAGCTATGGCGACCGCCTTAGAAAGTCAGGAATGCTGAATAATTAACGTTGAGTTTTTTTGCTAAGTGTGCAATAATGTAAATCAGTCACAGGGAGGATAGTATATGACAGATATTGGCGCGGTAAGCGGTGTGATTAATACAGAGTATGCCGGAGCGGGCGGGATTGAACAAACCGCCGGTATTGAAAGCAACGCCGTATCGCAAGAAGAAAGCAATGCGTCACAGTCCGGCAATGACTTTTCAACAGTTCTGGCGAGTGCGCTGCAGGAGGAACTAACGCGTGTGAGCATAATGGCGAGCAGCGGAGCATCCGGTATGCCGGGCGGAATGATGCCAATGCAGATGCAGGGCGGCGGAATTGAAGAGATGATACTTGCAGCGGCATCCTCGGGAGAGGTTTCAGACGCACAGGTGGCGCTGATGATGCTCATGATGATGATGCAAACCAGCCAGAACGGTGATTTCTCAATGCTAATGCAGCTGATGGCATCAATGATAACGCAGATACAAGATGACGAAGGATCTCTTCGCAGATCGGCGATGTCTTCCGGACATGATCCGTTCATATTGGATACGATAGACTGGAACGTATTCAATACGACCAGAAACGGCGTTCCCATGATGGGCGGCGTTGCGTTGCCGCTTGAAGCTTGGAGGCCGACCACGCCTGTGAGGACCAGTCACGAGGGCAACAGAAGCCCGGAGCTGTACCGTTCGGTTATAAACCAGTTCAGGGTAGAGTCCGCTGAGAGGTACAGGCCGTTCCGCGATGGCAATACGTACTGCAATATATTTGTTTGGGACGTGACGAGCGCTATGGGCGCGCAGGTTCCTCTCTACACAGACCCGGAAACAGGAGCTCCGCTCTACTATCCCGATGTCAGAGGAGCAATATCAATGAATGCGCGGCGGATGGACGAGTGGCTTAAAACGCACGGACCCGACTATGGTTGGCGACAAGTGGACGCGGAGACGGCGCAGCAGTACGCCAACGAAGGCAAGCCCGCCGTCACGACAGGCGGCACACTCGACCATGTGCAAATAGTTGCTCCGTCAAAAGACGGGCAGTTCGACCCGATACGGGGTGTAGCGATTGCCCAAGCAGGCAGGATAGTCACAAGCTACACGCATATTACAAGCACTTACGGCACAAACGCCCTGAACAACAATATAAGCTATTTCGTTCACGACTGATATTGACAAGTCTTGAGCCATGTATTAAAATGCCTTTGGTGGGCATTTATGCGCCTCTGAGAGAAGGAACCATATGTCAACTCTCCTTGATTGTTATAGAATTCTCGGAGTCAGTGTAGGCTCGGGGCTTGCTGACGTGACATCCTCGTATAAAAAACTATGCCGCTTATACCACCCCGATGTAAACGACGACCCTGAATCCGAAGAACTGATGAAAAGGATAAACACCGCATACGCAGTTGTGCGGGAAAAACTTAAGCGGGAAGCCGCGCTCCGCGAACGTGCGGCCTATGCGCGATCCTTGCGGAAATACACATATGCGAACAAAGATGCGGCACACTCGGGGAGCGCAGAAACGCGCAAAACCAGCGCGGATGTGGAAAATGAGGCATATTCCGTCATACATGGCTATTTCAACGCCATAAGCGCCTATGATTATTCGGGCGCTTACAACTTCATCAGCGCGTACGATAAGCGGCAGATTTCGCGCGAAAGTTTTATCGAATGGCGGATATCCGTCGCCAGACTCTATCCCATGCGCGAGTTTACGGTGGAGAACAAATCGAAGCCAGCAACCGTTACATTCAACGATGACAAGAAGCTTTTCGCAAGAAAATTCCGCGTTGCGGTGACGGAAGAAGACGTAACGAAAAACACGACCAATTCCGACGACATCGAAAAATTGGTTATTAACGAGAATAGCCAATGGAGAGTTTTCCTTGGATACCGGGGTGTTTACGAGCTGACGCGCGTCTTCGACGACAGGTTCGAAGACAGACTCAAACGCGATATTGCGGAAAGAATTGAGGAGTATTCCCAAGGGCTTCACGCTGAGTATAACATGCTCAACCTGACCGGTATGAGCAAGGCAGCCTCACGCGAGATATACAGGCAGAAGCGGTTCGGCGGGGCGCTGACGCTTGCCGTGATATCGGTTAAAGCAAGCGGTGTTCAGGAAGCGGGGAAGGAAGCTGGGCAGGAGGAGCTGCTGCGCTCGGCAGCCGGTACCATAAACAGTTCGCTGAGGGAAACAGACACCCCCGCCTATGCAGGGGACGGCGTGTTTGTATTACTATTCGTGGAGCTGAGCAAGAAAAACGCGGAGAGTATTATAAGCAGGCTGGCGTCGGATATACGTAACGGCGCAGGACAGCAGCTCGGCGGGCAAGCACAGATAGACTATGCGTTTGAGGCTTGGTCCGGCGGTAAAGTTGCCGATATGGATGCGCTGAGTAAAGTTTTAAAGAAGTTTGGCAAAAAACTATAAAGATTATGGTGAAAAGTTTCGATTATACTAATGTAAGAAGCTCGTTATAGTCAAGGATGACGGTGAGCGAAATTTTTTTCAAAAGGATTTGAGGTGTATTGTTATGTTTATGAGTCCGATGCACAGGTCTAATCCCGTTAGGATGATGGGCCTATCTTCAGGTATGGATACCGATAATCTTATCCAGCAAATGATGAGAGCTCATCAAATGCGGATAGATAATAAAATGCGCTCCAGAACGATCCTCCAGTGGAGGCAGGAGTCGCATAACAATCTTGCAAACCAGATCAAGAGTTTCAGAAGCTCATTCATGACGGCGTTAGGGTCAACCGGCATGTTCAACCGTAACATGTACAACCCGGTCGTCGCGACTTTTGGAGGCGGTAAAAATGATAGCGCCGTGACTATAAGAACAGCAGCCGGCTCGTCGACCGGTACGATGAGGATAGGCCAAGTAGTCAGTTTAGCAAAAGGCGCGAGCGTTACTACTAACGGCGCTGACGGCGTGGGCGTGACGGGAGCCGGTCAGGCAGGACTTGCGCTAACGACACGGCTTGGAGAGATTAAAGATGGCGCTATACAGTTCGGCAGGGACAAATATACGCTAACATTGGAAAAAGACGCTGATGGAAAGGCTACGAACACAATTGATCTATACAGGTTTCCTGACGGGAAATACTCATACGATGAAGCCGGAGACAATTTGGTTCAATTTGATATTAATGGAAAAGGGACCATCACCAAGGATGGTGAAAGCATAGATGTATATATGCTGAAAAACGGAAACTTGGTTCGTGAGGGTACTCAGTATGTCGATGGAAATGCGTCCGGCACTATTGGCGATGATAAGACGTATACAATCAGGCGTGATGGTGAGGGGAACTATTTCTACAAAATTGGCGACGGAGCGGAGCAAAAATTTACATTTGGTGCTAACGGAAAGGCGACAATATCCGTCGATGGCGATTCAATCGACATTTTTGAGCTTGACGATAATAAAGGCATTGTAATTGGCGGCGGAACATTCGAGGGTACACTCACATACGGTACCGCGAAAATCACTATCAACAGCAAGGAAGTCACGCTTAACAGAAACATGACGATACAAAACATGCTCAATGCTGTCAACGGAACGGAAGGCATTAATGCCACTATGAGCTATGACCGGCTGACGGACAAGTTCACGCTTGAGTCAAAGACGATAGGAGAAAAAAGTACTTTGGATTTCTCCTCTGACACAAGCAACTTTTTCAACACTCTCGGCTTGAACCAGATCAATCGCGAAAATGGCACGATGGCTAAAGTGTACATTCAAGGCGAGTTGGTCACGAAAGATACAAATACCTTCAGCCACAGAGGTGTTACCATAACGCTGAATCACGCGACTGACACAGGCAGTACGGGAGGTACTAGCACACATGAGGACGACATCATCGTAACGCTCAAGAATGACGTGACGGACACAATAGACAGAATAAAAAACGCTATCGACGCATTCAATTCCATCCTCAAAAATATCGACGATATGCTCAAGAGCAGAAAAGACGTAAATGAGCGCGGTTATCAACCCCTCACAGACGAAGAAAAATCGCTCATGACCGAAAAGCAGGTCGAGGATTGGGAGGCGATAGCGAGAAAAGGGATAATGAGAAGTGACCCTTCTTTGCAATTACTGATGAGAAGGCTGCGCGACGGGAAAGATGGGATTATAATCCCCGCTGTCAGAAGCCTTAGCACCGGGTCGGAGTATCCCTATCTTGGATTAAAAGACGGGCAAATAACAATTGATGAAGATATGCTCAAAAGAGCGCTTGAGGAAGACCCTGATAAGGTCGCGGAATTTTTTGTCGGTACCGGTACGAGGAATCAGGACGGTGAGATAGAAGGATTGGGCCTGTTCCGCGCTTTTGATGAAAAGCTGCGCGACTTTGTAAACGTAAACCAAGTAAGGACGATTAAAAGCCTTGAGGATTCCATGAGGCAGACCAATCTGCAAATGGAGAAGCTTACGCTCAAGATGTACGCGGAAGAAGACAAACTGTACAGGCAATTTGCCGCGATGGAAACCGCGCTTTCAAAACTTCAACAGCAAGGCGACTGGATGACATCGATGCTGGGCGGACAAGGGCAAGGACGGTAACAGATAACGGGTTGCGGCTAATGGTTAAATTGATTTAAAGTTGAGGTATCGCCTATGCAACAAATGCAACAGACGCAGCAGCAGACGCGGCAGATGGTTATGATAAACACTCGCCCGCAGGATGCTTACAGGAAGCAAGATGTGATGACAGCCACAGCGGCCGACCTTGTCGTGATGCTTTACGATGCGCTGAAAAAGAACATAATTCTCGGGCGAAGGGCAATTGCAAAAAAGGACATTCAGTCTACCCATAATCATTTAATGAAAGCTCAAGAGATAGTGACGGAGCTGATAAACAGCCTCGACATGAGCTATCAGATATCCGAAGAACTGCTGACTTTATATGAATTTATGCTAAACAATATGCAAGACGCGAATCTCCATAAGGATGCCGAGCCGCTTGAACCGGTGATTGAGACAGTCGACAGCCTTAGGTCAGCGTGGCAGGAAATCAGCGTATTGAGCAAGGGAAACCTATATATGAATGAGGGGCAGGAAGTGTGAGTGTTTTTACCCGAGACAAGGCGGAGAGATTGCTCGGACTGCTAAGACAAGAGATAGAGAAATTCGAGCAGGTATACAAGCTGACTGAAAAACAGACGGAACTGTTAGCGGCGGATGACATTGAAGCTTTTAATACATCGCTTGATCGCCGTCAGGAAGTCATTGAACAAATCAATGGATTGCATCAGGAATCAGATGTCCTGATGCAATCTTATGTAACCCACGTAAACACTCCCGGCAAGAAGCGTGTAGGTGAGATCGAGTCTGCGTCAAAGCAACTCAGGGAAACTATTACCAGATGCGCCGCGCTAAACAAAAAAAATACTGCGGCAGCAAAGAGGATAATCGAAGGGTACTCAGAACAGATAGGGAAACTGAGTACTACGAGGAAAGGCTTGGAATCGTACATACACCCTGTCGAAAACGAGTCGGAAATGTTTGACAAAATGACTTGATGCGACAGCCTGCATAGTACCGCAGGGGGCATGGGGTGGGAGACGGGGGATGCGGATGACAGACGCATCAGAGGTATAGTTACTATTCATGCCCTGCCAAAAAAAGGCCTTATTATGCGCCTTCGTTCGGTCAGTTCCGGGATAAAACCGGAATTCCCTCGCTTCAGTCGCACAACACGGTCTTTTTTCTCAGTCTATAATGTCATTTCCGGCACCCCGTGAACTGTAACGAGGTATACTATTATGAGCATGAAGATAAACAATGTCAAAGGTACGGACCCCAGCCGGTTTGCGGCTAGGGGGGCTGACGCGAAGCGTGCCGACGAAAGCGACGCGCTGGTGTTTCGCAGGACACTGACAGATTTGACTCAAGAGATGTATGTAGCTCGCATGCGGGAGCTTAAAAAGAAAATTGACGATCAAGGGGAAAAGCTTGCAGACAAGGTAGATGTTAAGGAATTTGAAAAATATCGTAAACTTATTCGAGAATTCATTGACGAAATCGTCAGTAACGGGTATACTTTCTCCAGAGAGGACGCTTATGCGTCACGCGGTAGGCATCGATATATAGCAACAGTGAAGATAGTCGATGAAAAACTGGACGAACTGGGAAAAGAAGTCATGAATGAGCACGCTGATAAAATCGAGTTGCTAAGCAAAATTGACGACATCAGGGGGCTTTTGATGGACTTGATGATGTAGGAGTGATTTTTAGATGCAGGATTTAATGGATATTGATCTGGTAATCGAAGATGTAATGCGCGGGAAATATCTTACGTTTCTTGTCGGCGACGCCGGGTACGGTATCGAAATTAGCTATGTCGTTGAAATAATCAGTGTGCAGGAAATTACGCTCGTTCCGCATACGCACATTTATGTCAAGGGCATAATAAATCTGCGCGGGACCGTAATTCCGGTGATCGACATGCGGATGCGTTTCGGGCAAGGCGAGGTCGAGTATACGGAAAAGACATGCATCATAGTGCTGAGCTTAGATGAGATGAGCGTCGGTATCCTTGTAGACGGGGTGCAAGATGTGTCGGATATTGAAGATGAGAACATACAAGATCCCCCGAAAATAACAGGGAACGTCATGAAGAACTTTTTCATCAAAGCGGTCGGCGTAGCGGGCGGGGAAGTTATACAACTTGTAGATGTATACAAGGTGTTTGAAGTCTACGTAGAAGACGCAGCAAGCGCCTAGCGGCGCGGCGTATCAGGGGACAGGAACAGGGAGCGCACCTATAAGCCTTGATTCTTACTTACCAAATGGAAGGCAGTTACCTGTTACATATAACTAGTTACTCGCTACTTGTTATATGTTACTTATTACTTGTTATCTGTTATTAGAGGATTGTTATGCACATAGAAGATCAGGATTTTTTCAAGCTCCGCGACCATGTTAAATCACATTTTGGCGTCAATCTCGAAAAGAAGAGAACCCTTATTGAAGGCAGGCTTACCAACTCGATAACGCAGAGCGGATTCGAGAATTTTCACGAGTACCTCGAAGACATCTACAAAGATAGAAGCGGCGCGAAGATGAATGCGCTCATGACGAAGCTGACGACCAATTATACCTATTTCATGCGGGAAGAGACGCACTACAGGTATATGGAAGAGGTTTCGCTGCCATATTGGGTGTCAACGATTCGCGACCGCGACCTTAGGATATGGAGCGCAGGGTGCGCGTCGGGCGAGGAGGCTTACACCACTGCGATGGTGTTGAGCGAATGGTTTGGGTTTAAGAAAAAAGAATGGGATACGACAATTCTGGCGACTGATATTTCTATTAGGGTACTCGATATGGCAAAGCAGGGAGTCTACCCCGAGGAACACTTTGAGAATTTGCCAAAGGCTTGGAAAGATAAGTACTTTAACAAAATCGGGGATGAAACATACAAGGTCAAGGATGTTTTGGCGAAAGAGGTCGTGTTTAATCAGTTTAATCTAATGGACGAGTTCAGCCGCTTTAGAAAGAAGTTCCATATAATATTCTGCCGCAACGTAATGATATATTTCGACACCCCGACGAAAGCAGCGCTCGCAAAGAGGTTCCACAATGCGCTTGAAGTAGGCGGGTATCTGTTTATAGGACTCAGCGAGACACTCAGCGGCATAATGGGCGATTTTCAACAAATGGCCCCGTCGATATACAGAAGGGTGAAATAATATACAAATATATAGACATTTTATTTATTATGTGGTACAATATATGGTAATACATAAACAGACTGGTTGCTTGTTACCTGTTACTTATAAAAAGTGTGGTGATAATTATGTGGGATAATATGTTCAAACCGATCGATCTCTTGCAAAGAGGGCTGTCCGCTTCGTGGACTCGCAATGCGGTGATACGCAACAACATCGCGAACGTGGAAACACCCAATTTCAAGTCCTCGGATGTCGAGTTTGAAACGCTGATGGCTAGAGCGCTGGATGCGGGTTCGTTCAAAGGCACGAAGACCCATCCTAAGCACATTGATATAGGCGCCGGAAATCTGACAGGAGTCAACGCCAGGATTGTTAAGACAGAGGGACTTTCGATGAGGATGGACGGAAATAACGTCGATATTGAATCCGAAAACGTCAAACTGGCACAGAATAGCCTGTATTACAACACGCTGCTTGAGAAAATGAACAGCGAGATAAGACGGCTGCGACTGGCTATTAGTGAAGGAAAATGATTGTCAATTAACAGTTGACAATTTAGGAGGAAATAATATATGGCATTTTTGAGTTCAATGAGTATCAGCGCATCGGCACTTACGGCTACGAGGCTTCGCATGGATGTTATTGCGGAGAACATGGCAAGCAGCAATACAACAAGGACAGAAAACGGCGAGCCTTATAGAAGAAAGTACGTGGTCTTTCAGGAAAAGACGGGCGACAGGGACTTTGCGGCATTTTTCAACAGGGCGCAGACTGCGGCTGGCGGTGTCCGCGTGCTGCAGATAGGTACGGATATGTCAGAATTCAAGCTTGATTATAACCCGTCGCACCCGGACGCGGACGAGGATGGGTACGTCAGATACCCCAACGTAGAAGTCGTACAGGAAATGGTCGATATGATGTCCGCTTTCAGGTCGTACGAAGCGAATGTGACGGCGCTCAACACGCTCAAGGACATGGCGATAAAAACGCTGGAAATAGGTAAATAGAATATGTAGGCGCGGCCTTGTGGCCGTCCGGAATGGGCAAGGAAATCCGTATAGCCTTTTCAAATTCATTTTAGGGTAGGAGTTGTTTATGAGTATTAACCCTCTTTCATCAAATCTGATCAATCTTTTGTCGAACGAGCAATCGCCGCTTGGTTTGTCTGGGGGCACGGCTACTTCAGCATCAGATTTCGGCAACATACTGGCCGATGCGTTTAAAACTGCCGAGGAAGCAGATACGGCGGACAAAGCGTCGTCGCTTCAGCTTCTGGCAGGACAGAGCGATGATTTAGCTGGTCTGCTGATAGATGCGCAAAAAGCGGAGCTCTCGCTTAACTTGGCACTCCAAATCAGAAACAAGGTTATTGATGCATACACCGAAATAATGAGAATGCAAGTGTAGGGAGATCAATATGCAGGAGCCTGCACGGGTTGCGCTGTCACTTATTGGTATCGTTATTATTATTGCCGGCGCTTACTATGCGACGTACTATATTGGCTTAAGAGCTTCCGGACGAACAGGAAAAGGCCGCGCAAGAAACAAAGGCAGGAACAGAAGTATTGAGCTGCTGGAACGCTTTGCGATTTCAAAAGATAAAAGCTTCTGCATAGTCAAGATTGCCAGTAAAATCTATGTTATAGGCATAACAAATCAATCGATGACGGTGATAGATATGCTGGAGGCTTTGGAGTATGAAAAGCACGCGGAGGAAAGCGAAAATACGACGGCGCGGAATGTTGTGTCCGGCGGGCCTTTTAGCGGCAAAGCTGTAAATAAACTTGCTGCTTTTATGGCGCAAAGAATGGCGAAAAAGCATGGAACAGCAGAAAATAAGGCCATGAAAAGTGAAACGTTCGCGAAGTCCATGGAAACCGCGCGCGAGAAAAACAATTCCGGGCAGCCAGAACGCGAAAAAGCGGAGCGGCCGGACAGCTCGGAGGAGGAAGAATGAACACGCTCGGTGATATAGTAACAACATTATTCGGAGAAAGCACACAGACGGTCGATATAATACTACTACTCACGCTGCTGACGCTACTGCCTTCGATAGTCCTGATGCTGACCGGGTTCACGCGTATCCTCATCGTACTCTCGTTTGTCCGAAACTCATTGGGAATGCAACAGACTCCGCCAAACCAGGTTGTTATTGGGCTTGCCTTGTTTCTGACTTTTTTTATTATGTCGCCGGTTCTTACAAGGGTGTATGATGAAGCATATGTTCCTTATACGAGCGGGGAAATAACCCAAGATGAGTTTATCGAAAACGCGATGGCACCGACGCGGGAATTTATGATTAGGCAAGTGCAGGAAACTGATCTTAATTTTTTTCTTGGATTATCGGGAGAGCAGTACGATAGTATAGATGATGTCCCGAATACAGTGCTGATACCGGCGTTTTTAACAAGTGAGATAAAACATGCGTTTTTAATAGGGTTTTTTATATATATTCCGTTTGTAGTCGTTGATATGATCGTTGCAAGTACCCTTATGGCAATGGGGATGATGATGCTCCCGCCGGCGATGATATCGCTTCCATTTAAAGTTTTGATGTTTGTGCTGGTAGATGGATGGCAGTTGGTAATCGGTTCGCTGATGCAATCGTTCCGATGAGCGCGGCGAGGCGGCGCAGGAGACAGAGGACAGGGTGCAGGAGACGAGGGGTGCGAGGATGATAGGTCAGAGCGATGTTATTTCTATATTGACCGACGCGATCACTACTGTGGTGCTCTCTGCGGCGCCGATGTTGATTGTCGCGATGATCGTCGGACTCATAGTTTCCATATTTCAGGCTACGACTCAAATAAACGAACAGACGCTCGCGTTTGTGCCGAAAATTGTATGCGTCATGCTTACTCTTTTATTGTTTTCGGGATATATATTCAGCAGGATCGGCGGCTTTGTCACACGGTTGTTCGAATCGATAAATACCATAGTAGGGTAGGTTATGCATTGACTGCAAGGTACCAAGAGTCAGAGGTCAGGAGACGAGAGGGAATTTTTGCTGCAATACTTGGAGTTAAGGACTAATGACCGAGGTTGTAAATGAGATAATTGGAAGCGCGGATTACTTTATACTGCTTGTGCTGCGGGTGGGCGGTCTTGTAATATCATCCCCGATTTTCGGGCGCGTAAACGTCCCTCAGCTTGCAAAAATTTGTTTTACCGTCGCGCTAAGTTATTTATTTTTCACCATGTATCCCCAGACTACAGAAATTGCCTACTCTTCGCTGGCCGGCTTTGCGCTCATTTGCGCAAGCGAGCTGCTGTTGGGAATAGCCCTCGCATTCGTCACAAATATATTCTTTGCACTCGCTGCTTTCACCGCCGGTCAGATTATAGATATGCAAATCGGTTTCGGCATAGTTAATGTTTATGATGTCCAGAACAACATGCAAGCACCGGTGATGGGAAACGTACTAAACCTGATGCTTCTGATGATGTTTTTCGCGGTGGATGGTCATCACAGACTCATCGAAATGGTGTCTTTGACGATGAACAGGATGCCGATCGGAACTCCGGTGTTTTCGCCGAACATAGGACTTGTGGCGCTTGAAGTGTTTATTAGAGCGTTCTTGTTAGGGATAATGATGGCACTGCCGATACTTGCGTCTGGGCTGACGCTTGAGATTGCTTTTGGTTTGATGATGCGGGCGGTTCCGCAGATACATATGTTCGTAATAGGGATACCGCTTAAAATGCTGATCGGATTGGTTGTTTTTACAGCAACGCTTCCTGTTTTTGTCGGATTCAGCACCCGTATCTTTGATGAAATGTTCAGCGGTATAGAGCGGATGTTTGCCGCTTTCGTGGGGTAGGTTTCATGGGCGGGGAAAAGACCGAAAAAGCGACCGGTAAAAAGAGAAGAGATGCGCGCAATAAGGGACAGGTGCGGCAGAGCACTGAAGTCAATACAACTTTCTGTTGCATAATTATGTTCGGCCTGTTGTTTCTCATATGGGAATGGTTCGTTGAGAGAATTCTAATAATATTCGACGAACATCTCGGGACGTTATCGATCAATAATGTCAGCGGGGGATTGACGGCAAATGAGCTTTCAGCTATTTTCTCCCGTGTGCTCATGAACATGCTCCTTACGCTTTTTCCGATACTGGGTGCCGCGTTGATTGCCGGGGTTGCGATAAACCTGATGCAAGTGGGATTTTTATTCACCACAGAACCGTTGGGGATGAAACTTAACCGCATAAGCCCATTGAGCGGTTTCAAGCGCATGTTCTCTGTCAAATCGATAGTTGATTTACTGAAATCACTGATAAAGATAATTATTCTTGGATTCATTGCCTATTCGGATTATATGAGACTGCTCGACGAATTCCCTAACTATGTCGGCAGAGATGTATACTTAACGTTTATCCAGATAATGAGAGCCGCTTTCCTGATGGCGCTGAAAATGTGCATAGCGATGGTTTTCATCGCTGCGGCGGATTTTATATACCAGTGGTGGAAATACGAGAAAGACCTGAGAATGACTAAGCAGGAAGTCAAGGATGAATACAAGCTGACGGAGGGCGATCCGAAGGTTAAGGGAAAGATAAGGCAGAAACAGCGCCAGATGAGCATGATGCGCATGATGGCCAGAGTCCCGGAAGCCGATGTCGTCATAACAAACCCGACGCACTATGCGGTAGCGCTTAAGTATGACGAGGAAGTGAGCAGCGCACCGATAGTAACAGCAAAAGGTCAGGATTATATTGCCAGAAAGATTAAAGAAGTAGCGCTTGAACACCATGTTGAGATTGTAGAAAACCCGCCGCTCGCGAAGTCGCTATATTCGCTTTGCGAGATTGATGACGAGGTTCCTGCCGACCTATACCAAGCCATTGCGGACATACTTGTGTTTGTGTACAGACAAAAAGGGAGAATAAAGTGAAAGCATCGGATGTATCAATTGCCGTAATGCTGCTGGCAATAATATTCATCATAATCTTCCCGCTCCCGACGGGTTTGATGGACTTTTTCCTCATCATTAACATTGCCATATGCGTCACCGTTTTGCTTTTCTCGCTTTACGTCAAGGATCCTGTCGATTTTTCGGTTTTTCCGACGCTGCTGTTGTTTATTACACTGTACCGATTGGCGCTGAACCTCGGTACGACAAGGCTTATCCTCGGCAACGAAGGCGACGCAGGGAACATCATCAGAGCATTCGGAAGTGTCGTAATAGGCGGCAATCTTGTGGTCGGTATCATCACATTCCTTATCATTTTGATAGTTCAGTTCATCGTCATAACGAAGGGCGCCGAGCGCATCGCAGAGGTTTCCGCAAGGTTCACGCTCGACGCGATGCCCGGAAAGCAGATGGCTATCGACGCCGATCTCAACAGCGGGTTCATAGACGAGGATATGGCTAGGGTGCGGCGCGAAAAGATTCAGCAGGAGGCTGATTTCCACGGTGCGATGGACGGTGCGAGCAAGTTCATCAAGGGCGACGCGATAGCAGGGCTCATAATCACATTCATAAACATCATCGGAGGCATAATAATCGGTGTCCTGACGATGGACAGGGAAATAGGCGAGGTCGCAAACATCTTCCTTCTCTCTGCGATAGGCGACGGTTTGGTTGCGCAAGTTCCTGCACTGCTCGTCTCGACAGCGTCCGGTATCATCGTCACAAGGTCGGGCAGGGACGCTACATTCGGCAGCGAGGTAGCTACGCAAATACTCGCGCAGCCACATGCATTGATCATGGCAGGCGTATTGATCATTATTATCAGCCTGATACCGGGGCTTCCGACATTCTTAATGTGGGTCGTGGCAGCAGTATTTATGGTGATCGGATATGTTGTCAACAACAGGCAGCAGAAAGCGGCCATAGTCGAAGAGCTTGAAATTGAGGAAGTAACGGCAGATGAGAAGCGCAAGCCGGAGAGCGTCACAGCCCTGCTGCAAGTTGATCCTATTGAGCTTGAATTCGGCTACGGTATAGTTCCGATGGTGGACATCTCGCAAGGCGGGGACTTGCTCGACCGCGTCGTAATGATAAGACGGCAGTGCGCTCTTGATATAGGGATAATTGTGCCGGCCATAAGGCTGCGCGACAATATACAGCTCGGTACGAACGCCTATTTGATAAAAATAAAAGGCGTAGAGATAGCCAAAGGCGAGGTCATGGCAGACCATCTGCTCGCACTCAGCTCAGGGGAAGTTGAAGAAGAGATATACGGAATACCGACGGTTGAACCGACATTCGGCCTTCCTGCGCTGTGGATACCGAAGAGCGACCGCGAGGAAGCTGAAATACTAGGGTACTCGACTGTCGACCCTCCGTCCGTCATAGCGACGCACCTGACGGAAATAATCAAGAGGTACGGTCACGAGCTGCTCAACCGCCAGCAGGTGCAGACGCTTATCGACAACTTGAGAAAGACACAGCCCGCCCTTGTAGACGAGGTCGTACCGAAGTTGTTTTCGCTCGGCGAGATACAGAAGATACTGGCAAGCCTTCTGTCGGAAAACGTGCCTATCCGCGATATGGCGACGATCGTCGAAACACTGGGAGATTACGGCCCTGTTACGCGTGATTCCGATATGCTTACAGAATATGTCAGGCAAGCGCTCAGGCGGTCAATTTCAAAACGCTTCATACCTGACGATGTAGCATACGCGATAACGCTCGACCCATCGCTCGAGCAGCTAATAATTGACAGCACAAAACAGTCGGAACAAGGTGCATATCTTGCTATAGAGCCTGTGCAGGTGCATTCGATATTTGATAAATTGAGGACGATCATAGAAAACATGAAAAACAAAGGTAGGACGCCGGTAATACTCACATCCCCGATGGTGAGAAGGCAGTTTAGAAAAATAGCAGAGCAGATATCGCCTGAACTTGCTGTTTTGTCATATAATGAAATAGAGAGCAGCGTCGAGGTATATGCGGAAGGCGTAGTGAGGCTTTGACGAGCTGCTTCGCAGCCTTCAGGGGTCAGGGATCAGGGGACAGTTGACAGGGGGCAGAAACGGGGGCAGTGGACGAAGGATGCGTTGGAGATAGTTAAACAGGCGTAGTGAGGTTGTAGTGAGATGTTGGTGAAGAGATATCATGCAAATGATATGCAGCAGGCCATGGACACAGTCATAAAAGAGCTGGGGTCGGATGCTGTGATCCTCAATAGCCGCAAGGTACGGAAAAAGGGATTCAAGAACCTGTTCCGCAAGCCGGTTCTTGAAGTCATGGTCGCTTATGATCCCGCCAATATACCGGCGGTGAAAAAACTTAACTTCTCTCAATGGTCCCAAGGGAATCAGGGGAGCCAGGGGGCATACAACGCAGATAAGACATTGGCGGAAAAAGTTCAAAAAGAGCAAGAAAAAGCCGCTGCCGCAGTTAGTATTGAGCAACTGGACAGGCTTGACAAGCGTATTGACTCAATAGACGAGATGCTCAGTGGGTTCATAGAAAAATTCTCATATGTAAAACGCGATATCACATATGACTATCCGGATGATATTCAAGAACTCTTACTGAAAATGATCGAGAACCAGGTGAGAGAGGAACTTGCGCACTCACTGGCCAAGGAAACGGAGCTCATGCTGCGCAAACAGCCGGGTACGAGCGCGTCTGAAGTATTGGAACATCTCATACTTGAGCAGTTAGGAAAGCCATCCCCCATCCTTCACAAGAAGTTTACGCAAAAGGTGATACTTGTGGTGGGGCCGACTGGGGTGGGCAAGACGACGACAATAGTAAAGCTTGCTGCGGATTTCTCCGTGAAACAGAAGAAAAAGATAGGAATAATCAATACAGACACATTCAGGATAGGCGCGCAGGAGCAGCTCCAAACATATGCCGATATTATGGGAATCCCGCTTCAAGTGGTCTACAGATCGGATGAACTTGAAGAAGCGCTTGGCAGTATGTCCGACAGGGACGTGATATTCGTCGACACAGCCGGCAAGCGGCCGGGCGACGAACAGTATAGGGAAGATATTCTGGAGATCGTGCGTGTACTGAGACCGGAGGATGTCCTTTTGTGTTTTGCGGCGACTACGGGTTTTGCATCTATCAAGGAAATGGTTGACACATACGGCTTTATGGATGACTATAGGCTGCTTATAACAAAACTCGACGAGACAAAGTACCGCGGGCAAATCTTGAATTTAAGCTGGTACACACAAAAAATGCTTGCGTACGTAACAATAGGGCAAAACGTACCGGATGATATAGAGGTCGTGAACATTGAATCAATAGCGAAGCAAATTATACGCAATTAAGAGTTAATAGTTAAGAGTATAGTGTGGGTGAGGAACGTCAATGGCGGATCAAGCACAAAATTTAAGAGAGCTTGTGGGGAAAAAACAGGAGATTAGAGTCGTTTCTGTCACGAGCGGAAAAGGCGGAGTCGGTAAATCCAGCTTCTCTGTCAATCTAGCCATTGCTATGAGCAGGCTCGGCGTAAAAGTGCTTGTTGTAGACGCTGATTTCGGTCTTGCAAATGTGGACGTAATGCTTGGCGTGACAATGAAATATGACATCGGACATGTCCTGCGTGGCGAAAAGGCGCTCGACGAAGTAATCCAGTTGGGTTATGAGGGCGTAAGATTCATATCCGGCGGGTCGGGAGTGAACGATTTAATCAACATTGATGAGGAAAAGCTAGCCGCGCTGCTTATTGGGATATTGCATATTGATGTGCCGGTGGATTTTATATTGATCGACACGGGGGCGGGGATCAACGACAATATAATTAAGCTAATTTTGGCTTCATCCGAGACGATCGTCATCACGACACCGGAACCAACAGCTATACTGGATGCATACGCGCTGGTAAAAACGATTGTAAGACAAGACCGTTCACACCCGATTCAAGTGCTTATCAATAAATGCGAGAATAAAAAAGAAGCGAGCCGTGTACAGGAAGGATTCATAGAAGTCGTCGGCAGACATCTGGGGATAAACGTAAATCCGATCGGGGTCATAATGTACAATCATGACGTGCAGCAATCGATAAAGAGGCAGATACCAATAACAGTCAGCGATCCGGGCGGTGTGACATCTATGGAGATAGAGCAAGTAGCCAGAGCCATCCTTGAGCTGCCGAATGAGAAGCCATCAAACAGCATACTGTCAAGAGTTTTTTATCGTTTACTCGGAGATAGGAAGGAACAAGTGACAAGTATCAAGTAACAGGTAACAGGGCCAGGAGACGAGGGTACGGAGAACACGGGCAACTTATTATTTTTTAAGGACTGACTTTGATATGGAAAAAGGTAATATTCTTGATGTAGGTGAAAAAGTTGATTTGACTTTGGACGGAAAAGTGTTCTATAAAACCGTTGTCGGTGATGTATACGAAAATGGATTGGTCATGGTTGGCACGCCAATCCATCAGGGTGCGTACGTGAATCTTCAGGTGTTTGACGAGATATATGTGGTATTTTACCGCGACACCGGTAGATATTTCGTGATGATGAGGGTAGTCGATTTTCAAATGAGAGGCGGGTATCATTACACAATGCTTGAGCAGCTTGAAGATCCGCTTAAGGATCAGCGCCGAGAGTATTACCGTCTGCCGATAAGTATTGAAGCTACGCTTTACGAGTACTCGCCGGACTTGGAATGGTCCTTATCGCAAGGTTTAGACGTAGAAGGCGTAAACAGGCTGTCAGCAGCAAAGACAAAGGATATAAGCGCCACGGGGATTGCGCTGATCACAACAAAATGGGAATGCAAGCTTGATGAAAAATACATGCTTGAGATGGTTTTTGATCAGTATCCGAAGATATTGGCATGTGCCAGAGTAATAAGATCGGAATTTTCGCCGGAAAAAAATGTTTATAATGTGGGAATGCGGTTTTTTGGAATGGAGAAAAGCAAAAATGATTTTCTCTCAAAATACATTTTGACTCAGCAACAAAAAAGAATCGTGCAAAAAAAACTTTTTGAGACAGAATAGGGAATAACCAAGGATGGTGATAGTGTATGGCCGCTGCGGTTAACGAGACGAAGCCCAGATTGACCTCAGAAGAGCTTGGACATTTATGGAGTGTATACAAGGGATCGGGTGATATCGAGGCTAAAAACGAGATATTGCTCAATTATGGATACCTTGTAAAGTGGATAGTCAGGCGGATGATGCCAAAATACAATAACTACAACGAGTATGACGACCTTGTGAGCTGCGGGACGCTGGGTCTCATAGATGCTGTCGAGAAATTTGAGCTGAAACACGAAGTCAAGTTTGAAACATATGCTGTTTCCCGCATCCGCGGCGAAATACTCGACTATATGCGCGCGCAGGATTGGGCATCACCTAGCCTTAGAAAGAAAATCAGCGCGATAACGAACGCGTATGATACATTTGAAAATCAAAATCCCGGACAGCCGGCCGATAAGGCTGTGGCGGAGTCGCTGGGAATGCCGGTCGAGCAAGTATATAAAATACTAAATCAGACGCACATGTTTAATCTGGTCAATTTTGAAGACGCGCTTAGTTCCGGGAACACTGAGGCTGAAATAAAGAATAAGGATGAGAATACGCCTGAAGAAGAGCTACTGGTCAAGGAGAGAAGGGAGCTTTTGATCGAGGTAATAGATTCGCTTCCTGAAAAGGAGCGGTTGGTGATCACTCTGTACTATTACGAAGGACTACTTCTGAAAGAGATCGCGGATATATTGCAGGTAACAGAATCGCGTGTTTCGCAGATTCACTCAAAAGTCCTAGGGAAGATGCGAACAAAATTAGAGAAGATTATCTAAAGAATCTTGTGCTCGGAAGGATGTGATTAAATGAAGTCAAAATCAAGATTTTTTACTGCTGATAGTTTTGAAGCAGCGAAAACGATGGCTACCCAACATTTTGAATGCGGCGAGGATCAACTTGTTATTGAGGACATCAGCGGGTCGGACGATAAGCCGCCTGTGCTGATTTATGCTTTTTTAGGAACGAGAGGGGTGCTTTCGAATATCGACGCTGGATACAGCCTTGTATATGAACCTGACGGGGTTTATCTGGAACTGTACCCGGAACGCGGGACAGGCACGCCGCTCGACAGGCATGAGTTGGCCCGGTACCTTGGGCGCAAGAACATATCCATGCTTAATGACGGCGCGGTGCAAAGTCTGGTGCTGAACCATTCCGGCCGCTCGAAGATCGCCACGGCACAGCAGGAGTATTTTTACGGTGAGGATATAGTGGTCGAAATCGCAAAAGACGATATGGAGGCATATGCGATGCTGCTTGCCCCGGAACCCGGCGGCGGTTCGCTGGAATTTGAGGCTGCAAGGCAAAAGTTGCTGCAAGCAGATATTTTATACGGTATTGACGAGCAGGCGCTAAGGGAGCTTCTTTACCTCAAAGATTATAACGAGAACCGCACTGTCGCGATGGCGACAGTGCCTGTTGATGGCGTGGATGGGGAGCTTATCTATCACTTCTCAACGGAGGCAAAGATAGCAAGGCCAAAGGAACTTGAAGACGGAAAGGTTGACTATAGGTCGCTTGACCTCTATGTACCGGTAGAAGAAGGCCAGTTACTAGTGTCAAGGACGCTGGCGACGGAGGGGACTCTGGGGATGACCGTGAAGGGGCGGGAGATGAAGCAACGTCACGGTAAGTCTGTCAACCTTCCAAAGGGAAAGAACGTCCATATGAATCTGGATAAGACGGAGATGTACGCCAATAACGCCGGCATGGTGGAGTTCATAAACGGACAGGTGAATGTTTCCAATGTATATAAGATCGACGGTGATGTCGACCTCGGTGTGGGCAACATCGATTTCGACGGCAGCGTTCACATCAATGGAAACGTCAGGGCGGGCCATGTGATAAAAGCGACCGGCGGGGTCGTAGTAGGAGGTGTCGTGGAGGCTTCGGAGATTTATGCGGGCGGCAATGTCGAAGTCAAACGCGGGATGCAGGGGATGGACAAGGGCCTGATAGAAGCGAGTGGGTCGATATCCTTGCTGTATATCGAGCGAGGGAAGGCTGTAGCCGGAGGTTCGATAACAGTGGATGCGAGCATACACAGCACTATAGAAGCCGGGGTGTCGCTTTATGCCAAAGGGAAGCGGGGAAGTATTATCGGAGGCCACGCGACTGCAGCCGAGGAGATAGTCGCAAATTCCATCGGCTCTATCTCGCACGTGAACACGGAGGTCGAGGTCGGAGTCATGGCTCAAAAACGCAAGCGTATGACATTTCTTGAAAAGGAAATGGAGAGGCTGTCGGGAGAGATGGTCAAGCTCGATCAGCTCGATGCGTACCTCAAAAAATCGAAGGAAAAACTCGATGCTGAAACGTATGACAAGCTTTATCGTTCGGGTGCGGAAAATAGACGGGTCTACACGGAGAGTATGCAGGATTACAATGTGGAGATAAATACCCTCACGGTTGAACTCGATAGCGCGGTTTCAGGGAAAGTGCATGTGTACGATACCGCATACGAGGGAGCGCGTATAACGATAGCGTCCCAAGTGTTCAAGGTGAACGACGATATAAAATACGCGACATTCAAGTATAAAGATGAAGAAGTCATATATGTGCCGTGCGAAAAAAAGAAGGGCTAGCATGCGCAAGGAATAGGGGACGAGGGAGCGAAATACTTGTTTGGGTTGTAGTAATTGTCAATCGTTGAGAATGTGAGGCTTGCTATGTCGATAAAGAGTATTGATTCGCAGATAATGATTGCGAGGACGACCGATTTTTCGCGTGACAACAGTGCCATACAGAAAAAGCCGGAGTTGGCGCAGGAGTTTCTGGCTGTTCAGGAGAAACTTACCGTTGCGCAAGATCAATCGAGGGTCGCAGGGACGCAAGAGTCCGAGATGATAGAAATTCACCCGGATGAGGACGGGAGCACAGGCGGAGAATACGAAGGAGGGCGCGGGCAAGGATCCGAAGAAGACGAGGAAACCGGCGTACCTGAGATGAACATGTATGTACCGCCGAGCAATAATGTAATAGACATAAGGATTTAATTATGGGAACAGAGCTCTATTTGTTTGCGGTGTATATTGCCGGGTTGATTTGCGTTGTTGCGATCATATTTAAGCTCCTTTTCGGAAATGTGCGGAAGCATCGCAAGCTGCTCGACGAGAAAGAATCAAAGCTGTTGCAGCTTTACCAGACGGTTGAGAGCATCATGGATGATTTCAGCGATCAGATAGCAACAGCGATGGAAGATATCAAGGAACATGAAGACCGCATGGCTGCGCATAGGGTGCATTTGGCGCAGCAGCCGGAGGAGCCTGTTATAGTCGAGGAGGAAAAAACTCCGACTCATACGGAAATCCCGACGCAGACAGAAAATCCGAAGAGAACAATGACGGTCGATTCCAGCAGAATAAGAGCCGCAAGCGAGGTGCTCGAACGGGCTGAGAGAATGGTAAAAAGCAATACGGGAAAAAACATAGACTACATCGTAGGAAACGACGGCGGTGAGAACATATACAGGCTGTTTGATGATATGACGGACGACCAACATGCAGCCGGGACAGAAACCCAGACGAAAAGTAATAGGAGAGAATCTATACTAGCTCTGGCGGAAGAGGGAAAAACGCACGCTCAAATCGCGCGGGAGCTTGGTATTACACAAAACGAGGTCAAACTTGTAATAGGATTGGGAGCTTCGCGGTAGCCATATATTTTTCACTAAAAACAGTTAAGTTTTATGCGCAAAAGTACGATATCTAGTATAGGGAAAGATGTTTGTGTGCTTGTGCGCATTTAACTAAATTGATGGCTCAGCCAAGGAGCGAAACACAATGACTCGAGGAATATATATAGCGGGAACCGGCATGTTGTTACAGCGTAGACTGATGGAAAATATTACGAATAACATAGCAAACGCCGATACAACCGGCTATAAAAAAGAGCACTTGGTATCGCACACTTTCGACGCAGTAATGATAGAGCGCATTAAAGACACTCACGTCGTTGGGTATACGCGGGCTGTCGGACCTCTGAATCTCGGCACACAAATAGACCAGCTATACATAGACTACGCCCAAGGTGGCCTCGAAGGCACCGAACGAAGCACCGATTTAGCGCTGGTTGGTGATGTGTTCTTTGTTATGCAAACGCCGGAAGGCGAGAGATATACCAGAAGCGGCGCGTTTTATGTAGACCAGATGGGATATCTGGCGGACGGGGAAGGTAATTTCCTTTTAGGAGAAGACGGCCCAATATATGTCGGCGGACTGAATTTCGATGTAGACGTAGCCGGCGGAGTATGGGTTGACGATGCGTTTGTTGATCGAATCCGTGTTGCATCGTTTGCGGACAACGAAACGCTGAGAAAGCAAGGGAGCAACCTCTTTTTTGCGCTAGCGGTGCCAGAAGCCGAGACTCAGCCTTACGGCATACGCCAGGGCTTTCTTGAAATATCAAACGTAGACGTAGCGCGGGAGATGGTAGACATGCTAACCGTTTTCAGAACATATGAGACAAACCAGCGTATGCTGTCGATGATGGATGAAACACTCGGAAGAGCTGTCAATGAGATAGGGAGACTGAAATAATATGTACGAAGCGATGATGATAGCAGCCACGGGGCTTCACAACCAGCAGCGCCGTCTGGATACTATAGCGCATAATGTTTCAAATGTTAATACGATTGCGTTTAAAAACACAAGGCTGGATTTCAAAGACGCGCTGTACACAGCCGGATATGTCCCGGCGCTGCCTAGGACACCTGAAGGCAATCAACAAAAGGGGCATGGGGTTATGGTTGCCGGTATAGCAAAAGACTTTTCCGGGGGAATCTTCCAGAGAACCGACGGGCAGCTTGATTTTGCGATCGAAGGAGAAGGGTTCTTTGCGCTGGAGGGTGCAGACGGCGAGACGATGTATACTAGGAACGGCGCTTTTAGCCTGAGCGTTGATGCGGACGGGGCCTACCTCGTAAACAAACAAGGACTCTATGTGCTAGACGCCAATGGTGCAAGAATACGGCTTCCTGAATTTACAGATACGGTTGGTATGAGCGGTGGCGGCGATATTATATTTGCGGCCGGCGAGGAAGAGACAGCGGTACAGTTAGGCATCTATACATTCAGGAATCTGACGGGGCTGCTGTCGATAGGCGACGGCAACTACTCCGAGAGCGTGGCTTCCGGCGAAAGACTCCCGGCAGATGGGGCAACGGTTATACAGGGCGTGCTCGAAGGCTCGAACGTCGATTTGGCACAGGAAATGACGCGCATGATGAGAACGCAAAGAGCGTTTCAACTGGCATCGAGAGCCCTCACAACAGCAGACGAAATGCAAAGCATCGCCAACAACATAAAAAGATAGCGAGGTCTGCGCATATTAATTGATTAATTGTTACTTGTATGAAAGGGGTAGTTTGATATGAACATAGTACAGTGTAAAATGTGTAAAAAACCGTTCCAGACTCTGGGGAACAAAACTTGCCCCGATTGTTTGCATAAAATTGATCAAGACTTCTTTACCGTGAGAGATTATATATATGATAATCCGAACTCCAGAATTGACAAAGTCTCTGAAGAGACAGGAGTGGATAAAGCGACGATCCTGCATCTATTAAAGGAGGGGCGCCTCACGTTGGATAACCCCGACGCCGAGGGACTGCTATCTTGTGAAGTGTGCAAAAAACCTATTAACACGGGACGGATGTGTGATGAATGTAAGGGCAGTGTGGCATCGACGATGAGCAAAAGCATTCAGGGGAAAAAATCTCCTGAGCCGGAGAGCAAAGATATAACTTCCAGCAAATATAACGCGAAAATGCACACCGACATATCAAGAAGAAAACAACCGTAGTAGTTCAAAGAGACTTTTGCTGCCGAACTTCTGCGAAAAAGGAAAAGAGTCCGTAGCTTTCGTCTACAGACGACAGAAACTGATAATTGATAACTGCGGTTTGGCCGCATTTAGGGGGGAATAAAAGTGGACAATATGAAGATAAATCCTATCATAAACCCGAACATTCTGAGAAACTACCAGGCCGCCAAAGCGGTTCCTGCGAAGACGACTGGTACGGAGGGGCGTGATGAGGTAATATTCTCAGAGGAGGCGCTCAGTTTCTCAAAGGTTATGGAGCAGGTTGAATCTCGCACTCAAGAGGAACGGATACACATCTCCAATATAACAAATGCCGTCAGGCAGGGCGAGTACAAGATAGAAAGCGAGAAAATCGCAGATAAAATCTTAGAAAGCATACTTAATCGCTGATTTACACAACTCCGCCATAGGCGGTCGAGGAGGTAACCTTTTGCGGCAGGTGCTTCATGAACTATGTAATTTGCTTGGAGAGCAAAAGAGCGTGCTGGAAGAAATGCTCCGGCTCTCTCAGGAGGAGCGCCTTGTGATAATGGGCGGCGAAGCAGAAAAGCTTGAGGGAATTGTACGTTTGGAGCTTAAGGAATTGTCAAAGTTAGGCGCGATAGAAAAAAAACGGGTCGCTTTGCACACCGCGATTTCTGCAGAATTTAAGCTATCCGACGGGGAAATGAACGTCAGTGCAATTGCGGAGCGAGCGGCTTCGGATGAGCGGGAAGCAATAAGAAAGCTTCAAAAGGAACTGACCGAGCTGATCAATAAACACACCGCGCTAAACGCGGAGAACCGGGAACTTATAGCCGCTCACATGGAGTACTCGGAGATGATGATGGAGCTCATGGTGGATTCAGAAGATCCGCTTAACAACTTCTACGGCGACGACGGAAAAGCAGTACCGGAAAAGAAGAAATCAACAGGCTTTTTCGACGGCAGAGCGTAGGGCGGCCTGTGGCCGCAGGGATCAGAGGCCAGAGATTAGGGGACAGTGGTCAGAAATTAGGGGTCACAGATAACAGGCAATATAACAAAGATCGTTGTAGGGACGGACTGTGGCCGTCCGCCATAAGGATGGAAAACCAAATAGCAATGGAACGCAGGGGCGATTACGGTGTTTCGCGGATGTTTAGATAAATCGAGGAGATTTTAATGAGAGCTACTTTTTTTGGCATTGAAATAGGGAAGAGCGGGCTGACGATGAGCCAACTTGGGCTTGACGTCACAGGCCATAACATAGCTAACGTCGAAACGAAAGGGTACACGCGCCAGCGGATCATTTCCACGGCGTTCGACCCGTTTTCGACTATCGGCAGGGCATTGCCGGTCGAACAGGCGCGCGTCGGGTATGGCGTACGTTTGAAAATACTCGATCAGATACGTTCGGCTTACCTCGACAGGCGCTTTAGGATGGAAAATACAAACAACTACTACTGGACAAAGCGTGCCGAGAGCCTTAGCTATATGGAGTCGTTCTTTGACAATATAAGCGAGGAAACAAGTATAAATTACAGCATTGCCAGATTTTTCGAGTCTATGAAAGTCATGGCTGAAGACACCGTTGAAGGAGCCCCGCGTAAGTTGGTGCAATCGGCGGGAGAGCATCTTGTAAGTTCGCTCCAAATGACATATGCGGGTCTTATCGAGCTCCAAGAAGCGCAAAATGAGGCCGTGAAAATCACCGTCGACAAGATAAACAGGATAGCCGAAGATATTGTCGAGCTGAACAAGGCAATCTACGGTTTTGAGATAACAGGTCATCTTGCAAATGACTTGAGGGATAAGCGCAACCTGCTCCTCGACGAGCTTTCAGAACTTGTCGATATTGACTATGCCGATATTCCGGATGGCACCGGATTTACGGTGCTCAACGTATGGATCGGCGGCAGGTCGAATGAAAATCTGCTTGTAGACCACGACAAATCACGGGAGCTGGGGTATAGGCTCGTTGACAACACGATAGAAGGCGAAGCCCAAGTCTGGCAGCCCTGCTGGATAGAAAGCTACGCGAATATAGACGGTGTTGAACTTGATATTGGGAATCTTAGACTGCGTGACGCAGTTCCACTGATTAACGGATATGCGAGCGAGATTAACAGACTCAATGAAGAGATAAGAGGGCTGAACGCTTTAATAGCGGATCTTGAATCGCAAGGATTTGGTACGGGAGATGCAGCGTATGACGCAGCTGTAGCTGCGCGTGCGCAAGCAGCAACAGATCGCGGAGTTGTGAT
>Ga0099364_10001469_pt1 | contig 38823 bp, 32 predicted proteins | sample TergutTh196P3_FD_73070 | JGI IMG/M metagenome (GOLD analysis project Ga0099364, IMG submission 73070) | Microcerotermes parvus P3 segment gut microbial communities from Pointe-Noire, Republic of the Congo - Th196 P3 | ecosystem: Host-associated > Arthropoda: Insects > Digestive system > Gut ... | reverse complement strand
TCGGACGGCTATATCTGTGCCCGCAATCGCTCAGTGGCGCATCCATGCGCCAATTCGCGAGCACTCCACCGTCCTTGATTGCGTTTTGCGTGAACAGATACAGCCATCCTCGCCGGTACTGAATAGTTACAATAAAAAATAACTGTACTATTACTAAGGATCGCATATGCAAGAGCGGAGAGAACGAATACTTATAATTGACTCGTTGCGCGGCCTTGCGGTCGTGCTTATGGTCATACACCACTTTCTTTACAACTGCGTTTATTTCCTCGGCGGGCCGGCATGGTTGTTTACAAACCCGGTTTTTGATGTGCTGCACTATATTTTCGCAGGGCTTTTCATCTTTTTATCAGGCGTATCTTCCCGGTTTTCGCGAGGAAACATAAGGCGCGGGCTGATTGCCCTGATTCTTGCATCCGGTATAACAGCAGTCACGTACTATATGGATATGCCGATTTTATTCGGCGTTTTACATCTGCTCGGGTTCTCAATGTTGTTTTTCGGACTTACAGGAAAATTATGGGATTTGATTCCGCGTGTAGCTTCGCCTATTATTTTCATCACATCCATCGTAGCAAGCGCCGTTGCTCTGGCTCATATCAGCCTGAGCGCCGAGCATCCGGTCATGCGCGCGATCCTCTCTGTGCTTGGATGGCGCCAGTCCGGATTCAGGAGCTTTGATTATTTCCCGATACTGCCTTGGATTTTTGTGTTCCTGCTCGGAACTTGGGCAGGGTTATATATCGTGGAGCGAAAACTGCCTCCTTGGTTTTACAAAGCGAAGTTTCCGTTTTTCCCCGTAGTTGGTCGGAAAGCGCTGCTTATATATATTTTACACCAACCGGTTTTATATGGGGTGGTGCAATTAATAATTGTTTTAACGTAATGCGAATCTTGTTAATAGGAGGGTTTTGCCATGTTGCCTGGTTTTAGCGAAGAAAAACACGGCTATAGCAAGCAAGAAGTAAAGCAGTATATCGAACTTATTCGTAACGAGTACATAAAAGTTACAAATCAGAATAAATCGTTAAAAGATAAGTTAATAGCACATGAGTCTTCTAAGAGTAGCATAAGTGAGGTGTTGGAATCCACCCACTCTATTGCTAAGAACATGAAAGAGCAGGCGAAACTCAAGGCTGATGAGTTGTTATATCAAAGTAAGACGACAGCAAGCCAGATAGTGGCACAAGCAAAGAAGATCGAACAGGAAGCAAAACAAATTGCGGAAAGACTTGAACGCGAGATGGTCGCTGAAACTGAACGTATTGAGCGGGAAGCAGCGGCCAAGGCGGAACGAATTGCTTTGGAAGCGGCGGCCAAGGCCGAGCATATTGAGCGTGAGGCTGTGCTTAAAGCAGAACATATTGTGCGGGAAGCGGCGGTCAACGGAGAACGGCTTGAACAAGAAGCAAGGGTCAAGGCTAGTATGATAATTGCCGATAGTAAGGCGCATGCTGACAATATAGTTAAGGAAGCGCAATCAATCGCTTCGGATTATATGAAAAAGAGTGCCGCTATACGCAATGAATTAAGAAATGTTTACAAATTGCTGATGCCATTTGCAGAAGAAAGTCCTGAATATTCCGTGAGCGCGGAAGATCCCAAGCTGCTGATTTCGTAGCTGTGTTAATTATTCAGTACCTTTTCCAAGTAAGTCTGACTTGTAACCAAAAACAGCCATCCTCTCCGGTACTGAATAGTTCCGTAACTGGTAACTATTCAGTAGGGGGGCTACAAGTCTTGTCTTTGCGAGCAAAGCGAAGCAATCCAGACACCAAACTAACGGGAAAACACTGCAACACATGGATTGCATAGTCTAGATTGCATCAAAGCTGCGTTCCTCGCAACGACGGGGCGGGGGTTGTGAGTATTTACCGTAACTGTTACAAATCAACAACATACACTTTATATAATCTTGTTACCGGGTCGCGGTCTTTGTCGTCAATAAAAATCCCTCTGCCGGACTGCAAAACTGCGGCCTGTTCGCGGCTAATAGCGCGGCAGAGTTGTTCTCCGGCTATTTTTGCCACCTGTTTTACCCGCGCATCCGGCTTTTTTAAAAAGTACGGCATGTTTTTACCCTTTACCATGCAAAACCAGTCATATGTCATACAGTCCCGCAGCATATCCCCATCCACTCCGGCTAGTTCAGAAAAACAATCATGTATCTGTCCGGCATACGTATCTAAAGCCATCCCATGACAAGGCGCAGCTACGCCAAGTCTGCTGAATAACGAAAAAGGGTTCAAACCTGATACAGATAACACATACTCTAATGTGGATAAAAATCGGCATTTATTATAGGTGTGCTGCAGAGCATTTTCCGTCTGCTTGAGTAACCTCAGATCTTCCTTGCTTAGCCATGCGCTGTTTGTGATTTCATACGGCGGATCTTTTTCGTATTGCAGCCCCATGACATCAGCTTCTTTGCGAAGTACGCTGCCATGGAGTAACTTTAAAAACCCAAGCTGTAATGTGTGCGTCCCCAACTCATATGCACGGTCGAACCCACTCCGAAAATCATGCAGTGTCTCATATGGCAGTCCCGCGATAAGGTCAATATGGATATGAATGTTTTGGTTTTGAAGGAGAATACGGATATTCCTTTCAGCCTTGGCCAAATCCGATTGTCTGAACGATGCTTTTAAAGCCGGCTCATGGTAGCTTTGCAGCCCAATCTCAAATTGCAGACGTCCGGGCGGGGCGGAGCTTAATAACGACAGCGTTAAATCGTCAAATAAGTCGGCTGCTACCTCAAAATGAAAGCAACAAGCTGTGTCCAGTCCAATGATATACTCGAATAGCGTAAAGGCTCTGTCCCTATTGCAGTTAAATGTCCTATCCACAAGCTTGACTGTTTTAGCGCTTGATTGAGCCAGCTTTTTTATTTGGTCTTTCACAGTTCCAAGAGGGAAATACCGTACCCCGCTCCCTCCCGACAAGCAAAACGCGCATTTGAAAGGGCATCCCCTCGATGTTTCAAGATATGCAATCCTGCCGTCAAGCGCATCATAAAAGTCCTGACTGTAAGGGTCGATCGGTTCGGTGATTATTTCTACTGATTCCATCGATATAGGTCGGCCATCGCATAATGCATCCAGTAACGCAGGAAAACTATATTCCCCTTCGCCGCGCAACACATAATCAGCTCCGTGTCCAAGCCAGTATTCGGAGTTATGCGAAGCCTCCGGGCCGCCTAAGACTATGATAATAGCGGGCATTCTTTCCCGCAACGATTCCATAATAAACTGAAGCTTATGAGCGTTCCAAATATATGCCGATATACCAAGAACATCCGGCTTCAGCGAAGCGACAATATTGATAATCTCATCGTTTTGCTGATTGATTGTAACTTCAACGACCTTTACATCATAAGGAGTCCGTGAATATTTCGAAATACCGCCGGCCAGAACCCATACCGAGAGCGAAGAATGGATATACTTGGCGTTGACCGCCAGTAGAACAATTCTACTCATATTCCAGTTCTTCCACGCCAATACTCCTGATAAGCTTCGCGTGCAAAACATAGCGGGAGCCGCCGGACGACTCGGTGCATGTCGACAGAGTCAGCACCAAATCGTCTTTCCCCACATCTATGCCTGAGTCGTGAAAAGATTTTCCCATCATTTCGTCAATAAGCGATAAATAGCTGCCGTCATCAGAAAAATCAACTTGGATATAATTGAAGTCAATATTCGTTATATAAAAGGCAACCACTTCCCATACAGTTTCATCGTGCAGTGTCGTCAGATATACATATCTGTTTTCTTCAAAAAACTGTCTATCCAAATAGTAGCGCAGGTTATGAAACATAGTTCCACTGCGCATATTGTGCGCATACAGTATGGTGTTTCGCCCAAGAACACCGGCGTTGTTTCTATAATCCATAAAGACAGAGCCTGCAGCAGTGATTTGTCCGTACACATTCCTGTCCAGATAATAGTCATTGTTATCAGATTGCATGACCATATAATCTATTTCCGTACCGTCCACCCTGATATACCCTACAATATCCTCCGTGCCAAACTCTTCGCGCAGGTCCATAATACTTGACAAAATTGCTCTAGGTCCCGCTATAACAGGCTCTTCCGGCTCTTCCACACCCCCATCGTCACTGTGCTCCTCAATATGCCCCGCTGCTGCAGTCTCTTCCAGATACCCCAATTCCGGTATATTCCCCACAGCCGTGGACTGTGAGGCGGTTATGCGGTCACGGGCAATGTCGGCAATACGCGCATCATCTCTGAGGTCTGAGATATATCTATATATGGAGAACGTAAAAAATCCCAGCAAAAATACGATGACCGTACTAATGGCTGAAATGGTTTTTATTCTTTTTTTGTTTCTTTTCAGTATATGCCTTTTAAGCTTTTCATATCGGAGCGACTCAAAGCTAGCGTCAATTGCTGCCAAATCCAAAACTGCGCCATCGACGATAGTATTGTTTCCTTTTTTGCTAGTATCTGTCATGTACGTCACACCTGCGATTTATATCCGAATTCGGAAAAGAATGATTATTCACCAATAGTACCACCTGTCGAATCATGTGTCAAATCTTAACAAACTAATAATTTTCACACCCATTAGCTCTACGGCTTGACTTAAACGTTTGCAAAAGTGTATAATGAAATGTAAAAAAACTTAGAAATTACACAGTTCCATCACCATTATTATTACGTTTTTGAAAGGATCTGATATTAAAATGACCATAAGAAAGAAAATATTGCTTGGCCTGACCATTGTCGCGCTAATTGGGTTGCTCCTCGGGATAGTCGGTTTTATTACCACACGCACTCTGACAAACATGTCGATAGAATTGCATGATCTGGAAAAAGAACGTTCAGAAGCCAGTGTAGTGTTGATCGCACACTACAATTGGAGGCATAATTTAACCGAAGCAGTGCTTACTGAATCTGAATTCAGAGGCTCTGTCGACCCGAATACCTGCGCCTTAGGCGAATGGCTTGGCGGAGAAAGAGCCAGAAACATAAGTGATACCGAAATTCTTTCATTGATTAGCAGTATAGACAGGCCTCATGCTTTTATTCATACTGAAGCCCTGAGAATAAGAAATAATCTAAACGATGGCGACACGGACGCTGCTGCCGAGCATCTGGTTAATGTCGTTCTTCCGCAGACGCAGACAGTGATATCTTTATTAACAGATATCTCTGATAGATATTCTGAGGTGATCGACGAAAAGAGCACAGAAATCGAAAGCTTCGGCAATTTAATGAATATGGTGATTATAGCTCTTATTGCAGTCACGGTAGTCGCGTGCATCCTATTGACCATATTTGTTACAAAAAGTATTGTAAAGCCTTTGATCCCGCTTGAGGCCTTCATGAATAAAGCCGCCACTACGGGTGATATCACGCTCACTCAGCAAGATATAGATACCATCGCCATTTTTACGAAAGTGAACGACGAAATAGGAAGGAGTATCGCCGCTTGCGCCGCTTTTATCGGGCATGTGACACAGATAAGCAACGAGCTTGTCATGATTTCGGAAGGCGACATTTCAGTCGATACCAAAGTACTGTCTGACAAGGATTTGCTTGGCTCATCGATCCTTAAAATGACCGACAGCCTTAACAGCATGTTTTCTGAGATAAATTCCTCTTCGTCCCAAGTGACCGTCGGCGCCGGACAAGTAGCCCACGGCAGCCAGTCCTTGGCGCAAGGCTCTACGCAGCAAGCGGCTTCTGTCCAGCAGCTTTCTGCCTCCATCGGCGAAGTCGCAACTAAGACAAAGGACAACGCGAGAATGGCTGATGAAGCAGCTGAGTTGACCCGAGAAATCATGAATCATGCCGAAAAAGAGAGCCTTCAGATGAATCAGCTCATGCAAGCGGTGCTGGAAATCACCGAAGCGAGCAATGCGATCAGCAGAGTTATCAAGGTCATAGACGATATCGCTTTCCAGACAAATATCCTTGCGCTCAACGCAGCAGTCGAAGCCGCGCGTGCAGGTCAGCACGGGAAAGGTTTTGCTGTTGTGGCAGAGGAAGTGCGTAACCTCGCTGCTAAGAGCGCGGAGTCGGCAAAGGACACCGGTGCCCTGATTGAAAACTCCATACAGAAGTCAAGCCTCGGCATGACAATCGCTACCGAGACATCCGAGTCGCTGAAGGAAGTCGTGGACAATATAAACAAGAGCGCCGAAATCGTTTCTCAGATCGCGCACTCTTCAGATGAGCAGGTAAGCGCCATTTCGCAAATAAACATCGGCATAGATCAAGTATCGCAGGTCATTCAGCAAAACAGCGCGACCGCTGAGCAAAGCGCTGCCGCTTCGGAGGAGATGAGCGGACAAGCGACGGTGTTGCAAGAGCTTGTAAAGCGCTTTAAATTGAGAGAAGGCTTGGTGGGCGGCACTGCCCAACAACTGCCACCGCAGCAAAGCTCAAGTAGAAGAACTCAATACGAAAGTGCGGTGGAACCGGCGTATACGGTTCCCGCCAATGTCGGAGATTTCGGAAAATACTAGCGCGGTCTGCCATGACCGCTAGGGAACAGGAGTCAGGGATCAGAGATCAGGAGAGACTGACAGCAGACGTTGTAACGAAAGCCCTGTTTTTTTGAATAGGTTAAAATCCGGCAGCCTTGCATGAACTATTTCTTATGCGAGGCCGCCGCGTTTTTTATGCATATTATTCTATTATATGTGAATATTATTCATCTTTACACCCTTCTTCTCTCCTAAGCAGCTATTCCTTGCCGCAATATAACCTATTGTACAAGCTTTCATCTTGCATTTCTTGTCTATTATTTTTTGACAACCCCCTTGCATAATAATTCATTATCTGTTATAATCGGATTCTTAAATTCATAATATTTAGGTGAGGATTATGAAACCGAAGATTTTTATAGACGGGCGCGAGGGCACGACCGGACTTCAAATCTATGAGCGGCTTGGCGGTAGAGATGACATCGATCTGCTGCTGATAGATGAATCGAAGCGCAAAGACATTTCTGAGCGGCGAAGTCTGATCAACAGCGCAGATCTCGTATTTCTGTGCCTCCCGGATGATGCCGCGCGAGAGTCTGTGACGCTGATAGAGAACAATACGACTAGGGTTATAGATGCATCAACTGCGCACAGGACGCACCCTGACTGGGTATACGGTTTTCCTGAGTTGTCAAAGAATCAACGCAGTAAAATCAAGGATGCGCAAAGAGTCGCAAATCCCGGTTGTCATGCAACGGGCATAATCGCAGCGGTTTATCCTCTTTTGACTCTGGGCATCATGCCGCATGATTACCCATTGACGTGCTTTTCACTTACGGGGTATTCCGGCGGGGGTAAGTCCATGATTTATGCCTACGAAGAGGAAAAAACGGCGGATATGTATGCCCCAAGATTATATGGACTTGATCTAAAGCATAAGCACCTGCCGGAAATACTTCACATTACAGGATTAACCCACTGTCCTGTTTTCTGCCCGGTCGTTGATGATTATTACTCGGGCATCGCCGCGACGGTCGCGCTGCATAATAATATGCTGCACGGAAAACCAGAGGCGGGCGAAATAAGGGCGCGGCTTGAGGATTACTACTCCGATGAACACTATATTACTGTTTCTCCTGAGCTTGGCAGCGGAATGCTCGAGTCCAACTGGGGCGAAGGCAGCAACGAGTTGGAGCTTACAGTAAGTGGAAATAATAAGGTTACCATAATAACCGCACGTTTTGATAACCTAGGGAAAGGCGCTGCCGGCGCGGCTGTGCAAAATATGGAAATCATGCTGAATATGGAGGATGGAAAATGAATTTTATTGAGGGCGGAGTGTGTGCTCCAAAAGGGTTTCAGGCAACGGGCATACATGTAGGAGTTAAGACCAGCAATACTGATAAAAAAGATCTTGCGCTGATATTTGCGGATTGCGATTGCGCTGCAGGAGCCGTTTATACGAAAAACGTAGTCAAGGCAGCTCCGATATATTTAACAAAGAAGCATCTTGAAAACGGGCGCGCGCGCGCTGTACTTGTCAACAGCGGAAATGCTAACGCTTGCGCACCCGACGGCGAGGAAAACGCCCACCTGTGTTGCACTGCGGCTGCCGGCGGGCTTGCTATCAGCGAAACTGATATAATTGTTGCATCCACAGGGGTAATCGGCCAAAGGTTACCTGTTGATGTCATCGTGGGCGGCATCGGAAAGCTAATCTCTAGCCTTTCATATGATGGCTCAAAGGATGCGGCGGCGGCTATCATGACGACTGACTTGACAATGAAAGAACGCGCGATTGAATTTGAAATAGGCGGGAAAAAGGCAAGGATAGGCGGTATTGCCAAAGGAAGCGGTATGATTCATCCCAATATGGGAACTATGCTCGCGTTTTTGACGACGGATTGCGCGATTTCTGCGCAAATGATCCAAAAAGCATTGATAAATGCCGCTAATGTCAGCTTCAATCGTGTCTCTGTCGATGGAGATACTTCAACAAACGATATGCTTAGTCTGCTCGCGAACGGTCTTGCGGGCAATGATGAAATTTCCGATGACGGCGAAGGTTATAATTCATTCACGCATGCGCTAGACACTTTGTGCGTTGAACTTGCAAAAGAGATGGCTTCTGACGGCGAGGGCGCAACGCACCTTATAACTTGCCGTGTGCAAGGCGCGAAAACTGTGGATGAGGCAGAAACTCTTTCAAAGTCAGTTATTTCTTCCACGCTTACAAAAGCTATGATATTCGGCGCGGATGCCAACTTTGGGCGTGTGCTTTGCGCAATGGGTTATTCCGGGGTTGATTTTGACCCCCAGTGCGTTGATATTTCGTTCGAGTCAAGCACAGGGCGGATAAAAGTCTGTGAACACGGACGCGGTCTTTCGTTTGATGAAGACCTGGCAAAAAAGATTCTGACGGAGCATGATGTTACGATAGATATTTCTATGAATGCGGGAGCGGCAGAGTGTACATGCTGGGGTTGCGATATCACGTATGATTATATTAAAATAAATGGCGACTACAGATCATAAAACGATTTGGACAGTTCAGAGCCTTTCGTTCGGACAATTATTGCAGTATGTTGTATATTACATTTAATAACATTACTTATATATAAATTACTGCAAATTTACGCAAAATCCCTCCCTCCCTCCTTCAACGGCCTCTCTTTAGTAGTGGAGCTCATTGCTACACCTTATATTGTCCGGAAAAACCATAAAAACCACTTCATGTTGCCATTAACTGTGATTTCCTAAAGCTGTAGTTTGCTAATATGTGTTTCACTAATTTATACATTGCAGCTCCTCAGAACCTTGTGCTCTGACGGTTATACTATAACATTTGTAACTATTCAGGTGCGCCTGAATCCGTGTCGTGGAAAGGCGCATTATGCGCCTACGTTCGGTCAGTTCCGGCTTTTCACCGGAATTCCCTCACTAAGTCGCACAATACGCCTTTCCACGACACTACATGAAGCAAATCAGACGGGGGTGCTGAACAGTTACTAACATTTTATATATGGAGAATGATAAAAATGAGTTCAAATTTTGAACGCGCGCAAACTCTTGTAGAAGCGTTGCCGTACATCCAGAAATTTACCGGTAAGGTTGTCGTGATAAAATATGGCGGAAATGCTATGATCAGCCCTGAGCTTTTCGACGCGGTAATCGAAGACATAATTCTGTTGCAACTAGTTGGAATACATGTCGTCCTTGTCCATGGCGGCGGGCCGGAAATAAATGATATGCTTGACAGGCTGGGCATGGAGTCCCGCTTCGTGAATGGGCTGCGTTACACCGACACTGAAACCATGAACGTTGTACAAAGCGTATTGTGCGGCAAGGTCAACAAGGATCTTGTTTCTACGATAGCTCGCAAAGGCGGCAGCGCAATTGGGCTTTGCGGAATTGATGGTAAACTTTTCGAAGCGCGGAGGATGGATGGGGAGGATTACGGCTATGTGGGCGATATTACAAAAGTTAATCCCGGTGTAGTGCTGCATGCGATTAGCGAAGGTCACATCCCGGTCGTAGCAACAGTCGCTTTTGGTATTGACGACGACACAGCGTATAATGTGAACGCCGACACAGCCGCTGCGAAGCTCGCTGTATCGCTCAGCGCGGAAAAATTGATTCTGCTGACAAACACTCGAGGAGTCTTGCGGGAGAAAGATAACGAGGATACGCTCATAAAGGTTATCAGGCCGGAGGAAATCGTGTCGCTAATGAACGCCAATATAATCGCCGGCGGTATGATTCCAAAGATCGAATGCTGCGCCGACGCTATTGCCGGCGGCGTCCGACGAACACATATCCTCGACGGGAGGATACCTCATTCAATTTTGATTGAGATGCTAACTGACGAGGGCGCAGGAACAATGATTTATTAGTAGATGTAACTGTTCATACCCTTGCTGTAACTATTCAGGATCTTGCGCTCGGAAGACTATTTTTGTGCCCTATCGCTCAGTGGCGCCTCCATGCGCCAATTCGCGAGCGCTCCACCGTCCTTGGTTGCGCTTACGGGCACAAAAACAGCCTTTCCTCACCGATCCTGAATAGTTACCCCTAGCCTGTGAATAGTAGTTAATAAAAATGTACAATTAAGGAGCTGATTTTCATGACAAGTGAACAGATTAAGGCAATTGACGCGCAGAGCGTTATGCAAACATACGGGCGGTTTGACGCTGCTATCGAGCGTGGCGAGGGTGCAACGCTTTTTAGCCCGGAGGGTAAGGAATACATCGACTTCACAAGCGGGATTGGTGTAAACTCCATCGGATATGGCAATAAGAAATGGGCGGATGCGATATATGCGCAGGCGCTGAAATTGCAGCACGTTTCAAACCTCTACTATACCGAGCCATATGTAAAGCTGGCAAAAGAGCTCACATCGCGCGCGGGAATGAAAAACGTTTTCTTCTCAAACGCCGGTGGCGAAGCTAACGAGGGCATGATAAAGCTTGCGCGGAAATATTCTTTTGATAAATATGGAAAAGGAAGAAGCACGATAATCAGTCTGGTGCAGAGTTTTCACGGGAGGACGATAACTACGCTCGCCGCAACGGGGCAGGAGTCCTTCCACAATTTCTTCTTCCCGTTTACGGAGGGGTTTACACATGTTCCTGCAAACGATATAAAGGCTCTTGAATCTCTTGTAAATGCGCAGGCTGCTGGTGTTTACTCAATAAGCGGCACGGCGGCTTTAAAGCCCGCAGAGATATCTTCAGGCGTTTGCGGCATTCTTGTTGAGCTGATACAGGGTGAGGGCGGCGTACTGCCGCTTGATGTGGATTACGTAAAATCTGTCGCCAAGCTTTGCGCCGACAATGACTTGCTGCTGCTTGTCGACGAAGTGCAGACCGGCGTCGGCAGGACAGGGACACTTTTTGCCTATCAGCAATACGGACTAACCCCTGATGTTGTAAGTTTTGCCAAAGGTATTGCAGGCGGACTGCCGATGGGCGGAATACTGGCAAATGAAAAATGTTCAGCCGTTTTAACTCCGGGTACTCACGCAACTACTTTCGGCGGAAACCCTGTAGCTGCAGCCGGAGCGCTCGAAGTTCTCCGCCAGCTTGACGACACAGCGCTGGCCGAGGTCGTTAAAAAGGGAGAATATATCAGAGAAGCTCTTGAGAGTTGGAATCTTTCGGTTATCGGAGAGATTCGCGGAAAGGGTCTCATGATAGGCGTCTCGCTTGACGGAGTAGTTCCGAAAGATGTAGCGGCGAAGTGCATAGACGAGGGGCTGCTTATCCTCACAGCAGGATCCGATGCGCTGAGGATGCTGCCGCCGCTCACGATATCATACGACGAGTTGGACAAGGGCTTGGAAATACTGAAAAGAGTGCTTGAACAGGTAACAAATAACAAATAACAAATAACAGGTGACGGGTAACAGGTGACGGGGTAAGTTTGTTTGCTGCTTTACGTTTGACATTAATCAGTTACCAATTGTTTGGGGGTTTAATATTATGAAAAAAGATTTACTAAAATTGCTCGATTTGTCTCGGGAGGATATTCTTTATATACTTGATACAGCCGACGTTCTCAAGGCGGAGTTGAAATCAGGGAAAAAGCATGATTTCCCTGCAGGGAAGACTCTCGCTATGATTTTTTCGAAGAACTCCACTCGCACACGCGTCTCATTTGAGACCGGTATTTTCCAGCTCGGCGGACAGGGCATATTCCTGTCGAGCACCGACAGCCAATTGGGGCGCGGCGAGCCGATCAGAGATACTGCCCGGGTGCTAAGCAGATACTGTGACTGCATCATGATACGCACTTACGAGCATGAGGAAGTCGAGGAACTCGCCCGGTATTCGACTGTGCCGGTGATAAATGGGCTGACGGATTTTGCGCATCCATGCCAGGTGCTTGGCGATTTGATGACGATACGCGAACACAAAGGGCGGCTCGAAGGCCTTAAGGCATGTTTTATCGGCGACGGAAATAATGTCGCAAACTCTATGATCGTGGGATGCTTGAAATGCGGCATGGATGTTTCCGTTGCCAGCCCGGAGGGATATAGGCCTGATAAACAGGTGCTCGATTTTGCCAAAGGGGTCACGGGATGCAAGTTTGAGCTTACTGACAAGCCTGAAATCGCGGCAGCAGGGGCTGATGTCATATTCACAGATGTATGGGCTTCGATGGGGCAAGAGGACGAGGCGGAAAAGCGGATGAAGGCGTTCAATGGCTATCAGGTTAACGATGATATAATGGCGCTGGCAAATCCCGGTTGCATGATCCAGCATTGTCTACCCGCACACAAGGGGGAGGAAATAACTGAAAAAGTCTTCGAGGAGCATGCACAGGAGATATTCGACGAAGCGGAAAACCGTCTCCATGCGCAAAAGGCAATAATGTACATTTTAATGAAAAAACAGTTAAAATAAAATTTCATTGCGTTGACTTGGTTAATCTGGTAGAATGAACTGTATACTTTTCACAGATGAAAGCTGAGAGAACATGACTTCAGAATCAGATAATCAGACCGCAAAACCACATATGGACGAGTCTCAGGACGCAGAAGCGAATAGTGCGAGTAAGAGGCTCGTTCGACTTGGAAAAACCGAAGCGGATAGCGATGATTCTCATGACCTGCACGACAGGCAGATTGACATAGAAGTCGAAGGCGCCGGGCAAAGGCGTAAACTGATTATTGCGCTGACATGGCCGGCCTTGGCTGAAAACGTCCTTTCGTCATTAATAAGCATGGCGGATATGATTATGGTCGGCGGCTTGGGCCCGTATGCGTTATCAGCTGTCGGGCTTGTCACTCAGCCGAAATTTCTTATGATCTCCGCATTCATGGCCATGAACATCGGTACCACAGCGCTTGTCGCCCAGAACAAGGGTGCCCGCAATCCGGATGACGCCAACTCCGCACTTAACCAGGCGCTGATTTTGTCACTTGCGATGACGGTGGTGATATGCGCAACGTTGCTAATTCTTTCTGAGCAATTGATTCGCCTGATTGGCGGCAGTGAGCTTTCAGAACAAGTTTTGACAGAAGCACTCACTTACTATAGAATACAAATATACGGCTTTCCCACAGTGGCGTTTACTTTTACCATAAACGCTGCGCTCCGGGGCGCCGGTAATACGAGGGCTACATTTTTCAATAACTCAGTCGCGAACATAGTAAACGTAGCGCTCAACTACTGCCTAATTTACGGGCACTTTGGATTTCCTAGATTGGAAGTCGCAGGCGCTTCGATTGCAACTGTAATAGGCCAGTTTGTCGGGCTTGTTATGGCGCTCTTCGTTGTTATAAGAGGCAAGCAATATGTGCGTCTCATTTTCGGGAAACTTAGAAAAATAAACTGGCTGATGATGAAACGCATATTGAATATAGGCATCCCCTCCTTATTCGAGCAAGTTATCATGCGTACCGGCGCGATTTGGTTTACGACTATTGTAACATCCCTCGGCGATACTTCATACGCGGCGCACATGGTGACGATGAATATTCAAATGTTTTCTTTCACGACCGGGATGGCTTTCGGCACTGCCGCAACTTCGCTTGTTGGCCAGTGCATCGGGCGCAGACGTGTCGATTTGTCAAAAATATACGTTCGCATGACTCAAAACATGGGGTATGTCGTGTCAATTTCGATCGCGCTTTTCATGTTTACTTGCGGAAAGCTCATTACCGGGTTATATAGCGACGAAGCGGTAATTATCGCGCTTTCCGCCGATATGTTAAAAATCATCGCAATCGCAAATCCTATAGTGAACGCCAGATTTGTCTATGTGAGCGCACTCCGCGGAGCCGGGGATGCAAAATATGTCGCTGTTATCAGTTTTATTGGAATGATAGTGGTGCGTCCGTTTACCGGACTGATGCTCGTAAATGTTTTTAACATGGGGCTTACGGGCGTATGGGTTGCGCTGGCGTCCGATTTTGTGATAAGCTATTTTGTCACCTTGATACGCTATAAAAAAGGAAAATGGACTCAGATAAAAATATAGTGCAATTATAAAATGAAAGGATAGAGTTAATTATGAAAAGAACAATCAAAGGAGAGGTCTGTGACACAAGCGTGGCGAAAAACGTTGGTGTCAAACATGTCGGGGAGTTTGGTCAGCCGGATGGATACGAGGAGCAGCTATTCAAGACTAAGACCGGCAAGCATTTTGTCTATGGCGTGGGCGGCGAAGAAAGCCCATACAAAAAACCAACGATAAAGCTTCTGGCGGACGATAAGGCTGAGGAGTGGAAAAGCGAAAACTGCTGATTGCTGTGGTCTGCGGACCGCTAGGGGTCAGGAGACGAGGGTACGAAGTTCTTGTTTAAGTTTGCTTTGTTTGTCCGTTAGGTTATCTAAATTCTAATATCTGCGGCTTGTCCGCTTTAGGAGGGGCATTATGGGATTGATACGAGCGGCTCTTAGCGCAGCCGGAGGCGTGCTGGCGGATCAGTGGGTAGATTTTTTCACCTGCGACGCCATGCCGTCCGAGGTTCTGATGCGTCCGGGAACGAGGCCGCAGCAAGCTCGGAGCCGAAACACCAAATTTTCTGAGAATATTATCTCAAACGGTTCAAAAATCAATGTAGCGGACGGCCAGTGCATGTTGATCGTTGAAGATGGACGAATCGCGGACTACTGCTCTGAGCCCGGTCAGTACACATACAATAACACAATTGCGCCCTCATTGCTGGGAGGCGGCCTTAAAGATTTGGGGCCGTCGTTTGCGCAGGTCGGTAAGCGTTTTTTGGCCGGAGGCGCGCCGACACATCAGCAGAAGATTTATTTCATCAACACAAAAGAAATTCTCGGTAATAAAATCGGATGGGGCAATATTCCTTTCCGTGATTCCGAGTTCCAGATGACAGTGCGCGTTCAAGGCTTCGGGCAGTATAGTTTCAGAATCACGGACCCGCTTTTGTTTTACACGAGCATTGTTGGCAATAAGGAAGATGAGTACCGCAGGGACAGTCTGACAAGCATGATGAAAAGCGAAGTTATCTCCGCTCTGCAACCTGCATTGGGGCGCATAGCTCAGCAACAGGTTGCTTATGACATGCTTATTAACTATCCGAGGGAGATAGGCTCAGCGCTAAACGAAGAGATGTCAGCGGAATGGTCGCAACGCAGAGGCATCGAGGTCGTAAGCCTCGCAATGGAAAGCGTGACCGTAGATGAGCAGTCGGCAAAGAAAATCGAGCAGCTACAAGAAGCGCGCGCCCTGAGCAATCCGCTGCTGGCTGCCGGACGTCTTGCGGGCGGACAGGCTACGGCAATGGAGCAAGCCTCGGCTAATCAAGGTGGAGCTGTCGGTGCTTTTATGGGTATGGGTATGGCGCAAAACGCCGGAGGAATGAACGCGGCCAATTTGTTTGCTATGGGTTCACCTCCGAATGGCGGGGCTCCGCAGGGCGGCGTACCTCAACCTCCGCCAATGCCAACCTCTCCTTTCACACCTGCCGCCACATCCCCCCCGGCGGCTTCTCAACCCGGAGCGGCAGGCGCGGTGGGCGGCGTTACGGCTGGCGCTACTGCCGGATGGACTTGCAGCGCTTGCGGGCACGCGGGCAATCCGGGGAACTTCTGCATGGAATGCGGCGCGAAGCGCCCGGAGGACACGTCAGGATGGACATGCGCCGCCTGCGGACACGCGGGCAACCCCGGCAAGTTCTGCATGGAATGCGGCGCGAAAAAGGCCGTCGTCTGCTCCGGCTGCGGATGGACCGCACCGGACGCTGACGCTGCGCCCAAATTCTGTCCTGAATGCGGAACAAAAATGTGAGGTTGCTGCTACGGACCTTGCGCTCGAAAGACGTTTTTTGCTTCTTTCTCGTTCAGGGTCGTCATTCATGACGACACTTCGTGCCACTCCGCATCCATGCTCCGCTGTCAGAAGCAAAATAAACGTCTTCCTCGCCGGTCTAAATAAGTAAAATGTGAGGTTGCAGATATATGCCAGCTACACTTAAATGTAAAAACTGCGGCGGTGATCTGGCTTTTTCGCCGGTGTTGCAGTTGTGGAAATGCGAATGGTGCGATAAGGAGCATACAAAGGCGGATTTGCAGGATTTTACGCAAACGGTAGATCAAGCGCAAGGCTCTGCGGGTACGGCAGAATTAAGGCGTGAGCAAACCGAGGACGGGGTGGTCGTTACCTACAAATGCTCATACTGCGGCGCTGAGGTTGTCACGGCAGAAGAAACAGCCGCGACGTTCTGTGTCTATTGCCAAAGACCGGTGACTATATCGAGCCAAGTTTCCGGCGAGTTTAAGCCTACGTCTTTACTGCCTTTCAGATTCACAAAAGATAACGCAATGGATCATTTTAAAACGCTCATCAAGGGTAAGCGGTTCTTGCCTAATTCATACAAGTCAAACCAGAATATTGAAAGAATTGCAGGCGTTTACATACCTTTCTGGTTATTTGACGGGACGGTGTATTTTGATTTGCAGGGCGAGGGTGATATCATTACAACAAGCAGGCAAGGTGATTACCGCGTCACAAAGACCGACACACATAGAGTTGTGCGCGCCGGTCAGCTTGGTATAAAAAATGTTCCGGTGGATGCATCCGCCAAGACTCCGGATGACATCATGGACTCTATAGAGCCTTACGACTTTAGTGACTTGAGGCCGTTCGCCGCTCCGTATTTATCCGGCTTTCTGGCTGAGCGATGGGACGTGTCCTCTGACGATTGCTTCCCCCGCGCAGAAAGGCGCGCATATGCTTCCACAGATAAGAAGATTAACGGTTCTCTGACTACGTATAACCGAGTTCGCAAGCATAAGGACGAAAAAAGCACAGAGAACATTGGGCATCAGTACAGTCTGCTTCCTGTGTGGATGCTTCATACTATTTACGGTGGGAAAGACTATTTGTTTGCGATGAACGGGCAGACAGGGAAAATGCTTGGCAATATGCCGATGGATAAGGGCAAGGTGTTCAGGTTCGCTTTAATTGTCTTCGGTATCAGCGGTACTTTATGCGGACTGGCGGGACTTGCGCTGAGGATGTCGGGCTATTTATAGGGAATTATATATAGGGAAGCGAGGTGGGATGAATGGATATCAGCACCGCTCTTTTGGTAATATTGTTTTTCGTTATCGGCGGCGGCATTATCACCGGCATTGCAATGTATCTGCAAGTAAAAAAACACCGCCCCGTAAAGATGGCAACGGATGCGGATTTATATGTTGTAATGGAAGAGACGCAGTTTTCAAGAGTTGAGGATAGTTTGTTACGAACGCACACTACAAGGACAAAAGTGTCATCCTCAAACTCCGGAGGCTCAAAAACCTGAGAAGGCGGACGGTTTTAGGAAATCCTTTGCGTTAATGGAGGTTATTCACTATGAGACACATAACCGCAAGTACCGCACGAAAAAACTTTGACAATCTTCTTGATGCTGTTGTCGAGCTTGGGGAATCTGTATCTATCGCCACGGACAACGGGGCCGCTATCTTGGTAAGTCAAGAAGAATGGAGCGGTTTGCTTGAAACGCTTTATCTGCAATCCATCCCCGACATGGCAGCTTCTATCAAAGAAGCTAGGGACGCCCCTGCAACTGAGCGTCTGGAGGATATCGGATGGGATATAAGCTAGAATATTCAAAACAAGCGGGGAAAGACTCTGAATTTTTGGAACAATCAGGACTTGACAGAAAAGCTAAAGAGCTTTTGGGTGTCATAAAGCGAAATCCATTTGAGCCGCCTTGTGAGAAATTAACACGCGACCTTAAAGGTTGTTACTCACGCCGTATTAACAAGCAACACCGTATTGTGTATGAGATATTGCCAAATTCACAAAACCTAAAAGATGAAAACGGTGATTTGTACAAGGGCATTGCCCACATCTTAAGAATGTGGACGCATTACGAGTGAAACGTGAGTACCTTTCATTTTGTTTCAGGTACGGCTTATTTACTCGTGTTTTTAATATTCTGCCTATTTCCACTTTCGATAAAGCTGAGACTAATGAAAGGATTACAAGATATCCCATTTCCTAAAACGTAAGTTTTACGTCTAATCTTTCAAACCCCCTTGAAACTGTGGCGATTCTATGATATCATTCATGTCAGAAAGGCCATAACGATGGCCGCAGCGACCGTGGGGTGCTGGAACACCGTCACGGCGATTGTAGGGAACCTTTATAAACAGTGCCTACAAACACGGGAAATCCCGCCGCTACGACGCAATCAGTATACCTGTTTTCATTGGTATTTTCAAGATGGTTTCGTCATGCGGACGAAGCGGGTGTCGCGTGTGCAATACGCTGAAAGTGATATTTTTGCGCGTAGGCAAGGTAGTTATACCCCCTGCGCGCTTTTGTTATGGCCTTCCGAAAAACCTTATAAGCCCTTGTTAGGCACTTTTGAGTTGCAGCATTATTATTAATTAATAATGGGGGTATATATCGTGGAAAATGCGCCAAAGCAAGCTGCAGTAATGCGCGAGCGGCTCTCGCTTGCGCGAAACCGCCGCTCATGCGCGCATTTTTATGACCATTCATTGGTCGTTGATGCTTGAGTGACGCGAAAGGAATGGTCATAAAAATGGACAAACGTAAAATTCTATTGGTGGATGACAGTCTCGTTACCCAAGCTCAGGGTAAGACTATACTTCAAGAACATTACGATGTCTACCCGATCATGCTGCCTTCCGCGCTTTTTGAAAGTCTTGAAAACGACACACCTGATCTGATACTTCTGGATGTCGAAATGCCTGAAATGAATGGCTTTGAAGTTATCAAAAAACTAAAATCCGACACTCGTTACAGAGAAATCCCTGTAATATTCCTCACGTCAAAAAGTGACGAAAAAAGCGAACAAAAAGGCTTCGACCTTGGCGCTGCTGACTACGTTGCAAAGCCGTTTTCGGGGCCGTTGCTGCAAAAACGGATATCAAATCAGCTTCAAAGCAACCGGATTCAAGCCAAATTGAACATGGCGAAGGAACAGGCGGAACAAGCCAGCCGTGCTAAAAGCGCATATCTGGCCAAAATGAGCCACGAGATACGCACCCCAATGAATGCTATAATGGGAATGGCTGAGATTGCTCTGCGCGAAAACGATATAAACGCCATAAAAGAACATATTTGGACCATAAAGCAGGCCGGTTCATATCTTTTAGCCATCATAAACGATATTTTGGATTTATCGAAAATAGAAACGGGCAGGATTGAAGTTCAATCAGCGGATTATCAGGTCGCAGCGCTGATTCATGAGGTCGTAAGCGTCATCAAAATGAGGATACTTGATGCACCGATACATTTCTCAGTTAATATTGACAGCAATATCCCGCATATGCTGCACGGCGATGTAACTAAACTACGACAGATTCTGATCAATGTGCTGGGCAACGCCGTCAAGTATACTGATGAAGGCTCTGTGTCATTTGCTATGGGCTGCGAGTTTATTGGAGACGACTCCGTGAACCTTGTCATGGAAGTAGCGGACAGCGGCAGAGGCATAAGGCAGGATGATTTGGACGCAATATTTGACGAGTTTACGCAAGTGGATAAAAATGATTTTGTCGAAGGTGCCGGGCTGGGGCTTGCCATCACAAACAGCTTGCTGAAGGCAATGGGCGGGTTTATCAGCGTAGAATCCGAATATGGTGTAGGCAGCACGTTTACCATAACACTGCCGCAAAAACACAAAGCATACGAAAAGCCGGAATCCTCCCCATACCCGGATAACAACGGCGATGCCGCAGTTGGGTTCACTTCGCCTGACGCTAAGGTGCTGATCGTAGATGACGTTATCACGAACTTGGTAGTAGCGCGGGGGCTGTTGCATCCCTACAAAATGCGGGTTGTTCTGTGCAAAAGCGGGATGGAAGCTATTGAGGAAGTACGCTCAAAGGATTTCGACATGGTTTTCATGGATCATAAGATGCCTGATATGGATGGGGTTGAAACTACGCGGCGTATAAGGGAAATGGGAAGTCTAGACCCGTATTTCAGAACACTGACAGTAGTTGCGCTGACGGCAAACGCCGTTTCCGGCACAAAGGAAATGTTTCTCGAAAATGGTTTTAACGATTTTCTGTCAAAACCGATAGAGCTGGCCGAATTGCACAATGTTATTGAGAGATGGATTCCAAAAAACAAGCATGTAAGACATACGGGATCGCATGTGGAAACTTAAAATGGATGTGGGAAGCCGGACTAAAGCCGAATAAAACGCAAATGACGTTGGCGTGAATATTATCCCTTGCTGTTAAAAGTCAGACCGTGCCGGAATGGGGCTATTTAGGCATGGTCTTTGGTTAGGTCTGACATGTAATTTTGTGTATTTTACTGTGTATTGTAGCAAAAAAGTTAGAGTATAATATTAGTAGGCAACAGTCGGCAGGATCAAAACAGTCACCTTCAGGTAAGAAACTCTTATTTATTTTCTATATATCATCGCCCCTGCGAGGGGATAGCGGTTTCCACATTCTCAAAGTGAGTCAGAGAGTTTTCCACGCCGTGTGGAAAACTCGCCCCCCGCAAGAGTTTTCCATGCGGTGTTGTAAACTCAGAGCGAACGGCCAACCGCGACGCTCCGTCGGCGCGGCGGTAGGGGCTACATTTTCGGTTTCCCCGTCCCCGCCCGTGGCGGCCATCAAATACCGCCGCCTCAGCGGGCATCGGCGCCGTCCGGCGTCCCGCCCCATCAGGCATCCGGCAGGCCATGTTTCCCTTTACCCCGCCCGCACTGCGGGACGCCTGCCCTACCTTTTCCAACTACGCCCGCCGTACGTGCGGGGTAAAGGAAGGGAAGAGGCCGGAAACCTCTTCCCAAACACACCAATCTCGATTAAGATGTAGTTGCTAGACAACATCGAAAGGGGTAGTGTGTTTATGAAAAACATAACAGAAGAGCAGCCGGATTTCAAGACCTTTGAGAGTAAATTATTTGAAACAATGTGCAGGATTGCGTGCGGATTGATTCAGCAATACCTTGCATGGCGGGACTTGGGCATAATGGGCCTGCGGGATAAATCGAGGTATCGTCTCATAGACAAGGCCCGGGAATCGACAATCAAAACTATATTCGGCGAGGTCAATTACAGTCGGCGTTACTATTACGACATAGAGGAAAGCAGGTATGTGTTTTTGCTTGACGAGGCAATGGGCATTTTCAGCGGTTATGGCCTTGTCAGCGAGAACTTGGCGGAGCAAATCGTCAATGAATGCGCGGACAAGCCGTTCCGCAAGGCGGCGGCCAGCATCTCCGTCCTAACGGGTCAGGGCATCAGCGCGATGGGCGCATGGAACGTCGTACAAGGATACGGCAAGGCCATTGACGGGCAGCAAACACGGCTGACAGAGCTTTACGATAGCGGCTCGGTGGGCCATTTGGGCGGCATATCCAGCCGCGTCCTCTTTGAGGAGTACGACGATGTCTGGATAAACCGCCAGAGGGCGCAGCGCAGGAAACCGGGTGCCGCCGCCAAGGGTGACAAAAAGATAGGGCCGAAGCTTGGCAAGCTGCCCATGCACGCAGGCATAGCGTATACGGGGTGGACGGAACAGAAAGATGGCCGGTACAGCACGGCGGACAAGATTGCATATGCTTCATTTGGTAAGACATCCAAATTCAGGGAAACATTCGGGGTGCTGCTGAATCAGCGTTTTGACATGGACGGCATCGAACGCCGGATCACAAACGGCGACGGGGAGGCGTGGATCAGGAGAACGGCGGAAGAAAACGATTCTATTTTGCAGTTGGATCCATTCCACAGGAGCAAGGCAATCGTAAAGGCGGTCAGCGACAAAAGCGACAGGAACCTGCTGTTCGACGCAATCGGCGGGAAGGACGTGGATAAGCTCCTATCCTCCATATGCGAAATGGCATTGGATGCCCAAGACGAGCCCACGCAGGACAAGCTCAGCAAGCTATATGGATACTTTCACAGCAACACGGACAGCCTCCTTACGTGGCAGGAGCGCGGCATAGGGCTGCCGTCCCCACCGGAAGGCATTGTCTACCGGGGGATGGGCGTACAGGAATCAAGCAACTGCCTGATAACGCAGCGCATGAAAAACCGCAGGGGGAGCTGGTCGGACGGCGGTGCCAGCAACATGGCGAGGATACTGTGCTTCAGGGGAACGATCGGCCTTGATGCCATTTTGTGCGACCTACCGGAGCCGGAGCCAATCGAGGCATTTGCCGAGCCGCTGTCGGCAGCCAAGGCCCCGTTGCACGACGGCAAGGGTTACGGTGCCGACTGGCTGTTTGCGCCTATGCCCTTTGACGAGGCATTTAAGACACATGGCCGTGAAGCCATCCGGGGGATGCTGAGGATGAAGCCGGTCTCCGCCCTTCATTTCATCTAAGGCGGTGGGGCATATGGAAACGGCCATGGCTCGGGGCAATACCCGCACAAATGCGAAGCTTACGCAGGCCAAGGTATCCGTCGACTGAAGGAATCGACATCTTGGCTTAACTCAAAAAATATACCATAAACGTCAACTCGGGTTTACAATAATTTGCACATATTTTGAGGAGGTGATTGCCGGACGTTGCTCTGAAAACAAGCAAAAATTACATATTTTCGAGATTGGCAAAAAATGTGCCTACTTTTACTTGACAGCAACATCTTTGAAAAACACATTGACAATTAGAGCCATTCTGTGCTAATATCAGTATATAAAGGGCGTTGCCGGTAACGGTTAGCCTAGAAAACAAACGATTAGAAAATAACCGCTGGTTTTGCAGACGTGGCGGTTATTTTCTGTCTATGTAGTCTCTCAGCTGCATCATGAACGCGGCAAGCGCGATCAATAACATTATCGCTTCAAATACAGTCATAGCCCCACCCCCTTTCGGGGTGGCTAACCGCTACCGTTATGGCAACGCCACGAGCGAATTTTACACCAATTATCGGCCAAAATTTGTGTGCAGACTGTAACCATTGCGAGTTTTTCGGATACCCACTGAACAGTTACTGTAAAATAACAATTTTTAGGCAGACAACACACGGGGCTTGTGCTATAATATCTCGAATCAATCCCAACATTGGTGGGGGTTTGATGTCTCACAGGTGTGGGACAACGAACACCCTTGTCCTAAGAGGAACTTGGAAATTATGAATGAACTGACAATTTGCCACTTATACCCAGACATATTAAATCTCTATGGAGATCAGGGCAACATCACGGCTATGGCTCGCCGCTTGGAGTGGCGCGGCATTACAGTACGCGTGACTGAGATTCCGCTAGGAACACCACTCAACCCCGATGACTACGACGTTTTCTTTATCGGTGGAGGGCAGGATTTTGAGCAGCAAATACTGTTAAATGATCTCTCTTCCGGAAAAAGCGCTGCGATAAAAGACGCTGTTGAAGCCGGAAAAACATTTCTTTGTATTTGCGCCGGATATCAGTTGATGGGAAAATACTATAAAACATGGAACAACATCGAAATCCCTTTTATTGGCGCATTAGATTTATATACGGTCGGTCAGACCGATCGTATGATCGGTGATTATATGTTTACCTGCGACCCATCTGACGGTGGCTCGACTGTCGTTGCTTTTGAAAACCATTCAGGGAAAACATATTTAGGAAACGGCGTAAGACCGCTTGGAAAAGTGATAAAAGGATTCGGAAATAACGGCGAAGACCTGACTGAAGGAGCACGGTATAAAAACGTCTTTTGCTCATATGGGCATGGTTCTTTGCTCCCGAAAAACCCGATGCTGTGCGACCATATTTTAAAAACAGCTCTGTCTTCAAAATATGGACAGTTCGAACTTGTACCACTAAACGATTGTTTCGAAAACAAAGCTAACTCTTATATGCGCTCAAGGCTCAAATAGACTTATTGTACCGTTACCACCAAGATCAATGCGAGGAGGCAATAACTGTGGATACCCTGATAAATCTATTATTATTGCTAGGATTGATTATTCTATCCAATATTCTGCAAAAAAAGATACCCGCGCTGCCTGTACCGCTTATTCAAATAGCTATGGGTATGGTTCTCGGGGTGTTTTTTGGGGTGACAATGCAGCTGGACTATATGCTATTCATGCTTTTGTTTATTGCACCCAAATTATTTATGAGCGGAAAAACTCTCTCCAAAGACGAACTGCAAAAGTATAAAGCGCCGCTATTTGTTCTTTCCGTAATCCTTGTATTTGTGACCGTGCTCGCTTGCGGTGCTCTGCTCCGTTTCCTGATTCCGGATATGCCATATGCTGTATGTTTTGCTTTGGCTGCCGCGTTGTCACCTACCGATTCTGCCGTGATAGCTGAAATTTCTAAACGTGTCAAATTGCCGGAGGACTTGAAATCTATCATTAAGGGCGAATCACTAATGAATGATGCAACGGGAATCGTTTTGTTCAGTTTCGCGATCACCGCCGTGGACGCCGACACCTTCGCTCTCGGAACAGCTGTTGTTAACTTTGTTTTTGTCTTTCTTGGTGGGATTGTTTTGGCTGTCCCTTTAACAATCATTATAATATTTTTATCAGAAAAACTTAAGGACATGGGGGTTGAAGACGCGACTGTGTTCACCTTGATACAGATTTTGACACCGTTTATCCTGTATTATACAGCGTTCGAACTTGGCTTATCTGGTGCGACAGCTGTGGTATCCGGGGGAATTGTTTATTCTGTATGGCCCAAAAAAAAGCGCAGTTTGCGGGATTTCAACATTGGGATAGTAGCTGACGGGGCATGGGCAACACTAATTTTTGTTTTAACAGGTCTCATATACATGTTTCTCGGTCTCAACCTACCGTTATCAATTCGAAACGCATTACAGATAAATCATATGAGCACGTATTCATTGGTATTGTGTTCTGCGGCTGTATTCGCTGCTCTTGCGATTTTAAGATTTACATTTTCATTGGTTGTTCTCGGAAAACACAACGATCGTCGATTCTATAACGCGGTGCTTTCACTTTTAAGCGGATCCAGAGGTGCCATTACGCTTGCGGCTTGTCTCTCGATACCATATGTTTTAAGCGACGAGACACCATTCCCATATAGATCCCTATTATTGTTTATTGGTAGTGCAATTATTATCGCAACACTTCTTCTATCCAGTTTTATTCTTCCGCTCATTGCTCCCAAACAGAGCCGCGATGATCTGGAAATGGTTCACAATGCAAACAGAAAATTGATTCGCACTGTTATCGAAAGGCTTCGCGCAGAAATAACCGAAGATAACAGAGCAGCTATGTATTCGGTTATTTCCCATTATGAAGATTTATTAGCAAAAAGGTATAGCAGAGAAAAATCATTCCGACCTGAAGTCACAAGAGCAGACGTACTGCTATATGGAATTTCTGTAGAAATTAAGGAAGTTGAGCGGCTGCGTCGGAGTGGTGAGTATGAAGAGGTTGCTTTACGGAAGGTTTTAAATAGATTAAAAGTAGTTCAAATGCGTTTCAGCAAGAAACTCTCGATTTTTCTCGAATTGAAGAACAACATAAGCGCACTTATCAAACGTGAGACATATGTTGATCATGAAGAGATAGTAAAAATAAAAATGATTACGATGGCTGCCGCGATTCAAGCCATTGAAGCTAACATTAACAGCGATAACAGGGCTATGTCCATGAGTGCGCTCTACCATTACACTTCAATACTTGAGACTTATACAAATACATCTCAAAGCGAAGAGGGGCACATATATGTGGAGATGAAAAGAGGTCTGGATTATAAAGCCATTCAGCTTCAGAAAAGTATTGTGCAAAAAATGCTTGAAGAAAACGAGATTTCGCGAAGCACATACGTTACGCTCAGACATGTTATACGTCTGGCTGAAATCGCGTTTTTAACAGCGGTAGACCGGAGCGTGTAAATTTGTATTGTTTCTCATTGCCCCGTATGTTATACTTCTAATCATAAAATATAAGGATTCGGGTGCAAAACAATACCGAATTCAATATAAAACTAAGGAGGATCATCAATGAGCGGTCTGTTGAATGGAAAGGTAGCATTGATTACAGGCGGAGGTAGTGGCATAGGCGCTGCCATTGCAAAACGTTTCGTCGCCGAAGGTGCGAAAATTGTCATTACGGGACGCCGAAAAGAGGCACTCGCGGAAACGGTTGACGCACTTCCGAAAGGCAGCATACTCCCCTTTGCCAGTGATGTCAGTAACCCTGATGACGCAAAAGCCATGGTGGACGAAACAGTCAAATTCGGAGGAAAAATCGACATATTGGTCAATAACGCAGGTATCGACCCGGCAGGCAGCGTCGTAGACGTTTCAATCGAACAATGGAGAAGTGTAATCGAAACCAACCTTTTTGGCCCGTTTTACACAATGAAGTACGCTCTTCCTTATATGATAGAAGCCGGTGGTGGCTCGATTGTCAATATTGGCTCTCTGGCCGGTCTGCGCAGAATCCCGGCTATGCCTGCTTACTGTACCTCCAAGTCCGGGCTTATTGGGCTTTCTCAGTCTGTCGCGCTTGATTATGGCCAGTACAACATCCGCTGCAACGTTGTAGCACCTGGCGCAACCCGCACGGTCATGCTTGAAAACTCAATGAAAGGCCTTGCTGATTCTCTCGGCACAGATATTACCGGTGCGCTTGATTATATGACACGATTTAACCCGTTGCCGCACGCAGCGTCAACCGATAATATAGCCGGTGCTGTTGTGTTCTTCGCGGGCGATGATTCCGTCACAATCACCGGAACAGTACTCCCTGTCGATTCCGGTTCGTGTGTCGTCGATCCTAATGGCGCGGCTCTGGCTGGCAGAGCTTGGGGAGCGGACTAAGTAAAAATATGGTATTAAGCGGAGCCCGAATTGTTATTGAAGAACTTGTCGCCCACGGGGTTGACACAGTATTCGGATACCCGGGCGGAAATGTGATAAGTATATATGATGAGTTGTACTCTAACTCACACCGGTTGACACATATTTTGACCGCTCATGAGCAGGGTGCAGCGCATGCAGCCGATGCTTACGCCAGAATCTCTGGTAAAACATCCGCCGTTCTCGCTACAAGCGGTCCCGGCGCGACCAATCTTGTTACGGGTATTGCTAATGCCTACCTCGATTCAGTTCCGATTGTATTCATCACAGGAAATGTCCCCGTTACTATGCTCGGACGTGACTCATTCCAAGAAATCGATGTTCTTGGGCTTACGTTGCCCATAGTAAAACATAGTTATGTAGTGAAAACCGTAGAGGCACTCCAGCAAACAATGAAAGAAGCGTTCCTAATTGCAGGATCCGGCAGAAAAGGCCCTGTTTTGGTGGATATACCAAAATGTGTCCAAGCAGATACATGCGAATACAATCAGGAACTGAGAATTTCTCTTTCAGATGCCGGTCATCAGTCATCTGAGCACTACGACCTTGACAGTGCCCTCGAAGCTATTGAAAATAGTAAACGCCCGTTTATCTACTGCGGAGGCGGTGTGGTTGCGACAAATACATGTGCCGACGTCATGGAGCTATCAAGGAAAGTCGCTGCGCCCGTTGGAATGAGCCTTATGGGTATTGGCTCAGTTCCCAACTCTTATGAACTAAACCTCGGCATGTGTGGTATGCAGGGCAGATATGCATCCAGCGTCGCCAAATCGGAAGCAGATTTGATCATCGCTCTGGGTGTGCGTTTTTCTGACCGCGCTACATGCAACACTCAAGAATATGCAAAGAATTCGACTATCATACACATAGATATCGACGCAGCAGAGATTGGCAAGAATATCGCTCCCGGCATCAGCTTATGCGGCGACTTAAAACGGATTCTCCCGGAGTTGGTCAATCAGGTACATGACACTCAAAACGAACAGTGGCTTGAGCGTATCCGTGTGTTAAAGGCAGATGGCGACGTTCCTATTGGCGGGGATTTCACGCCGAGGAATATCATTGGCAGTGTGAATGAGTATTATAACGACGACACTATCGTCGCAACCGATGTCGGACAACATCAAATGTGGGTCGCGCAGTTTTACAGATTTGAAAAGCCTCGTAAATTGGTTACATCCGGGGGGCTTGGCGCAATGGGCTTCGGTCTCGGAGCGGCGATTGGAGCTAGCTTGGCATCCGGGCGAAAGCGAGTTGTCCTATTCACAAGCGAAGGCAGCCTTGGTATGAATTTGACAGAGATTGCAACCGCTGTTACCTATATGCTCCCCATTACGATCATTAATCTAAATAACGGTGTCTTGGGCATGGTACGCCAAATGCAGACACAGTTCTTCGACAAACGCTACTCGCAAACATCATTGAAGCGTAAGACAGACTTTCCTGCCCTTGCGAAGGCTTTTGGTGCAGCAGGTTATTCCGCCGTCAGCCTTTCCGAGTTGGGCAACTCACTTAGTAACGTTCCGGACGACGGTCCATGTCTGATAGATTGCATTATTGACAAGAACGAAAAAGTTCTTCCGCTGATACCCATTGACGGAGATATCCGCGATATGCTAATGGACTAACAGGGGCGTAAGTACAATGAATGAAAAGTTTACTGTAGGTATCATTGTTTCTAATCATTTTGGCGTGCTCAACCGCGTCGCGGGGCTATATGCAAAGCGTGGATATAACATTGACAGCCTTGCCGTAGGAGAAACAGAGAATCCCGCTTATTCAAGGATGACGATCGTTTCAACCGGTGACGATTACATGAAAAATCAAGTACTAAAACAGCTTGAGAAACTTCACGATGTAAAAATGGTCTGCTTACTCGACAAAGACAATTCCGTATCAATCGAGCACATGTTGATAAAACTTAAGGCCGGAGATGCGGGAAAGGCTTCAATAAGCAGTCTAATCAATGATTACGGCGGGAGAGTAATGGATTTCGGCGGCGATTTCATAACTGCGGAAATAACAGGCAGCTCAGAAAAAATCGAGCGGTTTATTGACGCTGTTCGCAGTATCGGTATATTCGAGGTATGCCGCTCTGGGCTTATCTCCATGATACACGGTACGGAAAACGTATTCAACATAGAAAACATATAGCCTGATGAGAGTAGTCATTAAAACAACGAATGACAATGAAAATAAAACTGATTGACAATCAGCATGAATTACAATAAAATAACGCATGTTCCATCAGAGAACTAACATAAAATACACTTTTTCAATAGGAGGAATATTATATGAGCACAAAAAAGCCACTTGAAGGTATTAAAGTAATTGAAATGAGTACGTTCATCGCGGTTCCCACTTGTGCGCGCTATTTCGCTGAATTTGGTGCCGATGTTATTAAAATCGAACCTAAGACCGGTGACAATGTGCGCTATAACGGTATATCCGAGGGGCGTTTGGGCGATCCATACGAGAATACTACGTTTGACCTTGAAAACGCGCACAAACGCAGTATTGTAGTAAATCTAAAAGCTCCCGAGGGTCTCGAAATACTATTTAAAATGCTTGAGGATGCGGATATATTTCTTACAAACTGGCGTCCTCAGGCGCTTGCGAGACTCGGCTTGGATTACGAGGACTTAAAGGATAGGTTTCCAAAACTCGTTTACGCATCTTTCACCGGCTTTGGCGAAACAGGACCGGACTGCGACCTTCCCGGCTTCGATTTCACCGCATTCTGGGCACGCGGCGGCTTGCTTGGGACGCTATATCAAAAAGACTCCGAGCCTATTAACCTGATTCCTGGCATCGGTGATCACATTTCCGGTATGTTCCTTGCAACGGGAATAATGACAGCCCTTTACAACGCTCAAAAGACCGGAAAGGGCGATAAGGTTATGACGAATCTGATGCACTGCTCAATATTCGTCCAAGGCATCGCTATACAAGCCGCACAATATAAAGGTCTTGGTCAAACTTATCCTCTCAGCCGCAAAACAGCCGAAAACCCATTCAATAATACTTACCAGAGCAAGGATGGACGGCATATCCAGATATCCATGCCGCCGTTTGATGTTTACTATCCCAAATTCATGCCGCTCATCGGGCGCGAAGATCTCGTCGGCGACGAGCGTTACACAATGTCGAGCATTACAAAAAACAAGCTCCACGGTGAGTTTGTACAGATATTGACCGACGCTTTCGCGCAAAAGACATCCGAAGAATGGACAAAGATTCTGACCGAAGGTGACATTCCTCACTCAATCTGCTATGTTTGGGAGGAAGTACTTGAAGATAAGCAAGCTTGGGCGGCTGGTGTCTTTGAAGAAGTCGATTATCCATCGGGCAAACGCGCTATGGTACGTCCTCCTGTAACCATCGATAGCGTGGATAAGCTGCCGTACACGAGAGCCCCCATGCTAGCAGAAAACAGCGAGGAAATTCTAAAAGAGCTTGGCTATAGTGATGAGCAGCTCAAAGAATTGCACTCGGCAGGAGTCTACAACACGTGGGAAGACGTCAAAGACTATGTTTATAAAGTATCAACATAACGCAATGGAGGTAACATAATATGATTAAGGTAACTGCTGTAAACTATGTAAAAGCTGAGTGTGTCGAGAATTTTCTGACCATCGCAAAGGAGTTGGTTGAAAAAACAAACTCTCTGGATAAAGGATGTATTCAATATGAGCTATGTAAGGATGTTAATGATCCATTACGCTTTATAATGATAGAGACATGGGAAAGCCAAAATGCGCTCGATGAACATATGAAAGCAAAGCATTTTACAGATCTCGTACCTAAGTTTAGTGATTTAACGGCAAAGCCTTCTGACCTGACATTGATGGAAAAATTGTTCTGATAATGATTTGATAAACAATCGTGGTTTTATGCAAAACCACGATTGTTTATCGGAAATCATTTATCCTGTTGAAATAACTTGCTATGTGTGCTAATGTATCTGTGCTTATAATGTAGGAATAATCTTTCGGGCGAGGGAAAAAGGGTATGGGTTTTTTTGATGTAGTCATGTTGCTGGGAGGTGTCGCTCTCTTTCTTTTTGGAATGAAAGTTATGTCTGCCGGACTTGAGAAAACTGCCGGAGGCCGCCTTGAGTCTATTTTGAGAAACGCGACATCAAATAGGTTTAAGGCTTTTTTGCTTGGCGTGGGGATTACCAGCTTGATTCAATCCTCATCCGCTGTGACTGTTATGCTTGTCGGGCTGGTAAACTCCGGGATAATGCAATTGCAGCAGACTGTTGGCGTTATTATGGGGACAAATATCGGCACGACAGTCACAGCGTGGATACTGTCACTTACCGGCCTAACCGGCGACAACTTTATAGTACAGCTCCTTAATCCGAACAACTTTGCTCAAATATTTGCGGTAATAGGTATCTCATATGCAATGTTTTCAAAAAAAGCGAAGCAGCGCAGCACCGGAGAGATATTACTTGGATTTGCGGTTTTGATGGCCGGAATGGCTGTGATGAGAAGCTCTGTAGCAGGGCTGGAAAGCAACGAGACTTTCAGAAATATTATGATTGCCTTTTCAAACCCGTTGCTCGGTATTCTCTTTGGGACTGTTATTACTGCAATAATTCAAAGTTCGTCGGCCTCTGTCGGCATATTGCAGGCATTCTCGCTCACCGTTGGTGTATCATATGCAACTGCGATCCCGGTTATCATGGGAATGAAGATAGGGACCTGCATAACTGCGGTGCTGTCAAGCATCGGCACAAATAAGAATGCAAGGAGGGTCGCAATAGTTCATTTTTACTTCAATATCATCGGTGCAATCGTGTTCCTAACTGCCCTTTACATCGCAAATGCGGTGTTTTCACTTCCATTTTTAGAAGGTAATGTCTCACCTGTTTCCATCGCAATCATCCACACACTATTGAGCGTTGCGACAACGTTTTTACTATTCCCATTTGCAAAACAGCTTGAGACGCTCTCCAGAATGACAATAAGAGACAAGCCAGGCGAGGAAACAAAATATGAGCTTCTTGATGAGCGGTTGCTGGCCACTCCTGCGATGGCTATAGCGCAGTGCCGTAACATGGTTGTGGAAATGAGCAACGTTGCGCGTGAGGCCATCGTACTCGCTCTTGGGATGATCATTGAGTACGACGATAAAGCTACTGCTGTTATTCGTGACAATGAGGACTTGCTTGATGGATACGAAGATAAGTTGAATACATTCCTTGTAAAACTGTCGGCGTATGGACTGTCCAGCAACGATAGCTGGAAAGTTTCGGAGCTGTTGCATATTATAGGCGATTTAGAGCGCATGGGCGACCACGCGCTAAATATACTCCAGTCTGCAGAGGAAATGAGAGATAAGGAAATCGCGTTTTCCGATGAGGCTAAACAAGATATTACCGTAGCCCACACAGCATTAATGGAAATCATCGTCATGACGATCGAGGCCTTTGAACGCGGCGACATCGCGCTTGCCAGGCAGGTAGAGCCATTAGAGCAGGTGATCGATAAGCTCATTGCCAAGATGCGTTCTCGCCACATAGCGAGGCTGCAACGCGGCGAATGCTCGATAATTCCGGGCTTCGTATTGTCGGATCTGCTGATAAACTATGAACGCGTCTCAGATCACTGCTCAAATATGGCTGTCAGCGTCATCCAAACAAGCGGTCAATCTATGGATAGGCACGGTTACCTCTCTGTAACGAGAACACCGGAGAACCTTGAGTTTATCACCGCATATAATTCATATAAATCAAAATATGATTTGACGTGATTTTTTAGAAAAATATCAGTGGAAATTTTCCTAAACATCTGCTATAATATACATAGCAGATGTCATTTATGTGGAGGAACGTTATGAGAATTGAGCTATCGGAGTTGGAATTCAGGCGTCTTCTGGATATGGCGTATATAGGAAATTGGATACTAAACTCGACTAGGGGTGCGGATCGCTTTACTGATTACGACAAAGTCGAGAGCCTCTTGTTCTCTTACTGTCAGTCGTGCGGCATGATTGGACTGGTCGATTACAGCAGTGGAGTTGCAAGACCGTCCCCGGATTATGAAAACGGTGGTATACACGAGGCAATCGCCGATTATGAGGATTCCGTGTTCTTCGAGATATTGGCAGAGGAATTGGCTCGCCGCGATATGGATTTCGAACCGATAAGCTTTGAGAACTTCAACGAATTGTCTAGCCGTATAGACGAATACATTGAAGAATTTGAACAAAATGGCATAGATAACATTTCACTTGACAAATAACTACGGGATTTTACGTCCTATTTTCCCGGCGGCTCTCTGCTGTATAGCAGGTGAGCCTTTTTGCTTTTGCCATCGCATTAGAAATATCCAAGCTAGCAGTATTGCACAGGATCCGGACGTAACGACTATTCCCAAATTTAACCCCCTAGGCACGTATCTTAGAGTAATGCTGTGTGTTCCCTCAGGAATCTCAACCGCCGTTAACGTATCGAACACCCTTATTGCGGATACAGGATTCCCGCTAACACTAATTTTCCAGTCCTCCTCATAAGGTATTGTGAACAAAGCGAATTGCTTGCCGTCATGATTTGTGATCTCACCTTCGAAATATGACTTTGTAAAGCGGGTTATCTGAAATGGTGATGCTGATAATTCGTTGTAATAATCATAAAATGCGCTCATGTTCTGATGATAAAATAACGGTGCATTTATAAAAACATCACTGCCGCTGAGTTCCATCCTAAACACAATTGTTTCGTCAACTTCAAAATTTCCAAGCTCGACAATATCATAACGGAAAGCATAGAAATACATGCCCAGCGATTCCTCGTTTAAAAATATCTCGACCGGTCTCCTTTGAGACGTTGGGAAAAAAACGTATAATGGGTCATCACTCTTTGCCTGAACAATAAATTCAATGAATGCATCTTGATTATTATCGACCCTTATATATCGAATACCGTTATCGTACTCCTCATGAGCTAAGTTTGCAGTATTCATACTGTTTATACGTGCAGGAAAAAACAAATCGCCGTACGACTGTTGGGTCATGGATTTCCATATATCATTCTGGATTTCAAAAAGGTTCTCCTGATGAATAGATACGTTTAATACATCTTCATTGACCATAAATCCTATAGGAAGTGCATATGGGTTAAAGTAAGCAAAGACATCCCCCTGCTGCCATAGCAACTCATATGGTTTAATGGTATGATTTTCAGTCAATAGATACTTTACGCCTAATAAGCTGTCAACAGAAATAGTAGACCCTTGGTTGTAATATGCCCAATTCCTGTTGTTTCGGAATCCCATCTTTTCCATAAAGGTTTTTACAAACGCTTTTTCGCTGGAACTGTAATGACTCAATCCATTATAATTGAACATCATCGCATCATTGAAATTATATCTATATGTTTTTTCCATGCGGTAAAATGAGGAATCATTATCCTTTATCCGATCGATTATCTGCTGATTAACGCTTACAAATTCCCTATAGTTATTGTAATTCGCGTAACTCATCCAGTTTAAAGACATAAATGCGTTCAAGCCCAAGTCAAAAAAGCAAATACATGCCGCCGCAACAAACAAAATCTTAGTATTTTTTTTAAAGTATAGAGCAAAAACCATCATTGTAATGAACAGGATAACGATAGTCATATATATCTTTTTTATATCTAAAAATTGAAGCGGAAATTTCTCGATAAGCATAGCAAATAAAAACACGGACAAGAAAGTATAGACAAGTTTTTTCACTGGCAAATCCTGTTTTGTGCTGCAATATCCCTTATAGGCAAGTACAATGAGTAAAAAACTGAAAATGAAGCTGTATCTGTACGGAAACCATACCGGAGGATTAAATCCGTGCCAAATGAGGTTTAGTGAGTTTATATGAAATGACGCAGTAATTGCAAGGAGCAATATACCAAATCCGATTTTTTCTCGCATCTGCGCTTTGCTGCTGACGAAATATAGTATGCAAAAAACTAGGACAAACATACCGCTGTATATATTCGGCAATCCGGAAACCATTTGATTGTTGTTAAAACTACCAATCAAGAATTTTGCAGGTAAATCAAAAATATGGAAGTTTGCCTCAAACGTTAATGCGGAAACAGCAAAAGTAGCTTTCCCTCCCTCTAGTGCGAAAAATGCCGGAAATACGATAAAGGCAGATAACCCTCCTGCCAGTATTGACGATATGCCAAAATAGCACACAGGCTTTAAGCATTCATTGTACTTTAGAGATAATGTATTTTCTTTTCGGAAGAAAATAAACCCGCATATAAAATACAAAGCGGAAAAAATACAAAGCATAAACCCTATATAATAGTTTATAAGGATCGATGCGCCTAAAGAAAAAATATAACATAAAGGTGATCGTCCCTTAAGAATATTGTCTATTCCAATAATGATAACGGGTAGCAGAATAACTCCATCAAGCCACATAATGTTTTGTTGATATACAATGTTATAAGCCATAAGCGCATAGGCAGAAGAAAACAAGATCGAACTGTATCGTCGTATGCTACGGTTTAATAGCAAACTCATCGTCAGCCCGGATAAGCCGATTTTTAGCAATGTCAAGATCAGGACGGCAGTCGGGAAGTTTTCCGTTTTAAAAAAAAGGAAAATCAGATTCAGTGGACTCAGCAGATAATAAGCCCCTAGTCCTACCATGTCTCCGCCCAAGTTTTTTGAAAATGTATAAAGAGGACTGATGCCCTCCGTCAACATTTGCCTCATATATGAAAAAAAACTTATGTATTGATCGTCTAAATCAACAGTCAGAAGCGTTCTTTCTCCAAAAGGATGAATATTCATCAAATAATAAGTGATGAGCATAACCGCAATCGGCGCCGCAAATGCGCCGATCGAAAGATATGTTCTTTTCTTATCAGTAAGCAAATTCAACGCTTTCTTCATTCCTTAGTCCTCTGCTCTAATCGACTCGATGCCGTAATAGCGGGCAAAGTCTCTGTTGAAACTATGCTCGGCATCATCGGTTACATCGTAGGGAGAGTTAGGCGGCGGCCACGCGTTATACTTTGTAGCTGGCCCCCTTGTTATCCTCTTGACGGTTATGTTGTAACTTCCTTGCTCAATTTGGGATTCGATGTGCCGCTGCCTTCTATATGTCTCCCTGAATGTCAAACCAAGGTCGACGACGCCGCCTATAAAAGTAGTGGTGAACTGAAAAGCAAGTATAGATATGAAGCTCATGGCAGCTATCTTATACGGCACGGCTTCAAATGACAGTCCTGCGTAACAATGAGCGCAAGCCATGACCATGAATATCGTCGCACCAAACATCGCTCTTCCGCCATGCATAGTGGGCGATAGAACCATAGCGTATACAATCACTATCGAAGTTATAAAGTAGGCAAATGAAATATATATACGCTTCCTATCCTTGTTTATAAGTATTTGCATTATAATAAGGACAATGAAGACCGCTATTAAAACTGCAAAGTCGTTTCTTAACACATTCGTTAAAGAATTGACACGGTTAGCCAACAAGACCAGCGTATGCCTATTGTCCGTAAAGTGCAGGCTTCTCACGGCATTACCGGGCGCAAGAATCATTAGCAAAAAGCCTATCACGCTGCCGATCATACCGGTGATCATCCATTTCTGTATCTTTTGTTTGAATATTATACAAAATATTACCGCAAACACTGTAAACAGTATCGCCCCGCCGGAAGTATTCTCGTTGCACCATCCGGCAAGTATACCGAGAAAGAACATACAAACTATTGGAGCATATTTTCCGCTGAAGGTTCTGCTATTATTGATATACAAAATATACGGAGACAGAAAACAAAGTATAATGAACGAACCCCACAGATAGTTGATTGAACCTGTCAACCACAATACTGCTTGCCCATAATTTATCGTATATAGCCAAATGGAAAAAACAATAAATAAATAAAGGGATATATTGTGTTTTCTGAAAGGATTAGCTGCTTTGTACATCATTATTGTTAGTCCCGCATAGACAAGAGCGCTGAAAATATTAAATACCTCTTTTGGCGCCATTAAAAAGATTCGCACGACAAAGTGGACGACGCTCCGTCCTCCCCAACTCATATAATGCTCATATTCTTGCTGCAATGCAACCAATACCGATGCTGACGATGCATAGCCAAAATCATCCGACATTAGCGGGGTAATGAAGTTAAGTACGAGCATTTTTGTAAACGTGAGTATAATCAGAAGAAAGAATATCTTTTTTTCAATATCGTCGTTGATGAGTTTTTTTGAGCTGCTGGCATTCATTAATCAATTGCTCCTATTCATCGCATCCGTATCACTTTTTTTATCGGGACTGTTTTGAGACGTCTCCTGTATAATATATGCAGGTCTTTGTTTTGATTCCATATAATTTTTTGCCAAATACTGACCTAAAATACCAACGCAGAATAGCTGCACCCCGCCTACAAATAAAACAATGCATACCATGGACGCCCAACCAGCTACCGGGTCGCCAAACAACGCTCGCCGAACAACAATTATTAATACTCCCAAAAAAGAAAGCAGGCAAAACAATACTCCCGATACAGAAGCAATGGCAAGCGGCGCGGTCGAAAAGCTGACAATGCCGTCAATCGCATAGAATAATAGTTTTCTAAAATTCCATTTTGAAGTTCCTGTAACTCGGGGAGTATTCTCGAATGTGATCCATTTTGTTTTAAACCCAACCCAACCGAATATCCCCTTTGAAAACCTGTTATACTCTTTGATGCTTAATATGGCATCGACGACTTGCCTCGTCATAAGCCTGTAGTCACGGGCACCTTCCACAATTTCAGTTTGTGAGATTTTGTTGATCAGCCTATAAAATCTCCTAGCAAAGAATGATTGGATCCGCGGTTCACCTGTGCGTGAAATCCTGCGTGCTGCCGCGCAGTCAAACCCCTCATTGACAATCGCGTCGTACATTACCGTTAACATTTCAGGAGGATCCTGCAAATCAACATCCATCACAGCAATATACTCTCCCGTCGCCGCCGTCAACCCGGCAAGCATGGCAGCTTCTTTACCAAAATTGCGCGAGAACGAAACATATCGTACTCGCGCGTCTTCATGTGATATACGACGTAGAGTCGACAGCGTTCCATCCTGTGACCCGTCGTTTATAAATACCAGCTCATGCTCAACATTTTGCATGTCAGATAAGACTGCTTTAATTCTATCCAGAAAAATCGGTATGGCGCCTTCCTCGTTGTAACATGGAACGACTACCGAAAGCATTGGTAAGCATTTGTTTTGCATATACAAGTATTCACTCCATTTTGTACAGACAGGCAGTTTATGAGGGCTGCTATCATTTTTATCCTATATCTAAATGCACCGTTTGCAAGCCAAAATTTCCATCTTGACGATTCTCAATCGCCATATGCAAACAAATCCCCTGTAACCATTGCAACTACAAGGGATTTTGGTGGACGATACAGGACTTGAACCTGTGACCTCCCGCACGTCAAGCGGATGCTCTACCAGCTGAGCTAATCGTCCGTGCCTGCGAAGAGTATTCTACAACAAACTTTGCATGCTTGTCAACAGCTTTTGCCAAGTTTTCCGCGAAGGTTTACACTTCACTGGTTAGCCAGAAACAGGCGTGTTATGCGACTGCCGTGAGGGAA
>Ga0099364_10001468_pt1 | contig 38826 bp, 29 predicted proteins | sample TergutTh196P3_FD_73070 | JGI IMG/M metagenome (GOLD analysis project Ga0099364, IMG submission 73070) | Microcerotermes parvus P3 segment gut microbial communities from Pointe-Noire, Republic of the Congo - Th196 P3 | ecosystem: Host-associated > Arthropoda: Insects > Digestive system > Gut ... | reverse complement strand
AAACGGAGCGGAGGGAATGACAAGAGAGAGCTTGCTCTCTCTTGTCATTCATGGAGCGGAGTGTAGGCGAGCTTTAGCTCGCCTCTAAAAAGTGACTCGCCGGGAGGCGGGACGGAGTGGAGCACAGCATGAGAGAGAGCTTGCTCTCTCTCATGTTGTGCGGAGCGGAGTCAGGTGAGCGAAGCGAACCTCAACCTCCCCCCGCTGAAGGCGAAAAAAACCCTTCGCCGGAGGCGACTCTCCCCTCCTGGAAGGGAAAAAACAAACTCCCCCCCGGAGGGGAAAAAATAAAACCCCCCTCATTTAAAAGCATGTCCCTCAGCTGGTTTATAAAGGGTGAGTATGAGGGGGCTCTACCTCCTCCAGCCCTGGGTGTTGAGTTGCTTTTCTGCTGAGGCGTTGTTTGAGTTTGTCGGCAACAACATAGAAGGCCGGCACCACCAGGAGGCTTAAAAAGGTGGAGAGCGCCAAGCCTCCAATGACGGCAATGGCCATGGGGCGGCGTGTTTCAGAGCCTTCGCCAAGGCCCAAGGCTGCGGGGACGGCAGCCATGCCGGTGGCAATGGAAGTCATCAAAATGGGGCGAAGGCGTACAGGGCCTGCACACAACATGGCTTCAAAGGCATTGAGCCCTTTTTCGCGTTGTTGAGTGGCATAGTCCACGAGGATGATGGAATTTTTCTTCACAATGCCCATGAGCAGGAGAATGCCAATGAGGCTAAAAATGTTGATGGTAATGCCAAAACCCAACAATGCGAAGGCAGCACCTGCTGCTGAAAGAGGCAAGATGGTGAGTACCGTCACCGGATGCAAAAAAGAGTTAAACTGTGCGGCGAGCACCATATAAGCGACAAGTATCCCCAAAGCGAGAGAGAAAAGGAGGCCATATAAAGACTCTTTATAAGTGGTCGATGCGCCACCAAAGACGACGCGATAGCCTTGTTTGAGCTCTTGCCCTAGGGACTCAACCAACTTGATGGCTTCAGCTTGAGAGTGGCCTGGAGCGGGGTTGGCGAAGAAGGTGATGGCGCGCTCACGGTTTTTGCGCGTAATGGCTTGGAATGCAGGTTTTTCTTCCGTGCTGGCCAGTGAGGACAAAGGAATTAACTCACCGGAAGCCGTCCGGAAACGAAGGTTTGAAACATCTTCGCCTCGCGTGCGTTGCTCAGAAATCAGCCGGGTGCGGATGTCAATGCGTCTTCCTTGGGAGTTGAATTTTCCAACACGTACGCCGCCCACCAAGGCATTCATGGTGTTGGCAATATCAGAAAGAGGAATTTCCTTGTCCATGGCTGCATTCCTGTCGGGTATAATGCGAAGCTCGGGTTGCCCAAGCCTATAGTCCGTGTCCAAGTCCACCACCTTGCCAGAAGCGGAGAGTTTTTGCCGAACAAGCTCAGCCTGCGCGACCAGCGTGTCCCAGTCGCTGCCTTGCACAGAAAATTCTATGGGATAACCTCGTTGTGCCGTGAAACCCGCTAAGGATGGATCTTGTATAGAAAAGCGCAGCCCAGGTACTTTGAGCTCCTTCCTTAATATGGCGGCCAACTCGTTGTGAGAGAGCGCGCGCTCTTTTCGCGGCTTGAGCGTCCAAAAGGTTTGGCCGCTTGCAACATTCCCCGTAAACCCGCCGATGATGGTATAAACACGCGCTGTCTCCTCGCGTTGCGCTATAAAGTCCTCCACCTGTTTGATCAGTTTGCTGGTTTCGCTCAAGCTGGAGCCCATGGAGGCTTGAAAGCGGATAATGAGGCGGCTTTGGTCCTGAGGTGGAACAAACTCTGAAGGCAATTTATAAAAAATCCAGGCTGAAACAAGCAACAACACCGTTGCAAGGGCCAGGATAAAATAAGGTGTTTTGAGTGCACGACGAAGTTGCCATTCATATATATGCTCCAACCGTGCGAAGGTTTTGTCTATCCAACGGTTGAGGGCAGATTGCTTGGCGTGTTTGAGCTTTAGAATTTGTGAAGAGCGGGCAGGTGCCAGCGTGACGGCTTCGGCATAGCTGAAGATGACGGCCAGACACAAGGTGACGCCAAACTGCAAGAAAAACTTGCCGATGACGCCGTCCATGAAAATGACGGGAATAAAAATAGCGACAAGGGCAATGGTTGCGGCCAGGGCTGCAAACTTAATTTCGTCAGTGCCTTCCAGTGCTGCACGTTTTTTGGGTTTTCCCTGCTCTGCATGGCGGAAAATGTTTTCTATCACCATAATGGCATCATCCACGACAATGCCAACCGCGAGCGACAGCCCAAGCAGGGTGAAGGTGTTGAGGGTGAAGCCCAGAAAATAAATAACGGCCACCGTCCCCAAAAGGGACATGGGGATGGCGAGGATGACATTCAGCGTGCTGGAAAAATTTCCTAAAAACAGCCAGCACACCAAGGCTGTCAACAAAATCGCCAAAACCAACTCGTCCCGAATATCCGTCACAGCATCTTCAATAAACTTTGTGGCGTCGTTATTAATTTCCAGCTTCATGCCTTCGGGGAACTCTTCGTTGAGCTCAACCATGGCGGCTTTAATGCTTTTGGCTACAGCCACAGCATTGGCTCCGCGCAGCTTTCGAATGCCCATGCCTTTTGCAGGCTCTCCGTTGACACGGGCCATGACGCGCTGGTCCTCAAAACCATCTTCAACGAGGGCAACCTGTTTTAAATAAATGGGAGCGCCGCTCACTTTTCGGACGACCAAGTTGCCGATGGTTTCCAAGTCAAAGGCCTCCCCCATAACGCGGACGCTGATTTCCCGGCCTGGTGTTTCCAAATACCCCGAAGGCAACTCGATGTGTTGTTCGCCTATAGCCCGAATGACGTCTGCTGCGGTTACCTGAAACCTATCCAGCGCATTGGCATCAATCCAAACGCGAATGTTTCGCTCTAAAGCACCGGCAATAGAAATTTCTCCGACACCATTGAGTGTTTGCAGGCGCTCTTTGACGCGATAGCGCACATAATCCGAGAGCTCCTGGTCGGAATAGGGGCCAGAAAGCCCAAGCCAGATGATGGGAATGTCTTCGGGATTGGATTTTGAGACAATGGCCGGATCCATATCCGTAGGCAGCCTTCGCTGTGCCTGTGCCACTTTGGTTTGAACTTCCTGCAAGGCAACATCTATGTTGCGTTTGAGGTCGAACTCAATGACAATGTTGGCAGAGCCTTGTCTGGAAACGGATGTCAGGCTTTTGATGCCTTCAACTTGCATGACGGTTTCTTCAATGGGCTCGACCACATCGCGCTCCATGGCTTCTGGAGCAGCACCTTCCCATATAAGGGAGACGTTGATGGTTGGAAAGTCAACATCTGGAAACTGGCTGATGCCAATGCGGGTGAGCGCAACAATGCCGAACAAGACAGTCGAAGCCATTATCATCCACGCAAGGACAGGCTTTCGCACGCTGATTTCTGTCAAATTCATGGCATGGCTTTCAGTTCAGCAGCTGGGGGAGCTGTGGTTTGCACAGAGACGAGGCTGCCCTCTTTGAGAGCTTCTGCTCCGCGGATGACGAGCATCTCATTGGGGTGAAGTCCTTTTTGGACTTCCACGAGGCCATCAGGCGTTCGAAGTCCAAGTTGCAAGACACGTTCTCGTGCTATTTTTTTTTCTACATTGTCTTCCACCATGGTTTCCACAACGAAGGCGAGAAACCCTCTTTCCGTGGGGCGGATGGCCATTTGAGGGATGACGAGGGAGTTGGGTTTGTTGCCGACGGAGACAGTGACATTGGCAAAAGAGCCCAGGGGTATATCCTTGGACTCCACATTGTCAATTTTGGCAGAAACGAGAACCATGCGAGAGACAACATCCGCGGAAGAGGCGATGAAGAAAACCTCACCCGCCAAGGGGGGGAGGTTGTTGCCGACGTTGAATGAAATTTTCATTCCCGTTTTGATGTGGGAGGCTTCGCTGTCCGTCACTTTAAAGCGCACCAAAATGGGGTTTTTCCGAAGCAGGGTGGTTAAAATATGTCCCGGTTGCACATATTGGCCGGTTTGCACAGTGCGTGACTGGAGTATACCTTCAAAGGGTGCTCTCACATAGGCATCGTTCAAGTTGAGTTTGGCTTGCTCGAGCGCGGCTTGGGCAGACATTTGGTCTGCCAGGGCGGTTGAATATTTTGCGTTGTGGAGCTCCAGCTCTTCTGTTGAAATAAGCCCTGGTGAGTTTTTTTGCGCTTGTTGACGCCGCTCCAAAGCGGCTTTGGTTTCTGCCTTGGTGGCATTGGCGCGCAGAAGGGTGGACTCTGCGGATTTGACGGAAACTTGATAGCGTTTGATGTCAATTTCGGCGATGAGCTCTCCGGCCTTCACATATTGGCCTTCTAAAAAATTGGCTTTGTCAACAGCGCCAGGCACGCGCGAAGTAATTTGCACCATTTCATAAGGCTCAACAGAACCCACGGCCTGGATGACAAAGGGGAGATTGAGCTCCTGCAGAGGTGCCAACTCTACGGGGAAAACGGGTTGCCTGGATTTTGTATTGTCCGTCTCTTTTTTCCAAAGCAGGTCGCAAGCCATGGACAGGGAGAGGGCGAAGAAAACAAGAGAGAGCGGAATAAAACGCTTCATAGTCCCACCTCTTGGCCGAGGGCATCCATGCCTGTGACGGAATAGAGATTGAGCAAAGCAAGCCCCAGCGCATAGCGTTGGGTGGCAAAATGAACATCGGCTTCGAATTTTTTTACGGAGGCATCCAGGAGCTGCAAGGCCGTTGTCAGCCCTTGCTGATAGAGTGTTGTGGTTTCATGAATGTTTTGAGTGGCAAGCTCTAAAGTGGCTCGGGCTTGGCGTAGTGTTGTTTGTGCAATGTGCATGTTTTGAAAGGCGATGTGGAGATCTGCATGAATTTGCCTTCGCTGCAGCTCCATGCGTATAGAGGCCATTTGAGCTTGCGCACGCCTTTCATTCCATTCTCCATAGCGCATTCCCCCGTCGAACAAAGTCCAGCTGAGCTCCAACCCCAGGTTGCCATCCCATTTGCGATTGCTCAGCCCCGTTTCATTCGTCAGCCGTCCTTGGCCGATGAGGCTGAGCGTGGGCAAGAGGCGCATCCATGGCTCTTGCGCAAAAAATTGGGCTGCTTCTGCTTGTTGCTCAAGGGCGAGAAAATCCAAACGTTGAGCGAGCACTTTTTCAACAGGGGGTTGCTCTCCCTGCGTATTTTGGTTTTCCGCATGCTGAAGAAAGGCTTCAGGGGGCAGCAATTGATAGTTGGCCTCCCATTCCAAATCCAACAATGTTGCCAAGCGCAGCTTGGCGGCAAGTGTTATGCCCAGGGCGTTTTCCAGACTGGTTTCCGCGTTGGCTTTTTCAAGTTTTGCGCGCGTAATATCATTCAAACTCACCAAGCCTGCCGCATGCAGCGCCGTTGCATCACTGAGGTTTTTTTCTGCAAGCGCAATGCGGTGCCGTGCTGCCTCTTCAACAGCTTGTGCAGCCAACGTTTGCAAGAAAGCATCCGCGGCTTCCATGCCATTTAAACGGCGTTGGTTTTGAGCTTCAAGGCGCCCTGCCTCACGCGTGGAGCAAGCAGCGCGATAGAGCGGAATTCCGCGCACATCCAACAGCGTCCACCGCAGGTTTGCCGTTGAAGAGAGCGCATTTCTGGCTTGCATAACAGCGCGCTCTCCCCCAATGTCACGGATGGTTTCAAAGGCCCGCCGGGTATAGTTGCCCGTCAACTCGAGCGTTGGGAAAAAAAACGCCCGTGCTTTTGTGGTGGCCGCCTGGGCTATAACCTCCTGCTCCTGCGTCAGCTTTGCGCGCTGGGTTTCCCGGGTTGCGCGTTGGACTGCCGCTTCCAATGTGAGGACTTGCGCCGGCGGGTTCGCCGACGCTGGGTTTTGCAGAGGCAAAGCACCCCAAGGCAAAACACTTAAAAACCAGGCAGCGTACATAACAGCAGACATAGGGTTGTTTTCCTAGCTCTATTTAAACGATGTTACAACAATGAGACGGAGTGCCTTCAAATAGAATACATGGCATAAAGGAGATGGAAACGGAGCATGGCCAGAATAACAAGGCCCCAAACAACCCCATCCAAAGCAACAAGGCCCAAAGCAACAAGGCCCAAAGCAACAAGGGTTAAAGCGTGCAGGGGCTGAAGAAAGGCCTACAGCATAAGGCTTTAAGAGGTATGACCCACAGAAGAGCGGGAGGCAAAGCGAATGAGGAGCACAGAGAGAGGAGCGTTGTTATTTAAGGCCGTTATTTTTGATTTTGATGGGACTTTGGTGGATTCTTTGTGTGGAATTGCTTTGGCGATGAATGCAGCGCTTCGCGACTTTGGGCTTTTGGAGCACAGCGTGCAAAGCTATAAAACGAGGGTAGGAGAAGGAGTGCGAGTTTTGGCCCAAAAAGCGATACCGGCGACATGGGGGGGCTCTATAGAGGCGCTTATTGGCAAATACCGAGAGCACTACCGCTTGTTGATGTGGGAATCCATCCGGCTTTATGAAGGCATTTCGGCCTTGTTGGAGCAGTTGCAGGCCTTTGAAATACCCATGGCCGTGCTGTCCAACAAAGGGGATGAGTTTATTCAACCGTTGAGCAAGGCTTTGTTGGCCCCGTGGCGTTTTGTTGATATCCGCGGGGAACGCGCTGGAATGCCCAGGAAACCCGACCCCTCTTCGGCATTGGACATGGCGCAGAGGCTTCATGTGAAACCGGAAGAAACCGTATTTGTGGGGGATACCGCCGTGGATATGCAAACGGCACATGCAGCCCAAATGAAGGCCATTGGGGTTTCCTGGGGCTTTGGCCGCGAAAAAAAGCTTTATGAGGTGGGGGCGTCTTTTGTTTTAAACGCACCCCTCCAACTGCTGTCGCTGCGAGGTTGAGGGTTTTTATGACAGAGCGCCATTGGGTTTGGCCGGAGCCTCCGGCGGATGAAAGGGCAGAGCCATTGGCGAAGGCTTTAAAGCTTCCGCCTTTGGTTGCTCAAATATTGCTTCGGCGCAACATTGTGGATGAGCAAAGTGCTTTTCAGTTTTTGCATGCCTCGCTGGGTGAGTTGCCGGATCCACGGCAAATGGATGGCATGCCGCAAGCCACAGAGCGTTTGGTGTTGGCTTTGGCGCGCAAGGAGAAAATAACTTTATTTGGGGATTATGACGTAGACGGGGTGTGCTCGACGAGCATTTTAAAGTTGTTTTTAGAAGCGTTGGGGGCCCAGGTAGACAGCTATATTCCCCACCGGCTCAACGAAGGTTATGGCCTGAACCTAGGGGCCATAGCGCGTATTGCTCAGCGAGGGACAAGCCTCTTGGTGACATTGGATTGTGGCATTTCTGCACATGAAGAAGTTTTTCACGCCAGGAAGCTGGGGATGGATGTTGTTATTGTGGACCACCATGTAGTCCCCAAGGCTCTCCCCGAAGCCAATGTTATTTTAAATCCACTCAAGCCGGGTTGCCTCTACCCAGACAAAAACCTGTGTGCAGCGGGACTCAGCTTTGCTTTGTGCATGGCGCTCAGGAAGCATGTGAGAGAGGCGGGGTGGTTTTCCAGCGGAGGAGAACCCCATTTAAAATCCTTTTTGGATTTGGTGGCATTGGCGACCATTGCAGATGTGGTGCCGCTGAAAGGTGTCAACCGGATTTTGGTCCGACATGGCCTTGAGGAATTGTCTCGCTCCAAGCGTTATGGCATTTGTGCGCTCAAAGAGGTTTCCGCATTAAGTGACAAAGCACTCACAGCAGGGAGGGTGGCTTTCCAGCTGGCGCCTCGCATTAATGCTGCAGGCAGGTTGGATGATGCGGACTTGGGCATTCGACTGTTGTGCTCTAAAAACCCCAGTGAAGCACAAAGGCTTGCGCGTTTGTTGGATGAGGCCAACAACGAGCGCAGAGCCATTGAGCAAGCGGTTGAAGAAGAAGCCCGTGCATTGGCGGAGGCGAAAATGACACGCAAGCCCAAAGCTTTGGTATTGGCCAAAGAAGGGTGGCACGCAGGCGTCATCGGCATTGTGGCTTCGCGTTTGGTGGACACATACCACCGCCCTGTTGTTATGCTGGCCCTCAACGAGGGAGTGGGGAAGGGCTCTGCGCGAAGTGTGGAGGGCTTGCATTTGTTTGAGACGCTAAGCCGCTGCGCAGAGTTGTTTGAGCGTTTTGGCGGACACCACCACGCGGCAGGCGTTACTTTGCAGGAAAAATACCTGCTGGACTTTGAGCAGAAATTTGAAGCCTTGGCAGAGGAATGTTTGAGTGAGGAGGCACTCATTCCCCGCTGTCGCATTGACTTAAGCCTTGCTTTAAAGCAGCTGAACGAGGAGTTGGTGAACGCCATTGCTCTGCTGGCGCCGTTTGGAGCTGGAAACCCTGAGCCTGTTTTGGCGGTGACGGACATTCGAGCCACCCCGCATATTGTGCGGACAGCAAAGGCGGCGCACCTCAAGTTGAAACTCCTGGATGCACCGCATATGGATGTTATTGGCTTCAACATGGCAGAAGCTTTGCCCACACCGGAAAACCTGCCTGCCCCCAGGGGTACAACCAATGTTGACATTGCTTTTTGTGCAGAAATGAGCACGTGGAATGGCCGCACAACCACCTGCTTGAAGCTGAGAGCTGTTCGCCCGACAAAAGCCCAGGCGACTTAAAATGCCGCGCTTAAAACACCGTGCTTAAAAACCTGTGCTGATTAAAAGCCCAGGCCTACGCCAGCTGAAAGGAGGAAGTCATGCGTATGGCGGTGGATATAGCCCGTAAACTCCAACCGAGCGACGATGAAGAAAGCCTTTTTTGGATCCAAAGAGATGCGCGAGCGAACGCCCAGGCCATATTGGCCAAGCAAATAAACGCCGCTGTTGCTGGTTGTGGCGCTTCCGACGGTTAACGTGGAATTGAGGAAGAAGAGGCCTATTCCGCCTTGGACGAAGACGGCCAAGGGGATGCCGCCAAGGCTGAAGGGATGGGACCAGGCTGGAGCGAGCGCCAAATAATTATGGGTAACCTTCGTATAAACATAATCCGTCCCCGCCGTGGCCATGGTAATATTCCATGTCAGGTCCACAAAGAAGACTTTGCGCCAATATTCATCGTCAAAAAACGCGCGGCTCCATTCCCAGGTGCCACGCAGTCCCAACGTAAACCGACCGCTCGAGCCTTTTTTGGATTCGGCAAGCTCTATATAACCCAGGTGCAGGTCCAAACTGATTCCCGTGGTTGGGTCGTCCTCATGTGCCAGTGTCTTAAATGAGCTTTCTTCATGCTGGACATAATCAGAAAAATTGTCTGTATCAGCAGGCTTCTGATGTCGAGGCAAAGGCGCGGAGGGGGTTTCATTCTCAAAGGGAATGGGGGCATCATTGCGTTGGGCAAAGGCCACTCCTGAAACCAGAGCAATAGCGGCGATGAAGGTTTTCATGTTTAATGGATGGAAGGACACTGTGGTTTTTTATAGTTGGAGCAGTTGGCTGGACATGTTGCATTAATTTGAAGGCGGCCCACCAATTGGTTGCAGGCTTTGCACCACAAGTCGTCTCTGCCCGAGGGGATGTGGCTTAAGAAAACTTCGGCCACCGTTTGAAGAGAGACCTCGTTGGAATATTTGAGATAAAGTTGTTGAATGCCAGGCCTTTCAAGGTCGTCACTGCTATAGGCATTGATGATGGATTTGGCAAGAATATCAAAATCCTCTGGCGTCTCGGCTGCATGATAAAAGGCTGAAGCCAACAAAGTGCCCACGAGATAATGGGCCGCATATTCATCCCTGAAGGTTTCCGTGGGAAGCCCATGCAATGCGAGATATAAGTCTTGATACATGCATTGGTTGGCGGAAAAATCACGTGCCGCAATCGCGTCTTGCATATCAATGGTCCACCCCAGAAAATTCACCGTTCCCTTGCCGTCGAGCCTTCGCGTGGCGCCAAAAGCATGAAAGTCAGCCAGCCCTTCATTCATCGCAGCCAAGAGGCTGGCGGGCAGGCCATCTCTGGCCTCAAAAGAACCGACGCGGGAATCAAAAACAAAATGCGCATATTCATGGGCCATCACGCCAAAGTTGATGGACATGGGGATGGTTTGGAAGTCTTTGAAGGGAAGCACACCCATGAGCCTGAAGCCGCCTGCCCAATAGAAAGCATTGTCTGTGCTGCTTTCTTTGGGGTCCACGCTTTGGACATTGGTGTCCAACCAATAATAGACAGGAAGCTCCAAAAGCTCTTTGGTGCTTCGACCGTCATACATCTGCTGGAAATAGAGAAAGGCCTGCTCGAGGTTCCAATAGGCCGTTGTCATGGCCCAGGAGTGAAAATCCGCAGGCCAAAGTGCGCCGTCTTTCTCAATAAACTGTGCGCGAACGCTGCTGCCTTTGTTTTGAAAAATGGCCTTCTTAAATTCCTCTATGGTACGTGCTGATTGCTGTGCAGGGTCGTCCTCATCCAGAAACATCTGCGCATTGCCGATGAAGTTGGCAATGTTTCCTTCAAGCTTGGCTATGTTGGAAATGGTGGTGAGACGTTTTTTTTGAGGTGAAAACACCCCATTGGAATTGGGGGCCAGCACCATCACATCCACAGGAGGCTCAGAACTTGGGCCGCCGCAAGCGATGGCGGAGGCAACAAAGAGCAGAGGCAATAAATATCGCATAAGGAGGATGATACACCAAATAAAAGCGTGAATAACAATCAAATAAATGAGAAAGGAAACGCGGGTTGGCTTTTCTCTCATTGCGTCTTTGAGAATGGCACACTAGGTTTGTTTTCCGAAAATTCGTTATAACCATAAGGCGTCATTATGTCGGGCTCATTTATCAGGGAACGGAAGAGGACAGACAGTTGCGGGCAGCTGCGTGCTTCGGACATTGGAAGAGAAGTTGTACTTTTTGGGTGGGTACAAAATTATCGCGACCATGGGGGAGCTGTTTTTGTGGATTTAAGAGACAGGGAGGGGGTGACCCAAGTGGTATTCCAGCCGGAGGTGTGTGAGTCCCACGCGCTGGCGGGCCAGTTGCGGCACGAGTGGTGCATTGGTGTTTCGGGGAAAGTGGTTTCTCGGGGAAACAACAGCAACCCGCGCATAGCGACGGGAGAGGTTGAGGTGCGGGTTGAGCAGTTGACGGTGTTTAACAAGTCCGAAACGCCTCCCTTTGAAATTTCCGACAAGGTGACGACGGCGGAGTCCAAGCGTTTGGCCTACCGCTATTTGGATTTGCGAAGGCGCCCTTTGCAGCAGACACTCATAACGCGCGCGAAAATGAATACCCTGGTCCGCTCTGTGCTGACAGAGCGCAACTTTTTGGAGTTGGAGACGCCCTTTATTGGCAAATATACTCCCGGGGGTGCGCGCAACTTTTTGGTGCCCTCCAGGCTGAATGCGGGAAAGTTTTATGCCTTGGCCGAAAGCCCTCAGCTTTATAAGCAACTTTTCATGGTGGCGGGGTTTGAGCGCTATTTCCAAATAGTAAAATGCTTCAGGGATGAAGACTTAAGGTTAGACCGTCAACCGGAGTTTACGCAGATTGACTTGGAAATGAGCTTCGTCTGCGAGGATGATATTTTCGAAGTGATAGAAGCCATGTTGGCCACGCTGTGGAAAGAGGTTTTGGGGATAGACATTCCGCGACCCTTTTTGCGCATGGATTATGACGAGGCCATGTCCACCTATGGCAATGACAAGCCGGATTTGCGCTTTGGCATGCCGCATATTGAGCTGACAAAAATCATCCAACAGTTTGGCGCAGAAGGCGGAATGCCGCTGATGTGGGAAGCGGTGAAAACCGGTGGAATAGTGAAAGCCATGGTTATTGAGGGCAAGCATGCCTTGTCTCGCTCGGATGGCGAGAAACTCGAGGCCTATGTTAAAAGCATGGGTGCTCAGGGTTTGGCGCGTGCGAAGCTGAATGAAGCCGGAGAATGGACGCAGTCGCCGATGGCCAAAAACATTTCTGCGCCATTGCGCCAAGCCATTAACGCGGCTTGTGGGGCAAAGGCAGGGGATATTTTGGCCTTCCAATTTGGACGTGCGGCGCAGGTACATACGGTGATGGCCAATTTGCGTGTTTTTGTTGCCAAGCAGCTTGGCCTCATTCCCGAATATGGCTCCGGCGGGGTGTGGAAATTCCTCTGGGTAGTCAACCCCCCGCTGTTTGAATTTGACGAAGCGGAAAAACGCTGGGTAGCCGCTCACCATGCCTTTACGCGGCCCGTGGATGAGCATGTGGAGTGGCTGGAAAGCAACCCAGCTCAGGTGAAATGCCACCGTTATGATGTTGTGCTGAATGGTTTTGAAATTGGAGGAGGCTCCATACGTGTGCACAACCCGGAGCTTCAGGCGCGCATTTTCCATGCATTGGGCATTCCCGAAGAAGAGGCGCGGCAAAAATTTGGCTTTTTGTTGGATGCTTTGAAATTTGGCGCACCTCCGCACGGGGGCATTGCTTTGGGGATGGACCGGTTGGCGATGCTGCTCAGCAATGCTGAGTCCCTGCGCGATGTTATTTCTTTCCCGAAGACACAAAATGGGGCCGACTTGATGAGCGGCGCGCCTACACCTGTGGAGAGCAGCCAACTCTCTGAGCTGGGCATTCGCCTGTTGCCCACCTCTTCACCATAAACGCGCTTTCCATGTGGCGCTTGCCTGAAGCAAAGGTATGGCATGAGGATTTTTTTTGTTGTCAACGCATATAGCGCCAATGGCGAGACGGGCAGGCGTTGGGCAGAAATCCACGCTCAAGGCATGCGCAGCCTGGGTGAAATAAGCTGTGCATTTACGGAGCAGCCCATGGATGCAATACGGTTGACGCGTTGGGCTTTGCGCGGTGGATATAACTGCATTGTGGCCGTGGGAGGAGATGGGACTCTCAATGAAGTGGTCAATGGTTTTTTTGATGAGAAGGGACCCATAGCGCCCGATGCCTGTTTGGCCGTTTTGCCGCGGGGAACGGGGTGTGACTTTCGCAGAACTTTTGGTTGGACATTGAAGTTGGATGAAGCTTTCGAGCGCATACGCCTGGCGAAGACGGTGCCTGTGGATGTGGGGTTTTTGGAATGCGAAGGCGTGGATGGGAAGCCGCACTCCAGATATTTTATCAATGAATGCAGCTTTGGGGTTTCAGGTGAAATTGTGAAGCGTGCCAATGAGACCACCAAGGCTTTGGGTGGAAAAATGTCATTTATGCTGGCCTCCCTCCGCGTGTTTATGCGCTATGCCGACAAAGAGGTAGAGCTGTGCATGGACGGCGGGAATTTTGAGCGGCGGCCTATAACAACTTTGACGGTAGCCAATGGTGCTTATTTTGGAGGAGGCATGAAAGTGGCACCTGAGGCCAATGTGAGGGATGGCCTGTTGAATGTAACCCTATGGTCCGACTATGGGCTTTCGGACTTTGTGTGGAAGAACCGCAGCATTTATTCCGGAGCCCACACGCGCTTTAGCCGCACACAGCAATATACCTGCAAGGCCTTGACGGCGCGCTCCAAAGAAGAGGTACTCATTGACTGCGATGGCGAACAGCCCGGCAAACTGCCTTGCAGCATACGCGTGCTGCCACAAAGCATACGCTTGTGCGTTTAAGCTGCCTCCAGATGTGTTTTCCCATGTATTTGTCCGCGTATTTGTCCGTGGTTTTGTCCGTGGTTTTGCCCACACTGTTGGTTGTGTTGCGGAACATGGACGCCATATAAATAATGAAGGTATAAAAGAATAAGTCATTCCCAAAGGAAGGAAAGAGAGTGAAATACTTAATTGTAGGAGGCGTCGCCGGAGGAGCCACTGCAGCAGCAAGAATCCGCAGAATAGATGAACATGCTGAAATTATTGTTTTTGAAAAAGGCAAATATATTTCATATGCCAATTGTGGATTGCCCTATTATATAGGCGGAACCATCCAAGAGCGGGAAAGGCTTTTTCTGCAAACCCCTGCTTCATTTGGAAAAAGGTTTAATGTGGATATCAGGGTTGAAAATACCGTTATCCACATTGACAGCCATGGAAAAACAATAACCGTCCAAGGGGCAGACGGCAAAACCTATATTGAAACATATGATAAACTGCTGCTTTCACCCGGCGCTTTTCCGGCCAAACCACCGTTAGAAGGTGTTGAATTAGAAGGGGTTTTTGTTTTGCGCGATGTGGTGGACACCGACCGCATCAAAAACCATCTTCAGACACACAAGGTCCAACAAGCCGTGGTGGTGGGTGCAGGGTTTATTGGCCTTGAAATGGCTGAAAACCTGCATCAAGCAGGCGCGGAAGTTTCCATGATAGAAATGGCAAAGCAAGTGATGGCGCCTGTGGATTTTTCCATAGCCTCACATGTGCACCACCATTTGTCAGAAAAAGGAGTCCACCTTTATTTGGAACAAACCGTTGAACGTTTTGAGCAGAAAGACGGCAAGCTCAACGTTTGCCTAAAAAGCGGCAAAACCCTTCCTGCGGATATGGTTATTTTATCCATGGGGGTGCGCCCCGAAACCGCATTGGCCAAAAGGGCCGGCCTGAAAACAGGTGAAACCGGCGGCATTTGGGTGAATGAATATTTGGAAACTTCTGTGAAAGACATCTATGCCGTGGGCGATGCCATTGAATTTCCTCATCCCCTGACAGGCAAAGCGTGGTTGAATTATTTAGCAAACCCAGCCAACAGACAAGGACGTTTGGTTGCCGACAACATGGTGAAAGGCAACATAGAAAAATATGAAGGCGCCATAGGGACAGCCATTGCCAAAGTGTTTGAGCTGACCGTGGCCACAACGGGTTTGGCTGCGAAAAAACTGAAACAACTGAATATTCCTTATCAAAGCTCCACCACCCATTCCGCTTCCCATGCAGGCTATTATCCAGGCAGCAGACCCTTGAGCATCAAGCTGACATTTCACCCTCAAACTGGAAAAATATATGGTGCGCAAGGCATAGGCTATGAAGGCGTAGACAAACGCGTGGATCAGCTGGCTTTGTTAATTAAATTGGGTGGCAGCGTGTTTGACTTGATGAAAGTGGAACACAGTTATGCACCACCGTTTTCTTCCGCGAAAGATCCGATTGCCATTGCCGGATATGTGGCCTCCAACATTATCAACGGACGAATGCCCGTCTTTCAATGGCGAGAAATAGCAGACTTAAACCCCAAAGAAATAACCCTCTTGGATGTGCGCTCCCGAGAAGAACGGGCCAGCGGACAATATATCCCCCACGCATTGAACATTCCGCTGGATGAATTGCGCACACGCTTGGATGAAATCCCCAAAAACAAACCCATATATATATATTGTCAGGTGGGCTTGCGAGGATATATTGCATTGCAAATATTAACGCAGCGGGGCTTTGAAAATATAAAAAACCTCTCGGGTGGATATAAAACCTATGCCCTGGCTGTTGCACCCATCAAAACCGAAGGAAAAAAACAGCATTTCAACAAAGAAAACTTAAAAGCTTCAGCTGTTGAACCACAAAAAAGAACTCAAGACATGAAAACAACAAAAATAGATGCTTGCGGGCTGCAATGTCCGGGCCCCATTCTCAAACTGAAAAAGGTGATGGATGAAATGGCCGAAGGAGAATGTGTTGAAATAATGTCAACCGATGCTGGCTTTCCTAAAGATGCTGAAGCTTGGTGCAAGTCTACGGGCAACATGTGGATATCTGGCACCTCCGACAAAGGACAGTTTACGGTGGTTATAGAAAAGAAAACCCCTGAGCCTCAGCGCATGTCCAACATGTTGACAAATGAAAAAAATGCCAAAACCTTTATTATGTTTAGTGATGACTTAGACAAAGCTTTGGCCACCTTTGTGTTGGCCAATGGCGCAGCTGCCACGGGAAAGAAAGTAACCATATTTTTTACTTTTTGGGGTTTGAATGTCATTAAAAAATCCAAAAAGCCTCGCGCAGAAAAGGATTTGTTTGGCAAAATGTTTTCCTGGATGCTTCCCTCTCACTCCTTAAAGCTGAAACTTTCCAAAATGAATATGTTGGGCATTGGAGCCAAAATGATGCGCTATCTCATGAAGGAAAAAGGCATCGATTCACTGGAGTCCTTGCGCACCCAAGCCTTGGAGCAAGGTGTTGAATTTATGGGATGCCAAATGTCAATGGACGTGATGGGGATAAAAAGAGAAGAATTGTTGGATGAATGCAGCATAGGCGGTGTGGCCTCTTATATGGAGTGTGCAGAAAACGCCAACGTCAACCTATTTATATAAACCCCTTAAAACACTCTCATAAAGGTTGCCCTCTGTTGAAACCATCATATCCTTAAGCCCAAAAGGTTTAAATTCTGTTGTTGACTCATGTTTTTGACTCATGTTTTTGACTCATGTTTTTGACTCATGTTTTTGACTCATGTTTTTGAGTCATGTTTTTGACTCATGTTTTTGAGTCATGTTCTTGAGTCATGTTCTTGAGTCATGTTATTGAGTCATGTTCTTGAGTCATGTTATTGAGTCATGTTATTGAGTCATGTTATTGAGTCATGTTATTGACTTCTGTTATTGACTCATGTTGTTGACTCATGTTATTAAGTCATACTGTTAAGTCATGTTATTGAGTTATATTGTTAAGTTCTATTGTTAAATTAAGCGTATTTTTTAATTAAAGACAGCAATTCATCATGGAAAAACCTTTGCGAATGGTGGTTTTGAGTGTATCCGCTGGAGCAGGTCATCTGCGTGCGGCCCAGGCGCTGTGTGCGGCTGCGGCCCAAATGCCGGGCATAGAAGCGGTGCACGTGGATGTGATGGATTTGGTATCCAAGGGCTTTCGCAATTTTTATAGCAGGGGCTATATGGGCCTCGTAGAAAAAGCGCCTGAAGTCTGGTCCTATCTCTATCAGCACACGGACGCGGCACCCAAGTCGCTCTTCAATCGCTTCCGCCGCCAGTTGGAGAGGCTCAACACACAAAAACTCAAAAAAGAAATGGCGCACCTGGCTCCTGACGTCATTGTGTGCACGCATTTTCTGCCGGCCGAGTTGCTCTCACGCCGCCTTCGAAAGGGGAAACCAACACCCCCCGTATGGGTACACGTGACGGATTTTGATGTACACGGCTTTTGGTTGCACCCGCATATGCAAGGTTATTTTGTTGCCAGCGAGGAGGTGGCGGCCCGGCTTGAGGGGCGAGGTATGGGCAGGGAGCACATCCATGTGACGGGCATCGCCATTATGCCACAGTTTAGCCAAGCACTCTCTCGCGAGGCGGCGGCCCTGGAGTTGGGGCTTTCACCGGACAAGCGGACTTTGTTGATGATGTCGGGCGGCTTTGGTGTGGGCGGCATTGAGAGCCTGGTAGAGCATGTGGCCAAAACCATGGAAGAGGTGCAAATTTTGGCGTTGGCCGGTCGCAATGAAGCCTTGCTGGGCAAACTCCAAGAAATTGCAACGCGCCACCCAGGGCGTGTTTTCCCCCAGGGGTTTACGAGAAGCATTGAGAGGATGATGGCGGCCGCTGATGTTGCGGTGACAAAGCCGGGTGGTCTGACAACTTCTGAATGCCTGGCCATGCAGCTGCCCATGCTTGTGGTGTCCCCCATTCCAGGCCAGGAGGAGCGCAATGCGGATTTTTTGCTGGAAACCGGTTGTGCCTCAAAAGCCGTGGACGCAGCCTCATTGCTGTTTAAACTCAAAGCCTTGTTTCAAACGCCCGAGCGCCTGGCCCACATGCGCCGCCAACAAAAAGCCGTGGCCAAACCCCATGCCGCCAAAGACATTGTGGAAACCATTGTGAAAGCCACGCTAAAACCACTATAAAGCCGCTGTGAGGCTGCCTGAAGAAACGTTGCCCCTGGACATGCGTGCGGATGAAAAGTGGGGGAGTTGTCCATTCAAATGGATAATTCCCAAAAACTTTGCAGCCATAGGCTTGCTCTTCTCTCTGCTTTTTGCCCAGGCCAGTGCCTGGGCCAACCCCTACCATATCCGCCTTTATACGGGCTATAGCAATGGCCAGAAACTGCTTATTGAAGGCCGCCTCACTCAAGCGCGCACCCAACCCGAAGCCTCTGCCTCGGACAGTGCAAGAAAAGAGGACAGTGCAAGAAAAGAGGACAGTGCAAGAAAAAATTTGAAACAGAACCTTCGCCATTTTTCCAATAAGAAAGGCAAAAATTGGCCTTTGCTGCTTTCCATAGGCCCCTTTCACTTCCAAACGCGGACAGATAACAAAGGCTATTTCCGCGTTGACGCACACATTCCCGAAGGGCTTGAGGCCGGGTGGCATCCGGTGTTTGCCCAAAGCATGGTGCCTCAAAAAAACACAGCGCCTGGAAAAAGCACGGCGCCCCAAGGCCACACTGCGGCCCAGGCGCCCTCTTCCCACATCCACCCTGCCTTTGGCCAAGGCCATATTTTGGTGGTCCCCCTGGAAAATAGGCGCGGCCTCATTTCGGACATTGACGACACCATTCTTATTTCTGAGGTTTTGAGCAAAAGGCGTCTGTTGAAAAATACCTTTTTGAAAAACCCTGCTCAGCGCCAAGCTGTCCCCGGCATGGCCAAGCTTTATGCAAAGCTTGCAAACAGCAACCCCAAGCCCCAGGCCGCTCCCCTGTTTTATCTCTCAGGCTCTCCCCGGCAACTCTATGCCCCACTCATGCAGTTCCTTGGGCAAAACCATTTTCCTCGAGGTGTGTTGCTGACCAAACGCATCAGCATGGACAAGGCCAGCGAGGCATGGTTGGCTCAAACCGCCTATAAAACTAAAAAAATTCAGGAAATTTTTGAATACCTCCCGCATGTCCGCTTCATTCTCGTCGGGGATGATGGGGAGAAGGATCCAGAAATTTATGAGGAAATTCAAAAACGCTATCCCCACCGCGTAGAAGCCATATGGATAAGGCGCATCCACCCGAGCGCCCGGCGGCCACGCTTTGAGCAACACGTGGATTTGGACGCGCTTTTGAAGGCCGAAAGCCACAATACTGCCCCTGAAACGCCAAGCTCACCACCGGGCTGAGGTGAAGCTGGGCTATACACAACAAGCAACCATGGACAAACCCGATAAACTCCTCCTGCATACCCCAAGCCTCACTGAGCGTAACTATGCCACCCTCAAGGCTTTGTTCCCCCATGCCCTGACCGAAACCCTTGACGAAAACGGCCTGCTGGTGCGCGCCATTGATGCGGATGTGCTGCAGCAGGAAATAAACACGCATGTTGTTTCAGGAAAAGAGGAACGCTATCAGCTGAGTTGGCCGGACAAAAAGAAGGCCATATTGCTGGCCAATACGCCCATTTGCGCGACACTTCGCCCTTGTCGCGAGGAAAGCGTGGACTTTGACAACACGGAAAACCTCTATATTGAAGGGGATAACCTCGACGTGTTGAAGCTGCTGCGCGAAGCCTATTGGGGCCGCGTTAAAATGGTTTATATAGATCCGCCCTATAACACAGGCCATGACTTTATTTATAGCGACAAGTGGAAAGTGGCCAAAGACAAATGGCAAAAAAAGAGCGGAGAGCATGACGAGGATGGCAACCGCATGCTTCAAAACCCAAGCAACAACGGTCGCTTTCACACCGACTGGCTGAACATGCTTTATCCAAGGCTTAAAATAGCCAGAGAATTGCTCACAGAAGATGGCGTCATTTTCATCAGCATTGATGACAATGAAGTGGAAAACCTTAAAAAAATATGCAATGAAATATTTGGAGAAGAAAACCTTGTTGATGTTTTTTATATACAAGTGAGGTTTGCCAACAAATCCCTCAATGAGAAGGATGACTTTCAAAAACTGATTGAACAGGTTTTGGTCTATGCCAAAAACAAGTGGCAATTTAAACCCCAAAAACCTTTTGAAGAATATAATATTAACAAATTTTGCCATGAAATTATTGAGCTTGAAGAGGGAAAAAAACTCAGGCTGGGCTCCAAAGAAGTCACCCTGTTTAAACCCGGGCAATATAAAATTTTGCGACACCCCGAGGGGCGGGTGGGATGGCTCAAAGACACCTGGGCCTCCGGCAGTGTTTTAAAAGGGAATACTTCCGGGAAATTTTTTGACCGGTTTTTAAGCCCCAGAAAAGAGATGGATGGCTTAGGCTGCCTCTATAAAGTCGCCGGTATAGGCGAAGATGGCTTGGGTTATCGATATTTTAGGGGCCCCAAAAAAGAAAGCGCCTCCAAAGGTCAATTCTATTCCGGTATTCCCCTGGACAGGCTGGAGGAGTTGAAGTCCGGCCATGCGCGAAAATACAAACCTATCGTCAATTTTTATGACTTGAGTGGGGATTTTGGCAACATTCGCCACGAGGGGGGCGTGGATTTTCGTTCCGGCAAAAAACCAACGAAGATGATCAGAGAATTTCTCCACATTTCCAATACGGACAGCCATGCTGTTGTTTTGGATTTTTTCTCCGGCTCAGCCACCACCGCCCATGCGGTGATGCAACTCAACGCTGAAGATGGCGGCAAGCGCAAGTTTATTATGGTACAACTGCCCGAGCGCTGCGCGCAGGGCAGCGAGGCCGCCACGGCAGGCTATAAAAACATTTGCGAAATGGGCAAAGAGCGCATACGCCGTGCCGGGGAAAAAATAAAGGCTGACAACGCGCACAAGCCGGGCATTGAAGCGCTGGACACGGGTTTTCGTGTTTTGAAACTCGACAGCAGCAACATGAAAGAGCTCTATTATAGGCCGGAGGATATGGTAGACGAGGGTGGAACCTTGCACATGGACTTAGACGGACTGGTGGACACCCTCAAGGAAGGCCGCAGCCCGGAAGACTTGCTGTTTCAGGTGATGCTGGACTTGGGGATTTTATTGTCCAACCCCATTGAGCAGCGAAAAACAAATGGAAAAACCATATTTTCCGTCGCAGACAACCACCTCATGGCCTGTTTTGAGCCGCTGAGCGATGAAATGCTCACCGAAATAGCCCAAAGCAAGCCGCATTATGCCATATTCCGCGACAGCAGCTTCAGCGGGGATTTTGCGCTGGTCAACCTTGAGCAGATTTTCAGGACTTATAGCCCCAGCACCCACCTCAAGCTGCTTTGAAGGGCGAGCACCCCACGTTTTTTTCAAAGGTTTCCGCAGGTTTTCAACAGGCACCCCGGCATGGCTTTCCGTGGGTTATTTGGACAGTGTCTGCTGAGGTTTTTCCTGAAGCGCGCTATAAGGGCTGGGTTGAACATTTCTCCACATGGCCCAAGGGCCACGAAAGGGTTTTCAAATGGTGACGTGTTATCTACGCTATGTGGTGGACCCCTTTAAACTTAAAGAATTCGAAACTTATGGAAAAAAGTGGATTGTGTTGGTGGAAAAGTTTGGGGGCAAGCACCACGGTTATTTTTTGCCACATGAGGGGCCCAACAACATCGCTGTGGCCCTGTTTTCCTTTCCTTCCTTGGCCGCCTATGAAACTTACCGTATAGCCATAGCCAGCGACGCCGAGTGCCAAGCGGTGATGGAATATTATCGCCAGACGCGCTGTTTTTTGAGTTTTGAGCGCTCTTTTATGCGTCCTGTGTTGGGCGGTGAGGACTGAGAAGGCCCAAAGTGCTAGGCTTGCATGTATGATTGAGGTTTCCATTCGCGTTATTTATGGAGATACGGACCAGATGGGGGTGGTTTATTATGCCAACCACTTTCGTTATTTTGAGCAGGCGCGCGGCGAGCTTTTCCGCTCTCTGGGGGGAAGCTATCAGCAGATGGAGGACGAGGGTTTTATGCTTCCTGTGGTGGAGGCCCAATGTTGCTATAGGGCACCGGCGCGCTATGATGACTTGCTCAAGCTTAAGGTATGGGTGGAGGAAATAAAAAGGGCGAGCATTGTTTTTGCCTATGAGCTTCGTCGGGACAAGGAAGAAGCGCTTCTGGCCACAGGCAAAACAGTGCATGTGTGTATTTCAAAAAGTGGGCGTGCAGCTCGACTGCCGGATGCAGCTGTTCGCCTTTTTCAACAGCAACGCGCGGACAAAAAGGAGATTGAAGCTCATGGATAGAAACCTGGCGTTGGAAGTGGTGCGTGTTACAGAAATGGCGGCCGTTGCCTGTGCCCGACTCATGGGGCGCGGTGACAAAAACCTTGCGGACCAAGCCGCGGTGGACGCCATGCGGCGTGCATTCGACACCATACAAATGGATGGTACCGTGGTGATTGGTGAAGGCGAGCGCGACGAAGCCCCCATGCTTTATATAGGCGAGCGCGTGGGCAACCGCGTGCAGGGGGCTCCTCAAATTGACATTGCTTTGGACCCGCTGGAAGGCACAAACCTCTGTGCCTATGGCCGCCCCGGAGCCATTTCCGTGGTTGCCCTGGCCTACCGCGGTTGCTTGCTCAACGCGCCGGACACCTATATGGAAAAAATTGCCGTAGGCCCCCAAGCCAAAGGCCACATCAACCTGGCCCAATCCCCCGCTGAAAATTTAGCCAGCATCGCCAAAGCCCTCAAACGCTCCATTCAAGACTTAACCGTTATTATTTTAGATCGCCCTCGCCATGAGGCCCTCATTCGCACCGTGCGCGAAGTGGGCGCGCGCGTGCGCCTCATTGAGGATGGCGACGTGGCCGCTGCTGTTTCCACATGCATTGGAAGTGCAGACGTGGATGTGTTGATGGGTATAGGCGGTGCACCCGAAGGCGTTATTTCTGCCGCGGCACTCAAGTCCATGGGTGGGGATTTTCAAGGAAGGCTTAAACCCAGAAACGAGGAAGAAATTCGGCGCGCCAAAACCATGGGCATTAACGACATACACCACATTTATACAGCGGAAGAGTTGGCCAAGGGGGATGTTATGTTTGCCGCCACAGGTGTGACGGGCGGCGAATTCCTCAAGGGTGTGCGTTTTTATGGCGGCAGCTGCGAAACCAACTCCATTGTCATGCGCTCCAAAACAGGGACGGTGCGCTATATTTCGGCAACCCACCGCTTTGAGTCCAAACCCCCTGGCTATAGCTGAGGCAAGCACGAAGAGAGCTGTGTTGCACCCTACCCTTCTGCCCTGAAACTTCTGCCCTGAAACTTCTGCCCTGAAACTTGTGCCTTGAAAACAGCGCTACACCCCTCCACCGCCATGCGGAAACCTTGTCCGCATCTCCATATTTAAACTTATTCATAGCTTTGTTTTTGTCGACTTCCCTGTTGCCTTGAGGGTGGCCAAACACCAGGCCTTAGGCTTGCGCAGTGGTGTGGCCGCAGCTCAAGCGCTCTGTCCTGAGAAAGAAGGCCAGGCTTTGTTTACAAAGGTGAACAATGGGTTAGATTTAAAAAAGAGGCTGTTGATTAAAGCCTGTTTTGAGAGGAATATAAAATTCGGAAGAAAGGGGAGTTGTAGGCATTTGTCTGCACGGGTGAGGAACCATGTTGGAAGCATTTATTATTGAGGAGCTCAAGCGGCGCGAGCAAGAGAAGCGGGAGCGTCAACGTCCCACGGTGGATTTGCCACGTTTGCCTGAGGAGCCACCTCCTCAAGAGAGTGAGCAAGACAAAGCCCCCAAGCGAGGGGTGGTGGTTTTGAATACTTGAGGGAAAAATGTTGGGGCGCTGGTTTCAAAGGCGAAAAGCCTTGGGGCTTTGGTTTCATGCCGCCTATAGGCTGCCGCTGGCTTTAAGTGGAATCAGCATCCGGCGTCCGGAGGAAGTGCTTTATTTTTTTCTCAAATACAAAATTGTTTTGCCAAAGAAAGTCCACACCCCCAAACCCATCAGCTATGCGAGCCTGAGCCATATACACACTGAAGAATACCTCCACTCTTTAAGCCGGCCTGGAGTGCTCGCTCATATTTTTGCTGTGGACGCCAACGAGTTGATGGAGGCCGAGTTGTTGCACAGCTTGCGTTTGGCTTGTGGGGGGACTGTGGAGGCGGCGCATTGGTCCCTCCAAACAAAATGCCCGGCCCTCAATTTGCTCGGTGGTTTTCACCATGCTGCGCCTTCAAGGGGAGCGGGGTTTTGTGCGTTGAATGATCTGGCCGTTGCCATCGCGGAGCTTCGAGAACAAGGCTTTAAAGGCCCTATCAATATTTTGGATTTGGATGCGCACCCTCCGGATGGGACGGCAGAGTGCTTAAAGTCGCTGGGGCATGTGTGGATGGGCTCCCTCTCCGCCTCCCTATGGGGTACTCTACCCGGAGTCGATGAGACTTTGTTGCCCGAGGGGAGTGGTGACACAAGCTATTTAGAGGCGTTGAAGTGTTTGTTGGCGCGCATGCCCTTGGCTGAATTGAATTTTGTTTTGGCCGGTGGGGATGTGTTGGCGGACGACCCGTTGGGGCAACTCTCCTTGTCCCTTGCAGGCGTACGCCAGAGAGACCAGATGGTGGCTTCCAAGCTCAACAAGCAGCCCAGTGTTTGGTTGCCGGCCGGAGGCTATGGCCCCCATGCATGGAAGGTGTTTGCGGGTACAGGTTTGGCCCTGGCCTATGGAAGCCTCCACCCCATTCCTGAGCATTTTGAGCCCATGGCTGAGCGTTTTCAATATACCTCAAAGAGGAAAAAAAAGAAGCGCGGCACGCTGAGAGAAAGCATTCAGTTGGGTGAGGTGGAGTTGGGTGAAGCTTTGGGGAATGCCCCTAAAGGCCCATTGAAGCTTTTAGGGGTTTATAGCTCCGAGGCCATTGAGTTTGCGCTGGAGCGTTTCCAATTTTTTCATGTGGTGCGTCGGCTGGGCTATTCTGAATTCCGCTTGGAGCTTTCCAGAAAAGACGCATGGGACAAAATTAGAGTTTTGGGGCAATGCGCGCTGGGCTTGGTGCTTTTGGCAGAATGCGAGTTGGGCATAGGGCGCATAAAAGAGCGCCCTGTGCTTTATATTAACTGGCTGACTTTGTGTCACCCCATGGCCAAGTTTAGAGAGAACAGGCCGCAGCTGCCTGGGCAGAGTTTTCCTGGTTTGGGCTTAAGCACGGAGACAGCGCATTTTTTGTTGCTCCTGGCCAAGGAGCGCCATTTGGATGGGGTCGTGTTTAAACCCTCGTGGTACCACATGGCCTATGCAGCCAGGCGGCTTTGCCGCTTTGTCGAAGCCCAACGCCAGGGGCGTTTTTTGGCTTTAATGAGGGATTTGGAGCGATGGCCCTTGCTTGTGGCGACGCAGGCTTTGGCGCAAGGAAAAGTCCAACTCAACGGCCAGCCCTATGTTTGGGAGCCTCTGGACATGGTGCACAGCCTTCATGCGAAATTTTCTGAAGAGTTGAATTCCGAGCAGGCAGACATTGCAGCCGAAGCGCAGCGCTGCCATTTTAGCTTGGAGCCCGAGAGGCTTTAGCTTTATTTCTTCGCTTTGTTTCTGAGTGGGGTATCTGCGCTTTGTGTGGCTTTGCAAAAACTCATTCAATGGAGGGCAGAGGGTTTTTGGAGCCGCCATTGAGCAGGAGGTGGTTGGAAATGCGGAAGGTTTTGGCATCCACTTCGCGCTCCAAATAGGTATAACCCGCAAGGCCGGCCTCATATATTTGCAATATTTTTCTCGACTCATCCAAGGTTATGCGGCTGTCGCGCAAGGCGGCTTCTGTGAGGCGGCGCATTTTGGCAATGAGGTCGTCCCGTTGGTAGCTGACATAGTTGAGGACTTCGGTGACGGTGTCTCCTTCGACGACATGGTCAATCCAATAACCGCCTCCGGGCGCCAGAGAAACCTGCACCGCGTGCGTATCCCCAAAGAGGTTATGCAAATCCCCGAGAATTTCTTGATAAGCGCCCACCAAAAAAATACCTATATAATAGTCGTCGTCATTGAGCGCATGCAGCTCCAAAACGTCTTTCACTTCGCGTTTGTCAATGAAGCGGTTGATTTTTCCATCCGAGTCACAGGTAATATCTGCCAATATGGCGCGGCGCGTAGGCTTTTCATTGAGGCGGTGGATGGGCATCACCGGGAAAAGCTGGTCTATAGCCCAGGAGTCCGGCAAAGACTGGAAGACGGAGAAGTTGCAAAAATAAGTGTCCGCCAGCTGCTTTTCCAACACACTCAAGTCTTCAGGAATGTCATTTTGCTCACGCGTCAACCGCATAATTTTTTGGCAGGCGGACCAATAGAGGTTTTCAGCCAGCACGCGCTGAGACAAGGAGAGGTGGCCCAAAGAGAAGAGCGTGAGGCTTTCTTCCTTATATTCACAGACGTCATGGAAGGACTCGAGCAAGTTTTTGTTGGTCAAATCCTTCAGGGTTGAGTGCAAGTTTTTAATGAGTTGGGGAGCATCTTTGGGGATTTTTTCTGGCACATTTTGAAAGTCAAAGCCTGTGCTTCCCAAAACCTCCGTAACCAGCATGGCATGGTGGGCCACCACCGCCCGGCCGGATTCAGAAACCAATATGGGGTGGGGCACCTGTGCCAGGTCGCAGGTTTCCATGACGGAATAGACAACATCATTGGCATATTCTTCAGCCGTATAATTCATGGAAGAAGTGAAATTGGTTCTGGAGCCGTCATAATCCACGCCCAGGCCCCCCCCTACGTCCAAATATTTGAGGGGGGCGCCCATGCGCACCACTTCCACATAGAAGCGGGACAATTCTCGCAAAGCATTTTTGATGTTGCGGATGTTGGAAATTTGGCTGCCCAGGTGAAAATGCAGCAGCTCAAAATTGTTGAGCAAGTCCGCCTCGCGCATGAAGGCGATGGAGGAGAGCAGCTCTGAAGAGGAGAGGCCAAACTTGCTGCGGTCCCCGCCCGAAGCTTCCCAGCGCCCCGCACCTCGGGTGGAGAGCCGGACGCGAATGCCGATGCGCGGGGAAATATTGCACCGGCGAGCCACTTCGGCAATCAGCTCCAGCTCCGTGGGTTTTTCTACAACCAACACCACATGCCGCCCCAGCTTGGAGGCGAAGAGCGCCGTCTCTACATATTCCTCATCCTTATAGCCGTTGCAGACAATGAGGGCCTGGGGGTTGTCCAGCAAGGCCATAATGGCCAAAAGCTCGGGCTTTGAGCCGGCTTCCAAACCATAGTCATAAGGCTGGCCTGCCTTGACAATGGTTTCGACGACATAGCGGTGCTGGTTGACTTTGACGGGGAAAACCCCCTTATAGCTGCCCTTATAGCCGAATTCCGCAATGGCCTTGTGGAATACTTCATTCAAATGCGTCACGCGGTTGCACAAAACATCCGTAAAGCGGATGAGCAAAGGCAAGCCTATGCCGCGCCGGCGCACTTCGTCTACCAGCTCTTTCAAGTCAAAACTGGGCGTCCCCTCTCCCCCGGGGTGGACGCAGACATGTCCTTTGTCATTGATGCCAAAATAACCAGCACCCCATTGGCGAATGGAATAGGTGTCCAAAGAATCTGCAACTGTCCAGAGTGGAGAAGGGCTTGTGTGCATTAAATTCAAAAACCAATAAAGTGTTAAAGGAGGAATACAAAAGCTTTTCAATTATGTGGAGGCCGTCCGGTTTTGCAAGCAAACAGAGGGCCCCCTGTGAGGGCCAAGGAGAAAAAAAGCACAGGAGGCCCAGGAGCAACAGCCTGTGGAGCTTATATAGCCATTAAGGAGCAGAAGGCTTTGGGGGTGAGCTTGTGGTGTTTGAAAAATTTCGAAAGTCTTTCAGTGCCTTTAAGAAAGGCTCGTCTTTGAGCGCTTTATCCAACTCCTTGTCTTTGAGCAGGCTCTTAAACTGTTTGTTTTTGAGGGCTTTGCCTATGTCGGGTGTGTCAAAAAATTTTTTAAACTTGTCCAATTGCTCATAAACGGAAGGGGGGAGTTGGCTGGGGTCCCCCATGGGCAGAAGCTGTGCCGCATAGGGGGGGAGTTGGGCCAGCTCTTCCAAGGCCAGAAGTTTTGTCCATTGCTCCTGGCTGAAGGCATTGTATTTTTGGGCAAAGGCATAGCTGCGGGCGTTTTCAAAATTCCAAGGCAAGCGGAAGGGAAGCCAATGTAACTCTTGTGAGAGGAGTGCTGTCACCGAGAGCAGCAGCCAGAGCACCACAGCTCCCTTGAGGGCGCCGAAGCAAAGCCCCAGGCCTCTGTTGGCTAAAGTGCTGAAGCGGGAGGGGGTTTGTTTGGGCTCTGCGGGCTCTCTGGGTTGAGGGCGCACAGAGCGGAGCACCAGGGCATAGGCAATGAGGCTCAGCAGAATAAAGGAAAGGACGAAGCTTAAAAATACGGCCGTAGAGAGGGAAAGCGCGGGTTGTTTTTGAGCCCACCAGGGCCCTATGGCCTCGGAGAGTGGGCGGCTGGCAATGGAGGCGCAGATGAGGGCGACGAGGCTGGCCAGCTGTCGGGCGGCACCGCGCCAAAACCCGAGGAGGGCGAAGACGGCAAGGGCAACAAGGCTCCACGTATCCAAACTCACAGCGCTTTGTTTCGGTTTTCGAGGAAACTGTCAAGGCACTCTCCAAAAAAGGTGCCCTATGGGCATTTAGTTTTGCACAAAGCTTGCCCGCAAAACCATTTCTAAGAGGTTGCAGCTGCCATGCAAGAGTATGGGACACAAGAGGCCTTGGGTTTTTTCTTTGGCCCATCCAAAAAGCAAGGCAGGAAAGAAAACCAGCAAGCGCGCCACCTGGAAATGGCCCAGGTGCCCCAAGGCAAACAGCAGCGCGGCCAGCCACAGGCCGGGCTTTAACAAGGGGGTTTGCCTGGGCCAATACTCATTGAGGCGTGACTGGAGGTAGCCTCTATAAAAATACTCTTCACTGAGGGCGACGACCCAATAGGTGTCCAAAGTCAACTCTATAACCCAAAGCCACCCCCACTGGGGGAACAGGGAGAAGAGGGAGGGGAATGGCGCTTGAGGCGGAAGCGGAAATTGAAGGTTGAATGTCCACTCTATGGGGGTGTTTTGGAGTTGAGCAAAAGGAAGAAAAGCGAGGTGGTGTTGGAGCTCCAACCAAGCCACATGAAGCAGCGGATACAAAATGAGGATGGGCAAAAAAAGCAGGAAAAAAAAGCGGAGCTCTTTTTTCCAGGAGCCAAAGTGGAGCCCAAAGTCGACGCGTTGGACATGGCCAAGGGTTGAGGTACAAAAGGTGGACGCCACTCTGGGCAAGAGGAAGAATGAAAGCGTAACCACCAGCTTGGTTATGCTGCCCTGCCCAAAAAAGAGGGAGCAACCCACAAGCAACAAAAAGGCGAAGGCCCAAAACAACAGGGCCTCCACGAGCGGTGAAATTCGAGCGGGAGAAGGCATGGCTTAGAGGTTTTGTTGCAACCTCTGATGCATGCCAGATGGCTCAAGAAATGTGAATAAGGCTTTTCCCGCAACAAGCTGATCCCCCCCATGCAAAGGGCAAGGGTGCCCAGGAAGCAGGGGGTTGCCGTTGAGGGAAGAGCCATTTTTGGAAGCCGCATCCCGCACCGTCCAATGCTTGTCCACATGGATGAAAACCCAGTGCAGCTGAGACAAAGTGCCTTCATTGAGGATGAGGTCGCAATGCTCCCCCCTGCCCAATGTCAACTGCCTTTGGCCAGGGCTCAGACGCAAAGCCAAGGCCAAAGCACCACCGCTGGACTCTGCCTCCCAAATGAGCCAACAGCCCGAATGCTCTCTGAGGAGCTCTTCTATGGGGGCATTTTGGAAGCCTACCTGAAGCACAGAGAGGGGATAGCTATAACCCGTCACAGCTGTGGCTCCTGGTTAAGCAAAGTCCAATAGCGCTGGTGAAAACCCAGGTTGAGCGGATCCTCCGAGAGCGCTTCTTCCATAAACTGTATAGCCCTGGAAATATTCCCCTTTTTAGACAAAACATCGGCCATGAGCATTTTGAAATGGGCGATGCCCTCGGCTTTGGGGTGGGAGTTTAAGTGGTTTTTCCGCAACTGCTCCATTTCTGAGGCTCGAAGGCCCGCTGCCACAGAGCGGGCGATGCCGTGGAAGTTTTTTTGTTGTGCGTCAAAAGCAGCGCGGGCCAAAGGCGAGCCCAGGGTTGCGCGTGTTTTTTCGAGTTGGCTTTTAAGGTGTTGGATGCTTTGGCGTTGCGGGTCGGAAATGTTTTGGCCCTCAAGGGTGTGGAGTTGTTTGTGTATTTCTCGAATGCGCGCGCGGATGTTGGCAAACTCGGCATTGGGTTGGAGCCCAAGTTGCTCATAGGGGCTTGGCTGCTCAAACCGTTTTTTCAGGGCATCCAACTCCTTTTCGGCTTGGGTGCTCAGGCCGGCTGTGGGCATGGGGTTGGAATATAGGCCTTGCTCAATGGCCGCCAGCATGGGTTGTAGAGAGGCATTTGTGGAGACAAAGTGAAGGCCATAGCCTTCGGGCAAGCTCCATTGTTTGGATTGTTCCGCGCCGACGTGTTGAACGACATCGGCCTCCAGCACCCATTGCCCGGCAACGCGCAAGCGCAGGCGTGAAAACAGGGGAGGCAGGCTTGTCCCCTGGACAAAGCAACCGCTTTTATTCCATTCCACTGTTTTTTGAGAAGACCAGTTGTGTTGAGCTTCATCCCATATTTCCAAGGGAGGCAAAGGAGCGGAAGCTTGGGTGGCGAGGGAGCAAGCCTGGGCATTTCCCACCCCTGCTGTATACGCCTCCTGTGGCTTAGGCAGGCCGTTGGCGAAAAGCGGTGGAGAGGAAGCCGGGGCTTGTGTTGTTGTGCGAAGCGGGTGCGTGGAACAAGCCAAGGCTTCAGCGAAAGCGCGTGCACTCTCAAACCTCTCTTCAGGGTTTTTATTGAGGGCTTTGAGTATGGCATTGGACCAGGCTTGAGGGAGCTTGGGGTTGAGCTGATGAGGGGGCATCGGCAAGCGCTCCCGGTGAGCCAGCAACAAATCCGCCATGTTTCCACCGAAGGGAAGCCTGGCCGTGGACATGGCATAAGCCACAACTCCGAGTGAATAAATATCCGTTTTGGCATTAACGGGAAGAGCGGAAGTTTGCTCTGGCGCCATATATTCAGGCGTACCGACGAGGATGCCGGCGGCTGTTTGGTGAGGTGAAGTATTTTCAGAAAACAATTTAGCAATGCCAAAGTCCAAAACTTTGACGAAGTGCGCGTTGCGCCCTCTTTGGGTGATGAAAATGTTTTCGGGCTTCAAGTCCCGGTGAATGACGCCGTGGGCATGCGCGGCGTCCAATGCATCACACACTTGCTCTAAAATGCCCAAAGCCATGTGGCATTCCATGGGCTGGAGAAGCAGATTGTTGAGCGGATAGCCCTCCAGGTATTCCATGGTGAGATAATAGAGCCTGGGCGGGATGAGATTCATGTCAAAAATATTAATAATATTAGCATGTCCAATGAGGTTAACGGCTTTGGCTTCTGCATAGAAGCGTTGGACAAGCTGAGGGTTTGCAGCGAGGTGCTCATGGAGGATTTTGATGGCGACTTTGCTTCCTATCAGCGTATGTTCCCCCAAATAGACGGAGCCCATGCCGCCTTCTCCAATGAGTTTTGTGGTACGGAAGCTCCCAAATTGTTGGCCGATGAGGGAGGCATGGGGGTGGGGGCATGGGACTCTGGTTTGCATGAGGTTGCTCTTCTTTTTTTAAGCGTCCCCGAAGCTTTCTGCCCATGCTTTGCAAGCCTGATGAAAAAATTTTGAGAGCACCTTTTAAAGGCTGATTTTTAAATGGGGGCAAAACACACTCCAGGGGCAGATTGTGAGAACTAAAGGTTGCAAGCCTGGGGTGGATGGGCGAAAAAAGTGCTGCATGGACTTTGAAGAAGCTGTGGTAGTGGCACACCGTCAGCAGGCCCCTGGGGTTGTGGGGTGTTTTGTTTTGTGCTGCTCGGATTCTCGAAATGCTCAAGAGGACTTAAGTGGCCAACACATACAGCAATTGCTGAAGGAGGCGGGCCATAAGGTTTATGGCTACAAGGTGGTTGTGGATGAGCCTGTGCTTATACAGGAAGCCCTTGAGTTGGCACTGGGCATGCCCAGCATAGAGGTGGTTTTGATGACTGGGGGGACGGGCATAGGCCAAAGGGATGCGACGGTGCAGGTGTTGGGGCCCCTGTTAGAAAAACCTTTGCCGGGGTTTGGGGAGTTGTTTCGGATGCTTTCCTATAAGCAGATAGAGAGTGCGGCCATGTTGTCTCGGGCCATGGCCGGAAGCATAGGCAGCAAGTGTATATTTGCGATGCCTGGCTCCAAGGCCGCGGTGGATTTGGCGATGCGGCGGCTGATTTTGCCGGAGCTTGGGCACGTTGTGAGGGAATTGAGCAAACGTTGAGAGGCGGTGTCTGTCTCGCCACGCTCAAGTTTGAAATGCTCTAGTGGTGTCGCAAGCCAAAAATTTGGCGCAGGCGTGTAAAAATGCGGTTGGCTTCGGATTGTTGTGTAGTGGCCAGGGGTATTTCCGGGGCGGCACTGGCTTTGGCAAGCTCTGTGCGGCGGGTGGCCAGCAGTTTGGAGAGGCTTTCGGTGAGTTGGGGGTTATTGGCGAAGTGCTCAGCGAAGCATTCGCGTCCAAACTCGAGCAAGACGGCGTCCTCCATGGCGACGACAGTAGCGGTTCTGGGCTCTCCTGTCAGCAGGGACATTTCGCCGAAATATTGGCCTTTGGCGAGCTGCGCCAACTCCATGCCCGTATTCATGCGCACAGAGACGCGGCCTGAGGCCACCACATAAAAAGTATGCCCCTCTTCGCCAACGCTGATAATTTCTTCACCGCAGCCGAAGCGGCGCTCCTGCGCGGAGTGCAGGAGTTTGGCGCGCTCTTGAGAGGAGAAGGGGGCAAAGAGGTCGACACCATCCAAGAGGGAGTATGAGGGGGGAGGAGGCTCTCTGAGGGTGGAGCCCTCCGCGTGGATGATGCGGCGAGGTATTCCAAACTGAATGCCATTTCTCTCAAAGCGATACCAAAGGCGCGTCAAAAGCTCGTCCCTCACGAGCATATAGCGCTCTATACTCGTCGTGAAAACGCGCACCAGATAGCGTATAGCGGACTCATCAAAAGACTTGACGCGGCAAAAAGAAGGAGGCTCCTGGACGACAAAGGATATTTCTTCGATGGCTTCAAGGACTTCTGCGCGGACTTTGTTGGGGGGCATGTCATAGGAGATGAGGAATTCTGTTTCTACGCCGATGTTCAGTCCTTTTTGGGAGAGGTTTTTGACCATGCTTTTGCTGATGGCAGCATTGGGGAGGGTGAGGATTTCATTCCTGAAGGTTTGTATACGGATGGAGCGCCAGCCGATTTGGACGACTTGTCCTATTTGGTCCTTTTGTCCCAAATCGACAATATCGCCGACCTCAAAGGGCTGCTCTGCACGCAGGGCGAGGCCTGAGAAGAGGTTGCCCAAAGTGTCCTGAAGGGCAAGGCCCAGGACCACAGAGAGGATGGCAGAGGGGGCCAAAAGGGAGGCAACATCCAGTTTGAATTGGCTTTGAAGGATGGGAAAAACCGCCAGAAGGAGGAGGCCGACATTGAGCAAGTCCTTCATTATTTTGGTGGTAGGCTTTTTTCGGAAATGGCGTATAGCCCAGAAGCTGATGCTGACGACGAAGCGGACGAGGACGAAGACGAGCAGCAGCAGGATGGCTGTCCCCAGAGAGCCAAATATCCACAGGTGCTCATCAGGCCGGTGCGGCTCTTTGGGCAGAGGCAGAATGAAGCGCAGGATGATGCTGACAATTTTGAGAGCAATAAAGCCCCAGAGAGCCTTGGAAACAAGCCGAAGCTCTGAGCGCAACTGCTCCTCGGGAATAAACCGCCCCACAGCAAAGGTCAGCAGGAGCAATAAAAAACCGGCGAGCAGTGAAAAATTGTTTTGTGCAAACTCCCAGAAGGACACAACGCTCACCTACGCCCTTTTTGAAGCTTAAACAAGTTTGGTTGACTTCTGGTGCCCTAATAGAGCAGAGCATAAGGATGCCGCTTGCCCATATACAGTTTCAAAAAGCCGCTGTGGAATGCTTGAGGCAAAGCATTCATGAAAGCAGGCTGGCCCATGCCTGGCTTTTTTTCGGCCCCGAAGGGGTGGGAAAAAGCCTAGCCGCATTAGCCGTTTGCGAGGCACTGCTGTGCACACAACAACCCGGGGAGGGGTGTGGGAGTTGCTCTGCGTGCAAGCGGGCGAAGCAGCGGACGCATGTGGATTTGGCATGGCTCTGCTCGGAGCGCGGCCAGGTGCAACGCGGTTGGTTGGATGCGAAGGCATTGAGCAAGCAGCCTTCTGCGGAAATTCATGTGGAGCAGATTCGGCGCTTGCAAGAGCGCCTGCATGTGCGCGCATTGGAGGGGAAACACAAAATAGCGGTTATTGTGGATGCGCATGAGTTGAACATGCAAGCGCAGAATGCGCTTTTAAAAACGCTTGAGGAGCCCCCAGCCAACACCTTGTTGTTGTTGTGTACCCACCAAAAAGAGTTGTTGCTGCCCACCCTCAAAAGCCGTTGCCAGCCCTTGGCCTTTAGGCCATTGCCTTTAGCGTTTATTGTGGAGCAGCTTGTGGCATGGGGAGTGGGCGAGCCTTGGCAAGCTGCGCGTTTAGCGGAACAAGCCGAGGGGAGTTTAGGGAGGGCGCAGCGTTTGGGGCAAGGTTGGCTTGAATTTCAGCAGAAAACGGAGGCAGAGTTTTTTGCATTGGAGGCAAAAACTTTGAGTGGGCTGTTGGCTTTTGCTGAGCGCCACGGGGCCAACCGGGGGGTGGCAGAGCAATGTTTGGATGCTTTGTTGGTGGTGTTGGCTGGCAAGGCAAAAGAGTCCGCAAAGAGAGAAGGCGGTGGTGGCCAGGAGGCATGGAGGTGGCTTTATGCCTATGAGCAGATAGAGCAGGCCAAGGTGGCCATTGTACGTCGGAATGGTGCTCCACGTTTGCAGCTGGAGGCGATGTTGCTGAACATATTTTCAGAGCGGGTGCCTCTATGAGTGCGGCACGCCCTTCAGCAAAGCCGGCTGGTGCTGCGTCTGGCATTTCCTTTTTTTATGGGGAGGAGTTTTTGGTGGAGCAAGCGGCAAAGGCCTGGGGGGCGGCCGCAGGAGTGCAGGCGGAGTTTTTGACTTTAAGCAGGGCAACGGAAGCTGAGCTGGAGGCGGAGCTTCGGACATTAAGCCTTTTTGGCGAGAAGAAATATGTTTGGGCCAAAGAGGTGCAATGGGCAAAAGAGGGGGCTCCAAAAGCCGAGAAAAAGAAAAAGGCTTCCTCCAAAAGCGCCGGTGTTGCCGTGCCGGGGAATGCCTTGCTGCGTCTTTTTCAGCAAGGGCTGCCCGAGGGGAATTATGTTTTGCTGACACAAGCTGAGTTGGACATTCCTCCTGCAATGGAGAAATGGCTGAAGGCCCATGCAACCCTTCAGCAATATGCTGTTGCCGCCAAGTTGAAGGATTTGGACGTAGACGCGTTGGTGCAGCGTTGCCTGGAGCCTTTGGGGAAAACGCTTTCTGTGGAAGCGAAGGCCTTGCTTAAAATGCGGCTTGGAAGCAACTTGCGCCTTTGGGGGCAGGAGTTGGAAAAGCTTGCAGGGTTTGCGGAGAAAAAACGCATAGAGGTGGGGGATGTGGAGCTGTTGGTGGCGAATGCCAGGGAAGAAGAGTTTTTAGAGTTGTCCGAGGCCTTGCAGCAAAAAAATTATGAGCGGGCCTTGTCGCATGTCAGCGAGGCTTTGTCCCAAGGGGCCTCTCCCCTTATGTTGGTGGCCTCCATTGCCTCGGTGGTACGCGGCTTGTTGCTGAATATGGAGAGGCTGCATGGGGTTGTTGCGGGGGGAGCTTTTCCCAAAAGCTATGGTGAATTCCAAAGGAGGGTTTGGCCCAAACTGGAAGAGCGTTCCGGGCAGGGGAAAATGCCTCACCCCTATGCTGTGTTTATGGGCATGTCAGCGGCTTCACGTTTTTCATTGGATGCACTAAAACGTTTGTTGGTTTTGTGTGCCCAGGCGGATGTGGATTGCAAGTCCGGCAAAAGCGCCTTTGTGGTTGAGAAGCTTGTTGGGCACATGTGCCTGAAAGCGTTTGGACACGTTTTTCCATGAAGTTTTGAGAAGGCATGGGTGCCATGCGGTTTTTGAGGAAGGTTTTTCAAAGAAGTTTGTGAGGAGCAAAATGTCGAAGTTGACGCTGATAACGTGTGCACTCCCCTATGCGAATGGCCCTTTGCATTTGGGCCATATGGTGGAGCATATTCAGGCCGATATTTTTGTGCGGTTTTTGCGCTCCATGGGCCACAAGGTTGTTTTTTTGTGTGCGGATGACACCCATGGGACGCCGATTGAATTAAAAGCTCTTGAAGAAAACCAAAGGCCGGAAGTTTTTGTGCAGCGTTTTTTTGAGGAGCACCAGAAGGATTTTGCCGAGTTTGGCATAAGCCATGACATGTTCAGCTCGACGCACAGCCCTGAAAACAGGTTTTGGGCCAGTGAAATTTATGAGCGCCTCAAGAAGAAAGGGCTGATTTCCCGCCGCGACATTGAGCAGGCTTTTGACGAGCATGCCGGCCGTTTTTTGCCAGACAGGTTTGTCAAAGGGACTTGCCCTCGCTGCAAAGCGGAGGACCAATATGGGGATGTTTGCGAGAAGTGTGGCGCCATCTATCGCCCCAAAGAGTTGATAGAAGCGCGCTCCGCGCTGACTCAAAAACCCTGCATATGGAAAAGCTCAGAGCATTTGTTTTTTGAGCTTCCGAAATTTGAGTTGTTTTTGAAGCAATTGCTCTCCACGCCTGGCTTTGTTTCAGAAGGCATTGCTATGCAGCTTAAGCCATTTTTTGAGAAGGGGCTTGCTGAATGGGACATCAGCCGGGATGGGCCTTATTTTGGTTTTCCCATTCCAGGGGAGGAGAACAAGTTTTTCTATGTGTGGTTGGATGCTCCCATCGGCTATATTTCCACCACTGACATTTGGGCAAAGCAAAAGTCTCCAACGCAAAGTGCCCAGCAGCTTTGGAGCCCGGAGGGGGACACGCGCATTATCCATTTTATTGGCAAAGACATTGTCTATTTCCACTGCCTTTTCTGGCCGGCCATTTTGCATGCAGCCCAACTCAAATTGCCGGAGCGTGTCCATGTCCATGGGTTTTTGACGGTGAATGGCGAAAAAATGTCCAAAACGCGAGGCACCTTTATTGAGGCGAGGAAATACCTCAACCATTTGGACCCCAGCTATTTGCGGTTTTATTTGGCCTCCTTGCTGGGCCCCGGGCATGAGGATTTGGATTTCAGCCTGAAGGAATTCCGCCAGCGCACCAATGCTGAGTTGGTTAACAATTTAGGAAACCTTGCCCAGCGCACCTTGTCTTTGCTCTCTTCTCCCGCCTTGCAAGGGCAATTGGCCCCCCAGGGCCAGCAGACGGAAGGGCAAGCCATGGTTGAAGCCGCATTGGCGAAGCTTCCACTCATAAAACGGGCTTTTGAAAATGTTGATTTTCGCCAGGCCACCAAGCTGATTTTGGAGATAGGGCAGGAAGCCAACCTCTATTTGACGCAACAAGCGCCCTGGAAACGCCTCAAAGAAAGCCCTGAAGCAGCCAGAGCGGTGCTTTCTGAAACGGCAGAGGTTATTTTTATTTTAAGTGGCCTGTTGTGGCCCATTGTCCCCAGGCTTGCGACCAAGCTTGCCACCCAGTTGGATGTTGAGGTGCCAACCTTTCAGCACTTGCTGAGCGCAAGCTACCCTTTGTTGGACAGGACACAGCCTTTGGGGAGAGTTTCCCCGTTAATTTCCCGCATTGAAGAGTCCGCCGCGGAGGCGATGGTTTGCCCTCCCAAAGCTTCCAAGCCTTCAGAAGCGCTTTTAAAGCCAGAGCCCAAAACTCAGGAAAGTTTTGAAGTGGATTTTGACGCGTTTTTGAAACTCCAGTTGGTCGTGGGGAAGGTTGTGGAAGCCAAGCCTGTGGAGGGGGCCGGCAAACTTTTGCAGCTGTTGGTGGACATGGGTGAGGAGGAGCCGCGTTGCATTGTTTCAGGAATTGCTCAAAGCTATTTGCCTGAAGCTTTGGTTGGCAAGCATGTTGTTGTGGTGAAAAATTTGAAGCCGAGAAAAATAAGAGGGCTGAGCTCGCGCGGCATGTTGCTGACAGCGCAGAATGCCTCAGGCAAACTGAGTTTGCTTGAGGTGCAAGACGCTCCTCCGGGAAGCCCCATAACCTAGGCGCTCCTGGGCTATAGCCTTCCACGAGGGAAAGAGGTTTAGGCAAAAGAGGTGTTATGCGACTGATTGACGCGCACTGTCATCTGGATGTTTTGGCGAAGGGCTCTTGGGAGGCCGCGAAAGCCATTCTGGAGAGGGCCAAAGAAGCCGGGGTTATGCGTATTATAGCCATTGGGCAATGGAGGGGAGAAGGGGATTTTGGCCAGACGTTGGCGTTGTTGGAGCGGTTTCCTGAAGTGTTGTTTGCAACCATGGGCATTCACCCTCATGAGGCGGGGAGGGTTTTGGCTGAGGACTGGAAACAATGGGAGCGGTTGTGCGCACAAGCAGAAGTATGCGCGGTGGGGGAGACAGGTTTGGATTATTTTTATAAGCACTCGGAGCCTGCGCAGCAGCGGGAGGCTTTTCGAAAGCATTGCCGGGTGGCCAAGTGTTGGGGCAAGCCCTTGGTTGTGCACATGAGGGATGCGCATGAGGATTGTTTGTGCATTCTCCGGGAAGAGGGGGTGGGGAGCCAAACCGTCATCCATTGTTTTACAGGGGATTTAAGACAAGCAGAAGACTACCTCACGCTGGGTTGTTGTTTGTCCATTTCGGGCATTGTCACCTATGCTTCTGCCGAAAAATTGCGTGAAGCTGTGCGGCGCATTCCGGATGAGCGGCTGTTGTTGGAAACCGATAGCCCTTATTTAGCTCCTGTGCCCATGCGAGGAAAAACAAACGAGCCTGCTTTTGTGGCCTATACGGCCAAAGCGGTTGCGTCCCTAAGAGGGGCAAAACCAGAGTTATTGGCTGAGTTGTGTTATGCCAATACGCTTCGTTTTTTTGGGGGCGAGACCGCTTCCACTTTGACATGATCTCTTCGTTGGACTCGTTTTTGTTCGGGTCATGCACTTAAGTGCACTCCCCTCACAAAAGCCTCGTCCGCCTCGACCTCATGTCAAATTGAAACCGGTCTGGAGAATCAAATCAGTT
>Ga0099364_10001467_pt1 | contig 38828 bp, 42 predicted proteins | sample TergutTh196P3_FD_73070 | JGI IMG/M metagenome (GOLD analysis project Ga0099364, IMG submission 73070) | Microcerotermes parvus P3 segment gut microbial communities from Pointe-Noire, Republic of the Congo - Th196 P3 | ecosystem: Host-associated > Arthropoda: Insects > Digestive system > Gut ... | reverse complement strand
TCGCCATCTTGTCGAGAATGCTTTCCAGCAGTTGAAAGCATGGCGTGGTATTGTTACACGTTACGCCAAAAATACAGCTTCATTTCTGGCAGCAGTACATATCAGGTGTATCGCAATTTGGGCAGAAATCTATTGACGACACTGCCTAGTGCCCGCCTGTCTGAATCCAGCTTGGCGAGCGTCAATTCATAAGCGTTGGCGTGCTGCGTTTGTGCCTTCGGCTCCGCGCTGGCGGCCTTTTGCGCCATGACGGATTCCCGCCGGATTTGCGCCGGGGTTTTCATGTCCTGGCTCCTTTTTTGCCGGGAGCGCCGGACACCAGTCCGGCATCCGAGGCTTCAGCCGGGCTGGTGCCCGGCGCTCCCGGCTTAGCAATTTTCGCCCGCGCCAGTTTGCCCAGCGCGTGATATTGGGCGTGAGATACGGCGGGGTCAGCCAGCGCCGCCTTTTGTACCTGCCGGATGGCGGCTTCGTCCTTCGCCGCCGCCAGCGCGTTTTGATGCCGCTCCAGCGCGTTAGCGCCGGGCGTGGTCATTCGAGCCATAGTTACACCTCGGTGATGTTTTCGACCAGGGCGGCAAGGCCGTAATCTTCCACCACGTAAGCGTCGTTACTGCTTTCGTAGTTTTCGATCTGGTCGCGTTTGGCGTTGTCGACAATCGTCCTGCGCCGCCCGCCGGTCTGGTAGTAACGGGATAGGTTATCGAGGCGGGTAATCAGCATCGCCCCTTCCGGGAAGTAAGGAGCCTGCACCGCCTGCAAGCCGCCGACCCGTTTCTGCGAAATGATGAGATCGGTGGCGATTTTTTCCGTCGGCGGTTGCGTCGCGTTGATGAGCGGGAAATACTTGTCGGCGAAGAGTTTGCGCCCCAGAATCACCACCAGTTCGGTATCCTGCCTGTACCACGGCTCGATCAGGTTGTTCACCACATCGAACACCAGGGCGTCCAGATTCTTGTAGTCGCCAGTGGCGCCAATGGTGACCTGGCCGGAACTGGCGACAACTTCGCTCATCGTCTGCTCTTCGGCTTCCGTCCTGATTTTTTCCAACCAGCCGATGTTCACGTCCTGGAGCAGCGGATTGGCATTCCGGTCGGAAGTAGCGGCGCGAGACACGCCATTAAAACCGATAGTCATGATGTCGAGAGCTTGCCGCCGCAGGATCACGTCGCGGATTTTGGTCTGGAAATCGGGGAATTTCGCCCAGGCGTCCAGTTTGGCGTAGCGAATCGCGGTATCAAAATTGGTCTGTTGGCAGAGATAGCCGCGCGCGTCAAGGGTGGTCGGGTCAATCGCCTGCCGGTCGGTCGTCAGGGTATTGGTCGTACTGGCAATGGTGCTGCCGATCCCCAGGCCGACCCGCTGTCCGGATTGTTCGGTAACGCCGATATTGTTTACCCGCATCAAGAAGTCGCTGGACTCCTGAATCTTGCTTTCCAGCGTCTGCTGCACCGTCGGGTCGGCGGTAAAACTCTGCCCCAGGGCAAAGGCGATGTGGTTTAACGCGCCCAACTGGGCAGTGTAAGCATTGAAAAGTTCGCGGGTAGCGTTCTGCATGGTGGGTTCCTCGGTAATTTCGTAATCAGCAGTCGGTTCTGATCGTGTTATCGCCGCCGGTGGCAAGCGGGCGTGCGGGGCCGGAGGCGTCCAGTTTGCCCAGAGCTTCCTTTAAGGCGGCAAATTCGGCGTTGAGCGCCTCATGCGCCGTTTTCAGATTGGCAAGATCGGCTCGCAACACTTGCGTTTCGGCAACCAGCCCGCTTTGCTTTTCCGAAACACGCTTTTGCTCGGCGGCGAAGTTTTCAAGAACTTTTTCGATCTCCTGCTCAACGGCGGCTTCGGCAGTCTTTGGCCAGTTGCCGGACATGCGGCTTAATATCCTGTCGAGCAAACCTGCGGCTCGGCTGGTGGCAGCTTCTTTCGGCGGCGACTCCGCCTCGAACTCCAGGCTGGTTTCCTGCGCCAGCGCCATGTGTTCCAAATCCGCGCCGTCGCTGAAGGTTGAGAATTTCATCGGTTGCGTGCCGAGCGCGGCGGGGGTATCGGTAAGCGCAAGGCCGGTCAGGTAGGCTTTGCCGGTGTCGGCAAAATTCGGAATAATCTCGATCGAGGCAAAGCATTTCTTCCCGCCTGCCTGAAGTTTCGCGGCGGCTTCGGACGCTTCCACGGTCGCGGTCAGTTGCAGGCGCTCTTCACCCAGAATCTTCGCGCTCTGAGTGGCAAGGCTCAAAACTTTACCGTGCGCGGAAAATGTGGAATCCGGGTCGAACGCAAGGTAATGGTCGAGGTTGAGCACGGCGGTATAGATTGCGGGATCGTAGTTTTCCGCCGCCTGGGTCAGCCACTCGCGCGGCAGATTGCGCCCGTCCATAGTGCGCCCCTCAGTGGCAACTACAAATGGTTTGGAAATCGGCATGGTTACTCCGTAACAGAAGTCAGAAATCAGGGATCAGGAAACCATCTTGCCTTTGAATTTGATCGGATTAAAGGTTTGTTTGTTGTAAATTGCCGATCTACAACAAAAACAGAGTACAGAGCACAGAAATCAGTGTACAGATGGTGTTCCTGATTCCTGATACCTGACCTCTGATGCCTGATATTGATCCCCGCAAAAAAGCCCGTTATCTCTATTGGGCGGGCTGGCGCGTCTGCCGCATCGCCGAATTTCTGAACACCAAAAAACAAACCGTATTCGCGTGGAAATACCGCGACAAATGGGATGAGGCCAGTTCCATCGAACGGGTAGATGGCACGCTCGAAGGCAGGCTGATTTTATTGATCGCCAAGGAACAAAAAGAGGGCAGGGATTACAAAGAGATTGACCTGTTGGGCAGACAGTTGGAGCGCACGGCGCGGGTTAAAAAATATCTGGCGGGCGGCAATGAGACAGATTTGAATCCCAAAACCGCGAATAAAAATAAAGTCCGCCGCCACCCGCCGGAAAAAAACGTATTTTCCGAGGAAGAAAAAGCCAAACTGATTGCCGCGTTCAATGATTCCCTGTTCGATTATCAACGCGCATGGCTCACAGCAGGAGAGATAGCGCGCATCCGCAACATTTTAAAATCGCGGCAGATTGGCGCGACCTGGTATTTTGCCCGCGAGGCCCTGGTGGACGCGATCACGACCGGGCGCAATCAGATTTTTTTATCCGCCTCGAAAGCGCAATCGCATGTATTTCGCCAATATATTATTCAATTTGCGGCGGAAATCGGGGTGGAATTGCGCGGCAATCCGATTGTGCTGCCCAATGGCGCGGCGCTATATTTTTTATCGAATAACAGCCGCACCGCCCAGAGTTATCACGGTAATCTCTATTTCGACGAATACTTCTGGGTGCAGAACTTCGCCGAATTGCGCAAGGTGGCCAGCGGCATGGCGATTCACAAAAAATGGCGGCAGACCTATTTTTCTACGCCCTCCTCAATGGCGCACCCGGCTTTTCCCTTCTGGTCGGGCAGTCTCTATAACCGGGGACGCAAGAAAGAGGAGCGGGTGACATTCGATTTATCGCACGCCGCCATCAAGGACGGTTTAATCCTGCCGGACGGGCAGTGGCGACAAATCGTGACCGTGGAAGACGCGATTGCGGGCGGCTGTAATCTCTTCGACCTTGAGCAACTCCGCCAGGAATATTCACCGGAAGAATACGGCAATCTTTTGCTCTGCCATTTCATAGACGACACCGCCAGCGTTTTTCCTCTTACTCTGTTGATGCGGGCGATGGTGGATTCATGGGACGTGTGGAAGGATTTCAGGCCGTTCGAGGCGCGGCCATTAGGCGACCGGGAAGTGTGGCTCGGTTATGACCCGTCCGTATCCAGCGATTCCTCGGCGCTGGTTGTGCTTTCTCCGCCCGCCGTGCCGGGCGGCAAATTCCGCCTTCTGGAACGCTACCAGTGGAAAGGCATGGACTTTCAGGCGCAGGCGGACGCCATTCGCGCCATGCTCGCCCGCTATCGGGTGACGTACATCGGCATAGACATTACCGGTATTGGCAACGCCGTCTATCAACTGGTACGCCAGTTTTATCCGGCGGTGGACGCGATTCATTACAGCGTGGAGAAAAAGACCGCGATGGTCTTAAAAGGTCTGGACGTGTTTTCCAGAGGGCGGCTTGAATTTGACGCCGGTTGGCAGGACGTGGCGCAGAGTTTTATGGCCATCAGGAAGGCACAGACGCCATCCGGGCGGCAAATTACCTTCAAGGCCGACCGCTCCGAAGAGGTAAGCCACGCCGATCTGGCCTGGGCGACCCTGCACGCCTTGGCGCACGAGCCGCTGGCCATACCGGAATCCGGCAGCATTGCCGCGGCAAGAATCGAGATTTTTGGGTGAGTTCCTGACAATTTACCCCATGTTGCGGTAAAGGATAAATAATCAAAAAATGTTATATTTTTCTTGACAATATAACATTTTTTGATTACTATACACCCAAGGACAACAGAAAGGGATTGGTAGTGAAACAAAGCGAATTCAAGCGATGGTTAGCCCGGATGGGCGCCAGATTTGAGGAAGGCGCGAACCATACCAAAGTCATGTTGAACGGCAAAATATCCTTCCTGCCCCGGCATCCATCCACAGAAATGAAGAAAGGGCTGGTGGAAGCGATCAAGAAGCAATTGAACCTAAAGTAGCCCTGTCCGAAACGGGCAGGGTGAAGCGTAAAACGAAAGGAAAAAACATGCGTTATCCAGCAACATTTACCCCGGCGGAAGAAGGCGGGTTTGTTGTCACTTTCCGCGACATCCCGGAAGCTATGACCCAGGGGGAAACCGAAGCGGAAGCGATTTTTATGGCAGAAGACGTCCTGGTGTTCGCCCTTGAAGATTATTTCAACGGTAAACGCCTGATTCCCGCGCCGTCAAAGCCGCTGGAAAATGATCGCTTAATCGCGCTACCGGCAAGCGTGGCAGCCAAGGCGCTCTTGTTGAACGAAATGCTGAAACAGCGGGTTACATCCGCTGAACTGGCGCGGCGGATGAATACCCGTCCTCAGTACGTGAGTCGCTTAACGAAACTCGGCCACCCGACCAAGATCGATACAATAGCGGTGGCATTGTCTGCGTTGGGGCGTGACCTTGACCTTCGCGCCACGCCACGCAAACTGGTGGCGGTGTAGCCTGAAATGGAAGCAGGTTCTCTAATCCGCATCAACGAGGCGTGATCTCATGCGGGCGGCTTTATCGCGCTCGATTTCCTTGATCTTTCGCGCCACCAGATCGGCGAGTTTTCTTTCGTCCATGCCGGGCGCGGCGTTGATGGTGATATTGATGGGGCCTGCCATCGCGTCCGCAAAAGCCGCCGCGCCGGGTCGGGTCTGATAGACGCCAGCCCGCAGAGGCTCTTGCGGACGGCGAACAGGACGGGCATCCGGCAAGGCAATAGGGAGTTGCGGCAGCGCTGACAGGGCAGGGCTGACCATCAATGCAGCAGCGGGAAGTTGCGGCAGAGCCGTGGCCATCGGCGCAACCGCCAATGTTCCGGCGGCAGCCATTGCCCCGGCGTAGCGTTTCATCATGGCAAGTGGACGGGCGGCAGCATTGGCCAAGCCCTGCTCAAGACCCAGCATAGTGAAGCCGCCGATTTCCATAAATACTTTCGAGGGTGAGCTTATTCCCAATACGCCTTTGACTTTGTTTTTCAGGGTTTCGCCCAATGCTCCCATCGTTTCTTTTATCGCGTTGAAGCGCGCTGTAATGCCGCCGATCAGGCCATCAATCAGCATTCTGCCAACATCGGTGAATTTGCCCGGTAGCTCAATGCCGAACCACGAAAGCAACTCCGCGAATGACCGGTAAAATAAACCAAGCGGCGACCAGTTGAGAAGCAATTCAGCCACACCAGAAAGCCCACCGGTAAAGGCAGCCTTGATTTCCTGCCAGAATCTGGAAAGCATATTGCCAATGGCGGAGGCGGCGACATCAAACAGTAAGACGATGGGCGCGATCATGAATTTAACGCCTTCATAGAAGAAACTGGCGAGTCCGTTAATGAGCGCGATAAAGCCATCCCATAATGCCGACCCGATTGCTGCTATGCAGCCGCTCAAGGTTTCAGGCAGCTCAACGCCAAAAAGTGAGAGGATGGGGGCAACAAGGGGCGCGAAGAAATACTCATAAATCAAGCCGAGCGGCGACCAGTCAATGAGTGTAGCCAGGACGCCCCACAGCGCCGCGCCGATTTTCGTCATGCAGCTACTCAGTGTTTCAGGTAAATCAACGCCAAACACTGAGGCAATCGGAGCAATGAGGTATCTATAAAACAGACCTGGCGGCGACCAGTTGATGATGAGCGCGGCGACGCTTTCGATGCCGCCGGAAAATACATCCTTGATCGTCTGCCAGATGCTCTGAAAGAAGGGCGCTATCTTGTCCCAGTATTGATATATCATCAAGCCAGCCACCGCAATCGCGGTAACTATTGCGAGAATTGGATGCGAGAGCAGAATGCCGCCAAGCCATGAGAATGCCGTGCCAAGCCATGTGAGTCCGGCGGCAATTTTGGGAAAAACGGTCGCCATGCCTTGAATTTTAGTCATGAGATAAGCAGCTTTTATCATCCTGCCAATTTTAACGAAGTGAAGAATTGAGCCATACGCCATTGAAGCTCCATAGGAAATTCCCAAAAACCCGACTTTCAAGCCAATCAGGCCGGTCAGGAGTACCGCCAGACCCTTGGTGAGGTTTGGATATTCCTTGAGCCACTCGGCAAACTGTCTGACCAAGGGAATAATAGATTGCAGTAATTCCCTGAGCGGCGCGTCTTCAGACATGGCAAACGTGGTGAATATTTCCGTAAAGGCCGCTTTTAACTGCTGTAAGTCGCCTGTAAGATTGTTCGTCATGGCGGCGGCAGTTTTTTCCGCGATACCGGCTGAATCCCTGATACGCTCCAGTTGCTCGGTAAAACCTGATTCCGCCAGCTTGGCGATAATCTCTGCGCCAACGCCGCCCTTGCCGCCGAATATGTCCTTGAAAAATGCTGCGCGTTTGGCATCGCCCATGCCCTTGGTCTTCTCGTTCAATTTTTTGAAAATCTCATCTATGCCGAGGAAGTTCCCGGCCTTATCCATGACCTTGATCCCCATCTTTTTCAGCTTGTCCGAACCGGTGAGCTTGTTCATGAAGAGTTTCATCTGACCGGCAGCTTCTGTTCCATGAAACCCGGCATTGCCCAAAAGTCCGGTTAGCGCTATCGCGCTTTCTTCGCTCAATCCAAGCTGTTTGGCGGTTGGCGCCACGCTCTTCAGTGAGTCGAACAACTTATTGATGTTCGTGTTGGTATCAATAGCGGTCTGTACCATCATGTCCGAGACCCGTTCAAAATCACTGGCAGGAATCTTCCAAGCAGAAAGCAGATCAGACGCCATTTCGGCAACTTGATCTACCCCCATGTCCCCTATCCTTGCAAGGCGAGCAGTTGGCAGCAACATCGCTTCGGCTTGTTCCGGGTTGAATAGCGAGCTGACCATGTTAAGGCCGGCCTTTGCCACTTCGCCTGCCGCATAGCTGCTGGTTTGGGCAACCGAGCGAATCCGCGCCTCAAAAGACTTCATTGCGTCAGATTGTCTGTCCAACTGTGTCCATGCTGAAGCTCTACTCATAGTGGCGTCAAACTCAAAGCCAACCTGCAATGGTTTCACCACAGCAAAAGCCAGGGCGGCGGTTTCCATGATCTGACCGCGCAGCTTTTGCCGGTGCTGTTCGTTGGCTGCAATGGCGGCTTGGGATTTGCCCAGCGCTTCAGTGGATTTTCTCAACTTGTCCAGCATCGTCTTCTGTTTTTCGTACTGCTGGGTCAAGTGGGCGATGTAGCTGGTCGCGCCCTGTTGCTTTTGGATCATTCCGGCAATCTTGTCGCCGAGTTCTTTATGCTCTTTTTTCAGGTTCTTGGTCACATCGGCAACTTTTCCCATTGTGCCTTTCAAGTTGTTGAAAGCAGACAAAGCAGCGCCGACAGACGCGCCGAAAGTAAAAGAAAGAGCCAGTTCGTTTGCCATTTGCGTTATCCTTCAGGTAGGGAGGCGCACATCAATGGAAGTCTTTGTCCTAATCATCGTTTTCATTTTTGCTCTTGGCGTGTTGGGCGCTATTGGCGACGTGGCAGGATCGGTCGGGCGCGCCATTTTCCCCATTGAGCCATATGAGCGGGAAAGCCGTCGCGCAAAGCGGGAACTCCGGCGAATCCAGCGGGAAATAGAACGAGACAAAAAGTCTGAGCAACCCAACCCGTGAATCGCCGCCCGCAGGATCAATTGCCATCCTCTGGCGCATAACCGGACAGAATTCTGGCGACACGCGCCTCTGCGTCGCCTTCGAGCAGATGCATATGTGCTAACGCGCCAACAAACGCAATCAGGCCGCGATCATCGAGATTGATCTCTTCCGCCGTCTCATAAGCCTTTACCGCTGTGCGTAAAATCGCCTTTTCGGTCGGCCCGAATTGCGACAACACCGGATGAACCGCCGCGTATTCGGGATCGTCGAAGTTATCCAGAACCACCTGTTCGGCTAAGGTGAGCAGGCTCCTGAAGCCGTATTTCGTCAAAATGCGCGGCGGCGGCGGCGGATCGTTCGAGGCCGGGACAAGTTGCCCGTCTATTACCCGCCAGGCCGACCAGTCAAAAGTCGCCGGGTCAAAGCCTTCAGGCGCGGAAATGCTGTTTGGCATGCCGTCGTTTGAATCGGCAGAGCCGTTCAGATTGCCGGATTCGTCGTAAGAGAGATACATCGCGTTTTCCTTTCTTCTATTGCGCTTCCCAACAGTCGTAGACCATGCCCGCCTGTGCGCTGGATATTGTTAAGCCAGACCCGTCAAGGATCGCGCCGCCGACACAAATAAAATCCGCAACCTGCGCGGTATACGAGCCGCCATCGTGCGCCTTGCTCCCCACGGTCGTCGCAGTTTGCAGGTGTTTGGCATAAATCTGGACGTTTCCCGTGTAAGACGCGTTGATGTAGCCCAGCGTGCGGATATAGACAAAAAGTTTTCCAGTGGTGTAAAGCGACATATCTGTCGTAGTGGTCGCCTGATAGTTGCCATTTGCAGTGTTGATGCCTACCACGCCGCGATACGCGCCGCGCACATTGGTGAGCGAGCTGCCATTTGCCCGCCGCGTAAAATTTGCCGCTCCGTTCAGTGTGGCGTAAATCGTCTGTGCCTGCCCTTCCAGATGCGGACTATTGGCAAACGCCGTTCGCCTGCTCTCATCCTGCGCGATGACATGCAGGGCTGTCGCGCTCTCCGCCAGCGCCGCCATCATCGTCATGCTTGCCGTTACCGTCGCCGTTGCTACCGGGTTAGCAAAAGCCGCCTCCAGCGCAATTCTGCTATCGGCAAGCGCCGCTATCGCTACCGGGCTGGCGACAAGCGCCGTCATTGCCGCCGGGCTGCTTATCACTGTTGCCAACGTCTCCGGCGTGTAAAAGATGGTTGCCAGGGCGATCTGGCTGTTCATGATATTTTCCGCCGCTGTCGCGTCCGCAAAGATGATCTCCACAGCTTCCGGCACAGCCAGGGTTTTTGCCAGGGCAATGCGGTTGCGGGCAGCGTCCACCGGATCGGCCAGCCAGAGATTAAATTCCGATTGACTCATCGCCAGCAACGCGCTTGTCCGCTCCGGGGTCAACACCTGATATTGGTCAACCACGTCATACGCCTTGAGCACTGCCGACTGGATCACCAGATCGGCTTCCGAAGCGCTCATCGGGTCATAGGCCAGAAGGCGATTACGCGCCGCCGTCAGAAATTTGCTGCGGAATTCTTCCAGATTATTTGCCATGTTCAGCTTTCAGGTATCAGAGACCGGCGTAAATCAGCGGGCGCAGGCGCTCGAGTTCCGCCCGGAAATCGGCGGTGAGCGCGTCCACCTGCGTCACGATCAAGGTCGATAACGAATCAATATCCGCTTGCGCCGCCCTGACTGCCTCAATAATTGCCTGGGCGGAAGCCAGCGCGGCGTCGTCGGTAGCCAGCACGGTTTGCAAAGCGGCTATGCGCTCGTCAAGCGTGGTCAACGCTGCTCTGAGGCGTAAGCAATCGACATCCAGTTGATTACCGGGATGTGGGAGCGGCAAAGCCAGATGGGGGGTCGTGTGGTCGGGCATGGCGATTACGTCACGATCACGCGCAGATTCGCCCCTGCGGGCCGCGCCGTCGTATTGCCGGTCAGAGTGAGTCGCACCCGCACCATGTCGGACGAAATATCAGCCACCTCGTAGATGTGTTCGACATAGCCATTATTTACCGGGCGGGCGGCGGAAAAGGCCGCGCTAATCCACGGGGCGGACGCGCCGATTCCAGCCACATCCACTGCCACGCCCGCGCCGGAAGGTATCAGCGCGTCAAAAATCACCCGCACCCGCGCGTTCTGCCCGGCGGGAATGGCGCGGCTGATATACACGCTCTCGTCGGCGATTGTCCCGGATACCAGTTGCGAGCCAGGGTACAGCACCGGCGAGAACAGGGCGTTGCCGGTAAGTTGGGCGGCAATCCCGATTGCGCCAGTCACCGGCGCATCCAGGCTGACATGCTGTTGACCAGAAACTACGATTTGCCGCGCATCCGGCAAGGTCAAGGTATAAGTCGCGGTCGCGGCGGCGTCGGTAATCTCGGTCAGGGGAAGCAACATTAAATCAGTTGCGTCGGTGACTGCCACACTACCCAGATCGATATTGCGCGTATGCGGCGCGAAGCTGGCGCGAAGCAGACGAAATGCCATGTCTCTATCCTGGTGCGCCGTCCAGGTGGAAGCGTTGGAGGAGGACAGCAACACGCCGACCTGATAAGGCTGCGAGGTCACCCACTTCCTGGCCCTGTCGTCATATTTGCCCAACTCGGCCACCGCCAGCGCGGCGGCGGGGTCGGTGGTCAATACCGTAAGGGCATATTCAGTATCGGCGTTTAAAAGCACTGGAAACGGGAACAGGATCGTCGTGTGGTTGCCGTTAGTGATGATTGCCCCAGCCTCGATTCTTGCCTCGGCGAGCACGGTTTTAGTCGGAAAACCAAGAGATGTTTCCCGAATCTGCACGATGACCTGTGAAGTACCAGCCTCGGTAAACCACAAGTCGATTCCAGTGATTTGCTGGCGGGATGGCAAGGTAAAGGTCTGGGCGAGGGGGTCTATACCGGAGCCGGAGTTGCAAATCAAAGAATACGCTTTGCCATAGCTCGATGCGGTAAATTGAGCGCTGGTTAAGTATGTTGTGCCCTGGCTATTGGTTATTTTGATGTATTGCTCCGGCATCTTGTACCCAGACTGCAATGTTACAAGCGTGTTTGAGCCGATATACTGCGCATCGCCCCATGAGCCGCCGATGCCGGTAAACCGTACTGCCTTAGTTCCAACTGGCACATTGTCAGGGATTGTGAACTTGCCTGTGATCACGCCATCGACATTGGTGATGCCGGTTGGCGTCACAGAAATTCCATCAAACTCAATCGCGGCAATGCTTTCGCTCGGCGCGAAGCGATCAAGCGTGAATTTCACTTCCAGCGGGCGCAGATAGGGGAGATTTTCTTCGCCGCGCGCATTATTGTAGACATATCGTGTATCCACAAACTGGTCAATCGCCGGAGTCAGAGAGACAACCGCCCCCGGCAAATCAAAGGCCATATACGGATTGATTAACATCTCCGTCGTGCGCATGGTTTGCTCCAGGGCAACCGTATTCGCGTAGTTCAGGGAGGCGGGCACGGTAAGGTCGTCGCCAAGCGCATAGGCGTCCGCATCCACCCTGAGCGCCAGAATGCCGTCATTGATCAGCGCGTCCTGCGCAATGCCCGCATCGCGCAGGGAATCATCCAAAAATGGATCGACAAACAAACCTTTTTTCATCCCGGCTTCGAGCATGTCGGCGGAAGCCTCAAGGCGTTGCTGCGCCACCAGCCCCAGAACATGATCAAGTTTTGCGGAAACTGCGTATAAATCCTGCATCGGCACCGTGCGCACCGTATCGCGGATGATCCGGCGAGTCAGCGTGCCGGTTAGCGACCACGTTTGATGCACGGTCGCCAGCAAGAGCAAATCATTGGGGATCGCCGGGGGAATCGGGTGGTAATCGGCGGCAATCCCGCCCAACCACACAAAGCCGCCCTGCGCGTTGAGACACAGGCGGTCGTAGCGCGGCAACAGGGCGTTGTACGATGTCATAATCAATGACCCCGCGACCGCGCCGTAGACGGAAAAACCGGACTCATCAGGATCGTCCGGCGCTACCGTGGCGATGTATTGATAGGTGACGCTATATGTACTGCCGGGTGCGGGTTCCGCCCCGGCGGGCGACCAGTCCACTTGTCCGCCGGTGAGTTTGTAATCCGTGCCCGCCGCATAGGTCGTACCGCCCTGCATTACCTTGGTGATCGAGAGCACGCTGCTGTCGGGCAGCGCATCCAGCGCCCCCGTAAAACTGCCGTGGGTGATGGTCACGGATTTCTCGGCGGTGATTCGTACCTGGGTAATCTCCCCAACCGGCACTCGCGCCAGATTAACCCGTTGCCCGGCGGGGTTGGTGCACACGCATGGCTCACTGTCGACAAAACGCGCGTCGGCTTCCGCCGGGTACACCAACCGCCTGGCGGTCGGCATTTCGACGCCATAACCGTTTACCCGTGCTCTACCTTCCGAAACCGTGAACACCTGCTCGCCGGTTTCGAGATCATCCGCCATCGCCACGTGAAAGCCGTCGACGATGTAGGTTCCGCCCGCCGAATCACGGTCGTAGCGGGCGAGGGCTTGCGTTACGCTATCCAGTTGCGGCGGCGGTTCCTTCGCCCGCAGCATCCCATCTTCCACTTCATAAACCGGATAAAATTCGCCCTCCTGCCCGTCCCCGGCAAAGCCCCATTGCAGCGCGACTTTGAGCCGTACTGCGCCGGGTTCTTCATAATTGCGCGTACCGGTAGCCGGATCGCGCAAGGCCGGATCGTTTAGCTCGGTGATGATTTCCTCAATCAGGTAGACGCCAATCGTGACCAGACCGACCGTAGCAATAGTGAATTCCGCCGGTTCAATCCCACGGACTGCCCCGTATAAATAGATCGCTCCCGATTGCATGGTGACATCGCCAGTGTCGGCATTGATGATTGCCTGCGCGTCGCGGATTACATCACCATCCTTGAACAACACATCCGCAATGCCTTTTAAGCGATTGCTGGCTGTGCTCTGTAGCTCGTTAAGCTCCGCCGATTGCAGGACTTTCCCGGCGCGAAACAGGTGCGAGTCATAATTTTGCGCCTGGTTAAAACGGTTGTAGTAACCGCCGACTGTGCTCAAATCCATGTCATATCCTCAAATGGTAATCACTTGTTCAAAGGTCTGCCGCACCGAGGGCTGGCGGTTGAAAAACGGCAGATGCTCCAGGGCCAGCAAGATACCGGGGTTATGCAGTTCACCCGGCGCGAAATATTTCTGCCCCGGCGGTAGAGCCGGGTCAACCACCGTGTCGATGAACACGCCGATCTCGCGGATGGTGGCGGCGGGCGCGTCCAGAAAATCGAAGTTGAAAAGCAGGTATAAGTGATTGGTTGGCACATTACCGAGACTGGGCGCAAAGCTCTTCGTGATTGAGGGATCGTCCACGTCATTGACCGTGATCGCGCCATTGTCATCCGGCATGACAAATTGCCACAAGGTGAGCGCCCGGCGCCCGATCTCGTTGACTAAGCCGGTTGCCAGAGTTGTCTCCGGTTCGGGCGCGGTATCCCAGGCGGGATCGCCCGTCCCCCAGGCCAAATGCAATGGGCGGGTAGCGATGGCAGCCGCGATGGCTGCTCGCCCTGATTGAGTCAGTATTGCCATTTAATTTTTCTCCCTATTTCCGCAAAAAATACTTGACACAGTGCAACTATTGCACTATAGTTACCCCATGCCGACCATACAACGCCTTTCCCGCTCGAAGATTTGCATCTACGCCGCAGACCACCTGCCACCGCACTTCCATATTGTGGCGAATGACGGACGCGAGATGCTGGTTGAGATTGCAACCCTCGCCACACTCGCGGGAACGATTGGGAAGAGCGCAAAAACCGAGGCGCTGGCGTGGGCTGAAGCCAATCAGGACACGCTCTATGAAAAGTGGATGGAGTTGAACAATGAATAGAAAACACTTCGTTTTGACCGATGTCCGCGCTGAAACGCCCTTTCGGTTGCTGCTGAAATATGGCGATGGCGCGCAATTTGCTCTTGATTTGACGGGTCTCATCCGCCAGTTTAGGGGTTTGAAGCCGCTGGAAGACCCAGCGACATTCGCAACTGCCGCCATTTCCGAGGGGGGCAGAAGCGTGATCTGGGACGACGACGACAACCTCGAACTTGCCGCCGACAATCTGCGCGCCCGCGCCGTGGAGGCGATGGGCGAGATTTCGCATGAATTCGTCTGGAACTGGATGACGAAAAACAACCTGACCATTGACGCTGCCGCGTGCGCCATCGGCGTCTCGCGCCGGATGCTGCTCTATTACCGAAGCGGGCGGTATCCGGTGCCGCGCACGGTTGCCTTGGCCTGCATCGGATGGGAGAAGGGCGGGATTCAAAGCGCCAAGCGGCGCTCCGTGGTGGATCATGTCGTTTCCTCATGAATCAAACGAGTAGGAATGCGAATCGAATCCGCCTGCCAGCGGCGGGAATCCCAGACGCCTGTCCAGTTTTCGCGTGTCCCGCGAGAGATATGCTGCGAAGCCATGACCGCGCGGGCGGCAAGGGTAACCGGCGTCGGGTCAAGCGGCGCAGGGGCGGCGGCGCGGTTTTCGGAAAAACGCTCATCGATGTAGATGTGGCGGAGATCGTTGTCATGGTCGGAGAGTTTGGAATCCGACAGAACAAACGGGTTATATTCGATGCTTATGCCGCCTGCAAAGCCGCAGTTCAGATCGCCAAAGGGGTCGGCGTCCTCATCAAGATCAAGGGCGGAACGAGCGATGTTTAAATGGCGTCCGAGCGTGGGCGGGTATGCGTTGATTCCACCTGTGCCGGATACGCCGCTTGTTATCAACTGCCCAATGACGATCTTGCGATTGGGTATGATCTCACTATCCAAATGCCAGACCGAGAGGCGGGCGCGGTCTTCGTACCACACCCGGTCAAAGCAGGTATCACGTCGCGCCCCGTAAATAAAGTGTCCGGCGGTAAAATCTATCCAGCGCGAGAGCTTATGCCCAAACGATAGTTTTACGTCCTCGCCGTCGATGTTTACCCAGATGCCGGAGTCATCCGACAACAGCCCTTCATCTAATGCCGCAGGCATGGATAGGCCGATGGGTCTTAAGTCATAGCCGTAATACAGGCGATAAAGATCAACGTGCGCCGGGATTGAGGCGAGAATTAGATAGACGACATCAGCAAGTTCTTCGGCATAAATAACCCGCCCGGTATCGAGTTGCAAACGGGAGCCGTCTTCTTCGATCTTGGCGACGTTTATGTCAATCCAGCGCAGGGCACGCTTGACCGCCGCCGCCGTCCCGCGCTCCATCAACCACGGCAAACCCGCCTCTATCAAGTCGCGCAGGGTCGGAAAATATTTAACGAACCCGGCCAGAAACCACTCCGACGCCAGCCAGGGCAGGAGCACATCGGCAGGCTCGGTCTTGAGGCGGCGGGGCACATCCGCCAGGACACTCAGCGTATCGCGGTCAAACGCGGCGCAGAGGCGCATTTCCAGATCGGTCGAGTTAGGCGGCAGGAGGGCGTGAATTGGCGTCACCATGCCAGGCCTCCATCGGCAAGCGTGATTGCGCCCGCGACGGCATAGCCATCGGGGGGAACGATGATGTCAGCATCGGGCGCAATGAGTTCCACGCGCGACACCCCGGCGACATGCAGCCAGGCGATCAATGCCGAACACGCCACGTCGCGCCCAAGTTGGGCATGGGCGGCGAGCAGCGTCGGCAGGCGGGCGGCAAGGTCGGCAGCCAGCGTGACCGGCGCGGTGGATTCGCGGACGATGATCGCGGTAACGTCGACCGGCTGCGGCATGGCCTCGTAAACCGCTAACGGCACGCCCAACATGCGATGCTCCTCCAATGCCGCTTCCACCGTCCGCGCCACTTCGAGATGGTGAGCCGCGTTGGCGCTGGCATAATCGGTATTCGGCGGCAACGGCTTTTCTTCGGCAAGATCAGCAATCCACAGCGCCACATCCACACTTCCCGGCAGGCGCGAAAGCACGGCGGCGTCAAGCACTGCTTCATGCGCGGCGAGCGCCACGGACACATAGCGTTCCCGCGTGCCGTTGCCCGCAATTGCGGCAATCTGAACGCCGATACGACGACGATAGCGGCTGTCCGCCTCGCCCGGCATCCGCAGCACGCCGTAAAACGCGCCGAGTTGATCGAGATCGCCACCGGCGGCGAAGGCCAGCAGGTTGGAACGCGCCGCGTCATTGATCCGCGCGCGTAAAATGAGTTCGGCGTAGGCCACCTCTTCCAGCACAATGACAATCGGCTCGCCTTCGATTTCAAGCCGCGCCGCCATTTGGGCGCGTTCTTCCTCTGGATAGAGCGAAAGAAAATGCGCCTTGCGCGCCGCAAGGATGCGCTCGTAATCGAGGCTTTCGATCACGTCCGGCGGTAGCAGGAGGAAGAGGTCTATCGGATCAGGCATCAGCGGAGCGGGATCATCATCAAAACGGTTTGCCCGGCGGTAGGGCCGGAAGTCAGGGCGGCGGTGAGCGCCACAGTCAATGCGGGGCCGTCCGCCTTGAGTTCGATTCTTGCGGGCCGGATTCGCGGCTCCCACTTGATGAGAGCGGTTGCCGTCGCCGCCATGACGAGCAGGCGCACGCGAGCGTTGATCGGCGCGTCGATCAGATCAGGCACGCGGGAGCCATAATCACGCCGCATCACCCGCGTGCCAATCGGTGTGGTGACGATTTTCGCCACCGACTGGCGGATGTGTTCAAGCTCCTCAAGAGGGACGCCAGTTTCACAATCCATCTGACTCCTCTGTCTGGAACCAGCGGAAGCGCGGGGTTTTAAGGGTCGTCTCCGCGTCGGTCAGGGTCAGAGTTGTCCTGCCAATATGCAGGACAATTTCACCCCCGGCAGGCACATCAAGCACGTAACGGTGGGCGGCGTGGTCATATTCACAAAAAGCATCGTCAGGCCAGCGGCGGTGGTATTTGTTTTTGTCGTGGATAGGCGGTGGGTTGGCATCCGATGGAATGCCGGTCAACACAACCCCGCTTGCTGTTTCCCCGGATGGGGAAAGAATAATCGCCTGCTCGCCAATAAAAGGCGGATCCCAGTCGCGGGTGTCGCCCATGCGTCTTTCCAGCCACGGCAGCCAGTCGGTTAGCAGGCCACCGCTTTGCACTCGGCATTTGGCGGCGGCATAGTCGACTTCCGCCACTGTACCGATGCGGCATAATGATTCAAGGCGGCGGTTTGCGTCCTGGTCGCGGGTTTCGGGGTCGGCGCTCATGTGCTTTTGTTGAGTACGTGGACAAAGTATTGGTAAAGGTCGTCTTCGAGGATTTTGGCGTCCGCGTCGGACACGCCGAGCAGCGGGCGCGACGGCATTGTGATTTCAAGCCGTCGCTTGCCAATCCTTTCGCGTAAGCCAAAATGGTGGACGGTTGCCACTCTGCCCGCCATACCGATAAACTCGACATAACCGCCGTCTTTGTCGCTTCTCGCTTTTAGCCAGGTGGCGTTCCTGATCTTCGAGAACATCTTCCCGTTTTTCCCCTTGCATGGCTTGCGCGGGATGAAGGCCATGCCTTCCGGCGTCTGCTGCATGGTGATGCGCTTGCGGTTCAGCTGCATGGCACGCCTGGCAAGGCGGTAGTAAAGCCGACTTATCCGCCCTCCACCTGATTCGTAGACACAGGCAATCAGCGCGTCCATCGTCTTGTCGAACTTGTCCTGACCTTCGATTACGTTTTCAGTCATTTTTCAACCTCACTTCTAACACGCGCCCGTTCCCGCCAGGCCATGATTTCCGACAGGCTCATTGGGAAAAGCTCGGACGGCGGCCAATGAAATACCACGGCAATATCCGCCCAGGCGTCTTCTATTCGGGCGGGGTATCCGCCGCCGTCAGCGATTTGGGCGCCAAAAAACCTGCCACCTCTGCCCCCAACTGAACCAGATCAGCCGGATGCAAGAGAGCGCGAATTTCCTGCTCGGTCAGCGCCGGGTCGGTAATGCGCGGCAAGACGATGGTCAGTGCGGTGGTGTCCATCTGCATCAGGTCGAAGAGTTTTATCCCTTTAAGCCAGCCGGTTCCCTTCGGCTCCAGAAAACGGATTTCATTAAGCGTGCTTTCGCCGCGCTTCAGCGGATGTTCAAGGGTGATGCTTTTCATGTCACACTCCCAGGGCGGCGCGGGTTTCAGCGAGGCGATCCTTGCCATTGATGATCTCGACGAGATTGACGTGATCTATTTCGATCAGCACTTCGCCGTTTACCGCGAGCTTGTAATAGCTCACTGAGGATTTGACTTTGAGTTCGGTGTCATCGCCCGCCTTGGCGCTGCCGGGGTCAATCTCGGTATGCCGACCACGTACTACAATGTCAATGGCGTCGACTTCCGCCGTGTCGTCGCGCTGGTATGCGCCGGTAAACCGCATCAAGACGCCATCGACGGTCGGGACACCGTACTGCCGGTAGGCTTCGGCCTCAAAACCGCCGTAGGTGTGGTTTATCTCCAGCTTTTCATTACCCAGATCAATTTCTACCGGGCCGTTCATTCCCCCGCCCCGGAATTCCTCCAGCTTGCGGGTGAGTTTCGGCAGTTCGACCTCGGCGCAACGCCCGATGTAGTTATCGCCGTTGTAGAACACATTAAAATTTTTCAGTTTGCGCGGCAGTGCCATCTTTGCTTCCTCCTGTTAAATGTCAGAGGGGTTCCTGATCTCTGATACCTGATACCTGATACCTGATCCCTGCCCGTCAGGCGGCAGCCTTCACCTTGTCGGCGAAGTCCATCAGATATTTATCGGTAATACGCTGCTGGAATGTCAAGTCTTCCAGTGGCGGCACCGGCGTATAGTCGTAGTCAATCCACAGCTTGCCGTCTTTCAAGGTGGTAGCCTCGTTGATCTCCTCGTTGTACCAGGCCGAGCCGCCCATCAGGTAGCCCTGCGCGGTAAGCTGGCGGAATTTAGCGTTGATCCCCTCGATGATGTCTTTTACGAGGGTGGGGGTCAGTGGCTTGTCGATTGCCCACATGTGCGCTTCCGCCATCGTGTCCGCGAGGATTTGCGCGGTGCGGGTGTAGTTTTCAAAGCAGAACAGCGGCTCGTCCGAGCAGGTGCGGTTGCCCCAAAAGCGGAAGCCGTCGCGGCGGATCAGCGCGGTCACTTCGTTCTGATTGAGGAGGCCGGCGTCGGTGTTGGGATTCTGCGAATCCCAATAGATGTCGTGCGTGAGGCCGGTCACGGCATTGACCGCGACGTTCGACAGCGTTTTATGCCAGCCGATTTCCTCGTCAATTTTCGCCCGCAGCCCCAGGGCGTTGGCAACCGCCCAGGAGGTATCGCGGGTGTTGGTTGCAATATTCCATTTGGAAAAATTACCGTGGATCAGCATCAATTCCCGTGCCCCGAAATTGCCCCGATACGCAATTGCCTGCGAGACAGTTGCCGCCAGCGTGCCGTCAGTGTGGCGCGCGCTCGCATAGCAAAACGCGCGGAGCGCCTGGGCGACGGAGACCATTTCCGCCACCACATCGGCGTTGTCCAGTCCCGGCGCGCCCAGAAGGCGTGGCTTTACCCCCAACTGCGCTTCCGCCGCGAGCAAGGCTTGCATGCCGGTATAGCTGCCGTCCGGCGAAGTTTCGCCGATAACGTGACTGGTCTGCTCCGCCTCATCCTCGCTTTCCGGCACGCGGATCACGACAATGACCGGCGAACTCTGGTCGGCAATGGCGTCCAGCGCCCGGTACAGCGTGCCCGCCTTCCCGGCCTTGCCGATGGCTTGCGTCACACGGGTAATCAGGACAGGCTTGTTGAGCGGGAAGGCTTCTGCGTCGGCGTCCGGCGCGGTAGCAATCAGTCCGATGATGGCGGTGGAGATAACGCGAATCGGGCGAATGCCCTCATTGATCTCGATTACTCGCACGCCATGATGAAAATCAGCAGGCATTGTGAACGTCCTTTCACGGTTGAACGTTCTGATATTCGCCTGTTGCCAGAATTGTTGCATTGGGTTTTTGTTGTAAAACCTCGATCTACAACAAATAACGGTTTATTCGCCGCGCACAGCTTATACACTCGCCCTATGAAAACCGAAAACGATAATCCTGTTGTTTTTTCCTTTGGCGATCCGGAGCCGGTGCTCTCCGGGCATGGGCTTATGGATTACCTTGAATGCTTCCGGGTGTCAAAGTGGTACGAGCCGCCGCTGCCCTGGGACGGTCTGGCCAAGGCTTCCCGCGCGGCGGTGCATCATTCTTCCGCCATGACGGTCAAGCGCAATTTATTGACTGACTCATTTATTCCCCATCCATATCTGTCAAGGAATGATTTTTCCCGCTGGGTGCAGGATTTTCTAATTTTTGGCAATGCCTATCTGGAGCGCCGCAAAAACCTGCTCGGCAAGACGCTGGCTTTAATCCCGCCGCTGGCGAAATATGTCCGGCGTGGCGTGGAAAAAGGGCGCTATTTTTATGTGCCGCAATACGGAGTGGAACACGAATTCTCCCGCGATGAGGTTTTTCATTTATTCGAGCCGGACGTTAATCAGGATATTTACGGCCTGCCGCAATATCTGGCGGCCTTGAATTCCGCCTTGCTCAACGAATCCGCCACCTTGTTTCGCCGCCGCTACTACGCCAACGGCAGCCATGCCGGGTTTATCCTTTATCTGTGTGATCCGGCGCAATCCGAAAAGGATATTGAGGACTTGCGCGAGGCATTAAAACAATCGAAAGGGCCAGGCAATTTCAGGAATTTGCTCATCTACGCGCCAAACGGCAAAAAGGAAGGCATCCAGTTGATTCCGATATCCGAGGTCGCGGCAAAGGACGAATTTTTAAACATCAAGAACGTCACCCGCGACGATCAATTATGCGCCCATAGAATCCCGCCGCAACTGCTCGGCATCATTCCGCAGAACACCGGTGGTTTCGGCGACGTGGAAAAAGCCTCAAAGGTATTTTTCACCAACGAAATAAAACCGCTCCAGGCGGTCATTGCAACGGTAAACGACTGGACAGGGGAAGAAGTGGTGCAATTCAAACCCTACGAACTGGCGGAAGAAGAAACAACAGAATAGAAAGACGGCGCGACCCGCCGGAGTGCGCCAACACTCCGACAGGCCACCGCCCGCAGAACCAGCTGCGTTTGGCCAAGACGCCGTGCTGCGATCACAGCGGTGTCAAGGTTACATGACTTGGTTCGCCCATGCAAAAACAGGAATATCGCTGCGGGACTTGCGCCCGCCTACTTGCCAAAGGCATGGCAGTCAACTTGTCCATCAAATGCCGTAGCTGCAAGACCATCAATCACTATAGCCATGAGCTAACTGCCAGAACGCCCACGAGCGTCGAGGAAAAAGGCTCATGCAAATCACCAAAGACGTAGCTCGCTCCGCCCTGCGCTATTTCGGCGGCAAGTGGGCGCTCGCCCCCTGGATCATTGAACACATGCCCGCCCATCGGGTCTATGTCGAGCCGTTTGGCGGCGCGGCGTCCGTGCTGCTAAGAAAGCCACGATCAAAGGTCGAAGTCTATAACGAGCTTGACGATGAAATCGTCGGGATTTTTCGGGTATTACAAAACCCTATCCAGTGCCGGGAGTTGATTCGTAAACTCCGGCGCACGCCATATTCACGCCGGGAATTTGAACGTGCCTTTGAGATCAGCACAGATCCCATTGAGCGGACACGCCGCGCTATCGTGCGCTGCTACATGGCCTTTCACCACAGCGCATTGTTCAATTTTAAAAAAACCACTTTCGCAAACGCCCGCCACAATCGGGGCGGCAGCTCAAAATCCAGCGAATGGGCAGGCTATCCGCGCGCCCTGGCCTCTGTTTGTCGGCGGTTTCATGGTGTCATCATCGAGCACAGCGACGCGCTACAGGTGATTCGGGTGCAGGACAGCCCGGATACGCTTTTTTTCGTCGACCCTCCATATGTGGCCAGCACCCGCGACAAAAGCACGAAATACCGGCATGAAATGACAGACGATCAACATATGGAATTGCTTACCCTGCTGCGAGGAGTCAAAGGACGGGCAATGGTTACAGGCTACACCAGCGCACTCTACGATGATATGCTCCATGACTGGCAACGCCTTGAACGCCGCCACTACGCCGGAGGGAACGGCCCATTGACCAGAATAGAAGTGTTATGGATCTCACCAGAAAAAGGATAGGGTGTTAAAAAAATAGTAACCTTTGTAATCCAGCCCCAAAAGCATGGCTGAAACCCTTGATATTCAAGGGTTTCAGCGATTACAAGAAAGAGTAATCAGAAGTAACCTAAAGAGTAATCTTTTGGTAAGCCATTGATTTTATTAGAACGCAAAGTTGAAAAAGATTACAAGCAAAAAGAGTAACCAGATTACTCTTTGATTACTAAAAAATTACTCTTTTGGAAAAACGCTGTAGCCCTTGCTGATCTAGGGCTTGAGCCTGATTTTTTGTCTACTGATTACAAAAGTTACTATTCTTGTACACCCACCTTGCTTTTTTTTTTACCCTCGCGTACACGTCATGTCACGCCCACGTCACGCCCGTGATCGCGCCGCCCGTAAAAATCCGCAGACCCCCTTTAATAGCCCACACTGGCAACGTTGCTCTCTTGCTGGCCAGCCGCATAGGTAGATTTTTCCCATCGTCTAGCGGGCAGGCGTTGCGGGGAGACGGTCGCGCGCCGTGAGCCGCCGCCTCTTCCTGGAATTTTTCCGGGAAAAAATTTATACTGCCGCCCAGCGCGGTAGAACTGATTGAAACAAACTTGATGTAGGCATTTGTGTAGGCATCGCCAACAAAAAAAGCTTGAACTTCTACGAGTGTCTATATATGTGAATCCCTCCGTCTCCGCCAGTTATGGCGAATCCGAATCCATGCCGCCAGGCAACGAATTCGGATTTTTTATGGTGAATTCAGCAACATGGAAAATTCCCCGCACATTCACCATGCCTACACCGGGAGCTGCGCTCTCGCATGGCAATACCCTGCAAATGACCCATCCTCCATTTCCCCTGCCACCTGCCGTCTTTACGGGCGAATCCCGTGCCAATCCCGCAGATGCGGCGCTGGATTGGCTGATCCGGGGATGGACGCTGTTTGCTCAGGATAAACTGCGTTGGTGTCTCCTTTCCATTTTCTTTTGCGCTCTTGTCGTTGCGCCTGCCGCGCTGCATTCGCGCGCCCTCTGGCTCTCTCTCCTGCTCATGCCTTTTTTTGCCGCCGGATGGCATGAGCTCTGCCGGATGAAGGAAACGGCAGACGAAACAAAGCGCCGCCCTCTTCCCGGAGATTTTTTCGCCGGGTTTACCGCGCCTCTCCTCCTTGTGCCGGGAATACTGGGCGCAGGCGCGCTATGGCTTGCCTGGACAGGTCTGTTATTCATGTTCTCGCTCGCCGCCGCGCCGGGAAGTTCCGCTGCCTTCTGGCTGATGGCCATCCTGTACTGCTTATTTCTGCCGATTCCGGCATTGCCGCTTGGCATGACGTTCCTGTTCGCGCCACCCCTGATTTATCCGTGCCGTCTACCACCAGTACGCGCATTAAAGGCCAGTTTCACCGCCTGTCGCAAAAATATTGCGCCCCTGTTTCTCCTCGCCATGCTTCTCTCCCTGCTGGCTTTTGCTGCCCTGCTCTCTTTCGGGCTATTGTTGCCCATCGCGCTGCCGGTAGCTTTTGCCGCCTGGCGGGCAGCCTGCCACGATATTTTCATCGCGCTCTGAAACCATGGGAATGACAGGGTAAAATATATCTTTCCATCTTCGCTACTAATGCCATGCCAACCCCTTCTCTTTCTCGTTATATGATTGAAAAACAACGAGAAAAAAACATAATCCCGGCTGATTTGCGGCTCCTGATCGAGGTCGTGGCGCGTTCCTGCGTCCATATTGCCGCGACCGTCAATCGGGGCGAGCTGGGAGGCGCATTGGGGGAAGCAGGCAGCGAAAACATCCAGGGCGAAGCGCAAAAAAAGCTGGATGTGATTTCCAATGACATCCTGCTTGACGCTAACGAATGGGGCGGGCATCTGGCGGCGATGGCTTCCGAGGAAATGCCGCTGCCGCGCCTGATTCCCAACCGTTACCCGCAGGGCGAATATCTGCTGCTGTTCGACCCGCTCGACGGTTCTTCCAACATTGACATCAACGCTCCGATCGGCACCATTTTTTCCGTGCTCAAGTGTCCTGAAAACGCGGACATGACGAACGAAGACAGCGCCGAAGCCGCCTTTCTACAGGCAGGGAGCCGCCAGGTTGCGGCGGGTTACGCGCTCTATGGGCCGACGACTGTGCTTGCCTTGACCGTGGGTGATGGCGTGGCATTGTTCACTCTGGATCGGGAACTTGGCTCTTTCATTCTCACCCGTGAAGGCTTTAGTATCCCGGAAGATACCGCTGAATTTGCCATCAATATTTCCAACCAGCGCCATTGGGAAGCGCCGCTCAAGCGTTACATCGGCGAACTCCTGCAAGGCAGGGAAGGCGCGCGCGCGCGCGATTTCAACATGCGCTGGGTTGCCGCGATGGTGGCCGACGCGCATCGCATCCTCATCCGCGGCGGCGTCTTTCTTTATCCGCTGGACGCGAAAACCAGGGAGAAAGGCGGCAAACTGCGCCTCATGTACGAGGCCAATCCGATGGCCTTCATCATCGAGCAGGCTGGCGGCGCTGCTTCCACCGGGCATGAACGCATTCTGGACATCCAGCCGGAAAGCCTGCACCAGAGAACAGCGGTCATTTTGGGCGCAAAGAATGAAGTGGCGCGCGTCGTCCGCTATCATTCAGAAGCAGTCTGACCTGCCATGTCCGTCAAACATCCCATCGTCGCAGTCACCGGCTCTTCCGGCGCGGGAACAACCACCATGCGCGAGATATTCGAGGGCATTTTTCGGCGGGAAGGCGTGCATGCCGCAATCATTGAGGGAGATAGTTTCCACCGCTATGAGCGCGCAGAACTGCATCGCCTGAACAATGCGCAAGAAGCCGAGGGAAAACCGCTCATTTCCTTGTTCGGGCCGGACGCCAACCATTTTCATGAATTGGAAAAACTGTTTCGCATCTACAGCGAAACCGGGACAGGAAAATATCGCCATTACCTGCACGACGAGGCGGAGGCCGCAAAATACGGACAGGCTACCGGTACTTTCACGCCCTGGGAAGACCTGCCGGAACCTACCGATCTTCTTTTCTACGAAGGTTTGCATGGCGCGATCAAAACACCGGAAGCCGATGTCGCCCGCTATCCTGATCTCCTGATCGGCATCGCGCCGGTCATCAACCTTGAATGGATCCAGAAAATCCACCGCGATACCCGGATGCGCGGCTATTCCCGCGAAACCGTCGCCGCCATCATCCTCGCCCGAATGGATGATTATGTGCGTTACATCGTGCCGCAGTTTGAACTGACCCACATCAATTTTCAGCGCGTGCCGCTTGTGGATACTTCAAACCCCATCATTGCCCGCACCATTCCAAGCGAGAGCGAATCCATGATCGTCATCCGTTTTGCCGACCCGCGCGGCGTGGATTTTCCTTATCTCCTTGCCATGATTCCCCACTCTTTCATGAGCCGCGCCAATACCATCGTAATTCCCGGCGACCGGCAAGACCTTGCCATGCAACTCATCCTGACCCCGCTCGTCTGGCAGTTGATGGCAAAAAAAGAAAATGCCTCCCTTTGAATCTCATGTCTGCCTTTCCCTCACCTGCCTTTGAGCGCAAAATCTGTTTGCCGGAAGAGTTGAGCGCCCGCGTAAATCAGCTTCCTGCCCCGCGTGTCCTGACCAATGGCTGCTTCGATATTCTGCATCGCGGCCACATTACTTATCTGGCCCAGGCGCGCGCGCTGGGTGCATCTCTCATCGTCCTGGTTAACACGGACGCCTCAGTCAAGCGACAGGAGAAAGGTAAAGACCGCCCTATCAACCCGCTCTCCGAACGTCTTGCCATGCTCGCTGCCCTGGAGTCGGTCGACCTCGTCAGCAGCTTCGCCGAAGATACCCCGGAAGCCGCAATTCGCGCCTGCCAACCGGAAATTCTGGTCAAGGGCGGCGACTGGTCCATTGCAGCAATCGTCGGCGCTGAAATTGTGCTCGCCAGGGGCGGACAAGTCTATTCCATCCCTTTTGTTCACCAGTTCTCCACCACCGCCCTTTTGAAAAAAATCCGTGATAACTATAAGTTGGGATAAACAGAGCGAACCCCAACGCCGACAATGTTGGGGTTCACTTCGCTCACCACCAACCTATTGATAAGAGCTTGATTGTTGCTTTACTTGCACGAACTGCCATATAAACCCAACCTGTTTTTTTAACGGAGACCAAAACTAATAGAATTTCAACAACGCGAGAGAAACATTATCTCCCTTGCCTGCCGCTCGCACCCGCGCCATTTTTACAAGTTTGCCCGATACCTCATGCGCGCAGCCTTCCATGATAAGGCTTCCCAACTCCCCGTTTTCAAAATAGCCCCACAAACCATCCGAACAAAGCAGTAAGTTATCGCCGCTCTCAATCTTTTCTATCACATCAAAATCTATCCTCGGGTCATCCACGCCGCCTAGTGAAGTCATCAGGACATTCCTGTTGGGGTGATACTCCGCAATCTCCGGCGCCATTCGCCCTTCGCTCACCATGAATTCGATCCAGGAATGATCCCTGGTATGGCTCTGTATCGTATTGCCATGAAAAAAGTACATCCGGCTGTCGCCGCAATGCCCGAAAAACACCCTTGGTGGCTGGAGAATCATGGCCACAGCCGTGCTATGCGGGTCTTTTTCGTTGATGAAACGCGAAGTCTTAATCATGGCATGGGCTTCCAGGAAGCTCTCTTTCAGAAGACCATGCGGGTCTTCGCCATACCATTGGCGAAAGTTGACAACCAGGGTATGCACAACCTGTTCCGCTGCCAGCGCCCCTCCTGTATGCCCGCCCATACCATCCGCCACCACTGCCATAACAACTCCCGGAAAGCGCGGATGCCCCAGCAGAGTCAGCCGATCCTGCTGTTCCTTGCGATCTCCCTGATGTTGCGCGATACAGGCATCAAGTCTTAATTTCATTCGTGCTCCAAGGTATACTCTATACAGCACTTGTCAATGTATCCCGAAGCGAGCAGTATATCGTAAAGATTGCTTCATATTCTCAAGATCAATTCATAAACCTTTCCAAAAGGGTAATTGCATGGGCAACCGTCTCTCCCGCATCATCACCCGCACCGGCGACCAAGGCATGACAGGCTTGGCGAATGGCGAACGCGCGAGTAAACACAGCCCGCGCATCCATGCCATTGGCGAGATTGACGAACTCAATTCCACGCTGGGGCTTTTATGCGCGGAACCTCTGCCGGAAGGCATACGCCAGATGCTTTTGACCATCCAGAACGATCTCTTTGACGTGGGCGGGGAAATTTCCCTGCCCAGCGCAAAACTAATAAAGAAGCAACAGGTCGAATTTCTGGAAAGCCAGTCAACTGCTTTCAATGCCTCCCTTCCCATGTTGAAAGAGTTTATTCTGCCCGGTGGCTGCCGGAGCGCCGCGCTCGCGCATCTTGCCCGCTCAGTGTGCCGCCGCGCGGAACGCGCACTGGTGGCCTGCGCCGACAGCGAAAAGAGCGAAGAGGAAACGTCGCGCTCGGAAGCCCTCCCCTATCTGAACCGCCTTTCCGATTTTCTTTTCATTCTCGCCCGCGTCCTGAATCGTGAGGCCGGGCAGGAAGATGTGTTCTGGAAAAAACCAACGGTTAACACATAACGACGTAACATCAGGCTAACCTGGTACTTTGTCACTCTCACCTAAAATTACGCCAATATGCTAAAGAGAATCAATGTCTCACATATCAAGACCGGAATGTATATTCAGGAATTTTGCGGCTCCTGGATCAACCATCCATTCTGGCGCACCCGCTTTCTCCTCTCCGATCCCGAAGACCTGCGTCGAATTCAGGAAAGCTCTCTGCAGGAAATCTGGATTGATACGGAACGCGGCCTGGATGTTGACGCGGGCAAAGCCTGTGAGGAAGCTGCTAAAAGCATTCCGCCCCCTCGCCAACCGCCGGCCAGACCGGAAATTCAGCCGACCACGATGCGCGCCGAAGTTGAGCGCGCCGCCAAAATTTGCGCCAGGGCGCGGGAGTCCGTCACTTCCATGTTTCAGGAAGCGCGTATGGGACGCGCCATCGAACCTGAACAGGCAATCCCGCTGATAAATGAAATTTCCGATTCCGTCATGCGTAACCCGGACGCGTTCCTGAGCCTTGCCCGCCTGAAAACCGCCGACAACTATACTTACATGCACTCCGTTGCCGTATGCGCCCTGATGATCGCGCTGGCGCGGCAAATGCACTTTTCTGACGAACATATACGCGCTGCCGGATTAGCCGGGATGTTTCATGATGTTGGCAAAATGAAGATACCGCTGAAAATCCTGAACAAAAACGGCAGGCTCACCGACGAAGAATTCGATGTCATGAAACGCCACCCTGTTCTGGGTCATGAAATTCTGAAGGAAAGCAGCGCAATTTCCGCTGAAGTTCTGGATGTTTGTTACGCTCATCATGAAAAACTGGATGGAAGCGGCTATCCGCACGGCTTAAAGAGCGACGCGATCAGCCTGTTCGCCCGCATGGGGGCCATCTGCGACGTTTATGACGCCATTACCTCGCAACGCCCATATAAGGAAGGCTGGGATCCTGCTGAATCCCTGCACAAAATGTCGCGCTGGCGCGGGCATTTCGACATGTACCTGTTTCGCGCTTTTGTGAAAAGTCTGGGCATATATCCGGTCGGCTCGCTGGTTCGCCTCAATTCGGGGCGAATCGGCGTTGTCACCGAGCAAAGCGAGTCGCTGCTTACTCCCAAAATCAAGGTTTTTTTCTCGACGCGCGGCAACTGCCGCATTGCGCCGGAAGTCGTAAACCTCGCCCGTCCCGGCTGCCCGGAAAAAATCACTTCCCGCGAAGAACCGGAAAACTGGAATTTTCCCGACCTGCAAGACCTCTGGGCTATTCCTGCGTGAGGCGCGGCGCTTTGAGATAGGCTACGGCGCGGCTTTGCGGTCGGTTTTGTCGCACTCTGGGTAAAGCACTTTGGTTACAATCGTCGGCAGCGACCATGCTCCGCCAGGAGCGACGAGTCTGCACATTCCGGTGGTAGATGAGTGCGTATGAACAAATTGTTTGCCTTCCCATGTCCATTCGTCAGAACTCCGGCAATCGCCCAGTCCGCGCCCCTTGTGGGACGAGTAAATGGTTCTGTCGGCGAAACTTTCACCATCGGCGGTAACTATGATTGGCTGATAGGGCGGCTTTGAATTGATGATCCAAAAGCAGCTTCCTGCGTTGTATGCTGCCCGCCAGCATAGTCCTGAGAGCAGCATCTTTGTTTCAGTCAAGCGGGTTGCCTTTAAATCTATTGCTCCTTGCATTCCGTCTGGCTCAGTTTCGGACAGAAAGGGGTAATCATCCTCTGTTATGGTCGCGCGGATGGCTTCTATCAAGGCTGCTGAATTCTTCTCAACGAACAGTTCGTCGTCGGGCAGCGGTTTGTGAACAGGCGCAGCATAGACAACCGGAATCGGCAATGGCGGCAGCACACTTGCCTCGTCCCTTTTCCCTTTCCTGACGAGCGCGCCCGGCGTGTCGATACGGCCCTGGAATTCATCCATTTTCAGCAGCACGGCGGTCGCTCCTTTGCCGGACATACGCCAGCTTATGCCTTCGTCTATGTCTCCGCTTTCGGTCACTAGCATTAGCTTGATGTCGCTCGTGCGAACAAGAGCCGCCAACAACGCTGTGACCTGATTTGGCGTCAAATCAGAAACCAGCGAGGACTGGGGGATCGTAACCTGTCCGACAGATTTTCCATTGATGCGTAAAGAGAGCTTGAATACTGAAGGGAGACTGTCCAGAGTGGGATTTTCTCCATATTGACCGATCATCAGTTGGCCTGTCACGGGTTCGTTAGAGCCGGCTTTTCGGGTCAGGAGCACCGATAGGGTGTAATCATCCTCGTCGTATTCGTTGTGATAGCCAGCCGCCCGGCATGTACGGGTGTTGTCACATGCCAGTTCCCAGTCGCCATGATAGAAATGTAGTCCCGTGATACTCTTCTCATCTGGCTGAACAGGCTGCGGCGTAGTTGCCCGCGCAGACAACGCGCCCAGCAGACCGAGCGCAAGCAGAAACACAATCCATGTTTTCATGATGCCCCCAAGGTTGGGCAGTTTAGACCACATAGATAAAAACCCTCTTCGCAACAGTAGCTTTGTTTGAGTAAATTACACTATTCCCACTCGATAGTCGCGGGAGGTTTGCCGGAAATATCAAAGACCACCCGGTTGATGCCGCGCGTTTCGTTGATGATCCGATTGGATACCCGCGCCAGCAGCGCATAAGGCAGGCGCGCCCAATGCGCGGTCATAAAGTCGGAGGTCACAACGGCGCGTAACGCCACGGCATGTTCATAGGTACGTCCGTCCCCCATAACGCCCACGCTCTTAACCGGCAGAAAAACCGCAAATGCCTGGCTGGTCAATTCATACCAGCTTTTGCCGACATCTGTTTCTTCGCATAACCCGGCCGCTACATCCGAAGCCTTGGCTTTAGTTTTGCGCAATTCATCAATAAAAATAGCGTCCGCCTGTTGCAACAGCGTTGCGTATTCGGCCTTCACCTCGCCCAGAATACGCACTCCCAGACCTGGGCCGGGGAAAGGATGGCGATAGACCATTTCCCGGGGCAGGCCGAGCGCCACCCCTAATTCACGCACCTCGTCCTTGAAAAGCTCTTTCAATGGCTCCAGGAGCTTCAGGTGCAGTTCTTCCGGCAAGCCCCCCACGTTATGATGGCTTTTGATGGTATGCGCCCCCTTTTTGTATTTGCCGGCCGACTCAATCACGTCAGGATAAATTGTGCCCTGCGCAAGCCATTTCGCGGCGGGGAGTTTTTTCGCTTCGCGCTGGAAAACCTCGACGAATTCCCCGCCGATGATTTTCCGCTTCTGTTCCGGGTCATCAATTCCGGCGAGCTTCTCCATGAAATCATCCATTGCGTTTACGCGAATGACTTTGACCCCCAGATGGCGAGCGAACATGTCCATCACCATATCGCCTTCGTTCAGGCGCAAAAGGCCGTGGTCGACAAACACGCAGGTCAACTGCTCGCCAATCGCGCGATGAATCAGGGCAGCAGTAACCGCGGAATCCACCCCGCCGGACAAGCCAAGCACAACCTCTTCTCTGCCAACCTGTTCCTGAATAGCGGTAACAGCTTCGCCAATATAGTCCTCCATTATCCAATCCCTGCCGCAGTCACAAACCTGATGCACAAAACGTTCCAGAATGGCGCGTCCCTGCAAGGTATGGGTAACTTCCGGGTGAAACTGGAGACCATAGAAACGACGGGCTTCGTCTGCCATCCCCGCAATAGGGCAGGCAGGGGTGGCGGCAATCACGCCAAACCCCGGCGGCAGAACCGTTACTGCGTCCCCATGACTCATCCAGACTTGCAGGCCCTGCTCGTCATCGCTTATGGCGTAGTCAGAAAGACCGTCCAGAAGCGTATTTCCTGTCGTCACCTGCGTTTCCGCATAACCGAATTCCCGCGCCTTGCCGGATAGCTCTGCCGTTATCACCTGTCCGCCCAGTTGCACCGCCATGGTCTGCATCCCATAACAGATGCCAAGCACAGGCACACCCAGTTCAAATACAACATCTGGCGCGGAGGGCGCGTCATTTTCGGCAACTGAGCCGGGACCGCCAGAGAGGATGATGCCTTTCGCGCCATAATCGCGGATAAACGCTTCGGAAACATCATAAGGGTGAATTTCGCAAAAAACCTTTGCTTCCCGCACGCGACGGGCAATTAGCTGGGTAACTTGCGAGCCGAAGTCAAGAATGAGAATTTTCTGATGGTTCATAAGATGTTTGGGAGAGTTGTTGGTGTTGTTGCCGCGTGCGCCATTCAATTACTCCACACGATAATTCGGCGCTTCCTTGGTGATCTGCACGTCGTGCACATGCGATTCGCGCACGCCGGCGGCGGTAATTTGCACGAATGCGGCAGAACGGTGCACCTCAGCGATGGAATTACAGCCTAAATAACCCATTGAGGAGCGCAGTCCGCCCATTAGCTGATGGATGACCGCAAACACCGACCCCTTGTAGGGAACCCGGCCTTCAATGCCTTCGGGGACATACTTGTCTATATTGGACGCGCCATCCTGAAAATAGCGGTCAGCGGAACCGGACTGCATCGCGCCCAATGAACCCATGCCGCGATAGGATTTGTAGGAACGCCCCTGGAACAGTTCTACTTCGCCCGGCGCTTCTTCCGTGCCCGCAAAGAGACCGCCCAGCATGACTGTATCCGCGCCGGCGGCAATGGCCTTGGCAATATCCCCGGAATAGCGCACGCCTCCGTCGGCAATCATGGGTACGCCCGTGTTTTTCAGGGCTTCGGCAACGTTGTGGATTGCCGTGACCTGGGGTACGCCTACCCCCGCGACAATCCGGGTCGTACAGATTGATCCCGGCCCGATTCCCACCTTGACCGCATCCGCGCCCGCGTCAACCAGCGCGCGTGCTGCTTCTGCCGTCGCAATATTGCCGCCCACCACTTCCAGACCGGGAAAATGCCGCTTGACCCATTTGACGCGCTCCAGCACCCCCTGCGAATGCCCATGCGCGGTGTCGACCACAATCACATCCACCCCGGCCTCGACGAGCATGACCACCCGTTCTTCCGTCCCCGCGCCTACGCCAACCGCCGCGCCGGCGCGCAAACGCCCGGCCTCATCCTTGTTGGCGTCCGGGTATTCGGTTGCTCTGGTAATGTCTTTTACCGTGATGAGACCACGCAGTTGAAATGCGTCATTCACGACCAAAACCCGCTCCAGCCGATACACGCGCAACAACTCCTTGGCGTCTTCAATGCTTGCGCCTTCCTGCACCGTAATCAAGCGATCGCGCGGCGTCATGATGGTTTTTATCGGGTCGTTGAGTCGGGTTTCAAAGCGCAAATCGCGGTTGGTCACAATGCCTGCCACCTCCGCATCCGAGGCAATGACGGGAAAACCGGAAATACGGTGCTGCCTGGAAAGCGCCATTACCTCGCCTACGCTCATATCAGGGGTAACGGTAATTGGATCTTTCAGGATGCCGGTTTCGTGGCGCTTGACTTTCGCCACTTCGGCAGCCTGCACCGTAGCGGACATGTTTTTGTGGATAATGCCGATTCCGCCTTCCTGCGCGAGCGCAATCGCCAGACGCCCTTCTGTTACCGTGTCCATCGCGGCGGAAACAAGCGGAATGCTTATGGAAATATTGCGCGTCAGACGAGTTACGAGACTTACATCTCTGGGTAAAATAGCGGAATGATTTGGAACGAGCAGAACGTCGTCGAAGGTAAGTGCTTTTTCAAGGAGTCGCATGGCCTTTGATCCAAGGTCACAAAGCGGTATTATATCCCAAGCTGCTTTCCTTCGCTTTCTGGCAGGTTTTTTTTGAGTGAGTTAACCATCATGCAGAAACAATCTCTGTTTGCTATCGCGCTTATTATCGGCATTGCCGCCGCTTTGCCTGTCAGCGCCCAGGTCTACAAATGGAAGGACGAGCAGGGGCGCACCATCATTTCCGACAAGCCCCGCCCCGGCGGCTCTGAGGAAGATTTGGTTGCTCCTGCGCGGGATTCATCCGTTCAAGCTACAACGCCCGGAAAATCCCTGGCTGAGCAAGAACTTGAATTTCGCCAGCGACAGCAGCAAAGGTGAGAGGCTGCCGCCAAGGCTGAAGCGGACGAACGAGCCGCCGCGCTGAGAGCGAAAACCTGCATGCGAGCGCAAAATCAACTGAAAGCGTTAGAGTCCGGCAGACGTTTTAGAGTATCGAACGAGAACGGAGTGGGAATTGTAATGGACGATGAAATGCGGCAAAAAGCTATTGAAGCTAGGCGGGCATATATACGGAAAGCGGAGTGTAGTAAGTGATAACGCAGCTTTCTTTACCCTAGGCTCACAAAAAGAGATATTATATCATAAGCATCTTTCCTTCGCTTTCCGGCAAGTTTTTTTGAGGGAGTTAACAATCATGCAGAAACAATCTCTGTTTGCTATCGCGCTTCTCGTCGGCGTTGCCGTCGCTATGCCTGTCAGCGCCCAGGTTTACAAATGGAAGGATGAACAGGGGCGCACCATCATTTCCGACAAACCCCGCCCCGGCGGCAGCAAGGAAGATCTGGTCGCTCCCGCCCCACAAAGGGACCTACTGCAGGAACAGCCCGGCCAATCCGTGACGCCTGAACAATCCCTGAATGACAAGGAACTTGATTTCCGCAAACGACAGCAGGATAGGCGAGACGCCGACGCCAAGGCTGAAGCAGACAAACAGGCCGCCGAAAAGAAAGCTAATGATTGCAAGCAAGCGCAAAATAGCCTGAGAGCGCTTGAGTCCGGCAGACGCATCAGCGTAGCGGATGAGAGCGGAGCGCCCATTCCCATGGACGACGAGGCGCGGCAAAAAGCCATTGAGGATGCGCGGGAATATGTCCGGACTCAGTGCAGCAGCTAAGCTGCCGCACGGCTTTGCCTGCCTGAACACGCTTGTAACAAGGAGTCCCCGGCCTTGGCCGGGGTGGCTTAATTGCGTCAGAAGGGCAAAGCCTCCATTTTGATCGTATCCCCTTCCCGGCGTATCTGCACCGGGCGATCCGCCAGAGCCGCCGGAATACCCTCCACCAGCGCAAGCGGCTGATGGGCAATGGCAACCACCTCGGCGGCAAAGCTGGTGGCAAAAATCCTCGCGTTCACATCGCCGCTCGCGCCGGCGTGAGCGCGACCGCGCATGGGGGCGAAACTGTAGATGTTGCCGTCCGCAATAATTTCCGCGCTGGGACTCACGAAAGCCGTCACCACCAAATCACTGTCACGGGCATAAACCACCTGTCCGGAGCGCAAGGGACGATCGAGAAACAACACCCCGCGCGCGACAGGCATAGGCGCTGCCTCTGCCGTGAGCGCATCCACGCCCGCATCGTCTGCCGCCACCGCATTTGCCAGGGCTTCTGCTTCATCCATGCCATATTTCCCCTCAGCCTCCTCCGTCTTCTCCTCTTGCGTACTTCCTGCCGGCGTGGCTGCGACAACATCTACCTTTATCGGATGCTTCGTCTCCAGCGAAAAGGCTATCAGGCCGGTAGCTTCCGCCTCCCGCGTCAATGCGGGAATAGCGCCGAGAATGCCGGCAACTTTGAGGCCGCAGCCCGCAAAACAATCTATCAGCGCCCGCCAGTCAATTTGCGTCAGGGCTGTTTCCTGCGCGGCAGGCGGAATTTCACTAACATCAAGAAGGCACGCCTTGCCGCCGAAAAAATCCCGCTCGCCATAGGCTTTTACTGCCGCTTCAAGAATCCTGGGCAGGGTAAGTGTATAGAGGCGTAGAACCAGTACGCTGACTGTGCTGCCCTTGCAGACAAAAGGGGAATTTTTCATACTGACCGCCAGAATAAAAATCGCGTGAGTTTACCGGAAGCAAGGCTTTTCAGTTCAGAGCGCAAAAACCGGCTTGACCCGCAGGGTCTGGGTTTTGTCCGTTAGATGCAGAAGGCGGTCAACATGCGGATGTTTCCTAGGAAATTGACGCGCCTCTTCGCTATGCTCCGCATAGATTTCCAGTCCCTTTTGCGCCGCCTCCGGCGTAATCGCGCCATAAGTTTGCGCCAGATGGTTATAAACAGCCACCGACCCAACACTCCCCGGTTTATTTTCAATAAGGGCAATTTCCCGGCCCTCGGAATCCAGTAAACGCAACGCGGACAAATGAGAAATGCCGGGCAGCTTTTTCAGGTTTTCGGCAAAGCCCATCAGATTCTCCGCGCGAGTTCGGCGGCTTTGCCCGTATAGTCCCAGGGTGTCAAGGCGATAAGCCGCGCCTTTGCGTCTTCAGGCAGATCCAAAGCGCGCACGAAATCCTGCAAATCCTCGTGGCCAATACGCTTGCCGCGCGTCATTTCTTTCAGCTTGTCGTAAGGATTGGGAATGCCATAGCGACGCATGACGGTTTGGATCGGCTCCGCCAGCAATTCCCAATTGGCTTCGAGATCAGCGCGCATGGCGACCTCGTCCGCTTCCAGCCTGCCGAGACCACGCAACAACGCTTCATATCCCAAAAGCGCATAGCCCAGGCCGACTCCCATATTACGCAGCACGGTAGAATCAGTGAGATCGCGCTGCCAGCGGGAAATTGGCAGCTTGTCCGCAAGATGGCGAAGCACAGCGCTGGACAGCCCAAGATTACCTTCGGAATTCTCAAAATCAATGGGATTGACCTTGTGCGGCATGGTCGAAGAGCCAACTTCGCCCGCCTTGACCTTCTGTCGGAAATATCCCAAAGAAATATATCCCCAAATATCCCGATCCAGGTCAATCAGGATGGAATTTACACGCGCAAAGGCGTCGAATAATTCGGAAAGCGCGTCATGCGGCTCAATCTGGATGGTATAAGGATTGAATTCCAGACCCAGATTTTCCACAAAACGCCGCGCAAAATTCTCCCAGTCGAAATCAGGGTAGGCCGCCAAATGGGCGTTGTAATTGCCGACCGCGCCATTGATCTTGCCGGTAAGGGAAACAGCCCTGATACGCTCGCTCGCTCGCTTCAGGCGATAGGCGACATTTGCCAGTTCTTTGCCCAGCGTGGATGGCGTCGCGGGCTGCCCGTGGGTGCGGCACATCAGCGGCATGTCCGCCAATCCATGCGCCAGTTCCTGTAAGCGCAGAATTATTTTTGCCAGAGTGGGAAGCATGATTTCTTCCCGCGCTGTTTGCAGCATCAACGCATGGGCGAGATTGTTGATGTCTTCCGAAGTGCAGGCAAAATGGATGAACTCGATAACACATGCCAGCTCTTCGTTGTCTTTTACCTGATCTTTGAGCCAGTTTTCGAGAGCCTTGACATCGTGATTGGTAGTCGCCTCGATTGCCTTGACCTCGGCAGCTTCTTTTTCGCCGAAATTTTCACAGAGCGCATCCAATATCTTTTGCGCCGCCTTGCTGAAGGCGGGAATTTCCGCAAAATGCGACTCTTTAGCCAGCGCCTTTAACCATTCGACTTCCACCTGCAAGCGATGTCGGATCAGGCCATATTCGGAAAAGCAGGCACGCAGAGCTTCTGCCTGTTGTGCATAGCGTCCGTCAAGTGGAGACAGGGCAGTGAGCAGAGAGGCGGCAAACGACATGGGTTTTCCCGGCAAATAATTAAAGCCGTTAATTTTACGCCAGAAGCCTCATAGTAGAAACGAGGAGGGCAAAAATTGATATGTCAGTTATTTTTCTCGTCTCATCCACCGCATGATGAAAAACCGATTGCCCCTCGGTTGGGTAAGCCGGGGGCAATCGGCAGGGCAATCGCATGAATGCCATTATTATAGGTTCTAGGGAGTACTCGTTTACGATCAATGGGTTACGAGGGGGGCTGTTCACAGGGGATTTATTTGTGTAGTTTTCTGTCTTTTTGGAGTGTTCCATGGAGACGGAAGGCAAGCTGCGTCTGGCGGACGTATTCGTATCGATCAGCGACCCGAGACAGGCGGGGAAGGTTGAGCACGATCTGGTCGAGTTACTGGTAGTGGCCGTCAATGCGGTGCTGGTTGGAGCTGACACCTTCGTTGAGATCGAGTTGTGGGCGAAAGAAAAACTCGACTGGCTGCGAGGCTACCTCAAGCTGAAAGCGGGTATTCCCTCGCACGACACCTTTGGGCGGCTGTTTGGGTTATAGTGCTTCTCGTAATTATTTTTACTCTTTCTCGCTTGCAGGATAGGATGTATGAAGGTTGATAGAGTAAGATTATTTAGGAAAAGCACTATAATTGATCCCATACAATTTGAGGCAGCCTTTCGGCGCTGGGTCGGATCGATCCTCCCGGCGCTGGGGGCCGATGCCGTGGTGGCCATTGACGGCAAGAGCAGTCGGCGCACAGGCAAGGTGGATGCCACGCCGCTGCGTCTGGTGAGTGCGTTTGCCGCAGGTGCCGGTTTGGTGTTCGGGCAGCGGGCGACGGCGGCGAAGTCCAATGAAAAGACGGCCATTCCTGAACTACTGGCTACCCTGGCGCTGGAAGGTTGCATCGTCACCCTCGATGCCATGGGTACCCAGACCAACATCGCCCAGGCGATCCGCAATCGTGGCGCGCATTATAGTGTTTTTCCTAAATAATCTTACTTTATCAACCTTCAGACATCCTATCCTGCAAGCGAGAAAGAGTAAAAATAATTACGAGAAGCACTATATGTCCTGGCACTCAAGGACAACCAGCCGAGCCTGGCCGATTCGCTGCGCGATTTCTTTACCCGGTTCAAGGTGGCGCCGGACAGGAGACCCCACGCGATGTCCGACACCGTGGAGAAGGATCATGGACGAATCGAGACGCGGCGTTGTTATGCCTTCGATCAACTGGCGTGTCTGCATAAACCGGAGCAGTGGCCCGATCTGAACTCCTTCGCGGTGATCGAGTCACAGCGCGAAATCAAGGGCAAAACGACGCTTGCGCAGCGCTACTATCTTTCGAGCCTCGCCCCCGATGCAGATCGCCTCTTGCGGGCGATCCGCGATCACTGGAGTATTGAACACGGGTCTCGCGTGTCTCCGCCATTTATGGCGGAGACAAGCGAGACAAAGCGTAACAGGGAGCCGAAGGCTCCCCA
>Ga0099364_10001466_pt1 | contig 38832 bp, 38 predicted proteins | sample TergutTh196P3_FD_73070 | JGI IMG/M metagenome (GOLD analysis project Ga0099364, IMG submission 73070) | Microcerotermes parvus P3 segment gut microbial communities from Pointe-Noire, Republic of the Congo - Th196 P3 | ecosystem: Host-associated > Arthropoda: Insects > Digestive system > Gut ... | reverse complement strand
AATCGCATGGCACGCCGGAAAAAATCTGGTTAATCATATCCACGGATACGGCAGGAACGGGGTTAATTCGTTCCATAAAATGCTGAAAGAACGCGGTGTCAGCTTGCAAAACGACAAAAGAATACGCATAAGCGAATATATAAATCATTCGGACATATGCCTTGCGGCGGCGGATCTTGTGATAAGCCGGTGCGGTGCAATAACAATTAGCGAATTGCAGGTGGCGGGCAAACCGTCGATCCTGATACCCTCACCCAACGTCACCGAAAACCACCAATATTATAACGGCAAAGTATTGTCGGATGCGGGTGCTGCGATACTTCTGGAAGAAAAAAATTATAACAAAGCCGAACTGATCGCAAAACTCTCAAATTTATTAGACACTCCCGATATGTTGAAAAGGATGGGAAAAGCGGCTTCCAAAATGGCTGTAACTAACACCGCCGACGTTATAGTTGATGAGCTTTTAACGTTAATGGATTTTTAATCAGACCAAACCGAACCCCGTATTTTTCACGGTGTACACAATCGGGTTATTTTCGCACCGACCGAGGACAAGCTCTTTTCAATACATTCATAACCCCGGTCTATGTGCGGCATCTCTGTTATATATGTTGTCCCCTCCGCGGCAAGTCCGGCAAGAACCAAAGCCGCTCCGCCGCGCAAATCCGTCGCTTTCACACTCGCACCGTAAAGACGGTCAACTCCCCTTATCACCGCAGCTCTGCCTTCCACGCTTATATCGGCTCCCATCTTTATAAGCTCGGCAACGTGTTTGTAGCGGTTTTCAAATATATTTTCCACAAATATACTGGTTCCGTCCGCTATGGTTGCTATTGCCGTCATAGGTGCGACAATATCGGTAGGGAAACCCGGATACGGCAAGGTACGCGCGGTATGTATTGGATCAGGCGGTTTTTTGGCAGTTATATGCACTCTGTCCGGCTCTGTCATCATCCTGCAGCCACTTTGCTCAAATAACTCAAGTACTGCCTCGATATGCAGCGGATTCATATTCTTTACCAATAAAGAACCTCCCGTTATCGCCGCCGCGCAAAGATAGGTACAAGCGACGATCCGATCCGGAATTATAGTGTGCTCTGCACCGTGCAGTTCGGCTACACCCTGTATATATATTGTGTTTTCACCTGCACCCCGGACGATAGCTCCGCACTTGTTCAGGTAATCGGCAAGATCTGCGATTTCAGGCTCTGCGGCCGCATTGCCGATAACGGTTTCACCTCGCGCGGTTACCGCCGCCAGCATAATATTTTCGGTCGCTCCCACACTGGGAAAGGGTAACGAAATCTTAGCGCCCGTCAAAGGTTTATCAACACGGCAATTTAACATCCCGTGTTCCTCGTCGATTATCACGCCGAGCCGGCGAAGCCCTTCCAGATGTATGTCGATCGGTCTTTGACCTATCTCGCAACCGCCGGGGTAGCAGATCCTCGCTTTTTTACACCGCGCCGTCAGCGCACCTAAAAAAACGATGGAACCGCGCATTTCCGCCATAAGGGATTCGGGTATATCATAACCTGACAAAGAATATGAATCAATACTTATTATACTGCCGTTTTGTTTTGTTGCACAACCCAGACGATTCAATATTTTTACGGCGCAATCTATGTCCTTGATCCGGGGACAATTATACAGCAGGTTTTTTGAACCGTTCAAAATGGATGCCGCAAGTATAGGCAGTGCGCTGTTTTTCGCTCCATGCACCGCTATTTCACCGTTCAGTGTATTCAAACCCTGTATAACAAGTTTTTCCAAAACAAACAACACCCCTTCGATAAAGTTATAATATGTTTTTTTCAAAAAGGTGGTTACTCATATGTCCAAACGAAATGATTTTAATAATGACGATTATTTAAATCCGTACACCGCGTATCAGCAAGCATACGCTAATTCGCGGGGTCTTGCACAGAAGTCCGCAACCAAGACACGGAGCAGAAAACGTAAACGCAATTTTATCCTGTACTATATCCTGCTTTTTGTATTAATACTGGCGGTAGGGATAATCCTTTCGCTTACTGTGTTTTTTAAGCTGGAAAAAATAGGGGTCGAGGGTGTCAATATGTATGACTACGAACAAATTGTCCGGGCATCGGGAATAATAAAAAACGATAATATGTTCAGGGTAGATACCGGACGAGCATCCGATGCGATAATGTCAAACTTAATATATTGCGAAAGTGTTGAAGTGCAAAAGAAATTTCCGTCCGCCGTCGTTATTAAAATAAAAGAGGGTAATATTGCGTTTTCGGCATTCTGCGGAGAATTCTATGCGTATCTCAGCGAAAACGGCCGGATACTTGAAGTCGGACAATTAAAAAAATACCCCGGTTCGGTCGTTGTCAAAGGTCTTGTTTCAAATGATGTAAAAGCAGGCGATTTTATTGATGTCTGCAGCGATGACCCGAACAGCACAGAGAATTATGATGAAACGGATCAAGCGGAAAGCGACCCTCAAATATCCAATCTTTTCGCTGCGGAAAGATTCAATGCCGTCCGGCAAATTTTCAACGCAATCGAGGAGGCGGAGCTTAGCGGAATCAAGGAAATAGACGTACAAAATATCACCGATATTAAACTGCGCTATAAAAACCGATTGATTTTGAATTTAGGGGATGTCGAAGATATTTGTTATAAATTGAAATCCATGAAAAAAATCATAAAAGATAAAATAGAAAAAAGCGAAAATGGTACTCTGTACTATGTAAAATCTCCACATTCGATGACCGAATCATTTCATTTTAACCCGGATTGATAACGATCATCGAAATTGACAAAATTTATCGAAATTTATTCGCAAAAAACACTTGATATTAGAAAAGATTTCTGATAAAATAAACTGAAGAGTTGTTTTTGTTTCAGGTTACTGTGTAAGGGTGTTTATACTATTAATTTCCAATAGCTGATAATGCGGTTAGTATATTTGAAAAATTTTGCTTGATTTTTATACATCTCTTATTCTGAAATTAGTAAATAAGAAATAAAAAGAAAATAAATCGGGAGGATAAAAAATGAGTGGGATTATGTTAGCGGATGAACCTAGCAATGTTGTAAACATAAAAGTTGTAGGGGTTGGCGGCGGCGGCGGAAACGCTGTGAACCGGATGATAGATCACGGTATCACCAGCGTTGATTTTGTCGCTATAAATACAGATCAGGCGGTGCTGGCGAAGTCCAGGGCCGTACATAAAATCAGGATCGGTAAAACCGGCTACGGAGCAGGCGGAAACCCTGAGGTGGGCAAAAAAGCAGCCGAAGAAAATCGCGACGAAATCGCAGCGGCTTTTAAAGGAACCCAAATGGTGTTTATCACTGCCTGTATGGGCGGCGGCACAGGTACGGGAGCTTCCCCAATCGTCGCATCCATAGCAAGAGAAATGGGGATCCTTACGATAGGCATTGTCACTAAACCTTTTTTATTCGAAGGCAAGCGACGCATGGAACAAGCCGAAGAAGGCATAGCCGAGCTCCGGGAGCACGTTGATTCACTGGTAGTCATTCCTAATGAACGCTTAAAGCTTGTAAGTGAGCAAAAAATCACCCTGTTCAACGCATTTGCGATTGCGGACGATGTGTTACGTCAGGGTGTTCAAAGTATTTCTGATTTGATAAATATCGAAGGATATATCAATTTGGATTTCATGGACGTTACCGCCATCATGCGGGATGCAGGTTACGCTCATATGGGTTTCTCCACCGCAGAAGGGAAAGACAGAGCGGAATTAGCATCCTCAGCGGCAATTTCAAGCCCGCTGCTGGAAACGTCGATAGACGGCGCAAAGGGTGTTATTGTCAACCTTACCGTTCCTATCTCTTTCGATATGGATGAAGCTAATATCGCTATGGAAAAAATCCAGGAAGCTATGCACCCCGATGCAACGGTTATCTGGGGTGTAGCGTTCGATGAAGCCCTGGAAGAGAAAATGAAGATCACCGTAGTCGCCACGGGATTCGATACAGAATTTAAACCCAAAATCGCACCGGCTTCTTTGAACACTATCTTCAGCGGAAGCAGTTTAGAGACCGAAACCGAAGAACAAAAAAACAGTTTTGATGCGGATTCGGATGTCGATGTCGAACTTGACGATATATTAAAAATTTTCAAGGATAAAGTTAACTAAAAAAATAAATTAGCCGTAAAATAAAGGATGGGCACAAATTATGATAACCGAAGGAAAATTCAGAACAGTCAAGTTCGGCGGTTTTAACAAAGATGATGTAATAGAAGCTCTTGATCAATTGACCGCAGAATATGAGGAAAAGCAAAAAGAACTCATAAAATATGTGGACGAAGCGAACAACAACGCGGAAGAGTTTCTGAAAAAAATAAAGCTGTTGGAACAAAACTGTAACGAACTTAAAAACCGCAACCACGAGCTGGAACAGAGCTGCGGCGAACTCAAAAACGGTAATTTTGAAATAGAAACTATCAAAAACCGCAATCAGGGATTGGAAACCGCATTAAAAAGAACCAATGATGAAATAGCCGAGCATAAAAGCCAGGCTGAAAAATATGTCGCACGCATATCCGAGCTTACGAACGAGAACCGCGAACTATCCCTGAAATGTGAACAAAACGAGGAACGCTACACCGTGCTGGAGGCCGAGTACGCCTTACTTCAAAGTGAAGCGCAAAAAAAAGAACAAAGTGATACCTCGGAAGACAACCGGGGGACTTTGGACAAATCGGAACAGGGATCAAATTATGCAAGCAGCGCATCTTTTGAGGAAAGCGAAAAAGCACGGCAGTCAGCTTCAAAAATATTGGCTGATGCTCAGGATGCGGCAAAACAAATGGTAGACAGTGCGAAAACCGAAGCTGATAATTATAAGGAAGTATTCAACAACGCAAAAGAATTTGCTGCGAAACTTACCACCGAAGCAAGACAGGCGGCAAGCCGGATTTTGGATGAGGCTGAACAAAAAAGCCGTGATATAGATGATATGGTGGACGAAAAAGTACGGCAGGCTCTTCGGGAGCGTGTAAAACAAGCGGAGTTTGAAATAACCGAAGTAAAATCACAAATCAAAAGCACAATTAAAAATTATATCGCACAAATCGAAGTCCTTATTGAAAAAGCACAATCAACGGCGGAACAAACTGAATCCGGCGCACGGAAAAAGCACGATGAAATAATTAAAACCGCAAAAGAAAAAGCTCAAAGTATTATAAATCATGCGAAAATCATGGCTCAGGATATATTGAACGGTCCTGTCAGAGAAAATGAATCCCCGGAATACCTTAACACCGAAGATGCCGCATTTCATAATCTGCGCACGCAAATGGACAATATCGACCGTAATGTCAGGCAGGATTTTGAAAAGATAACCGAAACTATCAAGACTCTGGAGCCGGACATCAGAGACGACTAAAAAGTAACCGGACTGCGCAGCGGGTCAAAAATCCGCAGTTGTGTTATGCGCGGTTTTGTAATATTGTTTTTGTCCTGTGCGTTTCATTTCAAAAACCGCAAAAAATATCAACGGATGTGTCGGAAAACAAAGTCCGCGAACTGTAAATATTATAGACAAATCTATTTACAGCAAATATTAAGTATGATATACTATGTTAAAATTTAGATCGCCGCTCTTTGCGGCAGAATGGAGATTGACTTATGATACAGAAACCTTTTCGGGCACCTGCGTACCCTCTCATCAACATCGACCCCTATACCAGTATCTGGAGTATGGCAAACGAACTGAATAACGGTGAAACAAAACATTGGAGCGGAAAATCCAACATTCTGACAGGCACAGCGAAAATCGACGGCAAACTATTCTATTTCATGGGCGGCGGTGAAACCAAACGAAGAAGACGGGACGGAAACGATGACCAAAAACTGAAAATGACTCAAACATCCGTAATTTTCGACAGTTTTTCCACTATATACACTTTTGAAGCAGACGGTGTAGAATTGACGGCAAATTTCACATCGCCGCTGCTGCCTGATGATATGGATCTTTATTCCCGTCCTGTTACATATTTGAAAATCACATTGAAAAGTCTGGACGGTAAAAAGCATGATGTGAGCGTAGCTGTTACTGCTACATCCCAGCTTTGCCTGAACGACGGGCATCAATGTCCCGTATTAACCGAAGAGGTAAAACTTACGGACGGACTTACCTCCATGAAAATGGGCGGACAAGAACAAGCGGTTCTGGGTAAGGTAGGCGACGGCATTTGCATCGATTGGGGATATTTCTACCTTACTGCGGACGGCGACAGCTCGGTTTCCCGCACTCGGGAAGAAGGGTTCGCGGCGGCACAGATTGAAGTAAAAATGGACACTTCCGGCAAAAACAACGCTCTCGTGCTTTTCGCATATGACGATCTTTATTCTCTTATATATTTCGGCGAACGAATTAAAGCGTGGTGGAAACGCAAAGGAGCAACTATAGAACAGGAAATTATTGCGGCGTATAAAGAATATGACGACACTATCAAACGTTGCGCGCAGTTCGACAAAAAAATGACGGCAGATGCTGAAAAAGCCGGCGGACGCAAATATGCGGAATTATTGCAGCTGGCGATACGCCAGGTAATGGCGGCTCACAAACTTGTAGAAGATCCGGACGGCGATGCGCTTTTTGTTTCCAAAGAATGTTTTTCCAATGGTTGCGCAGCGACGGTAGATGTCAGCTACCCTTCGATCCCACTGTTCCTTATATACAATCCTGAATTGATCAAGGGTATGATGCGCCCCATCTTCAAATATGCAACAAGCGGAAAATGGCCATTTGATTTTGCACCCCATGATGCCGGCACATACCCGATTTTGAATGGACAGGTCTATAGCGGCGGAACCGATATTTCACATCAAATGCCGGTAGAAGAGTGCGGAAATATGTTGGTTATGGCGGCTTCCTGCGCGCGTGCCGAAAAAAATGCCGATTTCATGAAAGAGAACCAAACCACGCTGAAACTGTGGGCAGACTATTTGCTGACTAACGGCGTGGATCCGGAAAATCAACTTTGCACCGACGATTTTGCGGGACATCTTGCGCATAACTGTAACCTTTCAGTCAAGGCGATTATGGGTATCGCATCGTATTCGCTGCTTTGTGAAATGTGGAACGAACCGTCAGAAGCCAAAAAATATATGGATGCTGCTCGCGATATGGCAAAGGAATGGGTCAAAAATTCCGCAAACGGCGACGGAAGCACCCGGCTTGCGTTTGACCAACCGGGATCTGTCAGCATGAAATACAACTCTGTATGGGATAAGTTGTTCGGAACAGGACTATTTCCGGAAAAAATTATTGCCGATGAAATGGCTTCCTGTCTGGGTCGCATGAATGCATATGGGTTGCCGTTGGATAACCGTGCGGACTACACCAAGACCGACTGGCTGGTTTGGACGGCTACATTATGCAGCGATAAAGCGAACTTCGAAAAAATGGTTGATTTACTTCACTTCATGTATACATTAACTCCGTCCCGTGTACCTATGACCGACTGGTATTCCACGATTACCTCTATGCAAATAGGTTTTCAACACCGTACAGTACAGGGCGGTCTTTGGATCAAGTCATTGGAACAAAGCGGAAAAATGAAATAATTTATCAATAGACCTCTTCGGAAACTAAAACGTGATGGCGGAGTTATTTTCGAAGAGGTCTAATAGAAAAACATCGTAAAAAACACTCAAGAAAGGAACCGGGGCAGCACATACGGAATCCGTTGTGTCAACAAAACGTCCGATTCACACGGCTTTTTTGTAACCCGGTGAAGAGCGCGCTATATGAACAATATTAATTTTAGCAATATAACGATAACCGGCGGTTTTTGGAAAAATCGTTTGGATATTAACCGTGATGTGACAACGGTTGCGGTTAAGAACCGCTTCGAGGAAACAGGACGGTTCAAAGCACTAAAATGCGAATGGAAAGAAGAAATGCCGAACCGTCCGCATTTCTTTTGGGATTCGGATGTAGCGAAATGGATAGAGGGTGCCGCTTACATTCTGCGGCAACACAAAGATCCTGAGCTGGAAACGTTTATTGAATCCCTGATAGACGATATAGAAAAAAATCAACACAAAAGCGGATACTTTAATTCGTTCTTTTTAACCGCGAGAGACGAAAAACCGTTCACTAAGCGCGATTTTCATGAGTTGTACTGCGCCGGTCATCTGATTGAGGCGGCAGTGGCTTGGTACGAAACCACGGGACGCGACAGGTTTTTGAAACTGATGAAAAAGTATTCCGAACACATAGCAAAAATTTTTATGGACGAGGAATCAGCTGATTTTGACACACCCGGCCACGAAGAAATAGAATTGGCGTTGTTCCGTCTTTATCGTTGTACAGGCGAAGAACGTTGGTTGAATCTTGCTGAATTCTTTTTGAACCGGCGCGGCTCCAGCGAAAAAGATCTGCATTGTGACCAGCCGGAATGGATGACCCACAGTTATAACCAGAGTCTTTACGGTATCAGAAGTCAGGATACCGCTAGAGGTCATGCGGTACGAGCCTGCTATTTGTATTGCGCTATGGCAGACCTGGCGGCGGAACGCAAACACGACAAGGCACTCCGCTCCGCTTGTGAAAAATTGTTTTACGACATAACACACCGCAAGATGTACATAACCGGCGGCATAGGCTCAAGTCATGCCGGCGAGGCGTTCACTCGTCCTTATGATTTGCCGAACGATACCGCATACGCTGAAACCTGCGCATCAATAGCGTTGGCGATGTTCGCATTAAGAATGCAGCAATTATCCTGTGACGGTGTTTACGCCGATACGGTAGAACGTACTATATTCAACGGAATCCTGTCCGGCGTTTCGCTCGGGGGTGATTCTTTCTTTTATTGTAATCCTCTTGAACTTACACCGCATTTAAAAGACAAAGATAATTCCGTCAGAGGTAATTCCCGCAACTGGCAGCCGGCGACCAAACGTGCCAAAGTTTTCGGATGCTCGTGCTGCCCTCCTAATCTTACACGCTTTTTCGCCTCTTTAGGAAATTATATTTACAGCGAAAACGACGGCGGCTTGTACATCAACCAATATATACCGAACAAACTGGATAACGGCAAAAAAGCAGCGGAGATTTCCACGGAATATCCAAAAAACGGGTTTGTGAAAATCAAAGCAGACGGTTATAGTTTCATTGCTCTGCGTATACCCGGATGGTGTTCTTCTTTCAGCATCAATAAAAAATATACAATGAAAAACGGATACGCAATAATAGAAAACACCGCCGGAGAAATTACTCTTGATATGCAAATGCGTCCGACCTTGATTCAAGCATCAAATCTGGTGACCGAAAATTGCGGACGCGCTGTTATGCAGTTAGGCCCGGTTGTGTACTGCTTGGAAGAACTTGACAATGCGGCTCCTGTGCGGGCTCTGTCGGTGAACAGTGAACTTTCCGCAAAGATCGAATACGATGAAACGTTTTCTGCAAACGTGATTTATGCGGATGGGTTCAAACTTTGCGGCGACGATAATAAGCTTTATTCGGAATATACCGGAAAAAAAGAACCTGTACGTTTGAAGTTTATTCCGTTTTTCGCTTTCGCTAACCGCAAAGAGAGTTCAATGGCGGTTTGGAACAGGGTAAATTAAAACTTTTGGTATAAGGGGTGTTATAATCCAGTGAAAGTCGGCATTATAGGCGCAATGGATATCGAAGTCGAAGAATTAAAGCAGAGAATGAATAATGCTGTATCACAAATTCATAGCAAGATCCAGTTTCATTCAGGCACTTTAGAGAACACGGAAGTTGTGGCTGCCGTTAGCGGTATAGGAAAAGTGAACGCCGCTGTTTGCGCACAGACCATGATATTGCTCTATTCGCCGGATATGATAATCAACACGGGTGTGGCAGGCGGTCTTGATCCCGCGCTGGGTATCGGGGATATTACTGTCAGCACCGCTGTTGTTCAGCATGATCACAAAACACTGGAAGATCCCCCGGGTTACATCCAAAATTTGGGGTTGTCTGAAATCCCCGCTTCACAGGATCTGACACGGCGTTTTCTCGAAGCATCGGCGGTAATTAAAAATGTAAAGGTTGTCCCGGGAATTATCGCTTCGGGTGATCAATTCATCAAAGATAAAAAAGAGAACCTTGAAATCAGAGAAGACTTCGGAGCGGCAGCGGTCGAAATGGAAGGGGCGGCGATCGGACATACTTGTTATTTGAACGGATTGCCGTTCTGCGTTATTCGCTCTATTTCGGACAGCGCAAGCGAAAGCTCCCATATGGAGTTCTGGGAGTTTGTAAAAATCGCCTGCGCAAACTCTGTAACGCTGATGATTGAATTTTTGCGAAAATTAAATACAGGGAGATATTAGACCTCCTAGGGAATTAAAACGTGATGTATGAACGCAGATGATTTTTCGTCAAATAATGCAATTTTGACGAGAATATCATGGATATTTGAGGATAAATTAACGCCGTGTGACGGAGGTCTATTGAAAAACAAAAACCGCACATAAAAAACAACCAAAATAAATAACCCCGATTTATATCCGGGGTTATTTATATTTTAATATTCTTTATTTGCTATTAGCTGTTAGCTGTTTTCTTCAATGTATTTGACTATGTCGCCAACGACTTTCAGATTTTCGACCTGGTCGTCGGGTATTTCGAGGTTGAATTCCTCCTCAAATGACATGACAAGATCAACAACATCAAGGGAATCTGCGTTCAGATCATCCGTGATAGAAGACTCCGCTGTCACTTTATCCTCGTCCAAATCAAGTTGATTACACAGGATAGCCGTCACTTTTTCCAGAATCGTATTTTCCATATCTACCAACCCTCCTTTGTTGCGTGTTTCGGACGTTATTCCTCAAACTCGCCGATTCTTCTAAATTTATTATAACGCTCTTGCAACATAATTGCAACATCTTTTTGTGAAATTTTATTTAACGCATCAAATAAGTATTCCATAATAGCTTCTGCTGTTTCCCCGACGGAAAGATGTGCGCCGCCCGGCGGCTCTTTTATTATATAGTCACATATTCCGAAATCTTTCAAATCCTGCGCTGTTATCTTCAAAAGCTCCGCCGCTTCTTTTTCCCGGGAAGCATCCTTCCACAGAATATTAGCACAACCCCGGGGTGATATAACCGAATATACAGCGTTTTCCAGCATCGCCAATTCGTCGCATATCCCTAACGCAAGTGCGCCGCCGCTTCCGCCTTCTCCGGTTACTATAGATATTATCGGCGTTTGCAGCTGCATAAATTCCATCAAATTTTGTGCAATCGCTTCACCCTGACCGCGTTCCTCTGCTGCTACCCCGCAAAAGGCTCCCGGCGTATCCACAAAACATATAACAGGGCGTGCAAATTTTTCCGCTTGTTTCGCAAGCCGTAAAGCTTTCCGGTAACCTTCAGGATGCGGCATGGCAAAATTATGTTTCTTGTTTTCTTCAAAGTTTTTACCTTTTACCTGCCCGATAACCGTTACCGGGGTTTCTCCGAATAACGCGACCCCTCCCATTATAGCTTCGTCGTCACCGAACAGACGATCCCCGTGCATTTCATAAAACTGACTAAATATCAATTGAATATAATCCTTTACCGTCGGGCGCGAGGGCTGACGTATAAGTTCGATCTTTTTCCATGTACCTGATGTATTCGCAGGAGATATATTCATACTTGCCATTGTTCCTTTCATATAGATTTCACACACCGTTTCCGGGGGTTTTTTTAGGTTTGTGCATTCCTATAAGACTGGACAAAGTCCGCCGCATATTAGGACGGTCAACGATCATATCAATAAAACCATGCTCAAGCATAAACTCCGCAGATTGAAATTCCTCGGGTAACCGTTGTTTTATTGTCCCCTCTATCACACGCCGTCCCGCAAACCCGATCAGTGCTTTGGGTTCCGCAATAATAATATCACCCAGCGAAGCGAACGATGCCGTAACCCCGCCGGTGGTCGGATCTGTGATAATCGTGATGTAAAGCAATCCCGCCGCATGGTGCCGCGCAACCGCCGCGCTGGTTTTTGCCATCTGCATTAAGGATATGATACCTTCCTGCATACGCGCTCCGCCGCTTGCCGTAAATATCACAACAGGCAGCCGCTCCAGTACGCCATATTCGAACGCACGGGTAATTTTTTCTCCTACAGCCGAACCCATAGAGGCCATCATAAAGTGTGAGTCCATAATTGCGATCACAGTTTTTTGCCCGCGTATTTCACAATGACCGGTGATAACCGCTTCGGTAAGCGAAGTCGATTCCCGCAGTTCGGCAATCTTTTTTTCATACCCCGGAAACCCGATAGGATCTTTACCCGAAAGGTTTGCATCCATTTCGACAAAGCTGTCCTTGTCTGCGGTCATGCGTAACCGTTCTTTTGCGGTAAGGCGTGAATGATATCTGCAATATGTACACACCTTACGCGCCGACTCGAACTCTTCGGTAAATGCTGTATGCTGACAGCGCGGACATTTGAAAAGCAAATCCTTAGGAATTTGTACACCCGGATGAACATCCTCTTTATATGATTTTTCCATTCTGATTCTTACTACTTTAAAAAAATCCTCAAGCAAAACCGTCACCCATCTTTCTTTGCAAAAATCCTATATCATAATTCGCGGATGCAAAATCCTCGTCTTTAAGAAGATTCAAATGAAAATCTACATTGTTTTCAATACCCCGGATGATAAATTCAGCCAGCGCCCACTGCATTTTTTTGAGAGCTTCGGTGCGGCTCGGTGCGTATACCATAAGCTTGGCTATCATGCTGTCATAATACGGCGGAATTTCACAACCGGCGTATACCGCGCTGTCGATACGCACACCCGGTCCTCCGGGCATATGCAAAGCTGTGATCACACCCGGGGACGGACGAAAATCCTGTTTGGGATTTTCAGCGTTGATCCGGCATTCTATAGCGTGTCCTGAAAACTTCACATCTTCCTGCGTAAAAGGCAATTTTTCACCCATAGCAACGGCTAGCTGTTGTTTCACCAGATCTATCCCTGTAACAAGTTCGGTTATACCATGCTCTACCTGTATGCGTGTGTTCATTTCCATAAAATAAAAATTTTCGTCTTTGTCCAATAAAAATTCTATCGTACCCGCATTGTGATACCCGCATCCCTCGGCGGCTCTGCAAGCGGCTTTTCCTATTTTCGCCCGCAAACTGTCATCCACTGCCGGACACAATGCTTCTTCGATTAGTTTTTGATTGCGCCGTTGGATCGAACAGTCACGCTCCCCTAAATGCACAATATTGCCGTGTGTATCTCCTATTACCTGTACTTCGACATGGCGCGGATTTTCGATGAATTTTTCTATATATACATCACCGTTTCCGAACCAACTGAGAGCTTCGGTTTGGGATGCCGTAAATGAATTTTCCAGTTCTTTTTTGGAATTCACAAGGCGAACTCCCCGCCCGCCGCCGCCCGCCGATGCCTTTAGCATAACCGGATAGCCGATTTCTTCAGCGGCTCTTCCGGCTTTTTTCAAATCGGAAACTATACCGTTCGAACCGGGTATCACGGCAACCTTTGAATTCGTCATTGTTTGTTTTGCCCTCGCCTTATCGCCCATCATTTCTATCGACTTACAGGACGGCCCGACAAAAATTAATCCGCACTTTTTGCAATAACGGGCAAAATCAGCCGATTCGGACAAAAAACCGAAACCCGGATGCACGGCTTGCGCCTTGGTCGCATCGCAAGCAGCAATTATTGCCATCATATTCAGGTAGCTTTTATTCGGTGCGGCAGGCCCTATGCATACAGCTTCATCCGCAATCTGGGCATGAAGAGCGTTGCGGTCAGCTTCGGAAAAAACAGCGACGGTTTTTAAACCCATTTCACGGCAAGCGCGAATCACCCTCACTGCTATTTCGCCGCGGTTGGCAATCAATACTTTGTTAAAACTCATAATTCGGTCCTTTATAACAATTATTTTCGCAAATCGAAAATTTTCGGTCTATCTTTAAAAACTTGCTTTGCGCAGGTTATTACCGGGATGCTTGAATGATATTTTTAATAAATATAGATTCTATTCGGACAACGCAAACGTGATTTCCGCACTTACGGCTTTATCGTCACCCACATAAGCGACAGCTTTTCCAACACCGATAAACCCCCTGCTTTTTATTATTTCTACCTGAAGCCGCAGGGTTTCGCCAGGTAATACCTTGCGTTTAAACCGTGCTTTGTCAATGCCGGCAAAGTAAGCGATTTTCCCCTTATTTTCAGGCAAAGACAACACACAGACCGCTCCGGCCTGCGCCAGCATTTCTATCATAAGCACACCCGGCTGTACCGGATTCTGCGGAAAATGTCCCCGAAACCAATCTTCGTCGCAACTCAAATGCTTAAGAGCCACTACCTTTTGCCCCGGCTCAAGCTCCACAATTTCGTCTATCAATAAAAACGGATCCCGATGCGGTATAATTTCCTTTATTTGCTCTATATCCAGCATATTATACTCCTATACGCCGGGCTGTGCGAAAAGCTATATGTCATTTTGTCCCTGTCCCGTGGCAGATATGTCCCTGCCCTGTGGCAGATATGTTTCTGCCACAGCAAATCGCATATACGCCAACCCGATTCCTTTCTTGAATATTTTTTATGTTATTCATTCTCTAATTTTATAGTCTTCTTTTTAATTTCCGAAACCATCCTCCGTTCTTCACGGCGGTTGACGATCCCGGTTGTAATGCACGCCGCAATCGTAAAAGGAACGGTAAACACAATTATCAAGACCAATGTTCCCCAATATCTCATATCCGACGATGCAATCAATTCATAAAATAAGCAGGGTAAGGGTGTCAGCGCAAATCCGGCGGGAGCCGCTTTGATATTGCAAGGTTTATATTTATAAAACATTATAAGCCCGATGATGGCGATTGCATACAGTGCCGCGCATATCAAGGGTATAACAATATGGATCACATCGCTGAACGGATGATCCGATGCATCAATATTCATAACGGCGATTGCGGTTGTGGAAAATACCGACGGTATCAACATAAATAAAACGAATTTTAATTTGCTGTTCAAATCAGTACCTTTCTTTTCGGGTTGTTTTTATAAGAGGTTAATAAAGGGTAATAAGGGTAATAAGGGTAATAAGAGTTACCCTTGTTGTGTTATTCGATAATCATTACTTCCTGACCATATTCTATCAATTCTCCGTTGTTTGCTAGCACCTTGACGACCGTTCCGTCAAACTCACTTTTTATTTCGTTCATAAGCTTCATAGATTCTATAATAAATAATACATCGCCTTTTTTTACCTTGGTTCCGACCGGAGCAAAAGACGGTTTATCGGGAGCAGGAGCGGTGTAAAAAGTTCCGATGGTAGGAGATGTCACTATGTTCCCCGTATGCTTAAGCGCGCCGTCCGTGACTTCTTTAACCGCAGTTTTTCCGTCCGCAGCAGCCGAACCTTTCGCGGCAGGAGCTGCGTTTGAGGGGAACGCCCCATCCGTATGATGCGCACAAACACAATATCGGGGTGAAACTTCTTTCTTTGCCTCAAGGGTTAAAATGGAATCTCCCTGTTGCACGACAATTCTTCCCAATCCGCTCTTTTGCATTTTGTCGATCATTTTGTCTATAAACTTTGAATTTATATTATCAAACATACTATACACCCTGCAACAAGCCGCACAAGAAACATTATCCGGCTTGATTTTCTTTCATTTAATATTTTTTTAAACATATCGCCGCATTATGTCCGCCGAATCCCAGCGAATTTGATATAGCGATCTGAAAATCTGATTTTCGTGCGCCATCGGTAACATAATCAAGATCACAGTCCTCATCGGGTATTTTATAGCCGGCCGTGGGGGGTATCACGCCTTCTTTCAACGCTTTTGCTGTTATTATTGCTTCCGCTGCTCCGGCGGCGCCCAGCAAATGCCCCGTCATGGACTTGGTAGACGAAACTGCCGGGATAGTCGAAGCCTGTCCGATAGCCGAAGTCTGTCCGAAAACCTTTTTTATCGCCAGCGTTTCCACCGCATCGTTTATCTTTGTCGATGTGCCGTGCGCATTTATATATCCGACGTCACTCCGGGAAATATCCGATTCAGCTAAACACATTTCCATTGCTTTTGCCGTTCCTTCACCGCTGTTTACGGGAGCTGTCATATGATAAGCATCACAGGTTGAGCCATAACCGATGATTTCCGCATAAATTTTTGCGCCCCGCGCTTTCGCGTGTTCCAATTCTTCCAGCACCAGCGTCCCCGCACCCTCGGACAGCACAAACCCGTTTCTTTCAGCATCAAAAGGTATAGATGCCCTGTCCGGATCTGAACTTCGTGAAACCGCAGTAAGATTGTTGAACCCTGCTAATGTAAACCGTGTGATCGTTGATTCACTTCCGCCGGCAAGGCAGACATCGAGGTACCCGTGTTTTATGCAGCGGAACGCTTCGCCGAGTGCGTGATTTGAAGATGCGCACGCCGTAACCACCGAATAGTTGACACCCTTAAATCCCGTTTTTATCGCGATCAGTCCGGCACACATATTAATGATCATTTCGGGTATGAAAAACACCGAAACCCGTGACGGTCCCTTTTCCAAATACTTGATATGTTCCTGTTCAAAGGTATTCATGCCGCCGATTCCGCTCGCATAAATAACACCGGCCCTGTACGGGTCTATCCCCGCAAAGTCCGTTTCACAGTCGCGCAACGCATCTGCGGTACTTGCCAGTGCGAGATGACAAAATCTATCGGTACGGCGTATCTCCTTTTTGTCGATATATTCAGCCGGATCAAAGTTGTCTACGATCCCCGCAAGCGAAACCCCTATATCTTCGGTATTAAAAGCTTCGATCTTTTTGAACCCGTGTTTGCCTGAAACCACCGACTCCCACAATGTTTTATGATCGTTGCCGATAGGAGTTTTAAATCCCATCCCCGTTATTACGACTCTTCTCATATTATAAGACCTCCGTCTACCACAAGAACTTGTCCCGTTATATATGCCGAATCTTCGCCTGCCAGAAAGGATACTGCACCGGCAACATCCTGCGGAGAACCAAACCGTCCCAACGACACCGCATCAAGCATCCTGGATTTCAGTTCTTCCGAAAGACTGTCGGTCATCGGTGTTTCAATCAGTCCGGGAGCTATGGCGTTCACCGTAATATTACGCGCACCCAGCTCCTTGGCGGCAGTCAGTGTCATTCCTATTATTCCCGCTTTGGATGCGCTGTAGTTGAACTGACCCGGATTACCGTAAACACCTGCCACCGAACTGATATTTATGATCCGGCCCGAACGTTGTTTTATCATAACACCACTGACGTATCTTGTCATATTGAAGACACTTTTGTAGTTAACGGCGGTAACTATGTCAAACTGTTCTTCGCTCATACGCGCCAGCAATCCGTCTTTGGTTATGCCGGCATTGTTAACTAAAACGTCAATCGTTGAGAACCGTTCTTTTACATTTTTCGTCATTTCTTTACAAGCGGAAAAATCGGACACATCACATCCGAATATTTCCGCTTCACTGCCGTTTTCTCTCACCAGAGCCTGTACATCCAAAGCATCCTGTCTTTCAGGTTCTCCCCGAAAATTCACCGCTATATTAAATCCGTCTTTTGCCAGTCTTATTGCCATAGCTTTGCCCAGTCCGCTGCTGGATCCTGTGATCAACGCTGTCTTTTTCACGTTAGCCCCCCGTTATACATTTTGTAATTTGTTTATGATATTTTCCGTTTCGTCAAATAAGTTTTCAATCAGTTCTTTTGCCGTCCGGCGAGAATTTTCGTTGAGCATTCCGGCTATCTGCCCTGCCATAAAACTTCCTTCTTCACGATTACCGTCAACCGCCGCTTTGCGCAAACTGCCCTCGGTCAGCTTTTCATATTCCCCGGGTGACATTCCCTCTTTTTCCCTGTCCAGCATACGGCGCGTAAACTTGTTGCGTATCTGCCGTACAGGATGTCCTGTGTTCGTTCCGGTGATAACACTGTCAGTATCTTTAGCGGCGATTACAATTTCTTTGTAATTCCCATTAATTTTACATTCATCCGACAAAAGGAGCAATGTACCGATTTGCACACCCTGCGCTCCCAACGCAAAAGCTGCCGCCAGTGTTCTTCCGTCTCCTATTCCACCTGCCGCCACAACGGGTATTTTTACAGCATCCGCAATCTGCGGCGTAAGACACATGGTCGTAATGCTTCCGATATGTCCGCCCGCTTCCATGCCCTCGGCGATAACCGCATCGGCTCCGGCTCTTTCCATACGTTTTGCCAGCGCGACCGACGACACCACCGGAATAACCTTTATTCCCGCTTCTTTCAGTTTTTCGATATATTTTCCCGGACTTCCCGCCCCCGTCGTAACCAGCGCAACTTTTTCTTCGCAGGCAAGCTGCATCAAATCTTCGGCATACGGCGACATCAGCATTACGTTTATTCCGAAAGGTTTGTCCGTCAATTCTTTTGCTTTATATATTTCTTTGCGAATTATTTCAGCATCTGCGCTCCCGCCGGCGATTAATCCCGCTCCGCCGGCATTTGATACCGCGCTCGCCAGTTCTGCTTCCGCCACCCACGCCATACCACCTTGTATAACGGGATATTTTATTCCCAGTAATTCATTTAATCTTGTTTTTATCATGTTTTTCTCCTTTTGCAAGCCGGAAACAAAAGCCGTCATTTGCTTTTTTATTCCATAAGAAACTGCGGGTATGTTTTACTAATAATCAAAAACCACCGCACCGTAGGATAGCCCCGCACCAAACCCCACGCAACATATCCTGCTTCCTCTTTTCAACTTTCCGCTTTCGGCAAGCTCGTGTAAACAAATGGGAATACTCGCGCTGGAAGTATTTCCGTATCTTTCGATATTAACATAAAACTTTTCCATCGTTTGTCCCAATTTTTGCGCCGCGGTTTCCATAATTCTCAGGTTTGCTTGATGCGGTATAATCAAATCTAAGTTATCCGGCGTTATATTCGCGTTCTCACAGGCCTTTTGCACAGCCTCAACCATGACGCGGGTGGCAAACTTGTAAACTTCTTTGCCATTTAAAAACATCTTACCAAATTCGGTTATTTCAAACCCGTCATACAAAGAAGCTTCGGGTGCGGGGGAAAATGCGTTCTTGACCGGATGCGATCGGGCGTAGATATGTTTCGCTCCCTCACCTTCACTTGCCAGAAACGATCCGAATAACCCTTCTTTACCCTGAATAACACACGCCCCTGCTCCGTCACCGAATAGGATGCAGGATGAACGGTCACTGTAATCAACAGATTTCGTAACGTTCTCTCCCGATAGCATCAATATTGTTTCATACCCTGTAGATATATATCTTGCCGCCATATCCAACGCGTAAACAAATCCGGCGCAGGCACAGTTAATATCAATAGCGGCGGCTCCTTTGGACGTTTTGTTTCCCCCGATTCCCAGTTTGCCCTGAACGACACAGGAAACTGACGGGTAAATATAGTCCGGACTCACGCTGGTGCTGATAACAAGATCTATGTCTTTCGCATCAACATTAGCCCGTGCCATTGCCGTTTCTGCCGCTTTTTGCGACATATACCAAACAGGCTCGCCGTTGGATACGCGGCGTTCTGAAATCCCCGTCCGTCCGCGGATCCATTCGTCGCTGGTATCAACGATTTTAGTATAATCGTCGTTTACCGCAACCGTTTCGGGCAAATATATTCCTGTTCCTAAAATTTTAATTGATTTCAATACACGCAACCTTATTCCTTGCAACCCGTTCACTTTAATAATCCCGAGAACAGGTTTTTATTCTTTTTCTTGATTATTTTTTCGTTTTATGTTACTGTACCTTATATGAATCTTTTACTAATGATATAATATAATAACAGGTCTTGTCAATAATTATTCTTCGAATTTACTAGATATTAACAAATATAATTTATAAAGGAATGATTTTCAGCATGAAAAAAGCGTTTTTGTTTCCGGGTCAGGGTTCGCAATATGCAGGAATGGCGTTGGACTGCGCAAAGGGCGCGAAAGAAATTTTCGACAAAGCGGGAAAAATCGCCGATATTGATTTATGGCAAATTTGCGCCGACCAAGAGGATACCCGGATCAACGAAACAAGATATTGCCAGATTTCGGTTTTTGCCGCATCAATGGCATATTTTTACCATGCAACCGAAAACGGTACGCTGCCGGACGCCGTCGCCGGACATTCGCTGGGAGAATATGCGGCAATGACAGCGGCGGGAATAATATCATTTGAGGATGCTTGCAGCATTGTTAACAAACGCGGTATTATTATGGCGGATCATATTGCGGCAGGCGACGATGGGGTAATGTGCGCGATTATCGGAGCATCTTCGGAAAATGTACGCGAAGTTTGCAGCTCTGTTTCCGGCTCCGGTATCGTGATGCCGGTAAATTACAATTCCCCCGTTCAAACTGTAATTGCCGGCGAAAAACAGGCTGTGCTGGCTGCGGCGGAAAAATTCAAATCTATGCGATATAAAGCCGTTATGCTGGCGGTAAGCGGAGCCTTCCATACACCAATGATGCAGGGTGCGGCGGATGCCTTTTATGAAGTATGTAAAAATATTAAGTTCACAAACCCAAAAACAGATTTTTACAGCAACCTTACAGGACGTAAAATGACCGATTTTTCGAATATGCCGAAATATTTGTCGGATCATATGGTTTCACCGGTTTTGTTCGCCGACCAAATAAGAGCGATGCAAGCAGACGGTTATGATGACTTCTGCGAAATCGGGACATCCAAAATACTTTCCGGCATGGTAAAAAAGATCATTAAATGATTAGAACCCCGAAACTCGTGCTTTATTTGAAAAATTGAAAAACTTTCAAGAGAGGATCCGGGTCGGCACATGGTTTTTGTGCGGTCCGGTGCATGGCATACATTATGAAGTATGTTTTAACCGGTTATCCTTTAGCTCATTCCGCATCCCGTGCCGTACATTCGGCGTTGTTTAAACTTTCCGGAAAAAGCAACAGCAATTACAGTTTATTTGAGATACCGCCGGAAAATTTTGAAAAGGAAGCGGAAGAATTATTTAAATTTGACGGGTTCAACGTTACCGCTCCGTTCAAAACGCAAATAATCAAACATCTGGACAGGCTCGAGGGTGCGGCAGAACGCTGCATAGCGGTTAATACTGTGAAATGCGATGGAAAGACACGAATAGGCTATAACACTGATGCGACGGGTTTTACACGCAGTATAAAAAAGATGGGGACTGATTTGACAGGTTCGGTTGTTATATTGGGCTGCGGCGGAGCAGGCCGTATGATGGCATTCGAAACAGTTTTTGACGGCGGAAAAGTCACCCTTGCCGTGCGCGAAGAAGACAAAAAAACCGCAAACAGATTAGCGGCAGAAATCAAGCAATTGAAACCGGGCTCTCAAATCGTTGTCGCTGACATAAAAACCCTGTGCGGCGGGTGGGATCTGATGGTGAATGCGACGGGCGCCGGAATGTACCCTGATGTGTCCTCCTGCCCGGTTGCTCTTGATTCGTTAGAGGGTACGCGTTATGTTTTCGATGCTATTTATAACCCGATCGAAACCAAACTTATATGTGCGGCAAAAAAAGCGGGCGCAAAAACCCGCTCCGGTTTAGGTATGCTTGTATGGCAGGCGGAAGATGCGCATAAAATTTGGTACGGTGCGAAATTTAATAATAATGATATAGAAAATATGATAAAAGAAGCGGAAAGAAACGGGGGGAAATTTGAATAGACCGCCGGACTGACGACCGGTACGGCCATTACGATCAGGCGAACCGTCTGACGGTTTATTCAACGGCTATGAAAAATGTTTTTTTGACCGGATTTATGGGAAGCGGGAAATCAACGATAGGTCCTGTTCTTGCGAAGAAACTGGGTTATCGTTTTGTCGATATAGATCGGGAAATCGAAAACGAACACGCAATGACAATATCCGAAGTTTTCGCACAGCGCGGAGAACTCTATTTCCGTGAAAAAGAAGCGGAGAAGATTGCTGAGCTTGCACGCGCAAAGCACGCGGTCATAGCGACCGGCGGCGGAGCCATGATAGAGGAGATCAACGTGAAAAATGCAAAAGCCGGCGGTGTGATCGTTTACCTTAAACTACCTTTTGATATTTTGTACAACCGGATAAAAAACGATTCCGGCCGGCCGCTTGTCGCCGCCAATACTCCCGAAAAACTCGAGGAAATATATAACCGGCGCGCTCCCGTATATTCGGCGTGTGCAGATCTTGTAATAGATGCGGACTTCTCCGTTTCTGATATTGTCAAAAATATTACAGACCTGTTGTAATAAAGAGGTGTTAAAAAACAAAGACCGCTAAAAAACAAGAGAAATATTTTTTGCGTTTTGCGGGCGACTTTTTCAACACCCCCAATAAATCCCTGCGAATATCAAGGCATATGTTTTAATACCCTGATGTACCGTTCAGACTTTCGTCGTTGTCGATCCAGTTGCTGACATTTATCGAAGTATAATCGTTCATGGTATTGCGGATAATAACCAGCTTTATTCCTGCATTTATAATTATCCGTTTGCACATCGCGCAGGGGGCGGAATCGGGTATCAGCTCTCCTGTCTTTGCATCTCTGCCCGCAAGGTATAATGTACCCCCCAGCATATCGCAGCGTTTTGCGGAAATTATAGCGTTGGTTTCGGCGTGTACCGAACGGCACATTTCATATCTTTCTCCGCGGGGTATGTTCAGTTTATCTCTTACACAGGTATTTATGTCCGAACAGTTTGACCTTCCCCGCGGCGCACCCGCATACCCGGTCGAAACTATTTCGTCGTTATTGACGATAATTGCCCCAAAATTCCGCCGCATACAGGTTCCGCGCTCCAGGGCGACATCCGCCATATCCAGATAATAATTGATTTTGTCCCGTCTTTTCATATACAAATCATTCCCTTTCAACATTTTTTTACCTTTTGTAATTATATCAAAGAAATTTATAAATGACAACAAAAATTTTCAATCCGGGTTTTATAGGAGCTATAAGAGTTATAAGAGTTACAAGAGTTACAGGAGTTACTTGTGGAAAAACTTACAAACCTTTCCAATATTAAAAATATTATGCGCAGCCATAATTTCAATTTCGTGAAATCGCTGGGGCAGAATTTCCTTATAAATCCTTCGGTATGTCCGAGGATTGCCGCCGCAGGATTAAATTCAAAAGCGGATTCAAAGCCGCAGCCGCAAATCGCCGGCGTGATTGAAATAGGCGCGGGTATAGGCGTACTCACCCGTGAGCTTGCTAAAAACGCCGATAAAGTCGCCGCTATTGAGCTTGACCGCCGTCTTATTCCGGTTCTACGGGAAACGCTGGCAGATTTTGATAACGTAAAACTTATCGAGGGCGACATATTAAAACTTGATATAAAAGGTATAATAGATTCGGAATTCAACGGCGGTCCGGCGGCGGTGTGCGCTAACCTGCCTTATTATATTACAACCCCGGTTATTGCTATGTTTTTAGAACAACGGCTGAATATAACCTCAATGACCGTAATGACACAAAAAGAGGCGGCTCTGCGTATAACCGCCGCTCCCGGCACGCGTGAATCCGGAGCAATAAGCTATATGATTCGTTATTACAGCATACCGAAACTTCTGTTTAATGTTGCTGCCGGAAGCTTTTACCCTGCTCCTAAAGTAGAGAGCGCAGTCATAAAGCTGGACATTAAAAAAAACCTGCCGTTGCAGGATACAGAAGAAAAATTTTTATTCAGATGTATCCGCGCCGGATTTTCACAAAGACGTAAAACCCTGTCAAACGCATTGTCCGCCGGTTTAAATATTCCGAAAAATCAAATCATCGCCGCAATACAAGAATGTAAAATCCCAACAACATCCCGCGCCGAGCAATTAACGCTGGACGACTTTATATTGTTATCCGAACGAATTCTTAGCTTTGTATAATTTCTTTGTATATTTTGCTTTTAGATATGCCGCTTTGCTTAGCGGCTTTTTTTGCGGCTTCGGACGGCGGCATTCCGTCTTTGATGTATCCGAGAGCGGCGGCAGCGGCTTCGGGCAGCGAAATTTTAGGTTCCGAGGGTTTTTGTATGCTCTCAATTATCAATACATATTCCCCTCTGGGCGGAATTTTAGTATAATGTTCTATCGCGGCAGACAACGATGTTCGCAAAATGTTTTCGTGGATTTTGGTTAACTCTTTTGCTATGACTATCTTTCGGTCACCCCAATGTTTCAGCATATCCGCCAGTGTGTGCAACAACTTATGCGGAGCTTCATAAAATACCATTGTATATTCGCTGTCTTTTAGATTTTGCAAACATAAGCGGCGCGATGTCTTGTTTCTACTCAAAAAACCTTCAAAACTAAAGCGCGGTGCGGTTATTCCGCTTACACTCAAAGCCGTTATTAACGCACTGGGACCCGGCACGACCCGGATATTGACACCCAATTTTATACAGGCGTTGACAAGTTCGGTTCCCGGATCGGATATACAGGGAGTTCCCGCATCCGAAACCACAGCACAACTTTCGCCGCCGTGAATCCTTTCTGCAATTTTTTCAATCCTATCCGCGCCGGAATGCTCATAACAACTTACCAGGGGCTTTTTTATTTCATAGCGATTTAAAAGCTTCAATGTTACACGGGTATCCTCCGCCGCAATAAAATCCACCGATTTCAATGTTTCCAGCGCACGCAAAGTTATATCCCCAAGGTTCCCCACCGGGGTTCCCACCACATATAACGTTCCGTTATGTAGCGTTCTGTCTGACATCATGCTTTTTTATCCTTATTCCTTAGCGCCAGCCAATATGTTAAGCCCACCAATAAGATTCCGCCGAGCATATTCCCTATTGTGACGGGAATGAGATTTTGCCAAAAGCCGGAAAAATTCAAATTATCCAGCATTGCATCGGTAACACCGAGTGTCCTTGCCTGATCCACGCAAACCGGGGAAAGTTTTGCAAACATTCCGGCAGGTATGAAATACATATTGGCTATACTATGCTCGAATCCGCTGATAACGAACATGGCGATAGGGAAATATACGCAAAACACTTTTCCGGCGGCACTTTTAACTGCTCCGGCTGACCATACGGCTATGCATACCAACGCATTAGCGAGTATACCCGAACTCAGACCCTGCCAAAACCCGATAGCTGACTTCTGTGCCGCTACGCTTATGGCGTAACCCCCCATAAGGCCGCCCGTTGTCATAAAATACCCGCCGCCCCAGCAAAGAGCCGCAATCAGAACGCTGCCGGCAAGGTTTCCGGCATACGCTATGGAAATATTTTTTACCGCACTCCTAAATTTTACGCGTCTTCCCAAACAGGGAATGGAAAGCAGCATATTCCCGGTAAAAAGTTCCGCTCCGGCAAATGTTATCATCAAAAGTCCGCCGGGGAAAATAGCTCCGGCGAGTGCCCGCGCTAATCCGGCCGATCCCAGGGTATGCACTGCTGCGGAAGATGCTACGCCGGCAAAGGCTATGAACATTCCGCCCATAAGACCCAGAATAAGAATTCTTAGCGCACTCATTCTTACCCGGGTTTCCCCGATTTGCATAAAATTTTCAAGATTTTCCGATGAAGTAAGAATGGAACGCATAACCATAACCCCTCCCAGAATTTGAACCCCGGAATTTTTTATCCGCTTTTCGTTTCGGATATCAGCAACTTCCTCTTGCAAAGCAAAAAATATCATATTTGTGCGGTTATTCGCCGCTATCCGGACACTTAAACATTATGCCGGTTTCAAAATATCATGATCTATTTTCCCAAATACATTTCTACAGCGCCTTTTTTTAAATGTTCTACCAGTTGTCCGTTAGTTTGTATTTCGCACGGCAGATAAATTCCTCCCCTGCCCGTGTCCTCGTATTGATGAAAATCGCTTCCCGCTATTTGCAAAAGACCGTATTCTTCGGCCAAGGCAAGCGCACTTGCATTATCATTTTTGTGGCGGGGGTTCAGGTTGTACACCTCAACACCGTGCATAAGTTTAACATTTATACCGCGCTTATATTCAGCAATACGTTCGGCAGGGCGGATATTTGTATACGAACGGAAAGGATGCGCCTGATACAGCAAAAGATTCGAATCACAAATTTCTTGAAATACTTCATCCATCGAATAACGGTAAAGATCCGGATATTCCCGCAAAAATTCCCCGGTCACACCATAAACGAGATAATCCTCATGCCCACCCAAAAGGCTCAATTCCATTCCGAGAAATACCGTTATTCCCAGCCGCGCCGCATTTTCCTGCACCGCTCTGTAGCCGTCCAGCCAAGACTGGTTTTTTTCGGCACGGCTTCCGGGGAACTGCGCCAGCGTATGTTCATTCCAGTGGTCTGTCACTATGAGATTTCCAAATCCGGCGGCTTTATACAATGCCGGTATTTCCTGCGCCGCAACCACTCCGCACAAGCTTATATCTGTATGCAAATGCGGTTCGGTGAGTGTTAAAAATTTTTTCTCCATATTTCCCCTTTTTAACGGTTAAGTTCAGGATGTTTTTTTATTTTTTAGATAATAACCCGGCTTTTTGCAACGCAAGCATTATCGTAGGTATCAGCACAAGCTGGATAGCCAAGCCCGGAAGCGCCGTAACAAATGTCCCGGTTATAAATGCCGCAAAAGTGTAAGGCACGCCGCCGAACGGATGCGCTACCCCGATCATGTCTACAACCACAATCGCAGCACCCAAAACAATACGTCCGCACAGCATTGCGGCAACCAACGCTAAAACACAGTCAAGCTTTTGTATTACACCTTTAGGTTCTTTATGTATGCCGTTGATGATTTTTATGACAAGCCCGGCTATTAAGCCGTATACCGCCAATTCAAAAAACATCGGGATCGCAAAATACACCGGCGGCATATTGGTAAATAACATAGACAGACCCACGGTTGCCGGACCGCAAAACATACCGTACTGCCAGCCGCAAATAAGACCGCACAACAGAACCGGAATATGCATAGGCAAAAATATCTGCCCGGATTGCGGAATATGCGCTATCGTCATGGGCAGAGCTATCCCTAATGCGATAAAAAGTCCTGTAAGAGCGATGTTTCTGATTGTTGTTTGTTTCATGTTCATAATAAATGAATCCTTTCTTTTTTAGCTATAATGAGTGTTGAAAAAAGCCAACCGCAAAACCGCTATCTGATTTTTATGTGTGCTTCGCGCAGTTGTTTTTCGCTGACCGTACAAGGTGCGCCCAGCAACAAGTCCTGTGCTGTGCTGTTCATCGGAAACGCTATGGTTTCACGGATATTTTCCTGTTCGGTCAAGAGCATAACCATTCTGTCCAATCCCGGTGCCATTCCGGCGTGCGGCGGAGAACCGTAGTGGAAAGCGTTAAACAATGCCGAAAACTTGTTTTCCAGATCCTGCTGAGTGTAGCCCGCAATTTCGAAAGCTTTTAGCATAACATCCGGACGGTGATTACGCACTGCTCCGGAAGATAACTCTATCCCGTTACACACGATGTCATACTGATACGCTTTTATATTCAAAGGATCTTTGGTTTCCAGCGCTTCTTTTTCACCCTGCGGCATAGAGAACGGGTTATGCGTAAATTCAATTTTTCCGGTTTCTTCATCGCGCTCGTACATAGGATAATCCGTGATAAAACAAAACTCAAACTTTGACGTATCCACAATGTCCAGACGTTTACCGAGTTCGCTGCGTATCTGCCCTGCGAATGAATCCACCAGCTTAGGTTCGTCAGATATAAAGAATAAAACATCATTTTCTTTAATCGCCAATTTTTCGATAAGCTCGTTCTGCTGTGTTTCGGATAAAAATTTTACGATAGGACCTTTCAGCTCCATTCCGGATTTTACCGAAATATAACCCAGTCCTTTCATTCCGATATCCGTTGCATATGCCAGCATTTTTTCATAAAAAGATTTAGATTTATCCGCACAGGACGGCGCAACGATTCCCCTCACAGGTTTGTCCTTGAACGGTTTAAAATCTACATTAGCGAAGAAGTCAGACAAATCACATATAATCAATGGGTTGCGCAGATCGGGTTTATCCGTGCCGTAGTTTAACATACAATCTGCGAAAGTTATGCGGCGGAAAGGAGCCGGACTGACTTTCTTGCCGGAAAACTCCGTGAACAAATCATACAACACCTTTTCGGCGACCGCAAAAACATCCTCCTGTGTCGCAAAGGACATTTCAAAATCCAGCTGATAAAATTCACCCGGAGAACGATCCGCACGCGCATCCTCGTCACGGAAACACGGCGCTATCTGGTAATATTTGTCAAACCCTGCAACCATCAAAAGTTGTTTGAATTGTTGCGGAGCTTGCGGCAGTGCATAAAACATCCCCTTGTGCTTCCTGCTGGGGACAAGATAATCTCTCGCTCCTTCGGGTGAGGATGATGTAAGGATCGGCGTTTGAATCTCATAAAATCCCAATTCGTCCATTTTTGCGCGTAAATACTTTGTGATCCTGCTCCGTGTTATTATGTTTTGCGAAACCGCCGGATTGCGTAAATCCAAAAACCGATATTTAAGACGGGCATCTTCGCGGGTTTTGTGCGATTCCCTTATATCAAAAGGCAGCGGAGCGGCAACACTCAAAACATTTATGGTTTGTATTTTCAGCTCTACTTCGCCGGTCGCTATTTTTTCGTTCAACGTATCTTCGCTTCGTTGGTTCACAACACCCTCGACCGAAACAACACTTTCCTTGTGCAGTCCCTTAAAAAGCTCCGTGTCGTTGGAAACTATTTGCGTTACACCGTATTGATCCCGCAGATCAATGAAAATAACGCCTCCATGATCCCGGATCGTATCTATCCATCCCGCCAGTTTTACGGTTTGTCCGATATGCTGTTTTTTGATTTCTCCGCAGCTGTGCGTTCTGTATTCGTTCATTTTTGTTATCATCCTTTACATATAATGTTGGTTATTATTGAGCCTGCCAGCACAAGTCCGGCGGCATTCGGGCAAACAGAAATGCTTGCCGGGGGACGTCGTCGGCTTTTACCGCCGGTATTATCAGGTGTTTCTAAATTGTTTTTTTTAGCCGGTTCACCGGAACAAACCACATCTAATTCCATAACACCGAGCTTTTTCAATTCACGGCGCATGACTCTTGCGAGCGCACAATTCGCGGTTTGATATATATCACATACCTGAAAACTTGACGGATCAAGCCTGTTTCCGGCGCCCATACACGAAATTACGGGCACATTCCGATTTTTACACTCTTTTACAAGATCAAGCTTCGCTGTTACCATATCTATAGCATCCGCTACATAATCAGGTTTCAAGGAAAAAAAAGACTCCCGCGTCTGCTCACCGTATGCTTGGTTTATCACTTCGATGCAACACTCCGGATTAATAGACCTGATCCGCGATACAGCCGCTTCGGTTTTATGTTTCCCGATCCAATCGTGTGTCGCGAATATTTGACGGTTCAGATTGGTTATATCAATGACATCATAATCACACAAAACCAACCTGCCTATTCCGGCTCTGCATAACGATTCCGCACATATTCCGCCCACACCGCCAAGACCTACTACCGCTACTTTCGATTTTGCCAGCTTTTCCACTGTTTCGGCTCCGATCAAAAGCGCGGTCCGCTCTTTCCAATCCGGCATATATTGCCCCCTCTGCATTTAAACAGATTCTTATATTAGACTTCCTCGAAAACCACTTCGCAACGTTATGATCTGTGTTCATACGTCATGTTTTTAATTCCCGAGGAAGTCTATTTTTTGATCGCTGTCCATTTCCAAAATCCGCTGTTTTGTTTCTTCGGATAACATCGAGCATCTGAAAAATACTTCCTTACCGTAAAATTTAACGAATCCTTTGGGGAAATTTACGGTTTTCAGCATATTGCAGCCCCAAAAAGCTTTGTCGCCGATAAAAAAAGCCGCTTCGCCCTTAGTATCGTTACCCTTGGGTATAGTTATACTTGTTATCAAATCGTTACCCATAAAGGCTTCCGCACCTATCAGGGTAACACGCTTCCCTTCAATTTTTTCGGGTATCACAACTTCGGTTTTATTGCCGGTATACCCAAAGATGGTTATCGTGTCGCCATTAAGCGAATATTTAAAATCTTCCGCAGGGTCGCCCTTTGAAAAACTGCACGACACAAGCACAAGCGGAAAAGCAAACAATAAAACGAGTATTAAGATTGTTTTTTTCATTTTTTATTGTATTCCTTTCTTAGTAAGAATTATTGATATTTTACACTAAAACCCTTGCTATGTCAAATAAAAAATTAATTTGAGTTTCCCCATTTTAAAAATGCCTCACTTGCCATTGTAAATGCAACCTGGGCACGGAAGGGCGGTTGCATTTACAATGGCAAGTGAGGTGAAAAATTAACGGTTAGAAAAAATACGGAAAACAATTGCAAATCCATGCTGCATATGTTATAATATTAAAAATGCATATGTCATACAGGAGGATGGGCATGGAAACCTCGGAAATTATCAAAGAAATACGCAAACGGACAGGCGACAGCCAAAAAGCATTGGCCGCAGCGTTGAATGTCAGCTTTGCTACGGTCAACCGCTGGGAGACCGGGCGATGCGAGCCTGCACCCATTGCTATAGATGGGCTTCGGGTGTACTGTAAACGTCGTGGTATCGACTATGCCGAGTTTGAAGGTAATACCATATGTATGGGAAAAGAGACCGTTTTGCTTTATCACGGTTCAAAAGCAGGAATCACAGGGAATATTCAGCCGATAAGCCGCGAACTCTGTGATTTTGGTAAAGGATTTTATATGGGAACTGAGCAAATTCAGCTGCTTACGTTGATTTGTAATTTCCCTGATGCTAAACTTTATACCGTAAAAGCGGATTTGACTGATTTGCGTATTTTAGACATTGAAGTCGGTATTGATTGGGCACTCTTGATTTCCTATTACCGTGGTAAAATGGAATCGGTAAAAGGTAGTGCTATCTACAAAAAATACGCTGAAATGGCGAACGGTTGCGATATGATTATAGGATATATTGCCAACGACCGTATATTCATCGTATTGGATCGGTTTTTTTCAGGAGAAATTACGGATATCGCGTTAGTGAATAGTCTTTCGGTTTTAAAACTTGGCAAGCAGTATGTAGCGCTTACAGACAAAGCTTGTCGGCAAATTGAAATCGCAGAAGAAAAAATTATCGGTGAAGCGGAACGCAGCGAACTCCGGCAGAAAAGTGAAGTACATCGACAAGAAGGAATTCGCCAGGCAGATGAAATATGCCGCAAGTACCGCCGCGACGGTCGGTTCTTCGATGAAATCATCGGTGGAGGTGTGTGAGATGAAAAAAAACCTTAGCGGATTTGAGCGTCAACTTTGTGATATACAAGGGCGTCTGTTCGAAAAATCATTGGAAAAGAACCTGAATTCGGCAGCTTTTATTCAAGCGTTTATGAATAGCAAAACCTGCGAATTTTTAGATATGCCGTACGACCGTTTGCAGTGGGCCGGCGAAGAGTATATTTTGGAAAACCTACAGGAAGAAACAGTGCTTACACAAAACAAAATGACATATGATAAAGAGGTTCTATTTTGGATCGGCTATACCTACCGTTATTGGCACTTTCTTACCGGTGAAAGTAGTAAGGCAATTTATATCCAGGCAGATGCAAAAAGGATGAATGAATGCTACCTTGGCTTTCACACGCTTGATGTCGCTATGGCGATTGAAGATTTGAAAGAAATATATATTCAGGAAAATAAAGATTAAAAACGCCGATTCAGTGAAGCTATATCCGCAAAATTTATGCGAATTTATTGAACGGCATTTAATTCAATATTTTGGAATAAAACCGTTTATTCTTGATCCTACAAAAGCTGATGCAGTACAAGATACAGATTTTGATTTCGAATGTGTAGATAATAATCCGATGAATGGTCTTGTCAAGATTGATATGATATACGCACAACGTGGCCTTTCTGATGCAGACACTCAAAATGGCATTATCAGTTTATCACAGCAATTACATACATATTACGATAAGCATCTTGACATAGAGAAAAAACTTCCCCTGAAGATTTAGAAACGCTTGCAGCACTAAAGAAAGTTCATGAAACATTTGACACTACTTTGGCAATTAAATTTAAAGATCCATTTTCAGAATTGGAAAAACCCGGATTTCCCGGAATCACTGATCCTAAGATCACTATTGAGTCAAAATTTAAAGAAAAAACTGCTTTTGAACACGATTCCGCTGTTCAATATGCGCTTAAGGATGACGACACTTCTTTGCGCCTGCCCGAAAAATATAATGGTTTGGGATATCAAAACTTAATCTCTATTACATTCAAATTGATGAGTTTTCGCGATGGCACGTTGGTTGAGCTTTATTTTTTAATGAAAAACATTTATCCATTAATAGAAGCAAAACGAAGCAATAATAATTTTTCTGTTATGAAATATTACGAGAGCATTCAACTCATCAAGGTATAAAAGGATTAGAGTTTGACCGCGTTTCTGTTATAATGGATGACGAAAACGCAGGTGGTTTTCTTTATTAGTTATAAAAAATTGTTTGGAGCAAAATCCTTGACCGATACAGACAGGAGGAACCAAGCGGAAGGTAAGGGTAGTTCTGTTATCCGGACAATGCGATTATTCTATGTTACTTGTACAAGAGCAAAACAAAGTTTGGCGCTTATTGCCTATACAGATGATGTTAATGCTGTGAAGAAAACGGTGCTTTCAAATAATTGGTTTTTTGAAGATGAAATCATTACAACATTAAATGAGATAGAGGTTAGATTATGCTTTTAACAATAACATACACCGGCCAAAACACGCAGGATTTAGGCTATCTCTTACACAAAAATCCCTCGCGTCCACAGGAGTTTGCGCTCAATTACGGCAAAGCCTATGTATTTTATCCCGAAGTTTCAGACAAAAGCACTACTGCTGCTTTGTTGCTGGACATTGATCCCATTGACCTCGCTCGGGGTAAGGTGGGTTCAACGGATGGCGGTTTATTCGACTATGTCAACGACAGACCGTATGTCTGCTCGTCCTTTATGAGTACGGCGATATCTAAAGTGTTCGGCACGGCTATGTCCGGGCGGAGCAAGGAAAAACAGGAGCTTGCCGATACGCCGCTGGCTCTTACCGCAAAAATCCATATGATGGCGGCACCGAATCAAAATATGATCCCGGAGATTTTTGAGCCGTTGGGATACACAGTGGAAATTGAAACATTTCAAAGTGATGACAAATTCACTCGCTGGGGACAGAGCAAATATGTCAATCTGATGTTATCCGGCACGGTAAAACTGCGGGATTTGCTTAATCATCTTTATGTGCTGATTCCTGTTTTTGATACCCAAAAGCATTATTACATATCTTCAGAGGAAATCGAAAAATTATTATCTCACGGCGAAGGCTGGCTAAAAGAGCATCCTAAATGTGAATACATCACCAGCCGGTACCTCAACCGCCGTCGCAGCTTGATAAATAAAGCGTTGGCCCAGCTGATTGACGAGCCGGAAGCAGAAGAAGGTGAACAGACCGAGCCAAAAGAGAAAAAACTCAATCTCAATCAGACTCGCCTCCGCTCAGTAGTAGATGAGGTGTTAGCGTCCGGCGCAAAAAGCGTTATTGACATGGGTTGCGGTGAGGGGAATCTGACGCGTCTGCTTATCCGCGAAAAACAGCTTACAAAAGTTGTGGCGTTTGATGTATCATTCACCGCGTTGGAACGCTGTAAAGACAAGCTAAAAGTTGACCGGCTGCACGAAACCCTGCAAAACAAACTGGATTTATTTCAAAGCTCGCTTACTTACCGGGATAAACGGTTTGAAGGCTATGATTGCGCTTGTGTGATCGAAGTGATTGAGCATATGGACATCTCACGCCTGACGGCATTTACCCGTGTATTGTTTGAGTTTGCTGCGCCAGGAACCGTCATTCTCACCACGCCGAATATTGAATACAACGTTAATTATGAATACATGAAAGAAAACACCCTGCGTCATTCCGATCACCGCTTTGAATGGGACCGGGCGCAATTTACCGAGTGGGCAAATGAGGTATGCGAAAAATATGGTTATAAAGTCGAGATCAAAGAAATCGGCGACAGCGACGATGAGAACGGCACGCCGACACAAATGGGCATTTTTGAAAAACAGGATATGAGAATGGTGGTAGATGCTGTATGAGGATAGAAATACCGAAACTGTGTGTTGTGGCGATGATGGGTGCTTCCGGCAGCGGGAAATCCACCTTTGCAAAAAAACATTTTAAACCTACTGAAGTGCTTTCCTCTGATTATTTTCGAGGGCTTGTTTCCGATGATGAAAACGACCAAAGCGTAAGTAAAGTCGCCTTTGATACGCTATATTATGTCGCGGAAAAGCGGCTGGAAGCAAACAAGCTGGTGGTAGTTGACGCGACTAATGTACAGCAGAGTGCCCGCGCCGGTGTTGTTGAGCTTGCAAAAAAGTTCGACGTGTTGCCGGTCGCTATCGTTTTGAACACTCCGGAAGCTGTGTGCATTGAGCGCAACCGCAGCCGTGCCGACCGGCAGTTTGGCGATCATGTAATAAAACGGCATTGTTTAGACTTGAAAAAATCCCTGCGTCATCTAAAAAAAGAGGGATTCCGATATATTTATGTCATAGACAATCCAGAAGATGAAGTGGAAATCGTCCGTGTCGCATCATGGACGGATAAAAGCGATGAACACGGCACTTTTGATATTATCGGTGATGTTCACGGCTGCTTTGATGAACTATGCGATTTACTGACAAATATGGGATACACCCTTGACTTGAACAAATTTTCTGCCGTGCATCCCGAAGGGCGCAGAGTCATTTTTCTCGGTGATTTATGCGATAGGGGCAATAAAATCACTGAGACTATGAAGCTTGCCATGAATATGGTGAAATCCGGCGTTGCTTTCTGCGTTCCCGGCAACCATGACGTTAAGTTGCTGCGTTATTTGAACGGCGCAAAAGTGCAACAAACCCACGGGTTGGAGGATTCGATTAAACAACTGGAAGGACAGCCGGATGAATTTATCGCGGAATTAAAGACTTTTCTTGATTCCCTCATCGGTCATTATGTGCTGGATGACGGCAAGCTGGTGGTAGCTCATGCCGGCATGAAAAAAAAGTATCAGGGAAGAAGTTCCAAACGTGTGCGTGAGTTTGCCCTGTTTGGCGACACCACCGGCGAAAGTGATGAATACGGTCTGCCGGTGCGCCTTGACTGGGCAAGCGAATATCGTGGCAGAGCAAAGGTTATCTACGGTCATACGCCCACGGCCGAAGTGCATTCTATTAACAACACCTTTAATATCGACACCGGCTGTGTGTTCGGCGGCAAGCTGACCGCCTATCGTTATCCCAAAGGCGAAATCGTCCAAGTCCCGGCACGGCAGACTTATTATGAACCAGTGAAACCTCTGCGTCCGGTGGAGGAATACACAGATGTGCTGAACATTGCAGATGTGTTGGAAAAACGGTTTATTAAAACTGAATTGCATCGCGGTGTGACTATCCGAGAGGAGAACGCGGCGGCAGCCATCGAAATCATGAGCCGTTATGCCGCTGATCCGCATTGGCTGATTTATCTGCCGCCCACCATGTCCCCCTGTGAGACTTCAAACCTGCCCGATATGCTGGAGCATCCGCTGGAGGCTTTCGCGTATTACCAAAAGCGTGGCGTGTCTTCGGTTGTGTGCGAGCAAAAGCATATGGGTTCCCGCGCAGTGATGGTTGTCTGTAAGGATGCAGAATCCGCTAAAAAGCGGTTTTTGATTCAAGATGATAGCGACGGGATTATTTATACCCGTACCGGGCGGCATTTCTTTGACGACAGTGCAATACAAGATGCCTTGTTGGAAAGAGTTCGCCTCGCCCTTACCGAGTCAGGTTTTTGGGATTATTTCAATACCAACTGGGTGTGTTTGGACACAGAGCTTATGCCATGGTCGGCTAAGGCGCAGCTTCTTTTGGAACAGCAATACGCGCCCACAGGACGAGTGGGTGTTAGCGGATTATCTGCCGCGGTGGATGCGTTACAGAAAGCGGCTGAGTTTACAAATAAAGCCCGTGAGGTTGACGGTACGGTATCCGGGCAAAATGTGAATATTCAAGCAGTCTTTGAACGATACACGGAACGCGCTGATTTGCTGGGCAAATATGTCGACGCTTATCGCCAATACTGCTGGGATGTTGACGGCATTGAAGATTACAGGATCGCGCCGTTCCACGTTTTAGCCACCGAAGGCGCTGTGCATTTCGATAAAAATCATATATGGCACATGGATACTATTAAAAAACATATAGCCCGCACAGACCCGGTTCTCATGGCGACCAATCATATTTTAGTAAATTTAAGCGATGAGGCAAGTATCCAAAGTGGCGTGGAGTGGTGGGAAACCTTGACCGCATCCGGCGGCGAAGGTATGGTTGTAAAGCCATATGAATTTATATCGAAACACAAAGGCGAAGTTTTACAACCCGCTGTCAAGTGCCGCGGTCGCGAGTATCTGCGCATCATCTATAGCCCGGAGTACACAATGCCGGATAAACTTGCTCGATTGAAAAAGCGTTCCCTCTCCAAAAAGCGCAGTTTGGCTATGCGAGAATTTTCGCTTGGAATGGAGTCCTTGAGCCGTTTTGTGAACAAAGAGCCGCTTTATCGAGTACACGAGTGCGTTTTTGGCGTGTTGGCGCTGGAGAGCGAGCCGGTTGATCCGAGACTGTAGGTGATGATTATGCCGGATTATATTGCAGCACACCAGTTTTCATCGAATCACCGGCAGAAATTGAAGAATGGGTAGAAAATACAAATGGCACGGCGATTTGCCCGCACTGCGGTATCGACTTCATAATCGGCGAGGGTTCGGGGTATCCGATTACAAAGGAGTTTTTAACAAAAATGCAAAACCACTGGTTTTAGATTGGATTGATTTTATGTTTTGGAATAAAAACAACCAGCTCGGTTGGTATGGCTCAAAACTGAATGATTACAAAACGGTATTGCAGTCAGGGGACTTCAGTTCGATCCCGTGGGTCTTTTGTGTACTGTCTGAAAAGCATGATGCCTCAAAAATCGCGGTGGCGGATATTCTTTGTGATGCGCTTGAAAAAATGTCGTTTGATGATTTAATACGAGTTGACGAGCAAATGCGTCAAACCACTTCCATGGAATGGAGTATTGATTGGCGAAGATTATCTATAGACAGTTTCTTCACTTCTGAAATGAACAAAGACGCTCGCCGTGCTGTTATTGTATTTGCTTCATTTAATCCGAATGGGTTTATCCGCGAACGTGCTGTTCGGATGATGAAAGATTATGACGGCATGCTGCCATTTGCGACTTTGCGTCTAAACGACTGGGTTTCTCAAGTGCAAAAATCCGCCGTTGAGACTGCCGATTATCGGCTTTCGAATCTTGCGGCGGGTGAACTGATCGCAGCATTGCCTTTTGCTGATAAACTGAGCCGAAGTGGAAGAATTCAAAATGCCAACACATATATAAAGCGTATATTTTCAGCACTTACATTTGATGAAAATGAAAAGGAATTGTTCATCGGACTAAGCTCTGACAATATCCGAACCCGCCGTATTTGCACAACTGCTTTATTCAATGCAGATCATCCCAGATATGACATTGCGGTTAATCGATTACAAAGTGAAACAGACCCGTTTCTGCGTGCAAACATTTTTCGTAAGCTTATCGCCGCCGGTAAGGATTTGAACGCTGTAGCCGAGCGTCTTTTGACAGATAAATACCCGCTCAATCGTATGCTTGCTTTTCAATATATCTGTGATACTAACGACGTAAAAGCATTGCAATGGGCAGAGATATTATTGCTTGATAAAAGCATGGCGGCAAGAGAAACATCTCGTTTTTACCTCGGCAAAAATGCACCCAGATATGATTACCGCGCTTTCTACAAATCCCGTTTGAATGATAGTACCGCTTCTGCGATTTTGGGATTGGGAGAAGTCGGTATTTCCGAGGATGTTAGTGACATTGAGAACTATTTGAAATCTGAGCAAATCTCGATTGTCCGTGCCGCGATGTTTGCTGTGATGCGCCTTGACAGCGAAAAATATTCTCCACAAATAACTGATTTTCTATCGGATAACAGGACGGGTATAGTTAAAACAGCCTGTAACTTGATTATGAAAACCGCTGTACCGGATTATACGAGGGTTATGGAGATTTTCCGCACTACAAAATTCACGAACACAAGGCAAAAGTGCTTTTCTGTCTTACTTACCGCGAGCAAATGGCAACGGTTGATTTTTATTCTCGATATACTTGAAATTGGCGACAGTGACATGATAGAATCTGCTACGGTTGCTCTTGATCGATGGTTTGATAATTGGAATCGGTCATACACGGTAGCAACTTCGGCTCAAATTGAAAAAATCACAGAAAGTATAGAACGCTTGGGTAATAGATTGCCGACCGGTATGCACCGGCAATTGTTATTTTTATTACGATAAGCGAAGAAGATTTTTTAGAAAAAAACAAGTTGCTACTGATGTTTAGATGAAAATAATTTGAATAATTTCGTTTGCTCATTCAAGCCCGTCAAATAAAGAGATTTTTGAAGCGGCAAAAAACCAATCGTCCCCAAAAACACAGAGAAAAGCGCCCCCTGATGTGGTATACTGTTTTTGAAAAGAAAACAAACCGAAAGGGCGGGCTTTATGTCTATCATTGTATCACAAATTAATCTGTTTGACTATAACGAAATTGAAAAATTAGGCGATTTCGAAAGATTAGATTTGGCTTTCGACAGAATAGACCTCCTCGAAAACCACTTCGCGACGTATGAACGGAAGATTTCCCGTCACACGGTGTTAATTTATCCTCAAATATCCCTGATATTCTCGTG
>Ga0099364_10001465_pt1 | contig 38853 bp, 33 predicted proteins | sample TergutTh196P3_FD_73070 | JGI IMG/M metagenome (GOLD analysis project Ga0099364, IMG submission 73070) | Microcerotermes parvus P3 segment gut microbial communities from Pointe-Noire, Republic of the Congo - Th196 P3 | ecosystem: Host-associated > Arthropoda: Insects > Digestive system > Gut ... | reverse complement strand
CACGACAACCAACTCTTACGGTATTTCCATGTAAGTAAGGCAAAGTTCGGAGTGCTTACAAACGGTATCGTTTACCGATTTTATACCGACCTCGACGAAAAGAACAAAATGGACGAAAAGCCATTTCTGGAGGTCGATATGCTTGATTTGAGAGATGCGCAAATTGACGAGTTGAGAAAATTCCACAAATCACATTTCGACATAGGGACGATTTTAAGTTCGGCAAGCGAAATGAAATACACAAACGAACTTAAACAGTTATTTGCAAGAGAATTTACCACTCCATCAGCAGACTTTGTAAAACATTTTGCACGCCAAGTATACGATGGAGTGATTACAGCAAAAGTGTTGGACATGTTTACCGAATTGACCCAAAAATCGCTGCACGGCTTCATCAGCGACAAAATTACCGACAGGCTCAAATCGGCAATCGAAAAGCAGGAAAAAGGCGATGAACCAAAAGAAGCGCCACAAGCACCAGAAGCAGTTACGCAACAATTGCCGGACGGAGTAGTCTATATGAGCGATGACGGTAAGATTATAACAACGCAGGAAGAAATTGAAGCGTTTTACATAGTCTTGTCAATTGTGCGCCACCACATCAAAAGCGAAAGGGTAACCTACAGGGACGCACAATCCTATTTTGCCGTTTTCGTAGACGACAACAATAGAAAGCCTATATGCAGGCTCTACCTTGATTCTAATGCAAACAAAAAGATTTCCTTTATTGATGAAAACAAAAAGGAAATCTTCTACAAAATATCGACAATTGACGATATTTATAACCATTCCGAACAGTTGATTAACGCTGTGAAGAAGTATGTATAATAAAACCATAAATTTTAAAACAATGAAAAAAGTAGTATTAGTAATTTTAGTAGCAGCCGCAGTTTTTGCGGGATGTTCAGGAGGCAAAAAGTGGGAAGATGTTAGAAATAGTGTCAGTGGAAAATCTCTAATTGAGGAAGTGACTGAAAACTCGTATGTTGTTGGTGCTGTTATTACAGATGGCGGCACGTTAATAGTTGCCGTTACGGAAGATAAGAGCCCGGAAATGCTTGCTTCTTACTTTCTAAGAAAGGCAAACAACAATTACCTTTTAGGTTTGAGGAGTTGCAAGATTGTTTCAGCCATTGGGGCAAGAAGGGGCGCGAATTACATTCACGGCACAAGCCTTGCTTTTGTCACGGCTTCGCAGATAAAATAATGCCATCCGTCCGCTACACCCTTCGCTCAAAATCCACCAACCCGTCCGTCATCATGGGTCGCTTGTACTATGATGGCAAGGAGTTTGTTTTTTCCACAAAATACTCCATCAATCCCAAAAACTGGAACCAAAAGAAGAACCGCGTATCTCCAAACGAACGTTTTTTTGAAGACATCAATCAGTTTCTTGCAGAAGAAGAATCGCGTGTTTTGGAATTATACGGCAAACTCCGGCGCGAAGGTGTTGAAATGAACAACAACATAATCCGCAAAGCATTAGAAGGCGACGGCGGAACGGTAACGCTATACAGCCACATCGAATCCGTCATCAAGCACCGAAAGGAAAGCGGCAATAAGAGCCGCGATGGGAAAGACCACAGGCTTATTCAATACAACCTTGCCTTCAACAGGCTTAAAGATTTTGCAGCCCAAAAATACAAGCGCGACCTTTCGTTCAACGACATTGACCTCGATTTCTACAACAAGTATATAAAATGGCTTCGCGACTATCCGTATGCCGAAAGCACAATCGGCAAGGAAGTAAAGGTATTGAAGCGATTTTTGAATCTTGCAACCATTGAAGGAGTTAATAAGAAAATGACTTATAAGAGTTCGGAGTTTAAAGCCCCCGACAAACAGGTAAAGCACGTATACATTACCGAAGAAGAAGTAAATAAACTTTTCGAGATACAGTTATCAGGTTATTTAGAAAAAGCGCGTGACATTTTCATCATCGGCTGCCGAACTGGTCTACGCGTGTCCGACTATAGCAGATGCGTATCTGATAATGTAGAAAACTCCGGTCTGATTTGCATTGATGAAACGGAAAAAACCGGCGAGCCGGTTTATATTCCATTGCATTGGCAGGTAAAAGCAATTCTTGATAAATACAATGGCTTGCCGCCGCTTATTTCAGACCAAAGACTTAACATCTACCTGAAAAAACTGTGCGAAAAAGCGGGTTTTTCTCAAATGGTAAAAGACACGCGACAAGGACGCAACAAGCCGGAAGGCTCCGGAGAATTTGTGCCAAAGCACGAACTTATTACAACCCATACAGCCCGCCGTTCATGCGCAACCAACATGTATGTTGCAGGTTTCGACATTTATTTCATTCAGGGAGTACTTGGTCATAATAAAATCGAAACGACAATAAAATATCTCGGAATAACACGAAAGGTTATGGCTCTGAAAATGGTTGATAATCCTTATTTTTCAAAGGAATGAAATTTACGGAATCCGTTACGGTTTTATTTGTTTATATGGGCGTTTTTGCGCACAATATATTATCACAGCGAAGTTGTAAATGGCTATTTATTAGGGATAACGGCGGTATTACAAACAATATTGGTAGTCCCGACGAGATTCGAACTCATGACCTACTGCTTAGAAGGCAGTTGCTCTATCCAGCTGAGCTACAGGACCAATTTTTAATTCGCCGCAAAGATAAATATAAAAACAAATATAAACAAATATAAAGATGATTTTTTATACACCTGACATAAACGGAACACAATATACGCTCAACGAGGAAGAGTCTGTTCATGCGGTGCGCGTGCTGCGTTTGAATGCAGGCGATCCTGTTACGTTGATTGACGGCAAGGGCGGTTTTTACAGTGCGCACATTGTTGAGGCGCATCATAAACACTGTAAAACAGAGATCATTGAACATCTGACCGAATACGGTAAACGTCCTTACAAAATTCACATTGGAATTGCCCCAACAAAAAATATTGACCGTTTCGAGTGGTTCATAGAAAAAGCGACAGAGACGGGCGTTGATGAAATAACTCCATTGCTTTGTGAACGTTCCGAACGAAAGCGTATAAATATTGAGCGTCTGAAACGTGTGGCTATTGCGGCAATTAAACAGTCGCAAAAGGCTTATTTGCCCCGAATCAATGAATTGACCGATTTCGGCAAATGGGTGAAAGCACAATCAATCGAGCATTGTTACATCGCTCACTGTGCAGATGGCGACAGACGCTTACTGAAAACCATTTATCAACGCAGTAGTGATGCTGTTATTGCTATAGGTCCCGAAGGCGATTTTACTGTACGCGAAGTGGCGCAAGCGTTAGACTGCGGATTTAAAGAAATAAGTTTGGGCGCAAGCCGACTGCGAACAGAAACAGCAGGAGTTATTGCATGTCACAGCATTTGTTTTATGAACGATAACTGAAAACTGATAACTGATAACTGATAACTGATAACTGATAACTATACATTACTGATTTTCTCTACTCTTCGCTGGTGTCGTCCGCCTTCAAATTGCGTGTTAAGGAATTGATCAATAATGCTATATGCTATATCTTCGGTTATAAAATTTGCAGGCAAAGAACATATATTTGCGTTATTGTGAGCGCGCGCCAATCGGCTTATTTCGGGATGCCAGCATAAGGCGCCGCGTACATTAACGTGCTTGTTCACAGCCATATTGATCCCGTTGCCGCTACAACAGATAGAAAAACCGTATTCACAATCGCCATTGTCTACTGCATTTGCCAAAAGGTGGGCAAAGTCGGGATAATCTACTGACTCGGCAGAATCCGAGCCAAAATTATTTACGGAATAACCTTTTTCTGTAAGGTAGCTAACAACTTTCAGTTTCAACTCATAGCCAGCGTGATCATTCGCAACGCCTATTATTCTCATTATCAATTTCTCAATTATTCAATTATTCTGTTATTCAATTTTCATTTGCCTGCCGCTCTAAACATCTTGGTTATCCTGATATTGAACGGAAAAGTTTTTTCTTTGTTTAGCGACAGCCACACGAAACGTGGAGCGCCTACTATGTGGTCTTCGGGTACAAAACCCCAAAAACGCGAATCTAATGAATCGTGGCGATGGTCGCCCATCATCCAGTAATAATCCATCTCGAAAGTGTAACTGTCTGTTTTGGCGCCATTTATTAGTATGTCACCGCCAATTATTTGCAGTTCGTTGCCTTCGTAGGCGGTTATGATGCGCTGGTACAGACAAATATTTGTGGTATCTATTTTCACTGTTGCGCCTTTTTGAGGTATCCACAGCGGGCCAATATTGTCTAAATTCCAACTGTAACGCTCGTTGTGTGGAAACACGTCGCTATCGTATGTACCTTGCGGTCTTATTCGTTTTTGTACCGATCGAACGTTGCTTAAACGTCTAATTTCTTCTACATTTGCCTCTATCAATGGCATTTCAAACATTCCGCTCCCCAAATCGCTTACGTCGCTTCGGTATATCTCAAGTTTTTCGAGCGTGCGTGTATTGAAGCGCGTGCCATCGGTTTGTATCAGGTATTTAAATTGTGCTTGGGGCAGTTGTGGTTGAGGTTTGCCATTGATATATATCTGGGCGTTAATTATTTGTATTGTGTCGCCCGGTATTGCTATGCAGCGTTTGATGTAGTTATCGCGCCTGTCCACAGGTCTAACAGCAATTTCGTAGTCGTTGAGAATTTGCCGCCTTGCCATATTTACGTAGAACTCAAACGATTGATTAGCGTCCACATTAGAGAAAATGTCCATATTTTGCAAAATCTCTGCTTGTCGGCGCAAAATTCCGTAATAACTGCTTGCCTGATCGCGCACAATCACAGTATCGCCTTCGGGAAAGTTAAAAACCACAATATCATTGTTTTTGATGCGCGTTAAGCCTCTCAATCGCTTGTAATCCCACTGAATCCACTCCAAGTACGATTTGGTGTTGGCAGTCAGCGGCATAGTATGTTGCGCAAAGGGAAAAGAAAGCGGCGTATTGGGGATTTTGGGACCATATTTCAGTTTGCTCACAAACAGATGATCGCCAATTTGCAGGGTTTTCTCCATTGATCCCGTTGGTATCTTGTAGTTTTGAAATAAAAAGACGTTTATCAATGTAACTACAATCACGGCAAAAATCAACGCATCAATCCATTCAATGACCTTATTGTTAGCGCCTTCGCGTTTTTTCCAGAAGGTCCAGTTAACTTTTTTGGTCACATAACTGTCGAACAGCACAGGCAAGCCCAGCAGCAGCCACCAACTGCCCACCCAGCACGTCCACAGCAGGTACAGGAAAGCGGCAAGTCCGAACTTAAAATATCTGTCGGACAATATCCTTGAAAATTTCCCGCCTTCCGAAACTCCCGTTGTTCCGGTATCTTTATTTTTTGCGTCTTTCATAAGAATTATCTGTTTAAATGAAATCATTTTTTTCAGCGCGCAAAAGTAGTAAATAAATGTGGAAATTTGAAATAAAAATTAAAAACAAATTGTTTAAAATCGGTTTTTTTTCTATTTTTGCCGAAAAATTTCAATAGTTGATTCGCATAAATCATATTCGCACATATTGCAGCATTTGTATTTTGTCGGTTTTTGTTCTCGGTTGGCTGTTTGCCGCATGTTCAACGCCAAGTTTTATACCTGTGCAGTTATCCGAAGAAGAACGTATCAGGTACGACTTCGATTTCATTGAAGGCACAAAGTTCAAAATGCTTGGTAATTTGCCTGCCGCCGCCAATTTGCTTACTCGCTGTACCGAAGTCAATCCATACGATGCTGCTGCTCATTTTCAGTTAGCTGATATATATTCTATGGTGGACGATGATCATTATGCGCTGAAACACGCCCGATTAGCCGTCCGCTATGATACTGAAAACGAATGGTACAAATTGCTGTTAGCCAACCTGTATTTAAACGTAAACTACATTGACAGCGCAATAGTAGTGTACAGACAAATAGTTGATGACCAACCCGAAAACGTTGAATTGCAGTACAATCTGGCTTTTTTGTATCTCGAAAATAATAAATTTCGCAGAGCGTTAAGAATATTAAACAGAATAGAGAGAACTTACGGATTTACGGAAGACGTGGCAATCGCAAAATACAAGTTACATTCGAGAAGAAATGACGATAAATCTATCGAGACTGTACTGAAACGGGCTATCAATTCCTTTCCCGATGAATTGCGATTTTACGGCTTACTTGCCGAACATTACAGTATGATTGGGCGAGAAAGAGATGCCGATGAATATTATACCAAACTGTTAGAGGTTGATCCCGAAAACGCCATTGCATTTATTTCAATGATTGAATTTTACAAGGATTACGGCAAAGACGTAAAAGCGTTGGAAGAAATGCAGCGTATGTTCAATATGAAAAGCATTGACCCTGAACTAAAAGTGGAATTATTTTTCCAAATATCGGCTGACAGCGCCTTTTTCAGAAAACATCAACAAGAGATGGATTTGTTGATAAAACTGCTTTTTGAGAGTTATCCCGACAATTTTCGGGTACGTTTGGTGAATACCGACCGCAATATGCGCGAAAGAAACTACGAAGGAGCAAGGGACGATTTATTGTTTATCACTAATCGTGTGCAAACCAACTATTTTTTGTGGGAGCATTTGTTTCATTTGCTTTATCTTTTGAACGATTCTGAAACTCTTTATGAAACGACCGCCCAAGCCTTGCAATATTTCGATGACCGTTTTTTATTCCATTTTTTTCACGGTTTTTCGGCTACTATGCTAAAAAAATACGATAAAGCAATACCTGCATATTACAAAACGCTTGAATTATTGGAAAAAGAAAGAGACCCCGACAGAGATATTGAATTTCAGGCGTATATATTTCTTGGCGAGGCTTGCAATGAACAAAGACGATTTGCAGAATCAGACCTTGCTTTTGAAAATGCGTTGCGAATGTCGCCAAACAATCCTGTAATTTTGAACAATTACAGTTATTATCTTTCACTGCGGGAGGAAAGATTAGACCTTGCCGAGCAATATATAAAACGCAGCGTTGCAATGGAGCCTGACAACAGCGCATTTTTAGACACATACGGCTGGGTGCTTTACAAACTTGGACGTATTGACGAGGCTATTATAATGGTAGAGAAAGCAATAGAAAACGGAGGCAACGAAAGTCCCGAAATAATTAAACATTACTGCGAATTACTTACAGTATCAGGACGCATTGACGAGGCTCGCATTATTTGCCAACAATCAATAGAAATGAGTGATTCAGATGAAACTGTAGAGGAAAAAATGGCGTCATTTATGAACGATAATAATTAATTAATAATCACCAAATAATATTAAAAACATGTTTAAAATAACCAATTTTGCCACAAAATCAGTTGCCGCGATTTTTCGCGTCTTATCTACAGTTCTGATTGTAACCGTTTTATTACTTCTGACAATCAGTATAAGCGCTTGCCGTTCGCAGAGAAATGTTTCCGGCAACGAACAAAATATCGGAACGGGCTTTATTACTTCATGCTATCCAATTGAAAACTTTTTTGTACCGGCAAGCAGGCTCGAATTATCAATGGGCGATCAGTCTTTTTCGCTCAACGGCAGTATTTACATACAGCCCGACAGTATTTTTTACTTTCGCGGCAGACTATTATTAGCGGAAGTACGCGGAGTAATTTATCGCGATAATTTTATAGTAGTCAGCTATTTAGAGCGCATCATATACAGAGGTAATAATGATTTTCTGCAAAGATTAATGGGCTTTCGGGTAACTCCGGAATCACTGATGGCGCTTTTTACAGCCGACCGATGCGAAGAAGTATTTGACAGTGCATTAGGTTTTACAGTTGATACCAGAAGCAACGACAGGATTACAATGGAAGATGATAATTTCAGTTTTCTTGAAATGTTTATAAACACAAGCAACGGCACAATCGAAAACATAACTATAGAAACATTTAGTCACCAACTATATAATGTAGATTATTCCGGATACAATAATTTTGGATTGTATAATTTACCCACTGTGATAGATATTTCGGCAAACGACGGCTCCAGAAGCATTTTCAAAATGACGGCTAACTTTCAACAGATAGCGCTTAACCAACAAGAAGACATCAATATGAATATTCCGTCTAATTACAGAGTAGTGGTTTTGGAATGATTTTTATGAAAGATGATTGCGAACTAGCAAACACTTGTACAAAATCATAAGCGTTTACATTCTCCGAATTGTAATCCTTGTCAAATACCACGCCTGAAAACAATGCTTCATATTCGGAAGGAGCATTGATTATCAATGACTTTTGAGCATCATTGAATTTTAACTTTTTAAAAATATCTGTTGCGTTCATTACTTTTCAAAAAAAACGCAAAAGTAGCAAATTTTACTGATAATTTTCGACAAAGGTACGAATAATTTTCAATTTTCAATCTTGCGCTTGTAATTCTCGAAAATTTTATCTTATTTTGCAAAAATTTTAAACGCTTGATACGCATAAATAAATATTTAAAAGACTTTTGGGCAATTGGCAGGAACAGAATAAAAATAGCGCTTATAACGGCGGCTATTTTTCTGTCGTTAGCGTTTGTTAACGTTTCCAACAGAGATTTTTTTATCGTAAAGAATATGGACATATTTTTCAGTCTGTTTCGCGAACTGTCTCTGTTTTACGTTGATGAAACCGACCCTGAAAAACTTATCGTCAGCGGCATAGAAGGAATGTTGGAAACGCTCGATCCGTTCACTGTATTTATTCCCGAATCGGAAATAGAAGAATTTAATACTGCCACAACCGGACAGTATGGCGGCGTTGGAATGATGATACGCGACATTGACAATGCGATGACGATAGTAGAAATTTTTCAAAACAGCCCAACTGACCGAGCCGGACTGCGCGCAGGTGATGTTCTTACAAAGATTAACGGAAATTCGTTAAGTGGCAAAAGCGAAGACGAAATTAACGAAATGATAAACGGAACGCCAAACAGCAGATTTACAGTGACCTATTTGCAATCTCGCACTAATCGTGAACTGACCCGCGAACTGACCCGCGAAACAATCCTCATTCCTAATGTGCCATATTACGGAACGTTGGACGAAGCCAACAAAATAGGTTATATCCTGTTGTCGGGCTTTTCGCTCGGCGCCGGCAGAGAAGTTAAAGAAGCGTTTACATCGCTGAAAGATACTTACAATATTGAGGCGTTGGTACTCGATTTGCGAAACAATCCGGGCGGTTTGCTGAATGAAGCCGTCGAGGTGGTAAATCTGTTTGTCAAGCGCGGGCAGGAAGTCGTTAGCACTCGCGGACGCATCAGGCAGTGGGACAATATCTACACTACGCGCCACGAGCCGGTAGATACAGTCATGCCTTTGGCTGTGGTAGTGAATCGCATGTCGGCTTCGGCGTCGGAAATTGTTGCAGGGGCTATTCAGGATTTGGACAGGGGAGTTGTTGTAGGTCAGCGTACTTTTGGCAAGGGATTGGTGCAGGCTACCCGTCCGTTGAGCTATAACACGCATCTGAAAGTGACCACAGCCCGATACTACATTCCCAGCGGACGCTGCATACAGGCGCTCAACTACGCCCGCCGCGAAGCCGATGGAAGCGTAGGATATATCCCCGATTCGCTGATACGCGAATTTAGGACGCTGAAAACCAAACGTACCGTCCGCGACGGTGGAGGAATTAGCCCCGACGTAGAAGCGCAACCGCCAACGTTAAGCCGTATTGCAGTTGCACTGTACGTGAAAAACCTCATTTTCAATTATGCTACAATGTATGCAAACAAACACGATACGATTGCCCCTGCCCGAAAATTCAGGCTAACCGACAAAGAATACGATGATTATGTGGCATTTCTGCAAGATAAACAATTCGATTATCAGACCGAAACCGAAATAACTTTTCAGAGGTTAATAGAAATTGCCACGCGCGAAAAGTACATAGAGAATGCGACGGCAGAATTTGAGGCGTTGCAATCCAAATTGTCGCACGACAGGTTTAATGATTTGATACTGTTCAAAGATGACGTAAAAGAATTATTGGAAGAAGAAATAACATCGCGTTTTTATTACAATGCGGGACGTATTGCCAACACCCTTCAAAACGACAATCAAATACAGGCAGCCATTGATATGCTTCGTAATCCGCAAAGATATGCGGTAGTTCTAAACCTGTAATTGAATGCAGGTTTTTTTGTGGTTTTGAAAAAAATAATTATTTTTGCAAAAATTTTAAATCCTTGATTTGCATTAATAATTATGTTAGCAAAACGAATTATTCCTTGCCTTGATGTTAAAGACGGCAAGACCGTAAAAGGCGTTAATTTTGTAGATTTTCGCGATGCGGGCGATCCCGTGGCGCTTGGCGAAGAGTACAGTCGGCAAGGAGCCGACGAGTTAGTATTTCTCGACATCACCGCCTCGCACGAGGGGCGCAAAACATTCGCCGAGTTGGTTAGCAAAGTAGCCAAAAACATCAATATACCGTTTACTGTGGGCGGCGGCATCTACGAACTCAAAGATGTTGAAACGATGCTGAACGTAGGCGCAGATAAAGTGTCGCTAAACTCTGCTATTTTGCGCAATCCCGCGTTGATAGACGAAATTTCGGCAAATTTCGGCAGTCAGGTATTGGTAGCGGCTATTGACGCCAATTTTGAGGCGGGCAGATGGGTGTGTTACCTCAATGGCGGTCGTATAGCAACAGACAGGGAACTGTTTTCGTGGGCGAAGGAGGCGCAGGAGCGGGGCGCAGGCGAAATACTGTTTACCAGCATGACCCACGACGGAGTGAAAGAGGGTTATCCTAACGAGGCGTTGGCAACGCTTTCGGAAACATTGCGGATACCCGTAATTGCCTCCGGAGGGGCAGGAAAGATGGAACATTTCAAGGACGCTTTCGTTTTGGGCAAAGCCGATGCTGCGCTGGCTGCAAGCGTTTTTCATTTTGGCGAAATAAAAATCCCCGAACTGAAAAAATATTTGGCAAACGAGGGAATTATAATGAGAATTTGAGTTTTAAAAAAGTGTGTTAATATGACTTCAAAAATAAGAGTTGCCGTTGTTGGATACGGTAATATAGGAAAATTTGCTATTGAAGCGGTGTTGGAAGCGCCCGACATGGAACTTGCAGGAATTGTGCGCCGTAAAAGTTCGGCGAGCGAATTGGCGGGAGCGCCCGTAGTGTGCGATGTTGCAGAACTTGGAAAAGTTGATGTGGCGTTGCTGTGCTGTCCAAGTCGCAATGTTCCCGAAACGGCGGAAAAATATTTGGCATTGGGTATCAATACAGTAGACAGTTTCGATATACATGGCGAGGCGTTGTGGAATTTACATTCGCAGTTGGACAAGGCGGGTAAGGCTGGCAATGCGGTGGCAATCATCTCGGCGGGCTGGGATCCCGGCAGCGATTCGGTAATGCGCGTGCTGCTGGAAGCGATGGCGCCAAAGGGAATAACATATACCAACTTTGGTCCGGGAATGAGCATGGGGCATACGGTAGTAGTAAAATCGAAACAGGGCGTTCGCAACGCGCTGTCAATGACTGTTCCGGCAGGCACGGGAATACATCGCAGATTGGTTTATGTAGAACTTGAATCTGACGCCGATTTTGCCGAAGTAGAACAGGCTATCAAAACCGATGCGTATTTCGCAAACGACCGCACAACCGTAACACAGGTGGACAACGTTGAGGATCTGCTCGACATGGGACACGGCGTTCTGATGGAGAGAAAAGGCGTTTCGGGCGCAACGCACAATCAACTGTTCGAGTTTAGTATGAAAATCAATAATCCGGCGCTTACCGCACAAATTATGACCTCGTGCGGACGCGCTACGATGCGTCAAAAGCCCGGAGCCTACACAATGCCCGAAATTCCGCTTATTGACATGCTGCCGGGCGACAAGGAAACATTGATTAGGAAATTGATTTAGTCCGAAAAAATGCAAAGAGGTCTTTTTGCAGGTTCCCCGCCATTCACAATGCTAATAATGCTCGCTTTTACAATGGTGGCGTGTTATTCGTTTATCATGCTTGTGGGTATGCTGCTTGTGCCTCCTGTTTTTGGATTGTCCATTGACGAGTTAATGAATATCTTCAATGGCGCAAATGCTGCTCAACGGCTTAATGTGATGCGTTTTTTGCAAATATTTGACAGTATTGGCAGATTTGTTTTGCCTTCATTCCTTGCGGCGTATTTGTTTTCGAGCAATACCATAAATTATTTGGGATTGCGACAGGGCGCTTCTGTAAAATGGTTTGCAGCCGCACTTTTGCTAATGTTTGCCGCTATTCCGTTAATAAATATGCTTGTGGCTCTTAACGAGATGATTGTTTTTCCCGAAAGCCTTGCATGGTTGGAACAGCGATTAAAAAATTCGGAAGATAACGCCCGACAAATGACCCATTTGTTTTTGAATGTGGACAACGCTGGCGGCTTGATTTTCAATATTTTTATGATGGCGATGCTTCCGGCAATAGGCGAAGAATTGATTTTTAGGGGTCTGCTGCACAAAATTTTCGTAAAATGGTCAGGCAGCATACATATTGCTGTTATCGTTACCGGTTTTTTGTTTAGTTTGATGCACTTGCAGTTCTACGGATTTTTCCCGCGCTGGGCGCTGGGCGTTATGTTTGGATACCTGATGGTATGGAGCGGCACAATTTGGTTGCCTATTTTCGCTCATTTCGTGAACAATGCCGCAGTAATATGTTTTTCGTATTTTATTCACAAAGGTACAATATCAGAAAAGATCGAAACATTCGGAGCAAACCCTGCCGATATTTTTGCGATAATTGCAACGACGGCGGTATGTGCCGCATTGTTGTGGATTATGTCTCAAAAATGGGCAAAATATAAAGAAAAATTTTGCTAAAAACGTAACCTTTTTACTTTTTTTTCGTATAAAGGTATAGCGGGAATACCGTTCAATAGAATTTAGATAGATATTTCAGTAAATATAATGATATAGAAGTTGCGCCCGACACGTATTAGGGAATTGAAAATGAAGAAGATATTTGTAGTTTTAGTTGTCGTAATGGCGGTAACAGCGGGCATATTTGCTCAAAGTGGCGATTTACCCAGAGTTGCCATACAGCCTGTTAATATGAATGTTTTATACATTGGTGTGGATAATCCATTAGTCATTGCTGTTCCGGGCGTTCCGGCTGAAAAAGTTACAGCAACGATTAGTCAGGGAACGTTAGTTAAGGTTTCGGGAAGCGAATATACAGCAAGACCTGCGCAAACAGGCGAAGCAAGGATTTCAGTTCATTATGAAGTGGACGGTCAGGAAGTTGTTAGTAGCATGAATTTTGGCGTAAGACTTATCCCTAATCCTATGGCGGTTGTGGGGGGTAGAGCAGGAGGTTTCATAAACAAAGAAGATTTTTTGGCTCAAAGCGGCGTGGCTGCTGATATGGGCGCATTCCTTTTTAATTTGAGATTCAGGGTTACTTCCTTTAATGTAGAAGTTGAAACAACTGACGGGGGCATCAGAGCAGAAGGGTCGGGTTCAAGCACTTTTACCGACGCGCAAAGAACATTGATTAGCGGCTTGAACAGAGGTCAAAAAGTGTTTATTACCAATATCAAAGCAATGGGTAATCATGATGGTCGCGTTGTAAATTTGAGGGATATAGTTTTTACGATTAATTAAAGAATGAAAAAATTTTTGAAGAAACCTGTAGTTATTTGTGTATTAGTTTTTTTTGCGGCTATTGCTGTTGCTGCGGCAATATTTTTTTACAGTCCGTCCACTTCGAGCGCGGCGGTGAGGGCTTCCGATTGGCAATATAACCTTGCGGATATTATTTGCGAAGAAACCGGAGAACTTATAACGTTGCCCAACGATTGGCGACGGTGGCGCGGCGAAAATTTTGATGCGTTAGTGATGGACGCAAGTTTGAATCTGAACTGGACTGAAAAAAAGCCCGCTTTGTCGTGGGTTTTCAGATATTCAGGCGCCGGATTCTCTAATCCTGCCGTAGTAGGAACAACGCTGTATATGTCGGGCGCAGCCGAAGGACAAGATTTTGCCTTCGCGTTGGACACAAGAACGGGCAACTTAAAATGGCAACAGGCGCTTGGCGAGCATTTTATTCAGAACTATGGCGACGGCGTCCGTGGCACAATCACTGTGGACGGCGAAAAACTTTATATGATACGCGGCGGCGGTCAAATTCACTGTCTTTCGGCAGTGGACGGAACTTTGATTTGGCAAAGAAATTTTGTAGAAGAATTTGGCGGCAGAATAATGGGACCATGGGGCTACAGCGAATCACCGTTAATTGATGGCGACCTTGTTATTTGCACTCCCGGCGGAAGCGGAGGAACGATGGTAGCGCTCAATAAAAATACAGGCGCAACGGTTTGGGTATCAGAAGAATGGGGTGATGTCGCAGGATATTCTTCGCCAATAATCGCCGTTGTTGATGGTGTACGAAAAATTATTCAACAATCGGAAAACGGAGTTTCAGGCGTGAGGATTGAAGACGGCAAATTATTGTGGAGCGTTAATGTTCCCGATTACAGAACTGCGGTTATTCCTACGCCCGTTTACAAAGACGGCTTTGTTTTCGTAACGTCGGGCTACAATGCCGGTTGCGCAGGTATTCGGCTTTCTAACAGAGGCGATACATTTCACGCCGAGATGATTTTCAACAACAAAAATATGGTAAACCATCACGGCGGAGTAGTATTGGTTGGCGACCATGTTTACGGTTTTTCCGATGCTTCGGGCTGGACAAGTCTAAATTTCAGAACAGGCGAAACCGCTTGGAGTACAGGAAGAGGCAGACGGGCAGATGTAGGCAAGGGAGCGATACTCGCTGTGAACGACCGTCTGATCTTGCTTGAAGAATCATCGGGAACGGTAGTCGTAATCGCCGCTTCGCCTGATGAATGGAGAGAGTACGGCAGAATAGAACTTCCCGAACGAACAAACATTAGTTCAAGAAATAATATGATTTGGGCGCATCCGGTTGTTGCAAACGGTAAACTTTACATAAGAGACCAGAATTTGTTATTTGCATTTGATTTGACACATTAATTTGAAATGTTATTAGCCTCGTTTATTTCGTTCCGACCGACTGATATAATAGACGTACTTATTGTTGCCTATCTGTTGTATCATTTGTATAAACTGACAAGAGAAACTGTTGCTATCAACATTTTCATTGCAATTTTCGGAATTTTCCTGTTTTGGCTGTTGGTAAATGCGCTAAATATGCAACTTACCGGTGCTATTCTGCAACAGGTATTTAGTCTTGGCGCTATTGCGCTTGTGGTGCTGTTTCAGCCCGAAATACGCCGCTTTTTGGTGAACTTGGGCGCAAGTTATCGAACGCGCTACAAGTGGGGCTTTGATAATTTTCTTGCATACGACAAGGATTCTAATGCCGAAATAAGAATCAGGTCGGTACTGAAAGCCTGTATCAACATGAGCGAAACGGGAATAGGCGCATTGATTGTGATTTCCCGCTCCAATTCACTAAATATATATAAGGAAACGGGCGACATTATTGACGCAAATACTTCGAGCCGCATGATTGAGAGCATATTTTTCAAGAACAGTCCGTTGCATGATGGAGCCGTTATCATTGAAAAAGATCGTATTTTGGCAGCCCGTTGCATTTTACCCGTATCCGAAAGCCGTAACATACCGCCGCATCTTGGTTTGCGGCATCGTGCGGCGCTGGGAGTTACCGAAAATTCCGACGCTTTCGCAATAATTGTTTCCGAAGAAAACGGAAATATTTCCATTGCCGACCATGGAAAATTACACGAAAATGTCTCTAAAAATGAACTTTCCCGACAACTTGAGAAATTAGTGAGTAAGGATTGAAAATGAAAATAAAGTTTCCACACAAAAGGGAGCAGAACCTATTTTTTAACCAAAATTATGCAATAAATTCTCTAAAAACCAGCGCCTTACCTTTATTCATTTCTATAAAAAAATCGCTGCCAAGCGCTTCGTTCAACGTGCCGTACCACCATTGCGTAATTTTTCCCTCTTTTATTGGGTATTTTAAACCCTGAAAAGTAAAAATTGTGTCGGGCGTAATGCTAAATATTGATACCTGTTGTCCGACAAAACTTTCAAAATGACTTGATTCCAAAAGCGGAACTAACACGCCGTAGTCTGTTATCATTTGAACTTTTACGTATTCTGCATAATCTGCCAGCAAAGAAATATTGCCTATGCTGTGGTCTTCACGTTTTCCGGTTGCTCCGATTATAGTTATTTCGTTCCATTGTCTTTCCGCACAAAAATTTATGGCTTTGGTCAAATCGTTGGTATTTCTATCGTTATCGTAATACAGGCAATGGCTAAAGCGTTGTTGCAACTCTTGGGAAAGGCTGTCCATGTCGCCTATTATATAGTCGGGTTCAACACCATTTTCGAGCAAAGCCTCAGCGGCTCCATCGCAGCAAATTATTCGCTTACCCTTCCGCAGAAACGACAATGGAAACGGATGTTGCGGAAACACTCCATTTGCCAATACAACTGTACTATATTCACTAATCAACGGTATAAACATCTTCAATTCTTTTAACTTATTGTTTTTTTCCATTTCATCAATCCTATAATAGACATTACGCCATACACAACAAAAAGTACGCTTGTAGGGTATAGTTGGCACCAAAAATATAAACCCGCAGAAAAAAAGTTTACAAAAATCCACACATACCATTGCTCCAAAATTTTTCGTGCAAGCATCCACGTTGTAACAATGCTCAACGCTGTTGCCAACGCTTCTAAATATGGAGGAACGGCGTGATTTTCGGTAAAATTATCCAAAAAATATCCAATACCCGCAAAAAGCGCAAAGGCTATTAGTGCCAAAACTACGCCTAATCGCAAATTCAACCGAATAACAGGGCGTTCGCCATTATCTGACGTTCGGACATATTTCCAGCAATACATTCCGTACACGCTTGCCGCAATATAATAAACATACAACGATGAGAACGCATACAAACCCGATTGGAAAAAGACCACAGCGTATACCGAAGAACTGATAAACCCTATCGTCCACATACTGTTTTGCTGTCGTATTTCAAGGTATATATACAGCAAACTGCTTGCTACGCCGAAAAGTTCTAACCAGTTTTCGCAAATCCATCGAATAATCATATAAACCTTTATCAGAAAAAATGTTGCAAAACTAAAAAAAATAATAATAAAATGGATATTTTTGAAATATTTTTATTAGTTCTACGACTTTTTGTGTGGAAAGAATATTCAAGGCGGCAAGCGCAATTCTGTGGGAACCGTTGAAAAACGAATAAAACGACTATGCCCCGAATTTTTCGGCATAGCAATGAATGGACGACATATAATTGTTGTAGAGAGAGTTCAATCACCCTTTCAACGCTTCTGCGCCGCCTACTATTTCCAGAATCTCGTTAGTGATTGCCGCTTGTCGCGCCTTGTTGTATTGCAGCGTCAAGTCCTGAATCAATGACGAGGCGTTGTCGGTTGCCTGATGCATCGAAGTCATGCGCGAGCCGTATTCAGAGGCTACAGAATCCAACAATGCGCCGTAAAACGACTGCCGCAGCGTAATAGGTATCATCTCTTTGATGATATACTTTTTCGTTGGTTCAAAAATGTAGTCGGATTGCTGCTCTTGTTGTTTGCCCGCTGTTTTTTCTTCGTTTACTATCGGCAAAAATTGCTTGCAAATAACATTTTGCGTTGCCGCATTGACAAACTCGTTGTACACTATGTCAATACAGTCGTACTGTCCCTTCAAAAATTTGTCCATTAGCGATTGCGCTATTACTGCAACATCGTCATATACAGGGTTATCAATGATGTCGGTAACTGCGTCTTCGAGTTGAACTTTACGTTTTCGCAATGCGTCGTAGCCCTTTTTGCCTATTGCCAAATATCGTATTTTTGAAGGTGCAAGATAGCCACTGTATTTCCTTTCGGCTAACTGCACGGCTTCCTTGATGACGTTAGAGTTGAACGCGCCGCACAATCCCTTGTTGGACGTGATTACCACAATCAACACCTGACCGTAATCGCGGTCTACTGCAAATACGTTATCTTCGCCGTCCGCTACTGATGACGCTACATTAGCCATTATTTCCTGCATTTTGAGGGCATACGGTCTGAAATTTGTAACCGTTTCCTGCACTTTTTTCAGTTTGGCTGCGGCTACCATCTTCATGGCGCTGGTGATTTGCCGCGTCGAGCCAACCGATGATATGCGCGTCCGAATTTCTTTTAAATTTGCCATCTATCAATTATTTTTTTGAGGTTTTGATTGATGATAAAAGTTATTCTTCAGTGCTTCGGCTGATAAATCGCAGGGCAATTTCACGGGCGGCAAGTTCGATTTTTTTGGTGAGGTCGGTATTAAACACGCCTGCTGACAACTCTTTCAATACATCGCTATATTTTAAAGCCATCAATTCGTGGAAATCGCTTTCAAACTGTCTGATCTTATCCAATGGCACAACTCTCAACAAGCCCTGCATTCCGCAATACAGTATGGAAATCTGCTGCTCGACGCGCAATGGCGAATGGAGTCCCTGTTTGAGAAGTTCCACGTTTTTACGTCCCTTGTCAATTATTGCTAATGTTGCTGCATCAAGGTCGGAGCCGAATTTCGAGAACGCTTCGAGTTCGCGATATTGAGCCTGCTCCAATTTCAGCGAGCCTGCTACTTTCTTCATTGACGTGATTTGCGCGTTACCGCCCACCCGCGATACCGAAATACCAACGTTGATGGCGGGTCGCACGCCCGCGTTGAAGAGGTTCGATTCCAAGAATATCTGCCCATCGGTGATTGAAATCACGTTTGTAGGGATATATGCCGACACGTCGCCAGCCTGCGTTTCTATGATTGGCAGCGCGGTGAGTGAGCCGTTGCCTTTCACTAACGGACGCAACGTTTCGGGCAAGTCGTTCATCTGGGAGGCTATCTCATCGGAATTGATGATTTTTGCTGCGCGTTCGAGCAGGCGCGAGTGCAGGTAGAACACGTCGCCCGGATATGCTTCGCGTCCCGGCGGTCGGCGCAACAGCAGCGATACCTCGCGGTACGCTACAGCCTGTTTGGACAGGTCGTCGAACACTGCCAGCGCAGGACGTCCCGTATCGCGGAAAAACTCGCCTATGGCAGCCCCCGCAAACGGAGCGTAGTACTGCAACGCAGCAGGCGCCGATGCCGATGCGGCAACAATAGTCGTATAAGCCATTGCGCCATGCTCTTCGAGAGCCTGAACGGTGCTGGCTATCGTTGAACCCTTCTGACCTACAGCCACGTAGATACAGTAAACAGGCTCGCCTCTATCGTAAAACTCCTTCTGGTTAAGGATAGTATCTATTGCGATAGACGTTTTTCCTGTTTGGCGGTCGCCGATGATTAGTTCGCGTTGTCCGCGTCCGATGGGGATCATGGCGTCAATAGCCTTTATCCCTGTTTGCAGCGGTTCCCTGACGGGCTGGCGAAACAGAACGCCCGGCGCCTTGCGCTCAAGGGGCATTTCATACAACTGACCCTGAATGGGTCCCTTGCCGTCAATAGGCTCGCCAATGGTATTAACCACGCGTCCGAGCAAGCCCTCGCCTACCATTATGGACGCAATCCTGTTAAGACGCTTCACGCTGAAGCCTTCCTTAATAGTGTTGGAAGGACCAAGCAACACTACGCCCACGTTGTCTTCTTCGAGGTTCATAACGATGCCTTTCAACCCGCCTTCAAACTCGATCATCTCATTTGCCTGAACATTCAAAAGACCGTAGATGCGGGCAATACCATCGCCCACCGTCAATACGACGCCTACTTCTTCGAGTTCAACTTCGGTTTTGAAACCTTCTATCTGTCTTTTCAGAACTTCCGATACTTCTGCCGGTTTTATGTTGACCATATTATTTTTTTTTATATTTTAAGAAGCCGCAAAGTTAAAAAATAATTAACAACATCTCAAACTTTTTTTAATCTTTTAAACACTACAATAATTACTCCTTGCAAACTTTTTTTGAGTTTGCAACAAGACGGAACTTTCCCTGTCACCCCATTATACGTAAAAAAAGCAAAAAGGTTGCGTTTTGGGGTGAAAAAAATGTGATTTTTTTTGAAAAAATATGAACATACGCGAAGTAAATGAGTCAGGGCAAGTTCTATTACAGCAATATTTTCAATCGAAAACTACGGTACGATTATTATATGCCAGTATTTTGTGTTCGATATGTTTGGTAACTCCGTTTGACAATACTATTTTTTCCAAATCCTGTCCTTTTTTTACTAAACGCTCAACCGTGTCTTTATGTGTAATATGCACAACGTCCTGTTCAATAATCGGTCCTGCGTCCAATTCGGCAGTGACGTAATGGCTTGTTGCGCCTATTATTTTTACGCCGCGAGCATGTGCCGCGTGATAGGGTTTAGCGCCTACAAAAGCAGGTAAAAACGAATGATGAATATTTATAATAGCATTGGGGTAGCGTTGTATAAATCCGTCGGATAACACTTGCATATAACGCGCCAAAACCACAAAATCTACTTTGTATTCCTTTAATAAAGCTAATTCGGCGGCTTCCTGTTCCGCCTTGTTGTCGTGAGTAATCGGGAAAAAGCGAAATTCAATTCCAAATCGTTCGGCAACTGTTTGTAAATCGGTGTGGTTGCCAATAATTATCGGAATTTCCACATTCCATTCGCCTGCGGCAAAACGAGCCAGCATATCGTACAAGCAATGCGGCATTTTCGATACAAATACAGCCATTCGCGATTTTACATCTCTGAAATAGAGGGAATAGCGCATATTAAAACGGGCGCCAAACAAAGTTCCGAAATATTCGTTAATCTTTTCTCGCGGGATAATAAATTCCGTTAAATCCCATTCAATTCGCATGAAGAAAACGTCCTCTTCGTTGTTCACCCATTGGTCTAAATAAAGGATATTCCCTTTATTCATATTAATAAATTCGGTAACGCTTGCCAAAATTCCCGGTTTATCGGGACAATGTATCAGCAAAATCGCTGTGTTATTATTTTTTTCTGTCATAATTCAAAAGCAAAAAGCAAATCCTGATCCCTGATGTAGAGTTTATCATCTACATGAACACAGTCATCGAAACATTTTTTAAGAATCGGAACAAATCTCCACGAAACATTTGCATTCAATAAAAATTTCATGCAGCAAGGATTCTGGTATATACTTCCCGATTTGCGGCAAATGCCAACGCTGCCTTAATTTGTTCTTCTTTTAACGATGCACCCTGCTTATACGAAAAAAAATGAAAAAGGTTGCGTTTTGGGGTGAAAAAAATGTGATTTTTTTTGAAAAAAGTGGTAGAGGCGGCTCATTATCTGTTTTCGTCGTCGTCGGCTTCAACCAACATATCAACTCTGTTGAACTTGTCTTCTTTGCTTTCTTTATTCCCTTCGCTTTCGCCAATAACCCCCAACAAAAAAGGCTGCCCTGCCGTAGTTGACGGATATTACAGCGGGTGGGCAGCCAACAATTAATAAAAAGAGTTATTCAATATGAGCTGTTCCGTCCTTAAATTCAAGGGTTACGGTTTGTCCTGCGGTTACGGGTACTTTTGGCTGGTCGCCGCCAGTGCCGCGATATTCGATTTTGCCGTCGAAGATGTTAAATTCCATTTGCCACCATTGTACATCGGTTGCTAACGGACAGGTAGCATACATGCGGAGGTCGCCCGCGCCAAACACGGTTTTTGTTAATCCGCCGGCGCCAACGGCAAATTTATTGTCGGCAACGCCCGTGTCCCATTCTCCGTCTTTGGAAGCATCGCCTATCAGATAGACGCTCGGCTCGCCAACGAAGATTTTTTCTGCTTCCAAATCAACGTAAATCAGATAATAGCCCGCCGTGGCGATAACAATATTGCCGCCGCCCTGCGTATAAACGAAGTCGGTCGCACTTCCCGATACTCCGAAATCGTCCTCCCAAGCCTTGACAGGCGCAAATTTGAATTGAGTATCATCGTCGAAGTATGCTATCGTCCAAAAGGCATTCAGGTGGGAATGAACTGGGGTCATGGTTATTACGTGTTCGCTATCCCATTGCCAGCCATTTTTGCCGTCTTCGGTATCGGTAGTGGCAAACGACCCGATTGCATACAGTTCTTCGGGATAAATCAAATCAACGTCAGCGGTTTTTGTAATACTTGCCGTAAAACTGTTTTTAATCTCGCCTTTTGCCAGCGTCCAAGTCAATTCTATCGTAAAAACGCCGCGTTCAATCTCAATATCGCCGCCGCCGGGCAACAAATCAGTTCCTTTCAAGGGTCTGTTATTGGTCTTTTTGTCGTCAATCAAGCCGTTGCCAAGGTTGGTATTTGCTTTAATGACTTGGTCTTCGTCGGCTTCGGGGTTGAGTTCAATTTTCCAGCCGTTGCCGTATGCAAATTTGAAGCCGCCTTTTGAAGAAAGCGTCACATTTTCAAGTTTATACGACATTGACGTCAGGTTAAATTGAGGCGCATTAAACGGCGTGAAGCCCCAGCCATTCATAGCGCCGCGCACGCCCCATTCTACGGGCGCAATTATTACCGTATTCAGCGACACGTCCACTACAATATGGTACAAGCCCGATTCGCTTACGCTCAAAGTACCGTTTTGCGCAAGCGTCCCCCTGTAAACCTTGACAGTCGGCTGATCGTTAATTGATACGCGAATACCGTTTTCGTTTAGTTCAAACAGGTCTTCGGGTATCAACGCCGCGCCGTACACGGTTTCCGTGGCGCCTGCCTTACGCACTAACGTAAATGTTTTCCCGCCTTCCAAGGCAACGTATTTTTCGTACATGTCCGGACGTGGAGGGCGTGGAAAATCCGCTTCGCCGCCATCGCCGCCTTTGTACCACTGGGCAGCCTCGTTGATCCCGACTGCCATCAACGCCTTTTCAGCGTCGCTTGCCAACAAATCTGCAACCGAAGTCGCTTCGCCGACAACATAGAATCCGTCTTCTACATAACTTACAGGCTGGGGAGGCTTGTCGCCGTTACAGCCAGCCATTACGATTGATATTGTAATCAATCCTGAACAAAAATTTCTGAAATTTTTCATAATAAAAACGATTTTTGAATTAATAAATAGATATTTGAATTTTATTTTTTGCCTCACCCCCGACCCCTCTCCAAAAGAGAGGGGAGAAGTTCAGAAATGCACTGAAAATCCAACTGCAATTCCGTGCGCTATTCCCCTCTCCTATGGAGAGGGGGCAGGGGGAGAGGTCTATATATCTTAACATTAACATAATTTTTAAAACTGAAAACTAAAAACTGAAAACTAAAATCTACCTCCATTCATTTTGATTATAAACTCCCGGATTTGCGTCCAAAACCCATTGCGGTATCGGAAATACGGCGCGATTGGGGCTTCTCGTTTCCATAAACTCCCACATACCTGACGTGAACGTACCGAAACGTATCTGGTCTTGCCTGCGATGCCCTTCCCACGCCAATTCGCGTCCGCGTTCGTCGAGCAATTCCGCAAGCGTGAGTTCCTGTGCTGCGTAGGCAGGCAAACCCGCGCGGGTGCGCACCTGATTGGCATACGAAAGCGCCTCGGCAGTCGCCGCACCGTTGTTTAGACGAATGAGCGCCTCGGCTTTCATCAAAAGGACGTCCGCATAGCGATAAATCGGGAAATCGCTGTTGGCGTTGTGTTCTATGCCCTGCTCTATCTCAAATTTCACGAATCGTGCGCCCTCAAACGTGTTTGCTTCCGATGGATCCTGAAGCGTGGTGACTTGCGGAACAATAACCGCAGGTTTGCCCTGATAGGTCAGCGTTGCGCCGTCTTTTTCGATGGCGCCCGCAAACCATTGGGCTTTGCGCTTGTCGTTGTCGGAATATTTATTGTAGAACGATTCGAGAGTACACGGTCCGTTCCACGTTTGAGTGGTGAAGCCGTAAACTTCCTGATGAGCGTAATGCAAGGTTATCAGGTGAAACATATTGCCCCTTGCGCGTTGAGCGTCAAAAACAACAGGAAAAATAATCTCGCGATTGTTGGAATTGTCCTTTTTGAACGCCGTAAAATAATCGGGATTCAAAATGTAACCGTAATTGCGGTAAATAATTGTATCACAGTGTTCTATAACGTCTTCCCAGCGAGGCGTTCCTGTATATATTTCTGCGTTCAGATAGAGTTTTGCCAAAATAGCATGTGCAACCGACTTTGTAACAGAGCCATAGCGTATGCGCCTGTCCAACATATCAATGTTTTCAAGAATTTCCTTTTCAATCCACTCAAAAACTTCCTTTCGGGAATTTTGCGACACCTGCTCGGTAATTGATTCGCTGATAGCGATATTGCCGTACAGATCCATCGCCAAAAGATGATAGAAAGCCCGCAAAATCTTTGTTTCGGCAATACCTTTGATGGTTGCCTCGTCGTATTTCGATGGGTCGTCGCCCTTAATTTTGGGGATCATCGTGTACAGAATATTGTTACATCTGCCAATTCCGCCGTATGCAAAACTCCAGCCGTTGGCGACGTCGCGGGTGTTTTCTTCCCATTTGTGCGTGTGCATTGCAATAGGAACGCCGTTGTCGTACCAGTGGTTTCCGCGAGTGGGAACAACGACCTCGTCCGAAGTGTATTGCTGCAAACTCCAATAGCCCTCGCGATACACGTATCCGTACTCGCCGGCAAGTTGCGTGTATGCGTCTGCTATCAACGCGGCAAACTGTTCGGGAGTTTTGTAGTAATCATCAACCATTACGTCTGAAAATATTTCAGGCTCAAGGTCGGTGCAAGCCATCAAAACACTGATAGCCGCTATAAAAACTATATTTCTATGATTTTTCATTATTATTAAAATTTTAAAGTTACACCTAAATTAAATGTTCGCTGACGCGGATAAAACGAGCGGCTGTCGAAACCGGGTTGCAGTCCGTCGCCATCTCTGGGCGCAATTTCGGGGTCTATACCCTTGTATCCTGTAAGCGTGAAAATGTTTTGCGCCGTGAAGTAAACGCGCACAAAAGAAAAGTAGTTAGTAAAGTTTTCCGACAGGACTGGCGTATATCCTATCGTTAAATCGCTTAATTTCAAGTAAGTTGCGCGTTCCAAATAAAAATCTGAAAATCTTCGTATCGAAGCGTTTGTATTTCCCGAAGCAGCCCAAACGGTCAATAATGACGGCTCGCCCTCAAACGCCGACAACAGCACATTTTCCGAGCCTCTCGTATTTTCAAAGAAATAGCGTGTTTCGTTGAAAATCAAGCCTCCCGTTTGCCCTCTGAAATTGAGGAAAGCGTCAAATCTTTTGTATCTGACGGCGGCATTGAAGCCGAAAGTCAAATCGGGCTGTGCGTTGCCCAGAATTTCGCGGTCGCTTTCCTGCGGCGAGGTCGTCACTCCGCCTGTGGGCGTTCGGAAAACCCACTCGCCCGCGGCGTTGATGCCGTAGTATCGCCAGCCGTAGAAATTCCCGACAGGCTTACCCTCTTCCAATCGCATCGTATAACTGCCTGTTTCGCCATCGCCGCTGCTGATGTATCCCGTATTCATAAAAGGCTGATTTTCGGCGTCTTTCGAGTAACCTGTCGAAATTCGGGCTACCTTGTTCCTGTTTACGGCGGCTACAAATCCAAAATCCAAAACCAAATCCTGCGCGTTAATCGGCTGATAGTTCAACGAAAACTCAATTCCGTAGTTGTGTATCCGACCGTAATTGTCCCACATTCTCGGCACCGAATATGGCGGACTTGGAACATTGTACTCATAGAGCAAATCGGTTGTATTGCGGAAATATCCGTCAACGGCGCCGTGAATTTTGTGATTAAATACGGCAAAATCAACGCCCACGTTGTATTCCTGCTTCTTTTCCCATCGCAGCCGTTCATTCAAATTCGATGCAATATTAAAGGGAATAATCCAGTTTCCGTCCACCGAAATCTGCGAATCGCCCTGCTCCAAGCGCACCGCGTACAGATAACTGTCGGCGGGCATATTGCCCGTTACGCCGTAGCCGATGCGAAATTTGAGTTCATCAACAAAATTTACGTTTCGCATAAAATCTTCGCGGTCAATGACCCAACTTCCGCTGATAGCGGGAAAAATACCCCATCGCCCTAACTGCTCGTGGGCTTTTCTTCCAAATTTTGACGAGCCTTCCAATCGAATGCTCGCGTTCAGGTAGAATTTTCGGTCGTAATTGTAGAGGGCGCGGGCAAAGAATGACGCCAACTTGTCGGAATACTTGGAACTGCTTATTCCCGGACGGTTGTTGTCGCTCAACCCCACGTCAGTCAATATTCCTGTTCCGTTCGACAAATTATTGTACGAAAGATTATCTATGGAAAAATTTGAATTTCGCGAATTAAAATACTGATATACATTGTATTGATACGCCTGTCCCGCCAAAATTTGCAGTTCGTTTTTGCCGAAACCCGCAATATACTGTACCGTGTTTTCGATAAGTTCGGAACGGTCGTTTCGTTGCGATTGTCGCGCTACTCCGCCCTTTCCGTAAACCGATTTCAACGTGGACGCCTGATAAAATCCGTTCCACTGTCCGTAATCCTTCATCGAAACAAACGTAGAAAACTTCAATCCCGGCAGCAGATTAAGGGTCGCCCTGACGCTCGCCTGCATGATTTTGTCGCGCTGGTCGTTGTCTGTCAGGTTAATATCCGCCACAGGATTGTGTGTGTAGAAGCCGTCTGTTTCATAATAGCCGCCGTATCTTGCGTCATCGTCAGAATATATGGGCTTTGTGGGATTATTTCGCAACGCCTGCAAAAAATTGTCGTGATTAGCCCACGCCTTCGAGTTGGCAGTGTAAGCCAAGTCGTAGGCAATTTCCAACCTGCTGTTCAACGCCGTCTGGTTAGCGGCAAACCGTCCGTTAATCTCTTCGTATGACGATTTTATAGCCAAACCCTCTATATTTCGGTAGTTCATCGAGGCGCGATAGTTAAATTTTTCGCTGCCACCCGCCATCGAAAGCGAGTGTTGATGACTTATCGGATTGCGCGTTATTGCTTCTATCCAGTCGGTTGATGCGCCATAATCTACGCCTCTCATACCGTCATTCGCCATTAGCCTGCGATACTCTGCGGCAGTAAGCATACGCGGACGTTTCGCCATAATTGCGATATTCGTCGAGCCGTTGTACTCTACGGCGCTTTCGGCGCTGCCTGCCGCCGTTCTGCCGCGCTTGGTGGTAATGAGGATAACTCCCGCATTTGCCCGCGTACCGTAGATAGCCGCTGCCGAGCCGTCTTTCAAAACGTCTATTGATTCGATGTCGCCGGGCAAAACGGTGTTTATATTGCCTCCCGGCACGCCGTCAATCACGTACAGCGGCTCGGCGGCTCCCCGCAAACTTCCCGTGCCGCGAAGTTGTACCCTGTATGAATTTTGAGCGGGGTCGTCGCCGCCGTTTTTAAGTACCGTCAAACCAGCCACACGTCCCTGTACTAACCCCATAGGATTGGAAAACGAGCCTCTGTTGAAATCGTCGGGTTTCAGACTTGTGATAGCGCCCGTCAGTTCCTTGCGCGTCTGCGAGCCGTAGCCGATAACCACAACCTCGTCAAACGCCGTACTGCCGTCTTCCAACGTTACATCTATAATACGTACAGAAGGATCAATGGCTAATTCCTGCGTGATAAACCCCACAAACGAAACGACTAACGTCCCCCTTTCGGGAACGGTCAAACTGAAATTTCCGTCAATATCGGTTATCGTGCCTGTGGCAGTTCCCCGCACAATCACGGTAGCGCCCGGAAGCGTTTCACCGCCGGCGTCCCTAACAACGCCGCTAATTGTGATATTAGCGCCGCCATCGGTCGTCTGTGCGCTCAACGCCGAAAAACAAAATAATCCGGCTAAAACCCACAGGAACATTCGTTCTGTCAATAAAATGCTTTTATACATAATACAATACATAATGCTTACTTTTTATTTTTTGTTAAATTTTCGGCAAAAGTAGGGTATCCCGATAGCGAAAATGTAGTATTTTCCAAGTATAATGCATTATTTTTTATACATTTTTCGACAAAAAAACCGTATCAATAAAGTAAATTTTCCCAAACAGGTTATTTTTTCAGGCAAATTATGCAAAAAGAGTGTCAATTAAATAATCAATTTGCAAAAAATGCAATATAACAAGAGTTGAAATTACGATTTGTGGAAAAAAAGATGCGGATTTTTTCTATTTATCGAAAAAAAAAATGATTATATTCTCGAAATGAGCAATAGCGGGGAATTGCAGATGTTCAGAGGGGCGAAGATAATGTTGGAGGCTGTATGAAAGCCTCAAAAAAAGCAGCCGTCATTGCTGGCTTGACCCGCAATCCTCTAATAATCAATATTGTTTGCAAGGATAATTAACTTCGTTGAACTCTCACTTTGGCTTTGATTGCATCCCTAACGGACTACCGCCGTTTCCATACAAAAAGTCGTAGAACTTTTTTTTACATGTTCAAATAAAATTTGGGTGATTCTGATAAATAAATGTTACTTTTGCGGCAGTTTTTTAATTTTAATCGTGAAAATAAGATTTTGTTTATTGATATTTTGTACGGCGTTAGCCTTTCCTGCAATGGCGCAGAGTAATTTTTCATTCAGCGACCGCTTGTTTTTTGGCGGTAATATTTTCTTTGAAGCTGGCGATTGGCGCACGGATATTGATGTTTCGCCTATCGTGGGGTATTACATTACACCGCGATTGTCGGCAGGCACAGGAATTACATACAGATACTTGAATTACAAGCTTGGGCAAAATCCTGATGGAACATGGCATCGTTTTGAAACACATATCTGGGGCTTCAGACCGTTTACTAATTATGTTATCATAAATAATGTAGGCGAATGGATTCCGATAGTGGGCGACTTTAGAATTTTCGCTCATTTCGAGTATGAAGCCTTGAAATATGAAAAACGTGTATTTCCGGAAGGTCCATGGCAGCACAATATTTTGGGCGGCGGCGGTTTGCGCTTACCTATGGGAAGGCGGTCAAGCGCTAATATATTTTTGCTCTGGTATATCTATTCAAAACCCCAAAACCCTTATTCTACCGGACTAACTTGGCGTATCGGATTTAATTTTTAGTTTTTTTTTGATTTTTTTTACATCATTCATATAAAATAATTATTTTTGCGGTTTTTTTATGACAAAAATCATGTTTTTAATTTAAAAAGTTCAGTAATATAAAAATGCAAAAACACAATTTCAGCGCCGGACCTTCCATATTGCCTCGCGTAGCCATCGAAGCGACAGCGCAAGCAACGCTCAATTTCAATGGCAGCGGATTGTCTATCATGGAAATTTCACATCGCGGCAAAAGCTTTGAGCCTGTTTTAAACGAAGCGCGCGAGCTTGTCAGGGAATTATTGACAATTCCCAATGGATATTCGGTTATTTTCCTCGGAGGCGGGGCAAGTATGCAATTTTGCATGGTACCGTTCAACCTTTTGGAAAAGAAGGCTGCATATCTGAATACGGGAACATGGGCAAGCAAAGCCCTGAAAGAAGCAAAAGGCTTTGGCGAAGCCGTTGAAGTTGCATCGTCAAAAGATGCAAATTTTTCATATATCCCTAAAAATTACACAGTTCCATCGGACGCGGATTATTTTCATATAACCACCAACAACACTATTTTCGGCACACAGTTGAGAAATGACCCGAAAATTGACGCCGTATTGGTTGCCGATATGTCGTCCGATATTTTGAGCCGTCCGGTTGATATTTCGCGCTATGGGCTTATTTATGCAGGGGCGCAGAAAAATCTCTCGTGTGCGGGAGTTACGATGGTGATTGTAAAAGAGGATATTCTTGGCAAAGTATCGCGCCATATTCCTTCGATGCTCGATTATCGCGCTCATATCGAAAACGGCTCAATGTACAATACTCCGCCTGTGTTGCCTATTTTTACGGCACTTCAAACTTTGAAATGGATAAAAGAAAACGGCGGCGTTGAAGGAATGAAGATGCACAACGAGAAGAAAGCGGCTATCCTTTACGATGAAATTGACCGTAACAGGTTGTTCAAAGGCACGGCAGCAGCCGAAGACCGCTCGTTAATGAACGTTTGTTTCGTGATGAACGACAACTACAAGGATTTGGAAGAGGAATTTCTCGCGTTTGCGCAATCCAAAGGCTTGGTAGGCATTAAGGGGCATCGTTCGGTTGGCGGGTTTCGCGCTTCAATCTACAACGCCATGTCAAAAGAAAGCGTACAGGTTTTAGTAGATTGTATGAAAGAATTTGAAGCAAAAAAATAATAAAACTATGAAAAAAGTACTGATAGCAACGGAAAAACCATTTGCCAAAGTTGCCGTTGACGAAATAAAAAACATTTTGACGGACGCCGGATACGAGACTTCCGTTCTCGAAAAATACGCGTCGGCGAGCGAGTTATACGAGGCTGTAGCCGAAGTTGACGCGCTGATTGTGCGCAGCGACAAGGTAACAAAAGAACTTGTTGCCGCAGCGTCGAATTTGAAAGTTGTAGTGCGCGCAGGCTCCGGATACGACAATTTGGATTTGGCAGCCTGTTCCGAAAAGGGTATTGTGGCGATGAACACGCCCGGACAAAATTCCAATGCCGTAGCCGAACTTGCTGTGGGAATGATGATTTATATGGCTCGTAACGGTCTTTCGTCGGGCGTTGGCGCCGAGTTGAAGGGCAAAAAATTAGGAATACACGCCTACGGAAATATTGGCAAAATAGTTGCCTCGCTCGCAAAATGTTTTGGAATGGAAGTGTTTGCTTTCGACCCGTTTGTTGCGCCGAAAATTATTAAAAAAGACGGCGTTACGCCTGTTAAAAACATGAACGACCTTTATACTGCCTGTCAGTTTATTTCGTTGCATATTCCGGCAAACGAGCAAAACAAACGCATTATCGGCTATGACCAGTTCTCGTCCATGCAGCAGGGCGGAATTATTGTAAACACCGCTCGCAAAGAAATTATTGACGAAGATGGCATGCTCAAGGCAATGATGGAGCGCAACGATTTGAAATACGCCACAGACGTTGCCCCCGACGGTATAACCAAAATAAAACAGAGCGTTGGCTCAAGAATTTTTGCCACGCCCAAAAAAATTGGCGCCGAAACCACCGAAGCCAATACTAATGCGGGTTTGGCTGCCGCCCGTCAAATAGTCAATTTCTTTGAAAAAGGCGATAAGAAATTTCAAGTTACATGCTGATAAAACTATATTCAGAAAATCCCAATCCCAAGCAAATTGAGGCTATTGTGCAGGTACTGCAGGGCGGCGGAGTGATAGTTTACCCTACCGACACCGTTTACGGTATAGGTTGCGATATACACAACCATAAGGCAGTGGAACGTATAGCGCGAATTAAGGGTATAAAGCCTGAAAACGCTGATTTTTCATTTATTTGTCGCGATTTGAGCCATTTGAGCGAATATGCGCGGCAGGTGTCTAATTCCGTATTTAAACTGATGAAGCGCAACCTGCCCGGTCCATTTACGTTCATACTCAACGCAAGCAACAAAGTGCCTAAAATACTTGAAACTAAAAAGAAAACGGTGGGAATACGTATTCCCGACAACGACATTGTGTCTGCTATTGTAGAACAGTTGGGAAATCCGCTGCTAACTACTTCGGTGCATTTTGACGATGAAATGATAGAATATTCAACAGACCCCGAACTGATACACGAAAAATATGCCGATCTGGTGGATTTGGTAATTGATGGGGGCTACGGCGGAATAGAGTTTTCAACAATAATAAATTGCCTTGAAAATGAGCCTGTTATTGTTAGACAAGGCTTGGGTATTTTGGACGGAGGTTGATAGCAAGTTTTGGGTCTAACGGGTAATACATTTTAATGTAAGTTACTTTAATGTAAGTTATTTCAGATTTATTTTTGTCAAGCGCTATATTCTGTTTGTCAAAAAAAAAATGCCGTTCGTCAAAAATCAATGAAATTATTAAAAAAAATGTATATTTTTGTAACGTTTTAAAAATAATTTCGTATAATAGGGTAGAAATAAAATTTTAACTTAAAAAATAAGTAACATGAAAAAGTTCTTTTTGTATTCGACAGCAATTTGTATAGCCTTGTTAACGGGCTGTGAAAAAGATATAGTCCCGAAGGACGATCCTGATGGACCTGATTCCCAAACGGGGGTAACGGTAGAATTATCTGACGGTTCATACACTATTGAAGACAGTCCAAACATTGTAATTGAAGATGTTAATAACCATCCTGATATAAACAGGTTTTCGTTGCACAGTATTGCGAAAGCGACGCCAGCAAGGATGAGAAGGCTTAATGAGCCCGAAGATGTTCAGAGAAACGAGTATCGTCTCCTTCACGCGCTAACTGCGCCTGCCATTAATATTCACGTAGGCGATGGAGTTCACGTTGTTACGCAGGCTTCGCACACTAAAATTGTAGGACATAGCGCCGCCGGAGGATATGTGTTTGTTTCGTATAACAACCAGCACACGCCAAACGTTGGAGGAGTTGTCGTGTTTAAATACACATTCACGGGAAACAGAGATAAACCTATAGATTTGACGGCTCATTCGATGGTACAGTTTCCTGACGCTACAATACAATTTCAGGCAAACGCAATTGATTATCACAACGGCAAACTGTTTGTTGCAGGCGCTGTACAGGAACCCGGCGCATTGGGTTTTGAAGATGAAACAATTCCGGCAGTATTGATTGTTGTAGAATTGGACAACGACATGAGGTTCAAGACTTCTCCCAGAGCGATTCAACTTGGTTCGTATCAGGCGACTTCCGTTCGCTATTATAACCAAAAGGTTTACGTAACAACGGGCGACAATTCAAAAGAACGCGAAGACGGCAACCCTCCGCCTTCCTTTAATGGCGGATTGTTCGTGTTCAATGCTAACAGCCTTGAAATTGATAATTTTGTAGAAATGAACGATGCGCGTTCCGTTGATGTTGATAATAACGGCGTTTATGTGATGCAGGGTCCTACGGCAAGGGTTTCACGTTTTAATCATAACGGCGTATTCAATTTTATGGTGCGACAGTCGGACGATATTATGCAGGAACACGCTAAATCAGACATCTTTGCATGGGACGCATACTTGTTTTTAGCACAGAATAAAGCCGGTTTGGAAATGGTTTACAAAAACAATTCCAACTTGGTACACTATGGATTACTTGCGCCAAATACAGGTTTTTCAGAATGTCCTCCTCATGTAGAAGGCGAAATTCCCGACCTTGACTGTTTGTTCATAGAAGAAGACGTAACTAACAGTATGAGCGTAAACAGCGATAAAAAAGCCGCTTATTTTATAGGCGAGCCTGACAGACGACCCGAAGATATAGAATCAGACCTGTTGTTGGTAGCAAACGGACGGCAAGGGCTTTACTGGTACGAAATAGAGAAGGATAGCGAAGGAAATCACTGGATAGCCGGCAATAGAGGTTACAGGATATTCAGAGGCACAGGTTCATCCAATCATGTTGAATCGAGAGACAATATCGTATTTTTAGCCTGCGGTACAGCCGGTTTGAAAGTACTTTTCATTGAGTTCGAAGAACCCGAAGACGGCGGAGAACCGGGAGATCCGGGAGATGTACCCGAATTGCCGGAAGATCCCGAACTGCCCCCTGTAACGTGGAATACAAATTTTTCATTCACTTCCACATTAATAACTACAGGCGCAGCATTAAAAGATGGTAACGTATGGGTATGGGGCTTCCGTAACTCCGGTCAGCAAGGCAGAGGAGTAAGACCATGGGCGTCGGAAGCCGTGCCAGCAATAGCAAACTTCCCCACAGAACATCGAGGCACAATAAAATCGTTTACAGCAGGAGCATATCACTTGTTGGCATTAACTAACGATGGTACCGTATATGGCTGGGGACAAAGCGGTTATGGCGAAACCGGCGTCCGTCCCAATACAAGTATCTACACGCATACTCCGGGTAAAGTTGATATTGCTGATCCTGTAATTCAGATTGCAACGGGCGAATATTTCAGCATCGCGTTAGATGAAACAGGCAAAGTTTGGACTTGGGGTCACAACCTTTACGGACAACTCGGCGATGGCGACAATAAAAACAGACAAACGCCCTACAATGTTAATTTGGGCGGCGAAACGGCGCGTCTAATAGGCGCTGCTTATGAAGGAGCCTTTGCAGTTACCGAAGAGGGCAACGTGTGGGCTTGGGGCGACAATGAAGCAAGCGGTCTCGGATTTGCAGGCTCAAACTATGGAGTGCAGAGAATTGTTCGCACTCCTACAAAAGTGGCTAATCTTGAGCCATTTGCCAACAGAATAGTATATATTGCCGGCGGCAACGGCTGGGGTCAGGCGTTGCTTGACGACGGCAGAGTAATAGGCTGGGGACTTCGCGCTTCAATAGGGCAGGGAACCACAGCAGTAACGGGCGCAAGCGCTCACACCGCGCAACCGGTAGTTGTGTTGCCCAACGCTGATAATCCTAACGTTAAAGTAAAACAACTGTTCTCGCGATACGTAGGCTCGGTAGCGCTTACAGAACACGGACAGGTATTCACTTGGGGACAAACAGGCGGTAGCGCATTCACATACGTATACGGCTCAAGACCAACGCTCCGCAATACTAACGGAACAGTTGAAGAAGTTGGCGGCGGTAAGGAACACGTTTTCTACAAAACAGCAGACGGCAAATTTTATGGAGTTGGCTACAACGACCTTAATAAGATTGATTTAACGCAGTGTTGTCATGCAAACCTTATTAATACCGCGACATGGAGAAGTTGGCCCGGCACAGAAATAAAACACGGAACATTAGGCACGTTCAATACGTGGGCGCCCTAAAAATTATTAACGCACACTAAATTTCGGTCGCCGTAGGCATCGTCCACGCGGCTACAGTTTAGCCAGAATTTGTTTTCGCGTATCCATTCTAATGGGTACGCGGCTTTTTCTCGGTCGTATGGGTATCTCCATTCGTTGGCTGCGACTGTTTGTTCGGTGTGTGGCGCATTTTTCAATACATTATTGACTGCATCGAATTTGCCTGTTTCTATTTCCTTAATTTCAGCGCGAATAGCAGCCATTGCTTCCACAAAACGATTGAGTTCCTGCAACGATTCGCTTTCGGTAGGCTCTACCATCAACGTATTGACAACAGGAAACGACAGTGTAGGCGCGTGAAATCCGTAATCCATTAGCCGTTTGGCGACATCGGCGGCTGTAATACCCGTGTTTTTAAAATCAGCGCACGACATTATCAATTCATGAGCCACCATACCGTTGCTGTTAGCATACAGCGTGTCGAAATAGGGACGCAACCTTGCTGATAGATAATTTGCGTTGAGAATAGCCATTTTTGTCGCTTGCGTCAATCCGTTGCCGCCCATCATTGTAATGTAGCCGTGCGAAATAGTCAATACGCTTGCGCTTCCCCACGGAGCAGCGCCAATAGCGGGGACAACTGACCACTGACCACTGACAACTTTATGATTAGGCAGGTACGGGGTCAGATGTTTTGCCACGCAAACGGGACCCATTCCCGGACCGCCGCCGCCGTGCGGTATTCCGAATGTTTTGTGAAGGTTTAAATGACATACGTCCGCGCCAAGAAATGCGGGATTGGTAAGCCCTACCTGAGCGTTCATGTTGGCGCCGTCCATGTAAACCTGTCCGCCACAGCGATGAATAATCGCCGTTATTTCCTTAATACCTTCTTCAAACACGCCGTGCGTAGAGGGATAGGTAATCATAAGCGCGGCAAGTTTGTCTTTATTTGCTTCCGCTAATTCTTCAAGTTTGGCGATGTTAATATTTCCGCGCTCGTCGCAGGGAACTATAACTATGTTCATACCTGCAATGGCGGCTGTGGCAGGGTTTGTGCCGTGCGCCGACGCGGGTATCAACACCGTGTTGCGACTTCCCTGTCCGTTGTCGGCAAGATATGCGCGAATTATCATCAGACCTGCATATTCGCCGGCAGCGCCCGAATTGGGTTGAAACGAAACAGCGTCAAAGCCCGTTATAACAGCCAAATGATGCGCCAACTCATCGAAAAGTTCGTGATAGCCCGCCGCCTGTTCTTTGGGTACGAAAGGGTGAATATTGCCGAACTCAGCCCAACTCAACGCAAACATGGTGGTAGCGGCGTTCAGTTTCATGGTGCAGGAGCCGAGTGGAATCATCGAATGAGTTAACGAAATATCCCTGCGTTCAAGTTTTTTGATATAGCGCATCATCTCTGTTTCAGAATGATAGCGGTTAAAAACAGGTTGCTGAAGATAGGGCGTTCTGCGAATAAAACCCGCAAGCGACGATATGTATGATTGTGCTATTTTTTCATTTACAGAATGTTTTGAAAACACTTCTAAAATGTCTCTGACGTCGGCTTCTGTAACGGTTTCGTCTAAACTGATACCTATAAAACCATCGCCGTAGCGAAAATTAATCATCGCTGCTTCGGCTGTTTTTTTGATGGCTTCGGCGTCATCATTACTTATTTTGATAGTCAGAGTATCGAAATGCTCTTTGTTTACAATCTTAAAGCCCATTTCAGATAAATGTTTTGCCAGCGATTGCGTATGTCTGAAAATTTGCGCTGCTATGTCGAAAATTCCTACGGGTCCATGGTACACGGCGTACATTCCCGCCATTGTTGCCAAAAGCGCCTGCGCAGTACATATATTTGACGTTGCTCTTTCGCGTTTTATATGTTGTTCGCGCGTTTGCAGAGCCATTCGTAGCGCGCGTTTCCCTTGCGCGTCAATGCTAACGCCAATAATTCTGCCCGGCATGTTGCGCTTGAACTCGTCTCGTGTAGCGAAAAACGCAGCTGACGGACCGCCATAACCCATCGGAATACCAAAACGTTGCGATGATCCTGCAACTACATCGGCGCCCCATTGTCCGGGAGGTTTCAGCAGTGCAAGGCTCATCAGGTCGGCAACTACGCCAAGTTTTGCGCCAACGGCATGTAACGCTTCCGCGAAAGCGCCGTAATCGCGCACGTCGCCATCAGCATCGGGATATTGAACAATCGCGCCAAAAAAGGAAGCATCAGGAACAAAATCGCAGTAATGTCCCGTAACAATTTCTATATCAAGCGGCTCGGCTCGACAGACTATCACGTCCAATGTTTGCGGAAATATTTTTTCATCAACAAAGAAACGGTTTGCGCCTGCCTTAACTGCTTCGCGTGAACGGACGCTAAACATCATCATCATGGCTTCGGCGGCGGCTGTCGCCTCGTCTAACAACGATGCGTTGGCAATATCCATAGCGGTTAAATCCGCTATCAACGTCTGAAAATTGAGCAACGCCTCTAATCGTCCCTGCGAAATTTCCGCCTGATAGGGCGTATAAGAAGTGTACCACGAGGGATTTTCAAGTATATTGCGCTTAATAACCGACGGCATATTGGTTCCGTAATAACCCATACCTATATAGCTGCGAAAAATCCTGTTTTTTGCCGCCATTGCCGCCAATTTGTCAAGATATGCCGCCTCGCTAATCCCTGCGGGCAGTTGCAGCGGCTCGTTTGTCCGAATATCGCGCGGTAGAGCCTTGTCAATAAGTTCGTTCATAGACGAAACGCCGGTCGCCAACAACATCGTAGACGTCTCGTTTTCACGAGGACCAATGTGACGCGAAGAAAAAGGAGTATTCATAATATGATTTTTTATTTATGCGAATCAAGGGTTAAAATTTTTGCAAAGATAAATAATTTTCGGTATAATGTTCAACTTTCAAATAAAAAAACAGGTTGTTCAGAAAAGGGCAGCCTGTTTTTTTCCCTGAAAAAAATCCGTCCAATCCGCGTATCCCCCCATTAAATTTTTTTCTCATTTTCGGACGCTATGGCATAACAATGTACGCTATGGCATACAACTATTGATTTCTTGTTATACTTTTGCGGCTTCAATTAAAAAAATCAAAAAATTTGTTCAATATCAAAAAAGTTTTTTTACCTTTGCATTTTAATTTTAGTAGTAAAACATATAACAATCATCAAATGAAAACATTAGAACATAAAGATACACTTGAAGCCGATGCTCTTGCGCCGCGAAGCATCGAAGACATAAAGGCGAGTTATCCCGACGAGTGGGTTGTGCTGGGAAATGCTGTAATGGACGAGTATGAACAGTCGGTGCTTTCTGGAATTGTATTGTACCACAGTCCTAACAAGAGGGAATTGGCTTATCGCGATAAACCGCTTCTCAAAAATTACAACGACATTACGTTGCTTTTTAACAGAGTTACCCCGCGTCCCAAAAGACACGCTATTGTGAGTATTTATTCAACGCTCAAACCTCCGAAACGATGATATATAAGTTTGAAAGAGACCCGATTAGCGGAATGATACTCGTTACTGTCAGGGTGAATAAAAAATATAATTTTAAGATGATACTTGACACAGGCGCCTCAAGTACAACGTTTGATATTAATGCGTTACTCGCGGCTAACTTTCCTATTGGCGATATAATTGAAACAGGTATGGTGGAAACTGCCAACGGAATAGTAGGAATAGATGTTATTGAAATGAACGATATTGCCGCATTTGGACATACAATGAGTGGCATAACGGTTCAGATATACGATTTCCTCGCACATGGTATCCTATCAGATTATGAGGGCGTTCTAGGAATTGACTTCTTTGAAGACACCGAATTCACCATAAACATGAAAAACCAAACCATAGAAGTAAAAACAGCATGAAAAATTTGTTCAATATTAAAAAAGTTTTTTACCTTTGCATTTTAATTTTAGTAGTATAAAAACATATAACAATCATAAAATGAAAACATTAGAACAAAAAGATACAGTTGAAGCCGATGCTCTTGCGCCGCGAAGCATCGAAGACATAAAGGCGAGTTATCCCGACGAGTGGATTTTATTGGGAAATCCTGAAATGGATGAGTATGATATGGATATTCTTTCAGGGGTTGTGTTGTATCACAGTCCCGACAAGAGAGAATTGGCTT
>Ga0099364_10001464_pt1 | contig 38856 bp, 37 predicted proteins | sample TergutTh196P3_FD_73070 | JGI IMG/M metagenome (GOLD analysis project Ga0099364, IMG submission 73070) | Microcerotermes parvus P3 segment gut microbial communities from Pointe-Noire, Republic of the Congo - Th196 P3 | ecosystem: Host-associated > Arthropoda: Insects > Digestive system > Gut ... | reverse complement strand
GAACGGGAGAATCGGGGGTCGGCGGCACAAGCTCTTGACCTCGCAGGTGATAGAGTACAACCTGCCGTTCGGTAATGGTATCGGTCATATGAAATCTGCGCATACGTTCGGGTGTCGGCATAACACTGCCTGCAAAGTCAACCTCCTGCGCTTCGAGCTTTGCGTGCATTTCATTAGATGTGAAAATTTCGGGCACAAACCGTATGCCGAAAAGCTCACTGAGCCACTCGCAAAAAAGAACGGAAAATCCTGCGATATTTCCGTCCTCGTCGTAATATGCTTCAGAAGTGAGGGTCATAGCATAAGAAAAATAGTCATACTCAGCCTTTATTGCTTCGATTGCCTGTATTTCCATTTCGGTAACATCGGCGATACTTTCGAGCGACTCGAAGGTTTGAAATCTCGGCTGTGTTTGCGCGCTTGTGTCCGAACCGGAGTTTTCTGTCAGCGCGCACCCGATAGTTGCATAAACAAACCCTACTATAAGCAGTAGCGTAATCGTTCGTTTTATCATATCCCATTACCCCGTTTCTCTCTGTCATTGGCTGCACAACGTACTTTGAAAAAGACATGGAAATATCGCATTTTTATTTATTGTACTTAATTGCAAATGCTATGTCAATATAGAAAATGAATTTATATGCGAAATATGACAAAATATTACAAAGTGTGACAAAAAACAGCATTTGATGTCATATATTCACTAATGGAGTATTTGCCCCGTCTTCGCAGAAGACGGTACGAATACTCTTAGTTGTGATAAAACCGCTAACCAAGCTCACGTTCAATCGCTTTCAAGTCTACAAATGTGTCGGGTTTTTTGTATGGGTCACGGAGCAGTGCGGCAGGGTGGTATATCGCCATGATTTTTATCCCGTTTCTGTCATACCACTTGCCGTGATCTCTGGTAATCTTAAATTCGCCCGCAGTGCCCGTTCCCGTAGCTCCCGTTCCCGCAGTGCCCGCACCCGCAGTACCCGCGCCGCTCTCGATAACCAAGTCAGTTTCAAGGACAGTAACAGCGGCAATTCTGCCAAGGCATACAATGATTTTCGGCTTTATCAGCTCTATTTGCGCCCGAAGCCAAGGGGCACAGGCTTCTCTTTCTGTAATTTGAGGGTCGCGGTTATCAGGCGGTCGGCACTTGATTATATTAGCGATGTAAATATTATCCTTGCGGGAAAGCCCGATAATTTTGAGCATTTCATCAAGCAATCGCCCCGCCCTGCCAACGAACGGCTCGCCTTTTTTATCCTCCTCAGCTCCCGGAGCCTCGCCGATGAAAAGCACCTGCGAGCTTCTGTTTCCCACACCAAGCACTACATTATTGCGGCTCTCGCAAAGCTCACAGCGCGTACATTTTTCACATTCACTTTTAAGCTCATCCCAATTCATGCCTACCTCACTCTATCGGCTTTTGAAGCCTGCAAATTTACAGCAAGTTGAAGTATATCACATTTAACTTGCTTATTTCAAAATTTTGCGTTAAAATTGCTACTGTAGAGCGGTGTCAAGTCTTTTGTGTAAGCTCCGAAGAAATACTTTTCCGAAGCCCGAAGCCCGAAGCAAGTTATACAGCCGCAGAGGTGAGGTTATGCCTGACGATAGAGATAAGCGCCGCAAACAAACCATGCGTATGCTTTCGCTCGTTACCAACATCGGACTCACTACCGTCGCGTGTGTCTTGGTGGGAATATTTCTCGGACGGTTTCTTGACAGACTGCTCGGCACAACGCCGCTTTTTCTGATAATCCTGCTTATACTCGGCATAGGCGCGGCGTTTAAGAACATACACGACGTTTCAAAAACCATTAAATAGCCCGTCGGGTAGTGTCAATCGCGGCTGTTTTCGTCAAAAGCGGCATTACGGCATATATAAAACAGATGAGCTATTCCCCGCTACGAAGACCCCGCCACGAAGCCCCAACTGTGACATCCCAACTCCGCCCCGCCGCGAAGGGGTGAAGGGCATAAAGTAAAAAGCATACTGTGAAAGGGCATCGAAACACATGAAGCTATCCTTATACGCAAGAAAAATGCTACTCTACATTATTATATGTACAGTTATCTTCATTATCGGCGCAGTCATATTGTGTGTTGCCGTCGAAGCGTTGTCGAACTACGGCGATACTGCCGCGCTCACTACCGCAGACATTCTCCCTGCGATTCTCGGCATTTTACTCTCTGCAATAATTGGCGTAATAAAAACACTCTTGCTTGAAAATCAGGTAAGTAAGCTTAGTATAATGGACGACCCCAACAAGGCAAAGCTCTACGCTTCGGGACAAGCTGTCTTTAGATTTTTACTCACAGGCGGCGGGTTGATAGCGGCGCACTTTATTCCGTTTACACACCTTTACGCCGCGTTTGCGGGAGCGTTTATCTGGAACATTGCCGCTTATGCGTTGAAATTTGTAAAAATTGACGAAGAGGTTTGAAGTGCCCCTGCGAAGCCCCGTTAAATTTCAAACCTTACAACTTCAACAGCACAAAAATCGCACAAAAATCGCACAAAAAACGCACAAAACCTATTTTTTCTTGACAACTTTCTACATATTGTGTTAATCTGTTTTTTGGCATTGAATACTCAAAACAACAGCGCACGGCGAGGAAGTACATAAATGAGTTTTGACATCAAAGTACACGGCATACTCAGACTTGGCAGCATTGAAATTTGGATTACCGACACCTTGATTTCCACATGGATAATAATGGGTGTCCTGATAACGTTAGCTGTCTGTGTCCGTATACACCTGAAAAAATTCCAAGACGTGCCAAAAGGATTTCAAAACGTCATCGAATACTTAGTCGAGATGTTTCTCAACTTCGTCCAAACCGCCGCAGGAGATAGGTTTATGTACTTGGGTACGTGGTTTTTCACGGTTTTTGCGTTCGTACTGCTATCTAACTTCAGCGGACTTTTCCTGCTGCGCCCGCCTACTGCGGACTGGGCGACCACGCTTGCACTCGCGCTTGTGACCTTCACGCTCATTCAAGTGTGCGGATTCAGGCATAAAGGTCCGGGGTACGCCAAATTTCTCGTTGACCCACATCCCCTTTTTCTGCCGCTCAACCTCATAGGAGAAATTGCACGCCCCATATCTCTCAGCTTCCGTCTTTTCGGCAACATTTTGGGGGGTATGATACTGCTTGGGCTTATCTACGGTCTTGCGCCGATTGTCACACGTTTTGCGATACCCGCCGCACTCCATGGGTTTTTCGATGTCGCGCTGGGCGCGATACAAGCCTATGTGTTCTGCATACTCAGCCTTTCGTTTATCAGCGCGTCCGCTTCGCCCGATGAAGCATAAGATAAAGCATAAGCCGCAAAGGGCAAGCGCCGCGCAATAAAAATAAAGCAAACCCAATTATTTAATCGGAGGAAACTAATATGAACTTGGAATTTCTTGCCACTGTACTCGCCGCAGGTCAAATTGCGGCGGCCATCGCAGTCTTGGGCGGACTCTTTGTCCCTATCGGACAAGGCAACATTGCCGCAAAAGCGATAGAGGGCATTGCGCGCCAACCCGAAGCGAGGGGTGCTATTCAGTCCACGCTTTTCATCGGTTGCGCTCTCTCTGAAACAAGCGGTATTTACGGACTCGTTGTGTCAATTTTGTTGCTGTTCGCAAACCCGTTTGTAAACACTTTCGTTTCCTACTACTATTAGAGGAAAACAGACTTACTTGACGGTAAACAGACTTTCCTAAAGGTGACTAACCTCACCTGACGGTGAGGCTCCTCACCTGACGGCGAGAACCCTCAACTAACTTGTGAAAAACCTCTCCCAAAGGAGAGTACCCTCGCCTGACGGATGAGAGCAACCTCTCCTGACGGAGAGGTATCAGAGAAAAGGTGATTGCATTGGATTTTAGCCCACTTTCGGCACTAATTGCCGACTTTCCGGTCTTAATTGCCGGTGCTGCCGAAACATTGGCAGAAAACGACCGTATGTTTGGTCTTGATGCACAGACGTTCTGGCAAGTTTCCGCGCAGCTTTTCAACGTCGCGTTGCTCTGCTTCGTCATGACAAAGCTCTTGTACAAGCCTGTCAAAGCCGCTCTTCAAAAACGGACAGACAGAATAGAGGGGCAGCTCAGTGAAGCTGAAGAGGAGCTTGCAAAAGCGCAGGAGCTTAGGCTTTCCTACGAGAAGAAAATGGAAGAAGCCGGGCGTGAGCGCGACGAGATTTTGTCCGAAGCCCGAAAAACGGCTACGGAAACAAGCACCCGACTCATTAACGAAGCTAAAAAAGAAGCGGAGTCAATCAGAGAACGCACCGCTTCCAACGTAGCCTTAGAGTGGGAACGTGCGGAAAGCGATATGCGGACTGCTATCATTGATGTGTCTGCTGTTATGGCTGAGAAATTTGTTTCGCTTGCCATTAACAAGGAAACCCACGACAGGCTCTTTAATGAAACCATGACCGACTTGGAGGGTATGACATGGAGAGATTAAGTGTTCTCTATGCCTCCGCCCTGCTCAATCTCGCTTTGGAGCGAAACGCCGCCGACGAGTTTTACGCACAGGCAATTCTCGTTCGCGATACCCTGCAAGAAAAGGACGTTAAGCGCGTACTTTTACATCCGCAGATTCCCGTCAGCGACAAGCACAAGCTGTTTAAGACAGCATTTGAAGGGCGCGTAAACGACGATATGCTCGGATTTCTGTACTTAGTCGCCGAGAAAAACCGCGAAAAATATCTGCTTCCGGCATTATCACAGCTTATCGAAGACATAAACCGTCACAATAATAAGATTAAAGCAAAAGTCCACTCTGCGGCTCCGTATGACAAAAAGCAAGCCGAAACCCTGCAAGTCTTGCTTTCGGACAAGCTCGATAAACAGGTAGAGCTTGATGTAAAGGTTGACCCGTCTGTTATCGGCGGCCCTTACATTTACGCAGACGGGTACTATGTAGATTGGACAGTAAAAAAAAGACTGCGTGATATGACACGCAGCATGAAAGAGGGGTGCAGCGCGTGACTCTCAAACCCGACGAAATAAGTTCAGTAATTAAAAAGCAAATCCAATCCTATTCCGCTAAACTTGACGTGTCCGAAGCCGGAACCGTCATCATGGTCGGTGACGGAATTGCCCGCGTTCATGGGCTTGACAATGCAATGAGTAATGAGCTTCTGGAGTTTTCAAGCGGCGTTTACGGCATTGCGTTCAACCTTGACGAGGACAGTATCGGCATCGTGCTTCTCGGTGCGGACAACCTCATCAAAGAGGGCGAAATCGTAAAAAGGACAAAGCGCATTGCGGCAGTTCCCGTAGGCGACTGTATGCTTGGCAGGGTCGTGTCCCCTATCGGCGAGCCTATCGACGGAAAAGGCCCAATCAACAACACAAAAAGCAGACCTATTGAGCGCATTGCCCCGGGCGTTATCGAGCGCGGCGAGGTCAACACACCTCTCCAAACAGGCATAAAAGCTATTGACTCCATGATTCCCATTGGTCGCGGACAGCGCGAGCTTATTATCGGCGACCGTCAAACGGGAAAAACCGCCATATGCGTTGATACTATTATCAACCAAAAAGGCGCAGGGGTGAACTGTATATATGTCGCAATCGGTCAAAAGGTTTCGACTGTTGCACGAATCGTCAGAACGCTCGAAGAAGCGGGCGCAATGGAGTACACAACAATCGTGTGCGCTTCCGCCAGTGATTCCTCTCCGATGCAGTACATAGCTCCTTATGCGGGCTGTGCTATGGGCGAGGAGTGGATGGAAGAAGGAAAAGACGTTCTTGTCATCTACGACGATTTATCAAAACACGCCGTCGCCTACCGCGCACTCAGCCTTTTGCTTCGCAGACCCCCCGGTCGTGAGGCATATCCGGGCGACGTTTTCTACCTACATTCGCGTTTATTGGAACGCGCCGCCAAGCTCAGTGACACCAGAGGCGGCGGCTCGTTGACCGCACTCCCTGTCATTGAAACACAGGCGGGTGATATTTCCGCGTATATCCCGACAAACGTAATCTCCATAACCGACGGTCAGATATATCTTGAAACAGAGCTGTTTAACAACGGTGTGCGCCCCGCGATTAACCCCGGATTCTCTGTTTCCCGTGTCGGCGGAGCTGCGCAAATCAGCGCGATGAAGAAGATTTCCGGTCCTCTGCGTATTGAGCTTGCGCAATACAGAGAGCTTGCTTCGTTCGCTCAGTTCGGGTCTGACCTCAGCACCGACACGCTCGACAGGTTAAGGCACGGCGAGCGTATAGTTGAGGTGCTCAAACAGCCGCAATATGAGCCGCTTACCGTAGAAAATCAAGTGTTGCTCCTCTATCTCCTGACTAACAGGTATTTCACAAAAATAAAGGTTGAGGATGTGCAGAGGGCTTCGCGTGAATTTTTGATTTACATGGAAGAAAGACACGCCGATATTCCAAAGGAAATCTGCGAAACAAAGATGATTTCCGACGAACTGAGCGGCAAGATTAAAGATGCGTCGGACGAGTTTTTCAAGAGCTTTTCGTAGACTGCGCACAGCGGGCTTGCATAGCGAAACCGCACGGCAAGACCGCACGGCAAGACCGCACGGCAAGACCGCACGGCAAGACCGCATAGCAAGACCGCACAGCAAGACCGCACAGCAGCGCAGTCACGGCAAATAACTTAGAGGTTTGATTTTATGCCTTCGCTGAAAGCAATAAAAAAGAGAATAACCAGTGTCAACAGCACTAAGAAAATCATGAAAGCCATGAACTTAGTCGCGGCATCCAAACTGCAAAAGACAAAAGCGATGCTTGAGGACATACGCCCGATGTATAATGACCTCGAAAGGGTTATAGACGGCGTTAAAAGCAACATCGGCGACGGAATTGATGTTCCGTTTGCCGAAAAACGCGAGATTAAGTCCATTGCTTACATAGTGCTTTCGAGTGACCGCGGGTTATGCGGGAGCTTCAACGCCACCGTTTCAAAGGAAGCATACAGCCTTGTGCAGTCCCATAAGGACAAAAACGAGCTGATTATTGCCGTCGGCAGCAAGGGGCGGGACTATTTCCGCCGCAGAGGTAAGAAAATTGCGCACAAAACCGCAGGCGCGACTGAGGCTACAACATACGGTGATGCCGAAGCACTCGGAAAATTAGTTGCCGAAATGTACTCCTCCGGTGAGGTTGACGAGGTATATATCATCTATACCCACTTTGAATCCGTACTGGCGCATATCCCGCACATTGTAAGGCTATTGCCTTTGAAAATGTCATCAGGCGCAAGCAAAAAAGACGATGCGGACATGATGCAGTATGACCCCGACGTTGCGACTTTCATTAAAAATGCAGTTCCCATATACTTAAACGTCACCATTTACGGAGCAATGATGGAATCCGCCGTGTGCGAGCAAGCGAACCGCATGACAAGCATGGATTCCGCAACACGCAACGCTACAGAGATAATCGACGACTTAACGCTTGATTACAATCGTAAGCGTCAAGGCTTGATTACGCAGGAAATAACAGAAATCGTCGGCGGCGCAAACGCATTGCAATAGTGTAAAACTTGTTTTCACTTTGCCCCGTTTTGCGGCACGATTAAAAAAGGAGCGATTGGTTTGGCTGAGAAAAACATTGGAAAGATACTTCAAATTACAGGAGCGGTTGTTGACTTTCGTTTTGACGACGTATTACCCCACCTGTACAACGCAATCGAAGTCAAAAACGGCGACAGTACGTCCGTTTTTGAGGTTGCCCAACACCTTGGCGACAATGTAGTCCGCTGTATTTCTATGGATTCAACCGACGGACTTACAAGAGGTATGGATGCCGTAGACACGGGCGCACCCATCTCCGTGCCTGTCGGCGACGAAACACTTGGGCGTATGCTCAATGTTCTCGGCTCGGCTATTGACAACAAGCCGGAGGTTGAGGCAAAGGAACGCTGGCCTATTCATCGCACAGCTCCCGGATTTGCTGACCAGACTGCCACGACAGAAATGTTTGAAACAGGCATAAAAGCCGTTGACCTGCTCTGCCCCTACTCAAAGGGCGGAAAGATTGGGTTGTTCGGCGGCGCGGGTGTCGGTAAAACGGTTCTCATTATGGAGCTTATCCGTAACATCGCTACGGAGCACGGCGGCTACTCGGTTTTTGCGGGTGTCGGTGAGCGTACCCGTGAGGGTATTGACCTTTATAACGATATGACCCGCTCAGGTGTTATCAACAAAACGGCACTGGTTTTCGGTCAAATGAACGAACCCCCCGGTGCCCGTATGCGCGTTGGTTTTTCAGGGCTGACTATTGCCGAGTATTTCCGTGATGTTTCAATGCAGGACGTGTTGCTCTTTATCGACAACATCTTCCGTTATGTTCAGGCGGGTTCTGAGGTTTCCGCGCTTCTCGGACGTGTACCGAGTGCCGTTGGTTATCAGCCCACTTTGGCAACAGAGGTCGGAAGCCTGCAAGAGCGTATCACTTCAACGAAATCCGGCTCTATTACGTCGGTTCAAGCTATATACGTCCCCGCCGACGACTTCACAGACCCTGCCGCGGCGACGACATTTACACATTTGGATGCTACAACCGTTCTCTCACGCGCCATAGTCGAACAGGGCATTTACCCCGCCATTGACCCGCTCGACTCCACATCTCGAATACTCGATGCATCCGTCGTCGGCAAGGAGCATTACAATGTAGCGCGCAGTGTGCAGAGTATACTGCAAAGATACAAAGACCTACAGGACATCATCGCAATACTCGGTATGGACGAGCTTTCCGAAAACGACAGGCTCATCGTTGACCGTGCGCGTAAGGTTCAGAGATTCCTCTCACAGCCGTTCTTCGTCGCGGAGAAATTTACGGCAATTGAGGGTAAGTATGTCCCAATCAGCGAAACAATTCGCGGTTTTGCGGGCATTATCGCAGGTGAATATGACGATATTCCGGAGGGTTACTTCCTCAACAGGGGCAAAATTGACGAGGTCGTCGAAAGCTATAGAATTTAGGCGGGGCAGTTTTTATGGATGCACAGAAGTTCCGTTTGTGTGTTACCACACCAAAAAAAGTTAAATACGAGGGCGATGCTCAAATGGTCATAGTTCGCTGTATCACAGGCGATATGGGTATTATGGCAAATCACGAGCCGACCTCAGCGATACTTGACGACGGCGTTTTGCGGGTTATAAACGACGATGAAGAACGCAGAATGGCTGTGTATGGCGGTATCATACAGATTCAAGATAATCTCGTGACGATACTGGCAAACGATGCTCAATGGGCGGAGGAAATTGATGTCGCTCTTGCTGAGGCACAGCGTGAACAGCTTATGCGCGAAATGCAAGACAGCGCAGACGACCTTCTTATTGCGAGAGACCAAATACTTATGCGCCGTACACTTGTTCAGATAGAGGTAAGTACCTTCCCGCTTGTCGGCGGCGGTGCAAAGCATTAAGAAAGTAAGGAACAGCAGCTTATGAAAGGCATGACAGCTATTATAGGAATAGTTATCGCGATTGGTATGACCCTTTACGGTATACTTTCCGCAGGCGGCAGTCTGGGCGACTTTATAGACCTTTCCAGCTTTCTGCTCGTCGTCGTACCTACCCTTGCTTGTATATTCGCCTCATTCCCGATGGCTACACTGGCGAAAATTCCGTCACATTTTAAGGTGCTGTTAGGACAGCAGTATGAGCCAACCGAATACATTGACAAAATAGTATCACTTGCCGAAAAAGCGCGAAAAGAAGGCTTGCTTGCGTTTGAAAAAGAGCAAATTGACGACGCGCTAATGGCATACGCGCTTCGTATGATGGTTGACGGTCTTGACAAGTTCTCCGTTAAGTTCGCTCTGGAGGACTGTATAAACGGTATTAAGGAACGCCATACGGAGGCAGTTTCAATTTACGAGAAAGCCGCCGCGTTTGCCCCCGCATTCGGTATGATAGGCACTGTCGTCGGGCTTATCAACATGCTTTTGAACCTTGATTTTGCTGACCCCAACGCTATAAACGCGCTCGGCTATAATATGTCGATAGCTCTCATAACAACCCTATACGGTTCGTTTTTTGCAAACGTCATTTTCTTGCCTATTGCATCAAGACTCAAGGTTTTACACAAAAAGGAAATATTCTGCAAGACAATGATTTGTAACGGATTACTTTCGATTCTCAACGGTGACAACCCGCGTATAATCAAGGATTACCTTGTCGAGCAGCTTAGTTCAAACGACGGAGCACAGTTCAAGGAAGAGCAGAAATCCGAGTAGTCTGATTGGGAGGACTGATATGGCAGCCAGCGGTGACCGCGACAATGAAAGAGCCGCAAGCTCGGAAGCGGAGGAAGAAGAAAAGACTGATGGTTGGTTGACGACGTATGCCGACATGGTTACGTTGCTTTTGACGTTCTTTGTTTTAATGGTCGCGTTGTCCAGCACGGATACAGAGAGAATGGAGCTGTTTATGATGGCTCTGACCCGTGACGGGTTAACAGCCGAGCAGTTTTGGGAAATTCAAGACAGGTTCAATCCTGATGATTTTGACCCTGATGACTGGGACGAGATGTTCCCTCATCCCGAAACCACCGATATAGAAGAAAAGGACCACCTCGGCGCGGCTGCGATGCAGGAGCTTCACGATGCAATGAAAGGATATATAGAGGAAGAGGAGCTGGGCGAGGTCATGTTTCTCTCGTTTAACGGTGACTTTTTGCTCATAACCCTTGCCAGTGACATTTTGTTTGATTCCGGGCGGGCGGATATAACTCCGGAAATGGAAGAAAAAGCGCACGTAATAGCCGGAATGTTGGCGGCGACCTTCGAGCCTGAAGACCCGTTTGAGATTGTCGTCACGGGTCATACGGACAATGTACCGATAAACACACCCCAGTTCCCGTCTAACTGGTATTTGAGTAATACCAGAGCCGCGAACTTTCTTTCAGTGCTTATTTCCGAGAGCGAGCTCCCCCCTTGGTTTTTCTATACACGCGCCTGCGGTCAATATCGCCCCATAGCAACAAATGAAACCCCTGAGGGGCGGCAGATGAACCGCCGTGTCGAGGTTATGGTGACACTCGCCAGAGCTAACCCCGCTTGGGAGAGCGAGGAAAGTCTGCAAATTGAGGATTGATTCGGTAGGGTCGCACAAGCGAGCCGTTAAATGTGGTTTTGCGGAACGCATTTATGCGTTCCCTACTGTTCGTTTTTTTCTTCCTTGCGTTTTTTTAATGTTTCCTCTATGTCAAAATACGCATTAAATTTCGGCCATATCCATGTAAGAGTCAGCATCATGGAAAGCGAGATTAAAATCAACGGAACCAACGGTGCAATAACGAGCGACGACGGCAAGGTAATAGCAATCAGAATCCATATTATACCGCCCAAAAGTGCGCCCATGAAGCTGCGGGGAATATACGCAAACGCCATCAGCAGACTGTTTTTCAGTATTCGGAGCGCACCCAAATCAATATACGCATAATGCAAAAATATGTAAGGTACTATCATCGAAAACATCAAGAGTGACATAATCGCCAAGAGCAGCATAAACAAACCGCCTGTGTATGTGCCCTCGGCTAACTGATAATACATTTGAAACCAAACTAATACCTGCATGTAAATAAACGTCGTGCAAATAATTCCCGCAGGTGCGGCTTGTTTGACGTTTTCTTTGAATTTGCGTTTGAAATCAAACCAGAGATAGCTTGGGTCATCTCTCATAAATCTTGAAATGTTAAAGTAACAGGCGACCACAGCTCCGCCAATCGGGTAAGCAAGAATCACAGACGGCAGTAAAAAAACAAGAACGAGTGTATTTGTTCCGAACATAAACGGAAGCGACCCGATAATAAATGTCGCCACCGACGGCAAAGCGCACAGGGAAAACAGAAGACTTAATTTTATAAGGTCTGCAAAATCCCGCAACAGGATTTCAAAAAATCGCGCCGCCCCTTTTTTTCTCGGTTCGTCCTTTGCTACGCCCGGTCCCGGTCTGTCAAAATTTCTGCTGAATAATCCCATTATCTACTCCCCACAAAAAAGCCTCGCCAATATTGACATTGACGAGGCTCATTTAGTATCTCCGACACCCTTAGTTTTGAATCGTGTTTTCTGTTTCCACGTCGAAAATGTGGATGTTGTTCATGTTGAAAGCTACCTTAATGTCATCGCCTGTCCTTGATTTTGTGGTCGGCGCAACACGGGCTGTCAGTGTGGAGTCTGCATAATTCAGATACAGATAGACCTCACTACCCATTAGCTCGCTGACCTCAACATGCGTATTGATGATGGCTTCCGGGTTCTTTGACATAAATTCATCGTCGTCGTAGATGTCTTCGGGGCGCACACCAAACTTGACTGCCTTGTCAACATAGTCTTTAAGAGCTTCGTCCTTAGCTTTCCCTGCGGGAATAAGGAGCTTGTCGTTATCAACCTGCAAATAGTAACCCTTTGAATCTTTGCCGAGCTTGGCATCAATGAAGTTCATCTGCGGACTGCCGATGAAGCCTGCGACAAACATATTGCGCGGCCCGTCGTAAAGGTTTTGCGGAGTGTCAACCTGTTGCACCACAGCATGATTCATAACCACAATCCTGTCACCCATTGTCATAGCTTCTGTCTGGTCGTGGGTAACGTACACGAATGTGGTTTGCAGCTTGTTGTGGAGCTTGATAAGCTCTGTACGCATTGATGTACGCAGTTTTGCATCAAGGTTGGACAGCGGTTCGTCAAGCAGGAACACCGCAGGATTACGAACCATGGCGCGACCGAGCGCGACACGCTGACGTTGACCGCCCGAAAGAGCCTTAGGTTTTCTGCTGAGAAGATGCTCAATGTCAAGAATCTTTGCCGCTTCGTGAACACGCTTGTCGATTTCAGCCTTTGGCGTTCTTGCGAGTTTAAGCGCGAATGCCATGTTCTTGTAAACGGTCATGTGCGGATACAGCGCATAGTTTTGGAAAACCATGGCAATATCACGGTTCTTGGGCGGCACATCATTGACTAACTTATCTCCGATGTAGAGCTCACCCTTTGTGATTTCTTCCAGCCCTGCTATCATTCTCAACATAGTCGATTTGCCGCAACCTGACGGACCAACCAGAATAACAAATTCCTTGTCCGGAATCTCCAGATTACAATCATCGACCGCGAGGACGTCTCCGGGGTATATTTTGGATATGTGCCGTATTGATATACTCGCCATGCTTTTCTCCTCCGTGTAGCTTTTATATTAAATACTTTTTACATTCTAACATTTTTTATCGGTTAGTCAAGGATAAATTTGCTTTATTTTATGTATTTTGCCATATTTTCGCAAAAAATTCCACAAAAAACTGTAATTTTGCTCAAATTTTTAGTGATGGAACAATCTCATACCCGTAAATGCCATCACCATGCCGTATTTATCGCAGGCTTCGATGACGTTGTCATCCCTGATTGACCCGCCCGGCTGTGCGACATATTTCACGCCTGAACGCTTCGCTCGCTCAATATTGTCACCGAACGGAAAAAACGCATCACTGCCGAGCGCGACCCCCGACGCTTTTTTTATCCAGTCCTTGCGCTCATCTCTCGTCAGCTCACGCGGGCAACGGGTAAAAATACTCTGCCATGCTCCGTCTTGCAAAACGTCGTCACAGTCGTCGGATATATAAAGCTCGATTGAGTTGTCGCGCACGGGTCTTGCGATGTCTTCGCGAAACGGCAGGTTAAGCACGTCGGGGTGCTGTCTTAAAAACCAGTTGTCCGCTTTACTGCCCGCAAGTCTTGTGCAATGAATACGGCTCTGCTGTCCCGCTCCGACACCGATTACCTGTCCGTCGAGAGCGTAGCACACAGAATTTGACTGCGTATATTTGAGCGTAATTAACGCGATAAGCAAATCACGCCGCGCATTGTCAGGTAGCTCCTTGTTTTTCGTTACGATATTACTCAGAAAGTCCGAATCAATTTTGAGATTGTTGCGCCCCTGCTCAAAGGTTATCCCGTAGACATCCTTAAACTCCGCACTGCGGGGTACATAGCTCGCATCTATTTGCACAACGCTGTAACCGCCCTTGCGCTTCCCTTTGAGGATTTCGAGTGCTTTGTCCGTATATCCGGGGGCAATAACACCGTCGGACACCTCCCCTGCCAATACCGCGGCTGTTTCCTCGTCGCACACGTCCGAGAGAGCTACCCAGTCGCCGTAAGAGCAAACCCTATCCGCGCCTCGCGCTCTGACATAAGCCGAAGCGAGCGGTGAGAGCTTTGATGCTTTCGCAAAAAACATTTGCTCCTCAACCTCGCCAAGCGGCAAACCAATCGCCGCCCCTGCGGGAGAAACATGCTTAAATGACGTTGCGGCGGGAAGCCCTGTTGCTTCCTTTAGCTCGGTTACAAGCTGAAACCCGTTGAGCGCGTCTAAGAAGTTAATAAATCCCGGTTTTCCGTTCAATACTTCTACGGGAAGCTCTCCCGTGTCTGTAAATATCCGCGCAGGCTTTTGATTTGGGTTACATCCGTATTTCAATTCAATTTCTTTCATAGATTACGCATTTCCTTTTACATTCTTGTTTTTTATGATTTCCTTAACCTCTCCCGTAGCGATGTCACATTCCCGCGCATACAGGGAAACCTTATTTTCGTCGTTGAGCGCGTTCCAGATTTTTTCGGTAAAGGTTTCAAAATCGTCCTGTCCGCTCATATCAATCGGTATCGGCTCACCCTCAAATGAGGGCAACGGGTCGCCGTCCGTTTTGTATGTTGACACAAAATGTCCCAAGCCTTGTTTTACGTCCGAATAATCATAAAAACACCGCAAGCACCGTTCGGCATCACCCTCCGCTGTTTTCAGCACAGACAACGAGTATGTGCCGTTGGGTTTAACCACTCCCGATATTCGCGGTGTGTAATTTGGCTCGTCGGGTTCAAACTCGCGTGTTCGCATTGCCGTGTAAAAGGTTTCGCCGCTTGCGAGAAAATCCGCAATTGTATTGGTCTGGTCGCCGTTTGTGACGATTGTATAGTCGTCGTATATACGGACAGGGTGGTAAATAATGAGGCTTGGGTCTGTCATTTTCGACTCATCGAATGCGGCTGTTCTTATACCGTCTTCGGTTTTCTCGAAAATGCGATTGCGGCTGTTTTCACTACGACCCATGATAAAGTAGTAAACAACCGAGCGTTTACCGTCCTCACTGCAACCGAGAATTATTCCGCGACCGGGGTATGGGTTTTTTCGTAGCAGCTCCACAATATTTTTTGTCATGTAAATAGTCCTTTCCCTGTGTTGGTTGCTGTTTTGGTTGCTTATGTTTGCGCTTTTGTTTACGCTTTTGAAAGTCTGCGCCTTGAGAATTATCACGCGAAAATCATTATACACCATTATTGATAACATTGTAAACCACCAATAATTATTATATAATACACCTATGCCAAACATACATTTTACAAAAATAATATCAAATACGTTGATTGCAGACGGTGTGTATTCAATAATCGTCGAAAGCAAGGAGATAGCCTCCGCCGCTTCCGCCGGACAGTTTCTGCATATAAAATGCGGTCACTCAAGATTACTGCGCAGACCAATCAGCATTTGCAGTATCAGCGGCGATACGGCGCGGTTTGTTTTCGACGTTAAAGGCGAGGGTACAAGGTGGCTGTCGAATCGCAAGGCGGGGCAAGTGCTTGATGTTTTGGGTCCGCTCGGAAACGGGTTTGTAATCGAAAGCGGGGTTTCGCTTGAAAGCGGGGTTTCGCTTGAAAGCGGGGTTTCGCTTGAAAGCGGGGCTTCGCTTGAAAGCAGGGCTTCCCCCGAAAGCGGGAAGATTATTGTTGTCGGCGGAGGAATCGGCACACCGCCAATGCTTTTTGCCGCACAGACGGCGAAAAACAAGGCGAACAGCACCGTCACGGCAATTCTCGGTTTTCGTGACAAAAGCAAAGTAATACTTATCGACGAGTTTTCGGCGGTATGCGATAATGTTATACTCACAACAGACGACGGAAGCACGGGAGTTCTCGGGTTTGTGACAGAGCCGCTGAAAAAACTGCTCGCAAACGAAAGGTTTGACACCGTTTTGTCCTGCGGGGCATATGAAATGCAAAAAGCTGTTGCCAAAGTCTGCAAAAACTTTGACGTGCCGTGTCAGGTGTCACTTGAAGAGCGCATGGCGTGTGGTGTAGGTGCTTGTCTTGTCTGTGTCTGCTCTATATTCGGTAACGGGAGCGAAGAAATGAGCAGAGTGTGCGCCGACGGGCCTGTGTATAACGCGGAAACGGTAAATTGGTGATTGCCGATAAACGAGGTTTAAGACCTGCTCGCAAAGCGTGAAAATTGCGAGGTATGAAAACAGAGGTGAAAAATACATCATGGATTTAAGTGTCAGCTTTGCGGGAGTAAAATTCAAAAACCCAATCGTCACGGTGTCGGGGTGTTTTGGTTTCGGCAGAGAGTACAACGAGTATTACGATATATCTCAGCTTGGCGGAATATGTGTGAAAGGCTTAACACTCAACCCCCGCCTTGGCAATAAGCCGCCGAGAGTCGCCGAAACGCCGATGGGTATGCTCAACTCCGTAGGCTTGCAAAATCCCGGAATTGATGCTTTTATCCGCGAGGAATTACCTTTTTTGCGAAAGCATGACACAGTTGTTATCGCGAACATTTCGGGCAGTACGGTCGAGGAATACGCGATTATGGCTGAAAAGCTCGCCGAAGCTAAGGTTGACATCATTGAAGTCAATGTGTCCTGCCCGAATGTAAAGGACGGAGGGTTGAGCTTCGGCACGTCGCCCGAAAGTGTCGCCGAGGTTACACGGGCGGTATGTCGGGCAGTTCTGCGCTCGGTTGACAAACGAGCAAACATTTTAGTGATGATTAAACTTTCGCCGAATGTAACGGACATTGTGACAATCGCAAAGGCGGCGGAGGGTGCGGGGGCAGATGCGCTTTCGCTGATAAACACCTTGCTCGGTATGCGTATTGATACTGTGACACGAAAACCCGTTTTACACAACAACGTGGGCGGGCTGTCAGGTCCTGCGATTTTTCCTGTCGCCGTCAGAATGGTCTGGCAAGCCGCCGCCGCTGTCAGCATCCCCATTCTCGGCATGGGAGGGGTGACAACAGGAGCAAACGCCGCAGAGCTGATACTCGCGGGAGCTGATATTGTCGGCGTTGGCACAGCGTGTTTTGACGACCCTTATGCGCCTGTCAGAATCATCACAGAGCTGAAAGACTACATGTCACAAAACTCAATAGATAAAATCTCAAGCATTACAGGAACAGTTGCTTTGAACTGAGGGTGTTTTGCAACTGTTCATTAAGAGTATATCGTCTCGCTCGCGAGACGTTGCATATGCTCACTTGCTGAGGTATTCATGTCTGGCGACCTGAATACCTCAGACCTACGCAAAAAGCGAATGTAAGGGCGGCTTAAAAGCCGCCTTGCTCATTCCAGAGGCGAATCGAAACTCGCTTCGCTCAAACACCGATTCGCCTTTTTCTTCCATTTCGCCTACATTCGCTAAATTTGTACCGTCTCGCAAGCGAGACGGTGCTAACCGTTCGCATTATGCAACGCCTCCGCAGGAAGCGGTATACTCTTAGCGCACAAAGCACAAGGCGACTGTTCAGAGTATATTATTTTTTGAGCGGTTAGGTGGAGCGTATTGAACGCTCTTGGCGAAATTCTGGCATCTCCATAGCCGCATACTGTTTGAGCGACAGCGAGTTTATGCGGCTGCCGAATGAGCCTTAGAGCGACAATGCGCGGATACCGTTAAGCGAAGAAAAATAATATCTCTGAACAGTCACTCTGAACATTCCTCAAAATTCCCTCTTGCATTTTATTCAAGATGTGATAAAATTACGTTGCAATTATCACTATACAATTTTTGGAGGTTTATCATGGCACATACAATTAGCAGCGACTGTATCTCTTGCGGCGTTTGCGCCGGCGAATGTCCCACAGAAGCCATCTCAAGTGGAGAAACCCAGTACACAATCGATGCCGAAGCATGCACAGACTGCTCTGCTTGCGTAAGCTCTTGCCCCGTTGAAGCAATCTCAGGATAAAAACAGCCAAGCAAGCGGCACACTATACATTGTGGCTACGCCCATCGGTAATCTGTCGGACATAACCGAGCGGGCTGTCCGAACATTGCGGGAGGTTGATTTCATAGCGGCGGAGGATACCCGTGTCACGCGCAAATTGCTTTCGGCGTTATCTATCAAAAAACCGCTTATCAGTTGCCGCGAACACAACCAAACACAAGCAGGCAAAGAAATTCTCTCCCGTGTTATATCGGGAGAGAGTTGTGCTTTGGTCACAGATGCGGGAACTCCGGGCATTAGCGACCCCGGCGAGGTGTTGGTACATCTTTTTGCCGAAAACAACATGCCGATAACAGTAATACCCGGAGCATGTGCCGCCATTACGGGACTTGTACTCTCAGGCTTGCCCGCAAACCGCTTTGTGTTTGAAGGCTTTTTATCCACATCCAAAAGAAAACGCAAAGACGCGCTCCGTCAAATGAAAAACGAAAAGCGAACTATGGTTTTTTTTGAAGCCCCGCACAAGCTACTTCGTACGCTGAATGATATGCTTCAAGAGCTTGGCGACAGGCGCATCTCCATTTCCCGCGAAATGACAAAGATGTTTGAAGAAACACTGCGCCTGACACTTAGCGAAGCGATAACGCACTTTAGCGAAGCTCCCCCGCGAGGTGAATTTGTAATTGTCGTTGAGGGGGCGGCGACTTCCCCCGCCGCTCTTAGGGTTTCCGTGAAATCCATAGCAACCGCAAAAACCACAGCAACCTCCGACCCCAACGCACTCGGCGAAGCGAACACAACCGCCGAGCCCACCGCGCTCGACGAAGCCTTTACAGAAGCAATAAAACTTATCAAAAACGGGTTTTCCACGAAGGATGCGGTAAAAGAAGCAGCCTCTTTGAAAGGCTGCTCCAAAAATGAGTTATATTATCGGGTTGTCGAAGCGCAAAAGAAGTGAACGTGTCGCCCGTTATCCCATGCGAACAATTATTTTTACCGCAAGGTCACCGCAAGACACCGTTAAGGTTGCATTCTCGTGTTTTTCTCCCACAGCATTTATCTGGAAACCGTATAAACGTCCGCCTTGCACCCATTCCCAAGTAACGACTTCCTCGTCGCTGCTCTCTATTTTGATGTCGGCATCTACTCCGGGCGGTTCAACAATAACGTGGAACGAATTATCCGAAGTTCCCGCTTTTTGCGTGATGTCATAGTTCATCGTGCCGCCGCCGTAATGTACCGCAATTTGTGAAACCGCAGGCGGGGGCGGTGGTGTTTGAATTTCCTCAACAGTTGGCGGCGGCGTAAAAAGACCTTCCAAGCTGTTGATATTCTCAAGGGGCGTGGGTTCAGGTGAGGGCGATTCCTCCACAGCCTGCGGCGTGGAAAAGAGCATTATCCCTGCCGCAACCGTAAGCACAGCCATAATCAATACGCTTATGAGCATTTTGCCCTTTGAGTTGTCCGTGTCCTTTGAATATTTGCCAAAACCAATACGGCGTGCTCCGCAGTACGGGCAACGACTGCGCACGCTTGAATATTTACGGTCACATCGTTGGCACTTAATGTCTTCTATGATAGCCATATACGCAAATCCTCTCCCATGTCGGCGGACAACCAACGGTCGCCGCTATCGGTACTTCACTTTCGGTTGAAAACCCTCTGTTCGGTGATTTTACTACAATTAAACGAAGATGTCAACAATATATTTACAAAAAGTTACAATTTTTACAAAATAATTTACAATACGGCGGATAACCTGATAAAATCCTCGATACTCAGCCTTTCGCCGCGTATTTTTGTGTCAAATCCACAGCTCTCGACGGCTTTTTCGATGCCCTCTTTGCTGTGTGTATTTTTATATGCGGCATAGAGTGCGTTTACGAGCGTTTTTCTGCGTTGCCCGAACGCCGCCCGAACGGTTCTGAAAAACCTCCGCTCGTCGTTTTCTTCCAATCTGCGTTCCTTGCGTATTATCATTCTGACCACGCTTGACGTGACCTTTGGGCGCGGATTAAAACATTCGGGCGGTATGTCAAACAAAATCTCTGACTGCGCGTGATAATTTACAAACACGGTAAACGCGCCATACTCGGAGCTGCCCGACGCGGCGCATATCCGCCTTGCGACTTCCCTTTGCATCATCACCGTTATCGAGTGAAACATCTCGCACTCAATAAGCCGAGTTATAGCGGGCGTTGTTATGTTATACGGCAGATTCGCGCAAACATGGCGGGTCGGCGCAGGCAGAGTTTCTGTCACTAATTTGCGAATGTCTGTTTTGAGTATGTCGCCTTGTATTATGGTGACGTTTTCGTGAGCGTTAAAGCTCTCGCGCAGTTTTTCGATTAAACGCACATCAAGCTCAACTGCCGTAACGTGACCCGCAGTCTTGGCAAGTATCTCTGTCAACGCTCCGAATCCGGGTCCAATCTCTAAAACACCGCAGGTTTTGTCAATGCCTGAAAGTCTGACAATTTTCTTTGAAATATTCGTATCATTAAGGAAGTTTTGCCCCATCGCTTTGGACGGTTTGAAATTTTCATTACCCATATTACAATTATACTTGCCATTTTGCATTTTGCAAGGTACATTAGAGATAATATCTTTTGAAGTTTGTGCGACTCCTGTTCAGAGCATATTATTTTTTGAGCGGTTAGGTGGAGCGTATTGAATCGCTCCAGAATCTTGGGACTTTCGTCCCAAGATTCTGCGAAACTTCCGGCATCTCCATAGCCGCATACTGTTTGAGCGAAGCGAGTTTATGCGGCTGCCGAATGAGCCTTAGAGCGACAAGACGCGGATACCGTTAAGCGAGAAAAATAATAACTCTAACCGACAAAGAACAACAAAGAAAGAGGTGTAATTATGCTGACTGCGATTGTTGGCACAGGTTGGGGCGACGAAGGCAAGGGACGTATGGTTGATTTGCTTTCGGCGAAATATGACATCATCTGCCGCTATCAAGGCGGCAACAACGCAGGACATACCGTAATCAACGACAAAGGCAAGTTCATTCTGAACCTCTTGCCGTCAGGAATCTTGCGCGAGGATGCCGTAAACATCATGGGCTGTGGAATGGTCATAGACCTCGAACACCTCTGCGGCGAAATCAAAACACTTGCCGAAAAAGGCATTTTGATAACCCCCGACAGGTTGAAAATCAGCGACAAAGCATTTATCAGTATGCCCTACCATAAAACGCAGGACATTTTAGAAGAAAATCGGTTGGGCGATAAAAAGTACGGCTCAACTCGACGCGGCATATCCCCCGCATACGGCGACAAATATATGAAAAAAGGCTTGCGTATGGGCGATTTGCTAAATCGTGACTACCTCGCCGAAGCATTGGAAAACATATTGGAGTGGAAAAGCCTCACGCTCGGCGGGTACGGAGCTCACGCAGAAACCGCCGCCGACATGCTGAAATGGCTCACAGAATACGGCGGCAAGCTGACCCCTTTTATCACCGATACGACCGACTATCTGCTGACCGCTACCCAAAATGGGAAAAACATTCTGTTTGAAGCACAGCTCGGTTCGCTCCGTGACATTGACTACGGAATCTACCCCTACACAACATCCTCCCAGACACTATCCGCCTATGCCCCAATCGGAGCGGGGATTCCGGGCGCAAAGCTCGACCGCGTAATCGGCGTTATGAAAGCCTATTCAAGCTGCGTGGGCGAAGGGCCTTTCACAGCGGAGCTTTTTGGCGAAAATGCGCGTATCTTGCGTGAAGCGGGCGCGGAGTACGGAGCGGCGACAGGCAGGGAGCGCAGGGTCGGTGGGTTCGATGTCGTCGCGAGCCGCTACGGTGTCAGTGTGCAGGGTGCGGACGAGCTTGCCCTGACAAAACTTGATGTGCTGTCCTATCTCGACAAAATCCCCGTGTGTACCGCCTACGAAATAGACGGCGAAAAATCCGACAAGTTCCCCTGCGGAGAAAAGCTCGCAAAAGCAAAGCCTGTGGTTGAGTATTTAGACGGGTTCAAAACGGACATATCCAAGTGTCGCAATGTCGGGGATTTGCCGAAGGCCGCGAAGGATTACATCAATTTTATCGAAAACGCGGTCGGGTGTCCGATTAAATACGTTTCCGTCGGCGCGAGCCGAGATGACTACCTGTTGTGGGGTAACACGGGATGAAGAAAATTTATGTGAATGAAAAATGGTGTCTTGGTTGTCATCTTTGCGAGTATTACTGCGCTTTTGCGGATACCGACGAAAAAGATATGGCAAGGGCACTCAAAGATGTCAAAATCAACCCTAAGATTAAGATTGAACAGCACGGTGACGTGAGCTTCGCGGTGTCCTGCCGTCATTGCAAAGAGCCTTTGTGCGTAAAAGGCTGTATCACGGGTGCGCTTACCATTGCGGACGGAGTTATCACAATCGACAAGGAGCGTTGCGTGAGCTGTTACACCTGTATACTCGTTTGCCCCTACGGGGCTGTGTCCCCGTCAGACAGCGGAGCGGCGCAAAAATGCGAGCTTTGCGTAAAGGCGGTTGGTGCTTCTGTCGTGCCCGCTGTTGAGGGCGGCGGTTCTGTTGGGAGCGGCGGTTCTGCGGCGGGCGGTGCTGGTGCTGTGCCTGCTTGTGTCAAGGGTTGCCCGAACGGGGCGATAGTATTCGAGGAAAGGGGGTAGGTCAACGTGAAAACGAGATATGTAATTATAGGCAACTCCGCCGCCGCGATTGGCGCGATTGAGGGAATTCGACAGGCGGATAAAATCGGCGAAATCACGGTCATATCAAATGAGCCGCACCACACATATTCCCGCCCGCTCATATCCTATCTCTTACTCGGTAAAACCGATGAGGAAAAGATGAAGTATCGCGGCGACGATTTTTACGAAACTAACGGTTGCACCCTTATTTATAATGAGGTTACTTCGATAGATTCAAAAACAAATAGCGTATTTCTTGCAAACGACAGCCATATTCCGTATGACAAATTGCTTGTCGCCACAGGTTCTTCGGCGTTTGTGCCGCCGTTTGAGGGACTTAATACCGTCACAGATAAGTTCACATTCATGTGCCTTGACGATGCCAAAAAACTTAGTACCGCGCTTGACAAAAACAAACGGGTTTTGATTGTCGGGGCAGGTTTAATCGGGCTAAAATGCGCTGAGGGTATTTCGGAGCGGTCTGTTAAAATAACCGTGCTTGACCTTGCTTCGCAAATCCTGTCGAGTATTCTTGACGAGGACGGAGCGAGGATTGTACAGACACACCTTGAAAAACATAAAATAGAGTTTAAGCTGTCCGCGAGTATCAAGCGGTTTGAGGGCGACGTGGCGGTTTTGGGGTGTGGCAGTGCGGCGGCGGGCGGCGGTTCTGCGGCGGTTTTGGACAGCGGTGAGCGTATTGAGTTTGATGTTTTGGTTTTGGCGGTGGGTGTGCGCCCGAATACCGCTCTGCTACAAGGCATTGCGGACATTGAACGCGGAATAATAGTAGACGGAAAATCCCAAACATCTGCTCCCAACATTTATGCCGCAGGAGATTGCACACAAACAATGGATATTTCGAGCGGACAGAGTAAAATTATGGCACTTCTGCCTAATGCGTATATGCAGGGCGAGTGCGCGGGCATCAACATGGCGAGCGGCGGCAAATCCTTTGATAAGGCAATTCCCATGAACGCAATTGGATTTTTCGGACTGCACATCATAACGGCAGGGCACTACAACGGAGAGGTTTATTCCGAAACGAACAAGGCTTTCACCGAAACCAACGAATCTTTCCCCGAAGCCAACGAACCTTTCTCCGAAGTCCAAAAAGCGCGTTACAAACGTCTTTTTTACAGCGGCAATAAGCTGAACGGTTACATTTTGATTGGCGATGTCGCAAAGGCGGGCATTTATACGAGTCTTATTCGTGAGCGCACGAGCCTTGACACCGTTGACTTTGCGCTGATATGCCAAAGACCGGGTCTTATGGCTTTTACGAAAGAGGAGCGGGCGAGTAAACTTGGGGAAGCGAAATAGCTTGAAGAAAAATGCTTGTTCACCACTTATTGGTATCAGAAAGGAATGGTCTTTAATATGATTCTAACGGCAAAAAATCTTGATTTTCAAGAGCTGAATCGACAGGTGAAATCCGCAAGCTCCGACATTCGTATCGACGATTGTTGCGGACAGCGGTTCATCGGAAGCGGGCTTCGCGAAAAAACTGTAACAATAAACGGTACTCCGGGCAACGCTTTGGGCGCGTACCTTGACGGCGGTACAATTGTCGTGAACGGCAATGCGCAGGATGCGGTCGGGGACACGATGAACGACGGGCGAATCGTCGTCTACGGCAGTGCGGGCGATGCTTTGGGCTATGCCATGCGCGGCGGCGGAATTTTTGTGCGCGGCAATGCGGGGTATCGAACAGGTATTCACATGAAGCAGTACATGGATAAAAAGCCCGCAATTGTCATAGGCGGCGCGGTCGGGAGCTTTCTCGGTGAATATCTCGCGGGGGGAATTATCGTGGTGCTCGGTCTGGGCTGTGAGGAACTGCCGATAGGCAACTTTACAGGAACGGGGATGCACGGCGGAAGCATTTATATCCGCACAAATCACGAGCTTGTCGGGCTACCCGAACAGGTCACGGCAAGCGCGGCGACCGATTTAACGGAAATTGAACCCTTACTTTCCGAGTTTTCGGAGTATTTTGATATTGATGCGAAAGCTCTTGCAAATGACAGGTTTTATCTTCTGAAGCCCAACGCAAAAAACCCCTACAAACAGCTTTACACCGCACATTGAGGGAGGATTTTTATGACAGCATATCTGACATTGGAAAACGGTACGGTTTTCAAAGGAAAAACATTCGGTGCAGAGGGTGAGGTTTTGGGCGAAATCGTCTTTACGACAGGAATGACAGGGTATTTGGAAACCCTCACCGACCCCAGTTATCACGGTCAAATTGTGTTGCAAACCTTTCCCCTCATCGGCAATTACGGCATTATACCTCCCGATTTTGAAAGCCCCGCCGCTCACGCAAAAGCCTATATCGCAAAATATCCTTGCGCGAACCCGTCGAACTTTCGCAGTGAAGGCGACCTCGATACTTTTCTGAAAGAGCAGGGTGTCGTCGGGCTTTGCGGCATTGATACCCGCGTACTCACAAAAATAATCCGTGAAAACGGAGTAATGAACGGAAAAATCACATCACACCCGCCGACCGAATCCGACCGTGCAGAAATTAAAGGGTATACTGTCAATAACCCCGTAGCCGCCGTGTCGGAACGCGTCGTGTCGGAACACGCAATCAGCAAAGTCGGAAGCGGCTCTCGTAAAATAGTGCTGATTGACTTCGGGTTAAAACGCGGTATCGCCGAAGCCTTGATTTCACGGGGGTGCGAGGTTTGGACTGTTCCGCACGACACGACCGCACACGACATTATCGAAATGAAACCGCACGGCATTATGCTCAGTAACGGACCCGGCGACCCCGCCGACCCTGCGAATATTCCCATTGTCGAGAATTTGCGTATTTTACTGCGGGAAAATATTCCCATGTTCGGCATTTGCCTCGGGCATCAGCTTCTTGCGCTTGCAAACGGATACAAGACGAGAAAACTCAAGTTCGGGCATAGGAGCGCGAATCAGCCTGTTAAGGATGTTCGCACCGAGCGCGTGTACATCACCAGTCAGAACCACGGATATGAGGTCATAGCCAAAGACAGCTCGTTTGTCAACGTAAACGACGGGACTTGCGAGGGGCTTGACTACGGAAGCTCGTTTTCGGTGCAATTTCACCCCGAAGCGCGAGGCGGTCCACTTGACACTTCGTTTTTATTCGACCATTTTACGGAGCGGTTGCAGAGGTGACAGTTTCCGCTATCAAGGCAACCGCCACTCACTTGCGGGGAATCCCCCGCCCACAAGGAAATCATTATGAACTATGAACCACACACAGAAAAATATCAACTGCTTCTCGTGCTTGATTTTGGCGGGCAATATAAGGAGCTTATCGCCCGTATGGTGAGAAGCCTGTCCGTTTACTCGGAAATAAGGTCGGGCAGCTTAACCGCCGAGCAAATAAAGCAACTAAACCCTGTCGGGATTATTTTGACGGGAGGCCCCGACAGCGTATATCTCCCCGACTCACCCAAATGCGACCCCGAAATCTTCAAGCTCGGTATTCCGATACTCGGAATATGTTACGGTATGCAACTTATGTGCCACGTTCTCGGCGGTGAGGTGCATTCAGGCGGTTTGGGCGAATACGGGCGCGTTGAGGTAAAAAGCGGCGCGTTTCAGGGGAGCGTGTTTCAGGGCGGTGCGTTTCAGGGGAACGCGTTTCAGGGGAGCGTATTTCAGGGCGGCGCATTTCAGGCACTAATGAGCCATAGGGATGTTGTCACCCGCTTACCTGACGGATTTGCTGTGACCGCTTCTACCGAAAACTGCCCGATTGCGGCGTTTCAGCATATCGAAAAAAAACTCTGCGGAGTGCAGTTTCACCCTGAGTCGGCGCATACGCAAGGCGGGCGGGAGATTTTTCAAAGTTTTCTGTTTGATATATGCAAGGCTTCGGGCGACTATCGGTTAGACGACTACATCAGCACACAGATTGAGCAAATTCGTAAGCGCGTCGGAAGTCAAAAGGTTTTGCTTGCCCTGTCAGGCGGGGTGGACTCGTCGGTGTGTGCGGCACTTTTAGCTAAAGCCGTGCCCCGTCAGCTTGTCTGCGTATTCGTAGACCACGGCTTTATGCGAAAGGACGAGGGCGACGAGGTAGAGCGGGTGTTTTCGCGAAAAAAACTGCGTTTCTTGCGTGTCAATGCGGCGGAGCGTTTTTTGGCGAAAATTAAAGGCGTAACCGAACCCGAAACGAAGCGTAAGATAATCGGCGAGGAATTTATCAGCGTGTTCGAGGAAGAAGCCGCGAAGCTCGGCGACATACCGTTTTTGGCGCAGGGCACGATTTACCCCGACATTGTTGAGTCGGGCGGGGCAACGCCGCAAAGCGGCGCAGGCGCAACGCCACAAAGTGGCGCAACGCCGCTCGGTGGAGCGTCGGGCGGCGCAACGCCACAAAGTGGCGCAACCATAAAAAGCCACCACAATGTCGGCGGTCTTCCCGAAAAACTTAATTTCACCGAAATCATTGAGCCGCTTGCGGGACTTTTCAAAGACGAGGTACGCGCACTCGGACAAAAGCTCGGCTTACCCGCAGCTCTCGTAAACCGCCAGCCCTTTCCCGGACCGGGGCTTGCCATACGCATAATGGGCGAGGTCACGGAAGAAAAGCTCGCCGTTTTGCGCCATGCGGACTACATTCTGCGTGACGAAATCAAAAAACTTCCCAAGAAACCACAGCAATATTTCGCGGTTTTGACCGATACTCGCACGGTCGGCGTTAAAGGCGACGAGCGGACATACGATTATTGCTTGGCAATCCGCGCTGTGGACACAACCGACTTTATGACATGCGAGTACAGCACCCTCTCGCACAAAACGCTGAGGAGTATATCAATGCGTATTACAAGTGAAATATCCGCCGTCAGCCGCGTGGTTTACGACATAACAAGCAAGCCCCCCGCAACGGTGGAATGGGAATAATAGGAACGGCAACGCTTCAAACGGCAATGCTTGCCGCGGCAATGCTTGCCGCTACAACGCTTCAAACTGCAATATTTGCAGCTGCTTTGGTCTTTTCGGTTCAAACGACCATATATGAAGGACTATGTGAACACGACGTGTCGGAAAGGGGTTTATAACCATGAGAAAGCATATTTTTGTAACAGGCGGGGTTGTGTCGGGGCTTGGAAAAGGCATTACGGCGGCATCCTTGGGAAGACTGCTCAAAGCCCGCGGATTAAAGGTCGCGGCGCAAAAGCTCGACCCCTATATGAACGTTGACCCCGGCACAATGAACCCGTTTCAGCACGGCGAGGTGTTCGTCACCGACGACGGAGCGGAAACAGACCTCGATTTGGGGCACTACGAAAGGTTTATCGACGAAAACCTGACCAAACGGAGCAGTCTGACTTCGGGTAAGGTATATTGGAGCGTGTTGGAGCGCGAACGCGCAGGCTGTTATCAAGGCGGGACTGTGCAGGTAATTCCCCACGTCACCGAAACAATCAAGAGCTTCATCTACGACGGAGCTGAAAACGCCGACGTGCTGATTACGGAAATCGGCGGCACGACGGGCGACATAGAAAGTCAGCCGTTTTTGGAAGCTATCAGACAAATTTCACTCGAAAAAGGGCGTGAAAATTGCCTTTTTATCCATGTAACTTTGATACCTTATTTGAAATGTTCGGGAGAGCATAAATCAAAGCCCACACAGCACTCGGTCAAAGAACTGCGGTCAATGGGAATTTCGCCGAACATTATAATAGCAAGAGCGGACGAGCCGCTCGCCGACGGGATTCGTGAGAAAATTTCGCTGTTTTGCAACGTGCCGCCCGATTGCGTGATTGAAAACACAACGCTTTTTTCGCTGTACGAAGCTCCGCTCATGCTACACCAAAACGGTTTAGATAAGGTCGTCTGCCGCGAGCTTCAAATCAACGCGCCTGAGCCTGATTTGCGTAACTGGCGGGAAATGACTGAGAGAATTTCCGTGTCCAAGCGTGACGTTTGTATCGCAATTGTGGGTAAGTATGTAAAGCTCCGTGATGCTTATCTTTCGATTATCGAAAGCCTTAAACATGCGGGTTATGAAATGGGCGCGAACATTACAATTCGTTGGGTTGACAGCGAGGATGTCACGGATAAAAGCGCGGGTGAGCTTTTGAGCGGGATAGACGGTATGATTATCCCCGGCGGCTTCGGCGACAGAGGAATAGACGGAATGATTGCCGCCTGCCGCTTCGCAAGGGAGAATAATGTTCCGTTTTTCGGTATTTGCCTCGGTATGCAGATTGCCGTAATTGAGTTTGCGAGAAATGTCTGCGGTCTTGACGGCGCACATTCCGGTGAGTTTTGCAAAAAAACTCAGCACCGTGTAATTGACCTCATGCACGGTCAAGAGGGGTTGGTCAGCACAGGCGGCACAATGCGCTTGGGTGCTTACCCTTGTGTGTTGTCGCAAGGCTCGCTGTTGCAGGGACTGTATAGTCCCCGTGATGACGTGGCGTACAGTCCTGCCGTTGGTATGATTGATAAAATCAGCGAACGTCACCGTCATCGGTTTGAGTTTAATAATGAGTACAGGGAGTGCTTAACACAAAAGGGGCTTGCTATTTGCGGCGTATCACCCGACGGCAATCTCGTAGAAGCAATCGAGCTGCCGCAACACAAGTTTTTTGTCGGCGTGCAGTTTCACCCTGAGTTCAAGAGCCGCCCTGACAAACCCCACCCTCTCTTTCTCGGACTCATCACCGCAGCAACGCAGGGATGAGCTGATGACCCCGACTCGCAAGCGAGATGGTACAACGCCCCTACATCGCAGAGAACACATAAATGCGTTTCGTGTGGAATTTGTGCGAATCGCAATTTGCTTTTTGTTAACTTTTCGACTTGCTTTTTGTTAACTTTTTCGCTCACATATAGTATACTACACAGTATTAACCCCAAATCGAAAGTGAGCGGCGGTATGTTTATCTCCCACTATAAGTTCAAATACACTTGGCGCAAGTACCAAGCTAACGTCCTCGCAGAGCTCGAAACCCACATGAACGACGACAAGCTCAACGTCGTCGCCGCGCCCGGTTCGGGCAAGACCATTCTCGGACTCGAAATCGTCCGCCGCCTTGACCAAAACGTCCTCATTTTATCCCCTACTCTAACAATTAAAAATCAATGGTTAGACCGCTTTTTGACGCTTTTTGTACAAGACGCGCCCCCGCCTGACTTCATCAGCAGTGACATCTACAACCTCAACCGCTTCAACGTCGCAACCTACCAAGGACTTCACTTCGCTCATCAGCGAAAGAAAATCGAGGAGCAGTCCGAATCCGAAGCGGAGGAGGAAGAAAATACCACCGCGACCGTTCGCGGGACAAACATTGACTATGATTTGATTGCCGAGCTAAAAGCGAGAAACATCAATGTCGTGGTGCTTGACGAGGCACATCATCTGCGAAGCGCGTGGTGGAAAAGCCTGACCGAAGTGATAAAGGCACTCGACGGAGTGAAAACGATTGCACTGACGGCGACCCCTCCCTACGATGTCGAAAAAAGCGAGTGGGAAAAGTACATTGAGCTGTGCGGCCCTGTCGATTGCGAAATTTCCGTCCCCGAATTGGTGGCGACCAAAGACCTTTGCCCGCACCAAGATTTTGTAATCTTCAACAAGCTAACGCCCGTCGAGGAAAAAAAGGCACTTGATATTCAAGGAGCGTTCGATAGTTTCGCAGAAAAACTACGCGGCAACCAAGATTTTATCCGCGCTATAGCTACCTTGCCTGAACTGAATAACTACCAACGATACGAAGAAAAAATTCTCGACAATCCCAAATACTACAGCAGTCTTTTGATATTCACGCACGCAGTCGGTGTGCGGCTTGACCCCCGCCTTGCGCGAGGATTGGGCGGCGGAGCGGCTATCCCGCCCCTTGACCTTTATTGGTTAGAGTGTACGCTTCAAGGGGTTTTGTTCGACAATACCGATTCTTTCGCCGAGTACCGCACCGTGATAGACGAGGTTCGCACCGAGCTTACCCACGTCGGCGGAATCGAGAAGAAAAAGGTCGTCCTTGTCGGCAACCATGAAATAAAAAGGCTTCTTGCGTGCAGTGCCGCAAAAATGGACAGCATTATCGAAATCGCCCGCCGCGAGTACGCTTGTCTGGGCGGCAATTTGAGCATGGCAATTTTAGTTGACTACATACGCTCCGAAGCGATGAGTATTGACGATTACAACAAAATCGGTGTCGTGCCGATTTTCAAACGCCTTATCAACGCAAATCTCGGAGCAAAAATAGCCATCCTGACAGGTAGCTTGAAGATTATCCCCCGCTCTCTTATTCCCTTTATTGAGGCGCGGGTTGCGGAATGTACGTTTCAGGACAGCGGGCTTGAGGGTTACGTCAAAATCAGCATCCGCGACACCTACAAGAGCCGCCTTGTTTCCACTATCACCGAAGCTGTCGTGGAAAAGGAGCTGAACATTGTCGTAGGTACTGTCGCCCTGCTCGGCGAGGGTTGGGACTGCCCCGCCGTCAACAGCCTGATTCTTGCGAGCTTCGTCGGCTCTTTCATGCTTTCAAATCAAATGCGCGGGCGAGCTATTCGCGTAAATCCCCGCGAACCCGAAAAGGTCGCCAATATCTGGCATCTCGTCGGTATCACACGCCATAATTATGAGCAAAAGCTAATCTCCGCGCCTTTGGATTTAAGCGATTATGACACACTGAAACGCCGTTTTCAAGGGTTCGTCGGCATTGCTTACACCGATAACGTAATTTTGAACGGTCTTGAACGGTTAGACATTATAAGCGAGAAAAATCTGCCTAAGGAACACGAGAACGTCAACCACCGTATGTACGCTTTGGCAAAAGACCGCGCAGGGACTAAGCGGCGATGGGAGGAAATTCTCGCCCTTTTCGGTGACAACATCAAGATTACCAACACCCTGCAAGGGCAAGCCAAAAAAGAGGAGCGTTTCAAAACCCTTGCAATGACGGATTTTTTGAAGCTGTTTTGGGGAGTGCTGATTCAGTTGGTCTGTGTCGGACTTGCCATAGCGCAGGGCGTAAATCAAGCCCTTGTCTTGGTTTTTCTCATCAGTATCTGGGATTTTATTTTCCTTGTGAAGGTGGTCGGGCATTTTAACCCTGTATCGAATATGCGTAAGGTCGGCAGTGCCGTGTTAGATGCACTCTACAAGAGCGGTCAGATTAAGACCCCTCGCGGGCAAGTCAAGGGTCACTACGGTAAAATCACGGACGGCGGCGGTGGTGCTGTTGGCGGTGCTGTTGGCGACTGCGACGGTGGTGGTGCTGTTGGTGCTGTTGACGGCGGCGGTGGTGCTGTTGACGGCGGCGGCAAGGGTGCGGAGGTTTACAGCACAAGACTGCTTGGTGCGACAGTTTTTGAGAATAACCTTTATATTAAATGTATGCAGGAAATCTACAGCCGCGTTGACAATCCGCGCTATATCATTGAGCTCAAAAACCGCTTGCGCACTTCATATTTCAGCGTTCCTGCCCTGTTTGCAGTAAATAAAACAAGTGCCGAAATTTTTATGAACGCTTGGAAGAAACGGCTTGGGAAAGGGCAGCTTGTCTACACCCGAAGCACCGACGGGAGAAAGACCCTGCTTGCCGCCCGCAAGGGTAGCTTCGACTACGACGAGAGGTTTTTCGAGCGTTCACGGGCAACAAAAGGGCATAAGTGGAGATAACCCGTCCCTACGACGAACGTCCCCTCACCCCCCCGTTTTTTGTGCAAACTGTCAAAAATTTATACGAAAATAATATCGCAAACTGTCAAAAAGCAGTATTGACAAATAACTCTCTATGGTCTATACTGACACTAACAAGTAGCAAAGGTGCTGCGGATTCACGTCCGTAGCACCTTTTTTGTTTTGGTTCTGTCCGGGAGAGCAAAACGCTACGCGTACAACGGTGTGCGCTTCCCTGCCAATACTTGGCGGCGAGGTACGCACCCATTTTTTATGAGAGGATGATAACTATGGATTTTGGCATTTGGTTTTTACTCGCGGCAGGAATGGTGTTCTTTATGCAGAGCGGCTTTACAATGGTAGAAGCGGGCTTCACACGCGCAAAGAACGCCGGAAACATCATTATGAAAAACATGATGGACTTTTGTGTCGGAACGATTTTCTTTGTGTTCATCGGTTTTTCAATCATGTGCGCGGAGGATTACATTTTCGGAATTATCGGTGTGCCGAATATGGGAATCTTCACGGACTTCGCTAACTTCGATTTCTCAAACTTCGTGTTTAACCTCGTGTTCTGCGCGACAGCGGCGACAATCGTGTCGGGCGCAATGGCAGAACGTACAAAATTCAGCTCCTACTTGATTTACACAGCAATATTAAGCGCAGTCGTCTATCCAATAGAAGCGGGTTGGGTCTGGAACGAAAGCGGATGGCTGGCACAGCTCGGCTATGTTGACTTTGCGGGTTCTTCGGCTATCCACATGGTCGGCGGTATTACGTCGTTCGTAGGGGCGTGCATACTCGGACCGCGTATCGGAAAATATGTTACCGATAAAAAGACAGGCAAGAAAACCTCCCGCGCTATACCCGGTCACTCAATGACACTCGGCGCGCTCGGCGTGTTTATCCTTTGGTTCGGCTGGTACGGATTTAACGGAGCGGCGGCTGAAAATGTTTCTCAGCTCGGCTCAATATTCCTGACCACCACGCTTGCGGCAGGAATCGGCGCGACCGTCGCTATGGTGTTTACATGGATAAAAAACGGAAAACCCGACGTGTCAATGACATTAAACGGTTCGCTTGCGGGGCTTGTGGGTATTACAGCGGGCTGTACTAATGTAGATGCGCTTGGGGCACTCATAATCGGCGCGGTTGCGGGAATCCTTGTCGTGGTTGCGGTTGAGGTAATCGACATGAAGCTCCACATTGACGACCCTGTCGGCGCGATAGCGGTACACGGCGTTTGCGGCATTTGGGGCACTTTGGCGGTCGGATTATTCGCAAGACCAATTTACGCGGGAGCAGACGTTATCTCCGACGTGACAGGACTGTTCTATGGCGGCGGCGCGGAGCTGTTGGGAGTTCAGGCACTCGGCGTTTTTGCTATAGCGTTGTGGACAATTGTTACAATGCTTATTGCTTTCACGGTCATTAAGAAAACCGTCGGATTACGCGCATCCGCCGAGGACGAAATCAAGGGGCTTGACTCCACTGAGCACGGTCTGACGAGCAGCTATGCTGACTTTTTGCCGGCAATCACCTACATGGATTCAGGTGTCAAATCGGATTCAGGTGTTAAATCGGATTCTGATGTCACACGGGAAAAGAGCTTTGCCGCTTCGGTCGCTTCGATTGCTTCGGTCGCTTCGATTGCTTCCAATGTTGCGGTTTCGGTAGACGATGCGGTATCGGTAAGCGACACTTCCACAGGTACAAAGATGACGAAAGTGACGATTCTCGCAAAACGCGAAAGATTCTCGCTTCTGAAAGATGCGTTTGACCAAATCGGCATAACGGGAATAACCGTTACCGACGTTCTCGGCTACGGAGTACAGCGCGGGCACACTCACACATATCGCGGCGTGCCTTTGGAAAACCCGCTGTTGCCGAAGATTCAGATTGATGTGGTCGTCAGTAAGATTCCTGTCAAAACGCTTATCAACGCCGTGCGGAACGCACTTTATACGGGCAATATCGGTGACGGTAAAATATTCATAAGCGACGTTGAAAATGTCGTCAAGGTTCGCACAGGTGAGGAGGGCTACGATGCCTTGCAGGATGCCGAACGCGGCGACGAATGAATCGCATTTTTGAATGAGCCTTCGTTCCGTTTCGCAAACTGCCCCATACAAAATCGTAGGGAAAGTATTACCATGAACATTAACAAAAACTACTTAAACTTAAAAGACAGCTACTTATTTTCAACCATCACGAAAAAGGTTGGCGGCTACAAAGCCGCCAACCTCGGCAAGGAAATACATCGGCTCGGAATAGGTGATGTCACACTGCCGCTTGCCCCCGCCGTTATCGAAGCTATGCAACGTGCGGTCACGGAAATGGGCGACATTGCAACATTTCGCGGGTACGGCGAGGAGCAGGGCTATGACTTCTTGCGGCAAGCTATTTGCGGTTACTACGCCAAAAAGGGCGTTTCAGTGAGCGGCGACGAGGTTTTCGTCAGTGACGGGGCAAAAAGCGACCTCGGGAATATCCTTGATATTTTCGGGGTTGATAATACGGTTTTGATTCCCGACCCGGTATATCCCGTCTATGTGGACACAAACATTATGGCAGGGCGAAAGATTGTCTATTTGGACGGCAACGCCGAAAACGGATTTTTACCCCTGCCGACGGCAGAACTTCCTGCGGAAGTTTTGCCGCAGGAAGGTTTTCCGCAGGGGTCAGAGCCGCCCGCACCGTCGCAACCGTCCGTGCCCCCCGACATAATTTACCTCTGCTCCCCCAACAACCCCACAGGCGCGGTCTACAACAAAGAACAGCTCGCGCTGTGGGTTGACTACGCTCTGCGCCATAATGCGGTCATTCTGTTTGACAGCGCGTATGAATGTTTTGTGCAAGACAAAAACCTCCCGACGAGCATTTATCAGATTGACAGAGCCGATAAATGCGCCATTGAGTTCTGCTCTCTCTCAAAGACAGCGGGATTCACGGGGACAAGATGCGGGTATACGGTGATTCCGCACGCCCTCATACAAAGCGGCATAGCCCTGAACAAGCTCTGGCTGCGCCGACAAACGACAAAAACCAACGGCGTTTCGTATATCGTGCAACGCGGAGCCGAAGCCGTTTTCACCGAAAACGGAGCATTGCAAGTCGAAAACAGCATTGCGTATTATATGCAAAACGCAAAAATAATCGCCGACACCCTGACAGAGCTTGGCATTTGGTTCACAGGCGGCATAAACTCGCCGTATATTTGGCTAAAATGTCCGAACGGCATGACCTCGTGGGAATACTTTGACTATTTGCTCGAAACCGCAGGCATTGTCGGAACGCCCGGCGCGGGATTCGGGGCAAACGGAGAAGGATTCTTTCGCCTAAGCGCGTTCGGGAGCAACACCGACACAAGCGAAGCAATGAAAAAGCTCACTGCGCTTCACTCCGTCGGACAGTCGTAATAAATTCTGTACATCTTTTGAACGGAGTTTTCCAAGAAATAATAGTGGAAAACATAGGGGATAAGCAACACCAAAAATAGCGCGAAAAGCATCCATAGGGGCGGGTAATACAGCGCACCAACAAGCGACAAAATCGTCAGCACGGCGAACAGAGCTGTGACAATCAGGTGAATCAGGCGTTCGTGTTGGTAAAATTCAATGCGAATCATCAGCTTTTGCCGAAAATCCGCGTACTCGTCGGGCGTTCTCCCCTCACTCAAAAAACTTTCGATATAGGCAAGGTATGTCTTAATTTCCTTAGTCATTTGTACGTTCCTCTCCTTTGTGCGGCTTGTAAGTTAAGTGGTTGAATGGGCGATACTGCTTGTGACCTCTCCTTTGTGCGGCTTGTAAGTGCCGCATTAAGATTATCATATCCTGCGCGGCATGACAAGCACAGTATGACACGTGCGGCATGACAACGGGTTTTGAAGTCGTCGAAATTTGTAAAATCGGCGAAACCGACGAAATTTGCAAACCCGACGAAATCGACGAAAAAAAATAAACTTACCTTGACATCAATATGCACAGGTGGTACACTCATAGCGTGTTGAAAGTCTGATTTTATAAAAATTTTTCATTGACTTTCAACGCGCCTCAAATATATTTAGAAAGAAGGGTGTTATATATGGCATTTTGTGCAAATTGCGGAAACGAAATATCACAAGCGGGTGTCTGCCCGGCTTGCGGGACGATTTCTGCACAGCAGAATCCTCCCGGTCAAAACTACAGCCCTCCGCAAGGTCCCCCGCCGCCGAATTATTCGGCGCCTCCTCCGCCGCCACAACAGGGCTATGCCCCGCCCCAACAGGGCTATGCCCCTCCACGGCAGGGCTACGGTCAGCCGCAATACGATTCATCATACGCAGGAGCTCGCGGCGAATATGCAATAGTCCGAAGCCCCGGAATCTGTATCCTTTTATCTATTGTTACCTGCGGTGTCTATTACCTTTATTGGCTGTGGGTAACTCACAAGCAAATCAATGACCTTGCAGGCGCAGAGGTTGTCGGCTCCGGTATGATAATTTTGGGATGGTTCTGCACTCCCGTTCTTTGGTATGACTGGTACAAGTGGGATTTGGAGCTTCAAAGCATCGCTTCGCGCCGCTACCTTCCGTACTCCTCCAACTTCATATTGTGGCTTCTCCTCTCCATTTTTGTGGGAGTCGGGTCTATGATAATGATTTTCCAAGTACAAGACTTACTCAATAGGGTATATGGAAACGCGTAGGTCTGTCAGCACTAAATTAAAGAGAACCTTCCAAAATGCTGTCAGTGCTTGGTGGGTTCTCTTGATAATGGTCGGATATATGGTTTTTGCGTGGCGGTTTTTGGGCACATCTTGTTTGCTTGCATCCACAACGGGGCTACCCTGCCCCGGATGCGGCATCACGCGGGCGACACTTGCGCTGTTGCGCGGCGACTTTGCAGAATCTCTGAGATTTTTTCCGATGCTGATACCGTCTTTTGCGTTTGTAATCGTCTATGCCGCAGCTTGGCTTACGCACGAAAAACTGCCGCGCTACATGGAAAATGCTCTGGTAGTTTTCGCGGCAATCTTGTTATACGTGTACGCAGTCCGCATGGCACTGATGTTCCCCCGCGACGTGCCTATGGTTTTTAATGACCACGCTGTATCTGCGAGGATTTTTTATCTGTTTCGGTAGGGGGGTAAAGAGCGCATCCCGCCGCCCTGCGGCAACCGCAAGCGCCCGCCAAGCCGCAAGCGCACCCCACCCTGCAACAATCACCGCAACGACTTTCACCGCCGCTTTTTGCCATGCTGGGGCTTGCGGGATTTGGATGCGATTAAATTACTCATGTTCAGTTGCTTTTGGGCGGCTATACATTTACCCAACACATCCTGATATTTCTCCGCAAGCTCATTGTACTTTTGGCAAAGGGGAAAATACCGTTTTTCCAACTCACGGGCGCAGGCGGACGCAATTTTGTTAAGCTCGTCATACACCGGGGTTTTCTCGCAATGCTTCCACCATATCTCGTGGTATTTGATATGGTTCTTGGTAACCTCAAATCCTTGTTGCCCCTCCTTGAAGTCAAACTTGTCAAAAATCTCGGCACAAAACCGCGCTTGCCACGGCTTGATAAGATTATTGCCCGTATAGTGGATAACCTTGGGCGTAAACCACAAATATTCCATATCCACCGACCCGTACCACATGCCGAAATTGTACGGCGTGTACAGCGGACTCCAGTCATCCTTGTTGTAACCCAAGTATAAAATATCGCCCACAAAAGCCGCCGAAATCAGCCCTTGGTCGCCGAAATACGCCATTTTATCATTCGGGAAAATACTGCTTATTTCACGCGAAAGCTTCACATGCTCGCTTATCGGATAAGCGTTTTTTCGAAATTTCTCAAGGTTAATCACAAAAGAACCCGAATTGATAACACCGCCTTGACATACGGCTTTCAGCACGTTTATGTCGGAGAGGTCGCTTTTTTCGTAAACGTCGCCGTTTTCCTTTTTGATGCGCGGATATGCGGCAATAATTGATTTGCCCTCAAAATCGGCAAAGTAAAATTCGTCAATAGCTCCATTGATTATCACATCTCCCGCATCAATGTACAAAACGCGGTCTAAGTCCTGAGGGAGAAAATCGTGACAGCACAGGGTGAAATAGGCTTCAAAAGGCCATCCTCCGCCCAAATACGAAAGGGTTTCGTAGGAAGTAATGTCACTGATGTAAATTTCAACAAATTTTATATTATCCGTTTTTTCGGAGTAATTTTTTAGTAGTTCAAGGTTCTGCTTCGAAACGCGGTTGTGAAACAGGTAGAGGGTTATTTGCCTGTCGCTTAAATTCTCCGCAATGCTCGCCATTTGCGGCAAGATATATGCGATAAGATTATCGTCACACGAGGTCATAATGTGTATGTGTTTCATGTATTTTGCTCCGTGTTTGTTTTGTTGTTTGTTTATTTTGCCCCGCTTCTCGTCACTTCAATTCGGCGGGAAAATGACGGGAAGCGGGATTTGCGCGTTATTGATGTCGATAAGTATGTCGCAGTTTAACCGTATACGAGGTTGGCAAGCACCGAAACATCGACAAATCCTATGATGCCATAGCCTTTTACGTTTGCGGCTTTAAGAAGCGT
>Ga0099364_10001463_pt1 | contig 38858 bp, 36 predicted proteins | sample TergutTh196P3_FD_73070 | JGI IMG/M metagenome (GOLD analysis project Ga0099364, IMG submission 73070) | Microcerotermes parvus P3 segment gut microbial communities from Pointe-Noire, Republic of the Congo - Th196 P3 | ecosystem: Host-associated > Arthropoda: Insects > Digestive system > Gut ... | reverse complement strand
TTATGGTACCCATATTCAACCGACGCTTACCGAGGGCGGGAATCTTAATAATTCCATTATCTTCAATGGCGATAATGGTACTCTATACGGTAATGTTACCTTGCAAAATAATGTTACCTTTCCAGCACGGAGTGTTTTGACCATTCCTGTCTTAAGAAATCTTACAATTCCAAGTGGTGTTACCCTGACCAATAATGGGACGATCAATAACAGCGGGACAATTACTGGAGTTGTAACGGGTACTGGAACAATTACTGGCAATCAGCCAGTGCCGTAAAGAAGAAGGGGAAATTTTGGAGTGAGGATTTGGATCGTTATAAGAAGCAATTGTAAAATTATGTTTATAATTGCTTCTTATAAAATTTGGACAAATAGTTTTATAACAAGATAACAATGAACCAAAAGCTGGGCTATTTACGGAACAAAATTAATCAACGCTTAAGTTTATCTACTGAACATGCTGTGTTGTCCTGTATCTATATTTAATGTTAATATACCTCAATGTCTCTTAACTGGAAAGAAATTAATCTAATTCTCGAAGAACTTGAGCTTGAAGGCTCTCAAATTCAGGGTGTTGTGCAAAGCGCTTTTGAAGTTATTGTCATGCGCTTGCATAAAAAAGGGCAGACAAGGCATCTGCTTGTTTCGTTAAGCTCGGGCGCATGCAGGGTGCATGAAACCTTTTCTTCGTTTCCAAAAAGCGACAAGCCTTTGCGCTTTGCCCAGTTTTTGAATTCACGAATTGTAAACGGCTGGATAACAGAAGCTGTGCAGCTTGGAGACAATCGCATTGTAAAGATCACTGTTAAGAGGGGAGAATTTACCTACAACCTGTATTTAAGACTCTGGTCAAACGCCGCGAATTTTATCGTAACGGATGATGCGGGAACTGTGTTAGATGCAATGCGCCGTCTCCCAAAACGCGGCGAAATTACAGGCGGGCATTATCCGCTGCTTACCGCCGAAGATACAGCGGCATCGAATTTGCCAAATCGCTTACCGATAGCGGAAGTGCCCGACCACTTACCGGCAGTCGGGCAAGGCATCTCTGCGGCGAACGTCGTACCAAAAGAAAAACCCCGGCGCGAATACGTGATCCGCGAAATTCCCGGCCAGGGGTCTTTCAACAAAAAGATCGACGAGTTTTATGCCGCACAGGGCGGCTCTCTTTCGCTTGATGCGTTAAGGGAACAGGCAAGGCGCACCTGCGAAGGCAGCATCGGGAGGATCAACGCAGCCCTTGAAAGGCTTAGAGAAAAAGAAGCAAAATTTGCCGATGCTGAAAGATACAAAATTTACGGCGATTTGATTCTCTCGAATATTGGCGCAATAAAGCCGGATGATAAATGGCTTGCGGTAGAGGAGGGCGGCGAAATTGTCCGCATTGAACTTGAACCGCGGGTAAATCCCTCCGCGCAGGCCGGGAAATATTTCGATCGTTATAAAAAGGCTAAATCAGGGCTTGAGGAAATTCAAAGGGAAATTTCTGCAGGAGAGCGGGAGTTAAAAGAAGTAACAGAAAAACTCAACAGGCTTCTTGGTGAATCGAATCCGCTTGTTCTTGCAAAACTGCTCAAAGGAACTGAGCGTGTCTCCGTAAGCCCTGCAAAGAAAGAAAAGACACGTCCGGGGCTTACATTCAAACGCGGCGATTGGCTCATCATTGTAGGCAGGGATGCCAACGAAAACGACAAACTCCTTCGCCGCTATGTAAATGGAAACGATCTATGGCTCCATGCAAGGGATTATCACGGCTCCTATGTGTTTATCAAAAAACGTTCGGGCAAAACTGTCCCGCTTGATATTTTGCTTGATGCGGGAAACCTTGCCGTTTTTTATTCAAAGGGCAGGAATAACCGCGAAGGGGATTTGTTCTACACTCATGTAAAATATTTACGCCGGGCAAAAAACGGACCAAAGGGACTGGTAATTCCAACACAGGAAAAAAATCTGCATATAAAGCTGGATGATGCGCGTCTTCGGTCACTTGAAAACTGCCGGGTGTATTAAAAGTTTTTTTTCATTGTTTTTAACACTTTGTCGAGGGACTTTCAGCGGGAATTTAACACTTTTTCGGGGGACTTTAAGTGATAATTTATCACTTTGTTGAGGGACTTAATGTTTATTGAAAACACTATTACAGGGCATAAGTGATTTACGCTTCTTCAGTTTTTGCCTTTTCGGCGAGCTTTGTCAATTTTTCAAAAGCTGTTAATGACTTTTCATTCGGGATTTTTGGGTTATTGTTATTGTTTTCCGCATTGTTTTTGACTTTTTGATTGTTATTGTTACTATCCGGTTTTTCTTCTTTTTTAAATGCATTTTCAATAAAATCTTCCATTAGTTCTTTTATCAAAGCCTCGGTATTTTCTCCCTTGTAAGGCCAAATTTCCAAAGTTCCCTTCTCTTCATCTGTTGTCTCAACATTCCATAATAAATAATTCGGATCCCCTTCACTTAAATGGTTTGTAAGGTAAACACTTCTTTTCCCGTCGTCGCTAATAACTTTTCCCGCAAGAAAAGCCAATCCTTGTCCGTTAGATCCGGGTAAAACTTTCTTTCTTAGTGTCATTATTCAATCTCCTTTCATATGGGAGTGGTGGCATTCGCTAATATACTCTACAGTTACCTTCACACTTGATCTTTTGCCATATTTAAAAGTTCGCGAGCGGTACTATTGTCAGGGTCGAACTTCAATACATTCTCAAAATCCTTAACAGCATTAGCGTAATCACCTTTCTTATCGTTCGCAATACCGCGTCTCATATAGGCATCAGCGAGTTTATGTTTTAGTTGGGTGTCATCCATGTTTGCTTTCTTAAAGTCTTCGATAGCCTGATCGAAGTTTCCTATTTCAAGATTTGCACTACCGCGTTTATTAAAAGCTAAAGGATAATCCTGATTGTTATTAATAGCCTCGCTGTAGTCTTTGACAGCTTTAGCATATTCCCCCTTGGACTCAAATACCAAGCCGCGTATGTAATAAGATGAAGCAAGGATGTCCTTCGCCGAATCGTGATTTGAATTTTGAGTATATTCCGCAATTATATTATCTACATCTGCTATATCTTCCAACTTGACCCCATAGAGCTCCTCCATTACTTTTGCTCTGCTTTTAGCTTCATTTATAAGAGATTGTACCATTTTTTGTTTTAATTCATTTTGCATCCTTAGCCCGTCAACCATTTGTTGAAGATCCATATTATCGGGCTGGAGAGCCAATGCCGCTTCAAGATTCTCAAGCGCCAGATCGATTTTCCCCTCCTGAAAAAATGCAACACCATGACTGATATACCCATTAAAATCCATAATATTTCCTTTGCGATGTTATTGTCACCGCAGACATAATAAAAACTCCTCACACGAGGGTTTAGTTTAAGTTTCCCAGTAAGTTATATAAATTCCCTTCATTAACCGGGAATATTTCTGCCTGAATTTCGTGCCTGACACCGCTGGCGTTGCCATATACTATTTTTTTACCCTTTGCGTATAGCTGTATTTCTTATTTTTACGTTTTCATACATACGTTTAATAATGTTTTCTGTATCAACTACATTTAACACTTCATCTCTCTTGAATAGCAAAATTATTTTATCTTGTCCGATCTCTTCTATTCTGTTCTTAATGTTTAATAACATTTCATTTTCAAAACATGAACCGTAATTTTGTAATAAAAATTCAATATCAAAAATATCACGAGCTTTTTTTCTGCTAAGCAATGCGTCATATTTCATTTTGCAAATTATGTCCGGTGAAAAAAGGTATATTCCGTTTTTGAATACTACATTTTTATCATCGTTCAAATATTTACCAGAATAATCTATGTCTATTTTTAGTTTATCATTTGTTTTTTTATTTCTGAACAATATATCATATATAACCCTGCTGCCAATTTCTTTTTTATGGATTGCACTGTATCTGATATTATTTTCTTTCAGTATTTTAAATATATTATTTTTTATATCTTCGTTTTTTTTCATGTTTGTATTAAAATCAAGGTCTGTGGAAAGCCTATTTAATTCATAGCCCAATAGTAAAGATGTTCCTCCTTTTAACACAAGGTTTTTACTGGATATACTTTTAACTATTGTGTATAAAAACAATGCTTTTTCTGCTCCTTCTTCTGTAAGTCCAATTTTAATAAAATAATCTTTATTCATTTATGCCGCCATTTTCAGTTCGCTGTTGTACCATTCATCAAAAATCTTTAATTGGTTATCATTAAGGTATTTTACAATAAGCCTTGATTTATTGAGCATCTCATTTATAGATTTTTTATCGACTATATATTCGTTTGAAGCATCATCAATTTCAAATATTATTCCGACATTAACTATATAATCATATAGCATATCCAATACCGCCCTTATATGGTTTGCTATATAAATATTTTTAAGCTGTGTTTTAATTCCGATATTTTTAAGGTAAACCTTACCCTCATATATACCGTAGTTTCCCCATATTTCGTTGGTATTTAAATCCGTTCCAATTCCGGCAATTCTTACATTTTCAGATGGAAATATTTTTATTTCATCCCATATTCCTATATGCCAGTCGCCTGTAGTTTTACAATTGTTGGGATGAATATTCAGCGCATATTGCCCTGTAATATAGTTAAAATCCATCTCCTGTATATCCATGCTTATAATATCACTCCTTTTTACTAATTTTTCAAGCTACATTGGAAGCAAGCTACCTTGGAAGCATTTCCCCAGAACCGTATTTTTGTAGCCTTTATGCGAGAAAATACTAAGTCTGTCCGCAAAGACCTGCCTGAATTTCGTGCCTGACACCGCTGGCGTTACCTAATATACTAAAGTACAATCTAAAACCGTCGTACAGCGCGAACTAAACCTTCAACAGCGGTATATACTTCTAGATGTTCGCCATTGGAAAAATTTATTTGCCTAGCACCTCTGATAAATGGAGGAAGCCTGACATTAGCCGATGAAGACCAGTATACACTATTGGAAAACCCACCTATTCTTTGCCTGTGCAAATTTTCATACATCATATTCAATTCATCTATGCTTGGTAAAAACCAATCATCATAACTACCATATCTAGGAACACTCACTACCTGTGTTGCCCTCAATGTTTCCCCATTACTATTAAGAGCTGAAGCAATACGGGTAGTATTTTGTATTCCAGTTCCTATTGTAGTATCTGTGTTCCCTAAAACAGGACCTATTCCACTTGTATCTACGACTCTATCAGCAAATCTTACTCTCGTCGGATAATCTTGCGGTGCGGCTTCAAGATACCGCCAACCGTCAATATAAAAACCCATATCGAAGAAAATCCAGCCTCCTGCCGGTCCACGGTCGCCGATTTGATAAATTATCTCTACCCACTGAGCATATAATGAAGTATTAGCATTTACTGAAAAAGAATCTCCAGCCGTAAATGGCGTACCTGTACCATCTGCTCTTGTATTCCATCCATCAAATGTTCCTCTAGTGTTTGTCATTTCGCTAATATCAGGAATAGTTATGCTTTCGCCATTTAGTATAGTTTGTGCTGATGGCGCTCTTCCACTTGCGCCGTTTGCATTAAATGTAACTGTAAATCTTACAGGAGCGCTTGAAGTTGTTGTTGCTGAAGTTGACGAAGTAGTTGGTTGAATCCTTACCGTAGTTTCTTGAGCCGTTCCCCCCGAAGCTTCTCCGTCCCTTGTAGCAAGTAAGGTTTCAATTCTTGTAGTTTTTGTCAAATCCGCCAAATAGGATACCGATACAGTGGCAGTTTCTATATTTATTGCCTTTATAATTAAACTGTAAACATCACCTAAATCAGTCAACGAACCTGTTACTATTGCCCCTGCTCCCAAAAGTCTGCCAATGGATTTCGCTGATTCGTCATCTACTTCACCAGAAAGTTGAAAACCCTGTTCCGCACGGACTTTATCAAGATTTGCACGATCAACCACAATTAATTTTCCTCCGCTTACTATTGCCGATTCAAGCCTTGTTAAAACCTGTGTTGAGAATGCGGTTGAAGGCGAGGCAACGCTTACCAGAGCGACCATTGTTCCTGCTGGTATTCTCGTTTCCATCTGAGTTGCAGCTTCTCTTATTGCCGCATCTAAATCCATTCCAGCGACAGCAATGCCGTTGGTTGCAGGTCTGCTTGTGCAAGCACACAAAATCGCAATTAATACAATTACAAAAAGTTTTTTCATTTAAATCTCCTTATTATGGTTTCTTTCTAAAATTTATGCAGTCTAAAATGACTATTTAGTATATTTCTTTCGTAGTTTATCCTCATCGCGGAGTAAAAAAAAGCGACAACACAAATGCCGCCGCCTTCCTTTGCTATTTGCTTCTGTAGTCAGAGCCCTTTAAGGGTCAGTTTTTTGCTCCTGTTAGAAACAAATAATTTTATTGGAGAAGAGCTCTTGCTTTATTTTTGATTTCGCTTTTTTCATTACGAATTTTATCACGCGCTTTTTCCCATTCTGCATACTCAGAATCATATATTTTTTTCTTTTTGAAATACCTCACTAAACGCCATATATAAATGGCAATTGCTATGGGGAAGAAAATTAGACCAACCGCGAATGCAATTCCCCAAATTAGTCCAAACATAACTGGTTTATCAGGGCTAGATGGAACTTTTAGAGAATCGTACTGTTGTTCTAATGTAACTAATCCTCTATAATTTGGCATTGAATTGTCACGTTGAAAAGTAATTTTGACGTAATTTGTTTTGGTTGTATACTCCGACGAATAGTGCTTGTCAGTTTCCTGTGTCCTATGCGTTGTAGTGTAATTGATTTCCTGCGGCGCTCCCAGTAGTTCCCAACCAAAGCTTGCCCACTTCTCAATAGTGCTATTTACAGCATCAGGTCTCACTTCTTCAAATTTTGTTTCTTTCATTTTAATACTCTCCCCAGCGGTCTTTCCGCTTTCAATTTTACCCGCTCTCAAGAGCAGGTTTTATAAACAACCGGCTTAGCCCCATACAAAGCCGTCCGGCGGTTTAACATAGTAAAACGACGGACGCTAAAACTGCCGCACAGCACGGACAGAAAATGAATTTCTCTTATAAAAACTGCCATAACCAATATATGGGCTTTCTACTTGATCGCCATTATCGAAATTCTGGAACCACGCAGCGGTATCACTCCATCTATTAGCCTGCGAAGATGACCAGTACCAGGTACCTGACGGAAAATTCCCTAGCCCTCTCCGCCTGAGATTTACATAGATTAAATTCAGTTCTTCCCTGCTTGGTAAAAACCAATCTGTATATCCATTTTGAATGTATTGCTGTGCAAGTTCTGCAGCTCTACCAGTTTCACCAGTTTGTCTCAAATGATTAACAATAATTTGTGTGTTCTGTTTTCCAGTCCCCAGTGCTGTACTTGTTCCTATTATATTTTGACCATAAGCCCCCCATTCTGCAGATATAGAAATATTCTGAGATGCTGCCTCCATGTAACGCCAGCCATCTATATAACGACCTCTGTCATAAAAAACAATTCCACCCGCAGGACCAGTCTGACCCACAGTATACTCTCCACCTAAACTTACTCTGGTAATACCCTGTGTATTAATGGTAATAGAACGTGTTTCTTCATGATCGGCAAATACCATTTTCACTTCGTAAACACCCGGTCCTTCAATGGGTATGGTATAGATCTCATAATCCCATAAAGTTGCAATTCTTTCATTTTGAAAATAAAGTGTTCCGCCTGATCTGGCAGTTACTTCTATTGCAATAACAGTGGGGGAAGTTTGAGTTGTAGTCGGCGTTGGAACCACCGGAGCAGGAGTAACCGCCGGAGTTGAAACTGTCGGAGCAACCGCCGTTACGCCAGTGGAACCCGCGCTTGGCATGGCAACGCTGCTGTCATACCCGGTTGCCCTGCTGTTTACCAAAGCTGTAACTGTGGGACCGTCGGGGATGTTCCGGTTGAACTGGCCTGTAATCTGGGCGCTTTCTACACTCAATGCGCGAATTCTGAGCCGGTACAAATCGCCTATACGGGAAATCGCGCCGGAGATGATAATCTGCGCTCCCGCCATGCGGCCTAAAGATTGGGCGGTATTGTCGTCCACCTCGCCGGACATCTGAAAATCCAGTTCCGCGCGGATAGTGTTAAGCTGCTGGCGATCTACTACGGAAAAAACCCGGTCATTCACTGTGTTTGCAATAAGCTCATCAATGATGTATTCGGACAGAGCAGGATATTCCGATTGTATATTGAGGATAACCAGTTTATTGCCCCGTGGAAGCTGCTGGTTCAGATAATCCGATGTTTCCCGAATGGCGGCATCCAGTTCGTCCTGTGGGGAAACAGCTTGATTGGAAACTGATGCAGGAACGCCTCCGCAAGTTGTAAAAATCAAACACAAAAGCGCTGCCCGAATAAATGTAGAAAAAATCCTTTTCACAAAACCCTCCTTAAACGTCGATATAAACGAATCCTGACAACATATAAGTATAACTAATAATAGAGAAATCTGCAACTGGTTAATAGAAAAAATTAACTAAATGTATATTCTTTACCTACTGGTTGTAGGTTGAAATTATGGTAGAATTAAAGTCAGTTTTAGCCGCTAATATAAAAGCCCGAAGGAAAGCTCTTGGGCTGACGCAGGAAAAATTGGCTGAAATAATTAACACAGCCCCGTCTTATATAGCAATGATAGAAGCTGAGCGCCGTACACCGTCTTTCAAAATGATAGAGCGTTTGGCAAAAGCGTTGAAAATTGAAGCACCGGAACTTTTTTCCATGAAAGATTATCCTTCGGATTCTGTTTCTCAAATCCATGAAAATTTATTATCACAATTTGATAAATTTTTAAGAGCGGCAGGTAAAGAAATTGCAAATGTACAGAACTATGACAAACCATAACCGTCCCCCCATAAATCTCTGACAAATTCCCGCTTTTCCTTGCATAATGAACTTTCAAACACTAAAATTCAGGTATATGCAAGCAATGCTTACCCAGAAAAGACGAGTACGCAGCCCTGTTGGCTCAGGCATTTTTTATCCCGATGATAAAACAGAAATGCTTAATTATCTTCAATCTTTTGGGCTTGAAGCGGGCAGGGGAGGGCTTGCAAGGGCGATTATTGCTCCGCACGGGGCGTGGAGTTATTCGGGGGAACTTGCTGCAAGGGCGTTTTCTTCAGCTATGGGAAGAAGCGGAAGCATAAAACAGGTTGTAATTATGGGGCCCATTCATGATAAGCGGGAAAAAGGGCTTTTTCTTTCAAATTCACACTCTTTTCAAACTCCGCTTGGCAATATTCCTGTAAATAAAGATGTTACGGAGGAACTTGAGTTTTACGGAAACTCATTCCAGATAAATGATATTCCTCATCTTGGAGAACATTCACTCGAAATCCTCCTTCCCTTTATAAAGTACTGTTTTCCAAAAGCTTCGATTATACCGATTCTCATGGGGCAGCCAAAAGCGCAGTATATTCATTGCCTTGCCCAGGCGTTAAAAAATGTAATTACACCGTTTATTGATGAAACATTGATAGTGATCTCCTGCAATCTTTCAAACGGTAATAACGAAGATACGGCGCGCGCCGATGCCGAAGAAGTCTTGCGGTATATTTTTGAAAAAGATGCATTGTCGCTTGCATCCGGCATTTTGGACGGCCGGCTTAATACCTGCGGAGGCGCTCTTGTGGTAAGCCTGTTTGAAAGCGGTCTTGTTGACAGAACTCTGGTTTATTCTGCCGCAAAAGAAATGGTCAGCGCCACAGGGTCGGAGAATAACATCGTGTACTACGGTGAAGTTTCTTTCGAATAAGAATTAATAAAATTAATTTTTTTTAAATTACCGTAAAACGGCCGATAATTAAATATGCGGAAATTTTATTTTTTCATAATTTTTTGTTTGTTAATTGCATCGTGCAAGTCTCAGCCTCAGATTGCAGAAGAAGTATATGTTGAACCGGAATTGGAATTGGAAGAAGAAATTTATTTTGAGATTTTTGAACCGGAATTTGAAGTTGTTTATATAATGATACTGCAGTCCGATCTTGTTGTAACAGAATTTGAAACTGTTTTAAGAATTACAAATCCCAATGTATTCGCCGTCGAAGTAATATCCATTTCTTATGAATTATATGGTAATGGATTTAAATGGGCGGAGGGCGCGAGGAACGATATTTTGCATATCCCTGCGGAAAGTTCGTACGAAACTACATTTAAATTTGAAATGAATTTTATCAATATGCCGCGAAGGTTGCTGGATGATATTATTGCACTGCGTCAGGTTAATTACCGTTTTACCGGAGAAGCCGAAATAACGCTTGATTTTTTTCACATTGAATCTCTTCATATGAGTTATGATTATTCCGGGACATCTGATGTAAGGCAAAGGTCTCAAAGGTAAAACGGCAATACACCCTCAATAGTTGAGCGTTCTGTCAGTATCATAATCAGCCTTTCAAGCCCCATTGCAACGCCGCTGCAATGGGGGAATTGTTCAAACATTTTCCAATAATTGTGATCAACTTTATGCTGCACAAGCGCATTTTTTTCTTTTGACTTTGCTTCTCTTACAAAAAATTCTTTTACAATTTGCGGGTCTGTTTCTTCGGAAAAACAATTTGCAAGCTCAATCCCGCGGAAGTACAATTCCCATCGTTCAACTGTTTTTGGCGGATGGTTCTGCCCGTTAGTTGATTTTTTTGCAAGGCATGGCACAAACGCCGGATAATCAAGCAGCGCAACAGGTTTTTCCGACTTTAAATTTGGTTCCACAGAATGGATAAAAATTAAATCATAAAGTTCCTGTATGGTTAAACCGGACGGCGGATCAAGTCCAAGCCTGCGTGCCTCATGCTCCATTGCAGGCGGTGTAACAGATGCGGCAAACAGATCAAACCCGGCGAATTTTTCAAAGGCTTGAGCTACGGTTATCCGTTCAAAAGGATGCAATAAAGACGAAACATTCAGTTCCTGCGCAAGATACGCAAACAAATTTTCTGTTAATGCAAGGGAATCCATGTAATTTACATTCATCGTGTAATATTCAAGCATTGTAAATTCACTGTTGTGCAAATGCCCGACGGATTCTCCGTTGCGGAAACATTTACAAATCTGGTATACATTTACCCGGTGCTGCGCGATTATCTTTTTCATGAAAATTTCCGGCGAAGGAATCAGCCATAACTGACGGCTTTCCGTTCTGCTTCCTGTGGGAAATATCCGCATGGTTTCAAAAACTTCCAGACAGGATTCGGGGATTAGATCGGGCGAAAGAAGGGGGGTGTCCAATTCAAGATAATTTTTTTTATCAAAAAAAGCCCTGACCAGTTTTATTATTTTTGCCCTTTCCCGGAGCATTTCCAAATCCATTTTTACCCTCTTGAATATTGCAGGCAGGCTTCTTTCCATTTACGGCCGCGATCAAATTCGTTTAAGAACATTCCAAAACTTGCACATCCGGGAGAAAGTGCGACAATATCTCCGCTTGCCGCTTTTTCAAAAGCGCAGGAAACTGCTTTGTTAAGGTCGTCATAAGGGCCGTTAAAAGAAAAGCCTTCTTCTGTCAGAAGTTTTGCAAGTTTTTCGCTGCCTGTGCCTGCAAGTAGAATTAAAGCCTTTGCTTTTGCCGCCGCATTTGCAAGAGGGTGGAAATCAAGATTTTTGTCAGTGCCGCCTGTCACAAGAACCACAGGCGCCAAAGGGCAAAGAGCTTCGATGCAGGCGGCACAGGCCTGCGGGACTGTCGCTGCGCTGTCATTGTAAAAACGCACTCCGCCAGCTTCGTGGAATAATTCCAGCCTGTGTTCAATTCCCGGATATGAAGCCAGAGCATTACAGATATTTTCCGCGCTAATGCCTATACTGTACGCCGCAAGAGCTGCCGCAAGTGAATTTATTTTCTGGTGTTCTCCGGGTACTGGCAAATGCTGCGGCACAAGCTCAACAACATTGTCCGATACGCCTTCCCAATTGTGGAGGCGCGCAAAACCTTTGCCGCTTTCGATCCAGCCGCCGCTAAGACCTGGTGTTAATGAGAAGTTTGAATAAACAAGAGGGCGGGCTTTTGTCTCGCTGCGGAAACTTTTTCCCCAGTTGTCGTCTCCTGCGATTGTAACGCCTTTTTCATCCTGCCCCCGGTAGATGTTTTTTTTATCGTCAATGTATTCTTCCATTGACGCATAACGGTCAAGGTGATCGCTCATGATTGACGTAAGAATTGATGCTGCGGGATTTAAAAGCGCGCAATTTTCTTTGGTTTTGCGGTTTTTAATATCCCCAAGCTGAAAGCTCGATAACTCAAGCGCCACATCATCTTCGGGGCGAAGTTCATCCAGAAATGTTAAAGGCGAAACTGTTATGTTTCCGCCAAGGAACGCCCTTCCGCTTTTTCTGTTTTTTTTAAGAATCCAGTGAAGCGCAGAAACTGTGCCGGATTTTCCTTTGGTGCCTGACACCGCAAAAAGCCTTGCAGGAGATTCTGATAAAAAAAGCGAAATATCAGTTTCTATTCTTTTTGCAGCCTGAAGGTAGGGGGAATCAGGTCTTACCCCGGGATTTTTTATTACGATATCGACATTCTTAAAATCTTCAATTTCATGACTGCCAAGAACATACCTTATGGGTTTATTTCCAGATTCGCTACAGTAGGCTTCCAATTGCTCTATTGCAGTACGCAGGATATTTTCGTCTCTAAGGTCTGTAACTGTAACTTCCGCGCCGCGCTTTAACATAAAAAGAGCTGACTGGAGTCCTCCGCCATGGAGGCCAAGACCCATAATTAATACTTTCATTCCAGAATAATCCATGATATGTTAATATCATACGGACGTTTTTCTGTAAAGATCCGTATTGGAGTTATTCTATATGCAGCAAATTGAAATCTGCGATCCTGTGCCGCTGCTTGATGATTCAGGTCAGCCGCAGAATTTTGGCTGGTCAAGGCAGCCTCTTTTTACCTATAATTCTGATAATGTTTATGCGCCAAGACACAGAAGAACAGAATCAGACAGGTATATTGTACATTCTCCAACCCATGTAGTTGTCTTTGAAATCAGGGATGACGGCTGGCTTGGATATATGGGTATTTCTGTAGTTTCGTTACGCGACAAAAAACGTTCTACTCAGGTTTTCAGGACATTTGCGCCGTTTGATATCAACAAGATGCCTTCGGAAAGTGAAACAGGAGTTGCCCGGTGGCGCAATAAAAAAACCCATCTGGATTTTGTCTGCATGGACAGCGGGGCAAGAATTATCAAAGCGGATATTCCCAATTTCGGCCACAATCGAAGTATGCGCTGCGCACTTGTATTAAGCAAGCCTGAATCGAATGAGTCTCTTTCTGCAAATCAGCCGTTTAGAAGTGATAAAAACGCTTTCAGATACACACGCTGCTGCCCGTGGTTTACTGTTGAAGGTGTAGTGCAGTTTTTTTCATCCGAAATTGTCTTTACGAAGGGTAATGCCTGGGGAATTTTGGATTGGAACCGCGGTGCCCGTCCAAAGAATGATGTTCGTTATTGGGCGGCTGCCTGCGGAATGAGTGATATTTCACCGGACTTGCCCAAACATATGAGTTTTTGCATCGGTTACAGCATGGCAGATTCTTCTTCGGGGACGGAAAACGGCTTCTTTATAGAAGGGAAATTGCACAAGCTCGATCAGGTGACGTTTCACATCCCGTTGTCAAATTGGCTTTCTCCCTGGCGTTTTACCAGTAATGACAACAAGCTGGAAATGACTTTCAACCCGCATCAGGAAAGAATTGACCGCTGGAATTTACTTTTCTACAGTTCCACCCGCCGCCAGGTTTTTGGTTTTTTTTCCGGTAAAGTGCAGCTTGATGATGGTTCTGTAATAGAATTTCATAATCTGACAGGATTCGCCGAACGAAGTAAAATGCAGTTTTAGCGATTAGTACTATAAGCTTGTTCAGAATCTTTTTTTATTCAGCTTTCTCATTGTATTAAATTTTAAAAATGTGATAAAATGGCAGTAAGGACAGTAAGGACAAAATAAGTATGCGTAATTTTTATTATTCTTGGCGTTTCTATACATATGGACGCGAGCGGTACTCCGAAAGTATAAATAAAGTATTCAGCAACAACTTAACAGGTTTGCGCCAGGCAAATACGCTTGTGGCTATTTTAGCCGGATGTTTTTCAATATTCCCCTTAGCTGTTGAAGGAAATTTTATAAAGTCAGGTATATTAATTGGCGGCGCTATTGCAGCTTTGCTCCTTACCTATGTCGCCAATTATATGATGCAGAAATTTAATGTTAAAAACAGAACTATCTATTTGCTAATGTCATTATGTTTTTTCAATATAATGCTTCTTGGAGTATATCTTGATATATGGTCGGATGTGGACGTACAATCTACAATTTATCAATGCCTTTTAGTCTGTTCTTTACTAATGTTTATTAATCCGCCTCATTTTAATTTTTTCCTGATACTTGGCGCTATGGTTATATATACGGGGTCTGCCTTTTTATTTAAAAGCGCTCCTTATGCTGTTGACAATGCCGTAAATATTCTTATTGCAGGTATTCTTGCCATGTTTTTCAGCTGGCATATAACAAAACTCAGACTTGGGCTTGAGTTAAGCACCATAATGCTTGAAGATGAAAAAAACAGGTATTTTGATCAAAGTACAGTAGATGAACTGACTCAGCTGAAAAATCGCAGGGATTTCCAGCAGACCTTTTCCAGATATCTTTCCACTTATAGATCATCGGATGACTGGTTTTGTATTGCACTTGCTGATATTGATTTTTTTAAACTTTATAACGATAACTACGGGCATCCGCAGGGGGATAAAGCCCTGCGTTCAATAGGAACAGCATTAAATGGTCTGCGTGACGACCTTGGTGTATATCCTGCAAGAGTGGGCGGAGAAGAATTTGCAGTTATTTGGTTCGAAAAGGATGCCGGGCATGTGGAATTTATAATTACCAAATGGATGGAAGCGATTAAAAATTTAAAAATTCCGCATGAAAAATCAAAAGCATCAGAGTATGTAACAATGAGTGTAGGAGTATATATCGCAAAATGTGGTTCTACTAATGATACCTCTTTATTGTATGATCGGGCTGATAAAGCGCTTTATGTAGCAAAGAGCAGTGGACGAAATTGTGCGATTATTTCAGGTGATGAAGTTAAACAATATAAGTTTACCATTTAACTGCAATGAATTTTGAAGCTTTTATTCTTGGTTGCGGCGGGATGATGCCGCTTCCAAACAGACATTTAACTTCGGTGCTTCTGCGCCGCGAAGGGGAGTTGTTTCTCTTTGACTGCGGCGAAGGTACGCAGGTGTCTTTGCGCCGGCTGAACCTGCGCTGGAAAAAAATTTCTGTTATTTTTATCAGCCACACCCATGCAGATCACGTAACGGGCATTCCGGGTCTTTTAATGCTTTCATCACAGGTTGACAGGGATGATCCTCTTTACATTATCGGACCTCCGCGGATTGCAGAATACATCGAAGCAAGCCGCCGTATTCTTGATATGTATATTAATTATGAAATTATTGTGCAGGAAATTACCGCTCCGGGAATTGTTTACAGGGGTGAAGGTTTTCATATACGCTGTTTCCCTCTTTCGCATACAAAGCCCTGTTATGGTTATACGCTTGAAGAAGATATGCGCCCGGGAGAATTTTTCCCGCTTAAAGCGCAGGAATTAAATATCCCGATGGGTAAACTGTGGGGTAAACTGCAAAAAGGCGAGGCAGTAAAGACACCGGATGGAAGATTAATACAGCCGGAAGATGTAATGGGGCCTGCGCGTATAGGCAGGAAATTTTCTTTTGTAACAGATTCCCTTCCGCTGCCGGAAATTTCCACTCATGTTATTGGATCTGATCTTTTTATCTGTGAAGGAATGTTTGCAAACGATTTGGCGGAGGATGCTCATTCCAAAAAACACATGACGGCTTTGCAGGCCGCCAAAATTGCCGCAGCATCATCCGGCATAAAAAAACTGGCATTGATCCACTACAGCCCGCGCTATACGGAATATGAACTAAAAAAAATACTTGAAGAAGCGCGGGGAATTTTTCCCGACACTGTTTTAACAAAAGATCGCATGGTCTTTCCAATTGAAAATGTTAACTAAAGGGACTTTAGTTTTGCAATTGCAACCGGCTAAGAATTCAGGTAAAATACAGAATAATTTTAGTTAAAATTCTTGTTATATTTTCCGGCAAATGTATCTAAATATATTTATTTTGGTTTGTATTATGGAGTGATTCATGGATGTAAAAATTGAAGTGAAAAATCTGTCTAAGCTTTATGGTGAAGTAAAAGCAGTTACGGATATTTCTTTTTCGGTGGAAGATCAGCAGGTGTTGGGATTTCTTGGACCGAATGGCGCGGGTAAAACTACCGTTATGAAAATCCTCACCGGTTTTCATTTTCCGTCGAGCGGAACAGCCCTTGTGGACGGTATTCCGGTGGACGAAAATCCGCTGGAAACAAAAAAAAGAATCGGCTATCTGCCGGAAAATGTACCGCTTTACGGCGATCTTACTGTAGATGAATATCTGGAATTTGCAGCCGACGCCCGCTTTATTCCAAAGCAGGAAAGGGAAGAAAAAATAAATGTAAGTCTGGAAGCCTGCGGTCTTGTTCCCTACAGAAACAGGAAAATAGAAACCCTCTCCAAAGGTTACCGCCAGCGCACAGGTCTTGCTCAGGCAATTCTGCACGATCCGCCTATTCTGATCCTTGATGAACCTACCACGGGTCTTGATCCAAACCAGATAATAGAAATTCGCTCTCTTATAAAAGAGCTTGGTAAAAGAAAAACAGTTGTTCTTTGCACCCACATTCTGCAGGAAGTTGAAGCAATCTGCAATCAGGTTTTGATTATAAACGACGGGCAAATTGCCGCGCAGGGTAAACCCGAAGAAATCGCAGGCAGCATGAAAGGCGGCGACACATGGGAATTGCTGCTGAAAGGCGCGGCGGAAGATGATGTTAAAGAAAAACTTGCGCTTCTTGGAAGTCTTTCCAATATATTGGTCGAAACTGCCGGCACAGGGCTTGTATCGGCAAATTTCTTTATGCCGGCCGGAAGTTTTACCGCAGGTGCAGGCGATCAAAATGATTCAACTTCGGGAGAAAAAATTTTTGACTGGGCTGTTAAAAGCGGAATTAAAATTTTGGAGATGAACCGCAGAAAACTCAGCATCGAAGATATCTTTGTTAAACTTACAGGAGCAGGGCAATGAAAAAATATTTACCTAGCCGCGCCTTTATTCTTGCACGTAAAGAATTTAATCAATATTTAAATGCCCCTGCTTTTTACGGAGCCGCAGTTTTTTTTATTGTTTTTTGTTCTGTCTGGCTGTTTTACTTTACGCAGTATTTTGCGGCGGATCAGGCGACGCTTCGCCCTTATTTCAGCATGTTTCCCATCGTTTACATTTTTGTTGTTCCGATTATTACAATGAAAAGCTGGGCGGAAGAAAGAAAAACCGGAACTGTAGAATTGCTGTTAACAATGCCGTTCACAGAATGGGATCTTGTACTTGGAAAGTTTTTCGCAGGCTTCGGTGTGCTTGCAGCAATTCTTCTTTTTACACTTCCTGTTCCGTTAAGTCTTTTTTCTTTGGCTCATTTTGATTTAAGTATAATCATTTGTGAATATCTGGGAGCGTTGCTGCTTGGAGCAAGCGCGACATCGCTTGGACTTTTATTATCCTGTCTTTCAAAAAATCAGGCAGGCGCATTTTTAGGAAGCGCTGTTGTACTAATGGCAGTGATGCTTATCAACATTTTAACTCAAACATTCGATATGCCGCTTTGGCTTGCCCAGTTTATTAATTATTTTTCTCTTTCGTTTCATTTTGAAAGTTTTACCAAGGGTTTAATTGATTCCCGTGATTTTATCTTTTTTGTTTTAAGTACAGGTCTGTTTCTGTTCCTTAACACCAAAGTTATTCTTTTGCGGAAGTGGAGGTAGATGATGACAAAGAAACAGACAGTTATAATTACATTATTAACAACTACAGCCATTATTCTTGCACTTCTTGTCAGCAGCCGTTTTTGGTTTCGCCTTGATTTAACCAAAAACAAGGCGTACACAATTTCGGAAGTTTCGCGTAATCTTTACAGAGAAATAGATGAACCTGTTAATATCACCTACTATATTTCCGATAAACTTCGTACTATTGTTCCCGTACCCGGAGAAATTGAAGATATGCTGAGGGAGTATGCGGCGTTTTCCAGAGGCAGAATTCATCTTACTGTACGCGATCCTGTGAAAGCTGGAGTAGCCAATGTCATTGAAGAAATCGGTCTTATGGCAAGGCAGGTTCCCGTTGTAGAACAGGATCAAACAAGCCTTATCACAGTGTATTCGGGTGTTGTTATTGAATATCTGGACAGGGTTGACATCCTTCCCTGGGTCATTTCAACAGAAACGCTTGAATATGATCTTACATCAAGAATTCGATCTATGGTAAGGGATTCTGAACGCTTAATCGGCATAATTATCGGCGACAGCTACAGAACAGTAAGTGAAGATTACAGTTATCTGTATATGACGTTTATAAATGCCGGTTATAATGTCCGCTTATTCCAGCCGGGTGAAGAAATTCCAGACAGTTTACCCGGTCTTTTTGTACTTGGAGGAGCGGAAGAACTTGATGATTGGGCTCTTTATAGAATTGACAGGTATATCCAAATGGGAGGCAAGGTATTTTTTGCCGTTAAAGGAATTTATGTAGATACAATATACGGTACCATAGAAGCAAGGCACCAGGAGGATCTTGGATTGCTGGAAATGATTGCTTATTACGGCGTTATAATACGCCCTGAATTGGCGCTTGATCGCAGCGCCCTTACAATGCAATACCAGCATTTTTTATCGTCAGGCGTATATCAAATCAGAATGACGCGTTATCCGCTATGGATTGGCGTTCTTGGTGAAAATGGAAACCATGGGCATCCTGTAAGTTCCGGTTTTTCCGGTCTTGATCTTTACTGGGCAAGCCCGCTTGAAATTCATTCCTCCGCAACAGTGCAGGCGGTGCCGCTTTTTTCGAGTACGCAGGAAGCATGGGCAATGAGATATCCTCTTGTTACAAGCCCTGATGTTTCTTATATGTTGGAACTTGAAGCTGCCGAAACAAGGGGAGGCAAGATTCTTGGCGCATCACTTTCAGGTTTCTTCCCGAGCTTTTTCCGGGGCGCTCCAAAACCTGTCCGTGAAGGTTCGGAAGAAGAACTGCCGGATATGCCTGAAAGGGGAGGGGCATCCCGGATAATTGTAGTCGGCGATGTTGATTTTGCGAGTAACATAATGAGCGCAACAGACGGCTGGCATAATTTAGATTTCCTTGTTCGTGTTGCAGATTTTCTGGTAAATGATGAAGATATTATCAGTATAAGAAACAGGCAGCTGCAGGTAGGCCGTTTTGACAGAATACAGGACCCTGAAAGGCGCGCTGCGGCTATGAGGTTTGCTCAAATCTTGAATATCTTTGTTATTCCGGCTTTGATAATAGCGGCAGGGTTATTCCGTGCTTCAAAAAGGTCGCGTAACATGAAAATTGAGTCTGCAAAGGAGAACGGCGATGACATATAAAAATAAATTTATTTGCCTTGTATCAATAATCGCAATATTTATATTGTTATATATTGGAAGTTTTATTTTTAATGCTGATTTTGGCAGAACAAGATCTTCGTTATATGTTTGGCTGGATTCGGTGAATCTTGAAAGAATAAATAGAATTTCAGTTTCAACTATAGTAGCAGAAGATTTTGAATTAATTAAAAGAAATAATTCATGGTTTATTGTGCAGCATGGGCAGGTTTTTCCTGCACGTCAGCTTCGTGTAGAAGATTTTTTGCGTATCTTTACAACCCGCGCATCATGGCCTGTACGATCGACAAATGTTACAAGCCATGACCGGTATGGACTTGGGGAAACTGCTTCAAGGATTACAATTTATGATAATAATACAGTCCTTTTGGATATTATGGCTGGCTACGACGATGTTATGGGGCTTGAGTCGTTTTTTAGGAGGGCGGGTCAGAACGAAGTCCGATCCGGCGATAACAGCTTAAATGCATATCTTTATGGGCAGGTAAGTAGTTGGCTGGATTTAAGATTAATTACCGGGAGTGAAGGTTCTGTCCTTAATTCAAGCGATGTACAAAGACTTTCTGTTTTTACTCCTGAAGGGCAGCAGATTTTTACCCGAAGAAACAGAATGTGGGAAATTACCGGTATTGATATTGTAAATCCTGACACAACTGCAATAGAAAACTATATCCGTACAATTTTAAATACAGAAGGCGATAGCTTTGCAGAAATTGACCCATATGAAGAAGATATATTTACACACAGCCGTATATTGCTTGAATTTGGCAATGGCAGAGTTATAACGATTTCTTTTAGCGAGCCGGATGAATACGAACGCCGTCTTGCCCGTGTAAGCGGCAGTGAATATATTTATTCAATCCCAATGTGGACAGGAACCCGACTTTTTCCGAATCCATTGAGCTTTGAGCTGTATTAACGAAACTGCAGCTTAACTGTGCTTTCGGATAAATTCTCTGTATTTATCGGGATCGCTTTTGAACGCTATAATTGATGTTGTTGACTCGGATTTTGCTTTTTTCAAAGCCGCCGCTGCTTCCATGATTATTCTGTCCGCTTTAAGAAGCCTGCCCGACCGGGAAGTTATTCCAATATTCAGAGCAGAAGATGAAAAACTGCGCGGATATTTTTCCATTATTTTTTGACAATATTTTTCGGAGCTGGTAATCGCTTCTTCCAAACTGGTTCCGGGAAGAATTGCGGCAAAGCCCCATCTTCCGTACTCAAAAAACATTTCTCTTGTTCCAAATGAATCAACAGCTTCATCCACTGACTGGATAAAAAGATCATCATTCGATACATCGATCAACTCTATTAATAAAAAAGCAAGGTCATTTTCAGTTGATGAACATAGATGCAGTTCATCGTCCAGCTTATTACTTATATTTTGTTCCCAGCCGATATTACTGCGGTTTGAATAGGGAGTTGCAGGTTTTGTTTCTTCTTCTTCTTCTGTTATTATTTCCTGCGGAAGTTCTATCTGCCGGCCGGGTAATTCATCCTCTGTTGTATTTTTTGTTATTTCTTCTTTTGTATCTTTTTTTAACTTATCAAATGGCGTATAAACATGCCCGGAAGCTGTTTGTTTTCCAAGCAGGGTTTGAAGAAGAATCGTAAAGAATGAAAAGGCAAATCCAATAAGGATAATTAACAATGTTTGTTTTAAAATTCCCGTTATCCCTGCAGTGTCAAATGTACTTGCAATACCTTTAATGTTTGCATTCCTGACTTCAGGCAGCGATAGGGGCATATAAAGGTCTTGTTTTGATAAAGTAAATCTATCTCTGAATCTTGGAGAATTATTAACCCACGAAACAGCATAATCCTTTTGTTTTTCAAAAGCATATTCACCTACAGGTCCTGTAATTATCAATGCTTCTATGCTTGTACTTGAGTTAAGGGCGTTAGTTATGGTTTGTGTAAATGTTTCATCCATAAAACCCTGCAATCCGGTTGTATAAGCAAGGGTTGCTATCCGGTTAAATTCACGGTCTGCGGTTATCCTGCGTTCATCAATACTTATATAGATCCGTACTGCTGCCTGAGCCAATGCAAAAAGATAAATAGCTATGCAAGTTACAGCGATAATCGCGCCAAGAACAGGTTTCTTTCCTGTTTTATTTTTTTGATGCATTTTCATAATTTCTCTGCTATAATTATCGGTAGATTTTATATGCATATAAGAGAATATTCACTGCCTGTTGGCTGGTATCCTCGTGAAACGGGAGAAATTGCCGGTTTTATTACAGGAATTGCTTCAAATGAGCAAAAAAAGACCCGTGCTGTGATTGCGCCTCATGCAGGGTGGTACTATTCAGGGCGGATTGCCGCGCTTGGGATAACAAGCCTTCAGCCCAATGCTGATACTGTGGTAGTTCTTGGCGGGCATTTACCCTCGGGACATTCGCCTCTTTTTGCTATGGAAGATGCTGTAAGAACGCCTTTTGGACCAATGGCAATTGATGAAAATCTTCGTTCTGTTCTTTTAAGGCAGCTTGGCGGCTGTGATGATTGTTATCGCGATAATACTGTCGAAGTTCTGCTGCCAATGGTGCATTTTCTGTTTCCCAATGCAGATTTATTGTGGCTTCGCCTTCCCGCCGACATCGGATCTTTTGAAAGCGGAAAACTTATTTCAGAGGCGGCGGCCGGATTAAATAAAAATGTTGTAGTAATTGGTTCTGCCGATTTAACCCACTATGGGGTTAACTACGGCTTTTCACCGCACGGCAGAGGGAAAAAAGCCCTAAGTTGGGTTCGCGATGTTAATGATGCAAATTTAATTAAAGCAGTAGAATCCGGAGATCCTTGTGAGGTACTTCGCTGCGCACGGCAGGATAGTTCCACGTGTTCTGCAGGGGCGGTGCTTGGCGCTATGGGTTTTGCAGCGGCTGAAGGGTTAAAAAATGCGCGGCTTTTAAAATATGGAACAAGCGCGGACATTGAAAGGCTTGATATTCCTGACTCATTTGTAGGTTATGCCGCATTTGCATTTTATTAAGTAAATTTAAGAAAGAATTTTTTCTATTTCTTTTATACTCTTATTTTTTGTCTCTTCTATTAGTTCATTTTGTTTTAATTCGTTGTTTTTTGTTTTTATTGCCGCTGCATAGGGGAGCAGTGTTGTAAAAATTATTTTTTCCTTTTCTGTCAGTTCTTCCAAATAGCTTTTATTTGCTGTTGTTTTTGGCAGCGCGGTTATTTCCTTTTTGTATTGTTCAAGAATTGCTTTTCCGTTTATTTTTCCATGACTTTTGTAAATTTTAATATCCGCTTTTGTAATTTTCTTTTGGTCTTTTCGCAGGGTAATTGGAGCGCCGTTTCCTTTTTCGCATGTTATGCCGGCTTTTACCACTGCGGCTTTTTCTTCGAATCTTTTTCTGTAAAAACGTAACTGCGCTGTTTCAAGGTATGTTTGGTTTTCTGTTTCTTTTGGCAGGAAGGGATTTCTGTACAGGAATTTTGACAGTTGAGTTTCCTGTGTAATTAGCCTTGTTTGCCGTCTTTCAAAGTAGGGGTAGATGTAGGTTCCCCTTGCATAGGTTCTTGAATTTACATAGGAAAAATCTGCGCCATATAATATTATTTTTTCTGCCTGTAAATATTCTGCAAAAGACAGGCACGCGTAGGTTACATTTCCGCCTGATGTATCAAGGTACGGAAGCGGCAGCCGCTCGGATATATACCTTGCCAATGGATGGCCGCTTGAAAAAAACACCGGGCAGCCAAAATTTCCCAATAGGGGAGGGCTTGCAATATCAAGCACAAGAGGCGCTTTTACAGTGCAGCCAATAAAATGATAATAACTGATGTGCTGACAATCAATTGATACAACAACATCAGGATCAATTCCGTTTTGTGCAAGCACGGGAAAGACTGTATCTGCGCATATAATAAAACCCCCGCGTGATTTAAAAGCCGCAAGAGATTGTAACTGCGTGTCCAACGACGGCCCTGCGGCGACAATGGCGGCTTCGTCTGCCGGTTCTGTTATTTTATTAAAAAGATTTTTTTCGTCAAATTCCATATTTGCAATATTACGGATAATATTGGAGAACCATCTTCTCCCAAAGTACGCCTGTACGGAATAATCGCCGGAAACAATTTTAATTGCTTCATTTATCGCGGCGGCGGCGGATTCGAATAATTCTTTATCGCTTTCTGTTCTTGTCCTTAACGGTATTACTTTTATGCCGCCGCACAATACGGGCTTGTAATGTCCGGTAATAAATGCAATTATCTGTTCGCTCCCGGGATCTTTTAATAACCAGAATCTGTTATTATTTATTAATTCTGAATAATCCAGATTGGAAAAAAGTTCTTCTGTATTATAGTCAATTACAACTACCTGCGTACCCTTCGTTTTAAGAGCGGCCTTCGGCGCAAACCCTCCGCCAAGACCAAGAAAAATTATAAAATCATCCTGCTTGACTGCTGATGTCAGCCGCTGCGCTTCCCGTATTGGATCGACCATGGAATGAAGCGGCTGTTCACGCGGATGCATTATAACAGGAACAATTTCTCCTGAACGGGATTTTTTGAAAGTGTATAGATTCTCAGCCATTTATTATTCCGGCTAATGTATGTTCAATTTTCTGTGCCGTTATATTCTTTTCGCCCGGAAAAAGCAAAGACCCAAGTTCCTGTTTTATGTTTTGTGCATATTTTTGATCTTTCATTGCAGACGATAAAGCGGCAAGCGCTTTTTTCCTAAAAATACGCGGATCCCCTGAAACGCCGACTGTATTAAAAAAATCTTTTGTTTTCTTTTTATTTTGCTTTCCCTGTAACAATTCCGGTAAGTCGGCTTCATCAAAAACTTTATGACCGCCTGTAAGCGAATAAATCCTGCAAGGCCATGATGATTTTTGATTTCTAAACCATGCGGCATATATATCCATACTGCCTCCCTGTTTTATTAAAGAAGAACGTGTAAAACATTTAGAATAAGCAGGCGTAAAACGGTTTGCGTTTTCAAAGAAAAGGTAATCAAAAGCATAGGGTCTGGCGTGCGATCTTATATCATTTACAGAAAAATCCATTCCTGCAGTGTATAATTTACCGGTAGAAAGAAGCATTGCAAGTTCCACAGAGACAGCAGTTACAGTTCCTTTCTGCGGGATAATAACCGAGGGAAGCGACAGTTCGTTAAGTGCAATGCTCTGCCAGTAACTTCCGTCATTTATGATCAACTGCGGAGTATCTGCGCACTGGGAGGGCAGCGCTGCGCATAAATTTACTGCAAGAGCGGGGTTGTCTGCTCTGTAAAAGGGATAAATATGTTTAAGCGCCCAGCTTCCCCCGTCCGAAGCAATTACAATATCCGCTTTTATACCGGCGGAAGTTAATGCCAAAACAGAAGAAGAAGCGGCAATTATAAGGCAGTTGTCCTGCATCTTGCGGATTACAGGCAGCGCTTGTTCAAGGGAAGGGCCTGAGCCTGTGATTATTACCGGAATATCCGACTGCCTGTATAAAATATAACTGTTTATATTTGAAAGATTTTTAAAAAAATTTTTTACCCATCTTTTTCCAAATACAGCTGTCGTTCTGGTTTCGGCATCTTTACGTTTTAAAAATTCTACTGCCGCAGAAAGAAGTTTTACATAACGTTCTTTGTAAAAATCAAGTGACGGCCGCCATTCAACTATACAGATACGATCAATTCCGGCATCCGGCGTTTCGTTTTCGAGGAACTTGTATACTTCTTCCTGTGATTTAAAATTATCTACATGAAGAGCTATTATTTTGCTATGTTTAAATCTTTCCTGTATAACAGGAATCATATAGCCAAGACCCGGCTCAATCAGGATAAAACATTCGGTTGATTCTGTCAGGTTTAAAGAATTTACATAGCGCACAGCTTCGGCTTCCGGATTGTAACGTGAATGAAGCTGTGCGCCGGGAACAGTGATTATACCAGCCCCAATTCCTTGAAGAGTTTTCTGTAAGAATCGAAGTATTCCGACCTTGCAAATTCTTCGATCTTTGATTCGGGCAATGACTCAAGAAGCTGATCCATATAGCTAAGAATATTTCTTAACTCAGACTTTAGTTCTGAAGGAATCTGTTGTATATTGTCTTTTGAATATCCAGCTACGGATGCCTGAGGCTGCATGGCAGGAGAAGGCGCAGGTGCCTGCGCGCTTTCCTGAACTGGCGGCGGTGTGTATTGCGGAGCAGGCGGTGTGCGTTTGGGAACCTGAGGCGGAGGAGGCGCAGGAGGTTCGAAATCCTCAACTTCAATCTCATCTTCCGGTTCGTCTTCTGTCAAATCTTCTATTACAAAATCGTCTGCAGGTTCTTCCGACAAATCTTCTATTACAAAGTCATCCGTAGGCTCTTCTGTAAAATCTTCTATTACAAAATCGTCCGCAGGCTCTTCCGTTAAAGCTTCTGTTACAAAATCATCCGCAGGTTCTTCCGTTAAAGCTTCTGTTACAACGTCATCCGCAGGTTCTTCTGCCAAATCTTCTATTGCAAAATCATCCGCAGGTTCTTCCGTCAAATCTTCTATTACAAAGTCGTCCGCAGGCTCGTCGTCTGTCAAATCCTCTAATACAAAATTGTCCGCAGATTCATCATCCGTCAAATCCTCTATTACAGAATCATCTGCAAGCTCTTCTGTCAAATCCTCTATTACAGAATCATCCGCAAGTTCTTCCGTCAAATCCTCTATTACGGAATCATCCGCAAGCTCATCCGTCAAATCTTCTGTTACAAAGTCGTCCGCAGGCTCGTCGTCTGTCAAATCCTCTAATACAAAATTGTCCGCAGATTCATCATCCGTCAAATCCTCTATCACAGAATCATCCGCAAGCTCATCCGTCAAATCTTCTGTTACAAAATCGTCTGCAGGTTCTTCTGTCAAATCCTCTATTACAGAATCATCCGCAAGTTCTTCCGTCAAATCTTTTGTTACAAAATCGTCTGCAGGTTCTTCCGTTAAATCTTCTATTACAAAATCATCAATTGATTCATCTTTAAAATCTTCTATCTCGAAGTCTTCAAATGATTCGTCTGTTAAATCTTCCACACCGGCATCGCCGACTGTCAGGTCGTCAAGGTCCATGTTGAATTCGTCTTCGTCAACAGACGGCTCTATTAGCGAATCGCTGATATTATCAGCCGAAAGTTCCGGTTCATCAATTACAGCGTCTGTAAAATCAAGCGAATCCTCGGGAGAAGCTTCGCTGTCTTCAAGATATGAGCTGTTTTCCGGTGCAAAAGTCAAGGGTACAGCGCCTTCTTCCATGAGTTGATTTAATTCGTCTGCTTCGTTTACGCCTTCAGAAAAATCTTCAACTGCATCTTCTGAAAGATCCAAGTCCTGCATGTCAAAATCAATATTTTCAACATCAGCTTCGGCGAGCGTTTCATCCAGTGCAGCTTCTTCTATACCGGCATCATCTATTACAATTTCTTCATCATCAATAAAGTCAATATCATCTATTGTAATATCATCTATTGCAATATCGTCTTCGTCAGTTGATGCAACTTCATTTCCATGACCGGTGTCGCCTGTAAAGTCATTTAACAGAATATCCGGATCAAGATCGATGTTGAGGTCGGCAGTATCAATATCAATATACTCATCGTCTCCGGCTTGAGCTCCGCCATCCAAAGCCGTTTCATCATCTTCGGCGGCAGAGAAATCTTCAAAATCGGGTGAAACATCAATTGTATCTATACCCATGGATTCATCAAATGACTCGTCATCTGAATCGTCAGCTGACTCGTCAGCAATGGCCAATTCGTTATTCGATGCTTCCTCCGTTCCGGATTCTTCTGTAAAATCTGCAGAATTAAGGATATTATCCAATTCGTCGCCTGTGAGGGCAATTGTTTCGTCTTCGTCATCATCTGTAAGGATATTATCCAATTCGTCGCCTGTAAGGGCGATTATTTCATCTTCGTCATCATCTGTAAGGATATTATCCAATTCATCGCCTGTAAGGGCGATGGTTTCGTCTTCGTCATCGTCTAAATCAAAATCATCATCAATACTGACAACATCGGGCTGCTCTGTTATAACTTCTGTGGTATTCAAAATATTATCAAGTTCATCGCCTGTAAGGGCGATTGTTTCATCATCTTCTTCCGAGAAGAAACCGTTGCCTTCTTCGGGTTTTTCTTCTACAGGCGCGCCTGTGCGGACAAGGGCGAACTCTTTTTTTAGCTCACTTAACTCTCCCCTGATTGAAGAAAGTTCGTCCGCAATTTTTTTAAGTATGTGCGAAGAAAGATCGTTTTCGCTTTTAACCGCGGTTTCAAAATTTTCTACAACGGTATCAATATTTCTTTCTATTGCCCTTACTGTGGGAACGCCGAAATCTTCAACACTAAAATCCTTTAGTTCAGGCTCACCCTCGCTGCTTTCAATTTGGAAATCGTCTGTGTCAAATCTTTCGAAGGTATCGCCGGTTTTCGGCTCGGCTTCTTCTGTGTTAAAATCTGAATCTATTTCAATATCGAAACCGTCTGCATCGTCTTCAAAACTGATGCCGTCTGCGTCATCTAAATCGACTTCAGTATTTGAGCCGCCAGCGTCGTTCGAATCTACTTCAATATCAAAACCGTCTGCGTTATCCGAATCTATTTCAATATCACAACCGTCTGCGTCGTCTGAAACATCTTCAATATCAAAACTATCTGCGTCGTTAGAAGCGTCTTCAATATCAAAGCCGCTTGTGTCATCTAAATCAACTTCAATATCAAAACCGTCTGCATCGTCTTCAAAACTGATGCCGGCTGCGTTATCTGAGTCACCCCCGCCGCTTAAATCAATTTCTGTTTCTGTATTGTCTTCTGTGTTAATATCGCTTTCTTCGTTTGATTCAAGTTCGATATCGTCATCGGGAAATTCCATATCCAAATCGTTTTCGGCGCTTAGATCGATTATGGCATCTGAATTGTCTTCAGTGTCGAGACCGGCTATGTCGCTTGATTCAAGTTCGATATCGTCATCAGGAAATTCCATTGCACTGCCTAACGGCGCCTGCGCAGCTTCTTTCATGTCCAGTACGGCATCATCAAAGTCCGCAGTTTCATCAATGGTAAAAGGATCATCAATGAAAGTATCATCAGCTTCAGTTTCATCAAACGTAAAAGCGTCATCGGCTGCAGTTTCGTCAACGGCAAAAGAGTCTATAATGCCGCCGGACTTTGAATCGGAAGAAAGAACCTGAGGTTCGCTTTTTACCCATACCCCATATTCGTCCAAATCTTCTGCCGAGCCAATACCGCCGCGATCTGAGTATATCGAAGGTTTTTTGTCTATTGCCATGAACCGCTCCCTAAATTAACACTTACTGTCAATTATCGGTAAAATATCAAATTTTCAGTACTTTCTATCATTATAAATGATAACTTATGTGATTGCAATGGTCAATAAAATATTCATTGGCTTAAGAAACACAAATAAATAACCGTAAATCGAATCATGGGGATCTTCAAATATCTCATTGGCTTTTGGGCAGCCATCGCAGTATATGCAATTTTTTCGTTTTTGGCAGGCCCGAGGGGACTTTCGGCATATAATTATCTTTTATCCGAGCGCGACCGGCAATGGGAAAATATGAACGAACTTGGACTCATAAATGATGAACTCGAAAAAACAAAAAGTAACCTGCTCTATGACCATGATACCCTGCTTGTTCACGCCCGGCAGATGGGTTACGGCCAGGAAGATGAACGATTCGTCAGGATTGTAGGTCTTAACAACATAAGAACCGTCCCGGCAGTTGCCGGAAATATATATATATCATCAAATCCTGAGTATATTTCAGACAGATTTATAAAAATAACAGCATTAATTGTAGGGCTTTTTATTTTTGCCTTCCTGTTAATGATTGATATTATCTATTCACGTGTAAAATAGCCGGCGCTTACCTGAAACTATGTCTAAATTCTCTCTCGATATCGCGTTTTTGATCTTTTTCCCGGATTCCGGCTCTTTTATCGTAAGCTTTTTTACCTTTACATAAGCCCAATTCCACTTTTACCCTGCCTTTTTTGAAATAAAACGACAGCGGAATTAAGGTAAACCCCTTTTCTTCCACCTTGCGCGTGATTCGCTTTATCTCGTCTTTGTGTAAAAGAAGGCGTTTATTCCGGCCTGGGTCGTGATTGAATATCGATGAAAAAGGGTTTTCCGCAACCACCAGCGATCGCAGCCAGATTTCGCCTTTGACGACTTCGCCCCATGCATCTGGAAACGAAATTTTTCCATCGCGGAAAGATTTTACCTCTGTACCCTGCAGTTCAATTCCACATTCGTAAGTATCATCTACCGTGTAATCATGGCGCGCTTTTCGATTTTGGGCGATTATCTTTATTTTTTCACTCATGGCAGTTTACTCTTTTTGGGCAATTACCGGACGGAAAGTAACAAAAGGCGAGGAAAATTCCGGCGGCAGGGAAGCTCTTCCCTGTGCAGTTGAGCTTGTGCGCAGCGGCCTTTCAGGAGAACCGGCAGCCGTAACAGCTTCGCCGCCGGCGGCAATAAATTGAAGCGGGGCAAACGGATCTGCGCACCATTCCCAGCCCGGCATTCCAATGCTCTCTACGCCGGAAAGGGCGGCATATTCCCATTCGGCTTCTTTCGGCAGACGCACTTCCATTTCGGCCATTTCCGGCGGAAGCCCGGAAGTGAGCCATTTGCAGAATGCCTCGGCGGCGTACCATGTAATGCCTGTGATTATTTCCCTGCCGTACGACCCTGCAGGGTAGATTGATATTTCTTCCGGGAAATAATCGGTAAGGTGTTCCGTCCATTGGGGGTTTTCAGTTAAAAAAGTTTCAAATAAAGACCTTGGGACAGGGGTTTCCGCTATCATAAACCTATCTACATATACTGCCGGGTACATTCTATGAGACGTAGCCGGTCCGCCAGTTAAACGGCCTGCCGGAAGCTCTGTAAAAATAATTCCGGCAATATCTATCCGCTCCAAAGAGCCTGCTTCCGGTGCAGGAATTACACTTGACGGCATGGATAAAGTATTTCTTCCCCATGAAGAAGATAAAATCGCATCGGAAGCGCCGGAAGGCAGTAAACCTGCAAGCCAGGAAGCGCTTCCCGGATTTTCCGACAGAAATTCCAGAGCGTCGGAAATGGAGCCCAACAGTGAAATTGGAGAAGGAGCAAGCCCGTGATTATCCAAAAGGGCTTTTGCCCGCACAAGATCCCGTAAAGCCGCTCTTGTTACGGTAAACCTTGAAGCGGCAGTTAAAATCTCCTGCAGCCGATCCTCCGCGCCGGCATCTTCTTTTAAAACGCTCCCAATACGGTACGCCCCTTCAGAAAGACTCAGAGGAATCTGCCATGTTTCGGTCGGCTCGCCGCCAAAGCTCCACTGTGCAAATTCGCCTGCATAAAGCGCAAAAGCCGCTGCGCTGTCCGAAGTTGTCAATGCAAATTCAACATTGTAAATTTGCGGGAAAAACAGCGAACCAAAAACACGGCCGGGTATTTCGTAAACTGCGCTTGTACTGTTGAATCCCGGCATTACGGCCTGTATTGTATAACTTCCTTTTGGTAAAAAAATCCTGCTGCCGGAAGCGCCCATATAGACGCCGTCCACCCGTATTCCCGCGCCTTGCGGGTTTGATTTTACAACAAGCATTGAGCCGGGGTTTCTAAGACCCGGAAAGACCAAAAGAAAAAAGAGAATTACAAGTAAAATGAATGAATAAAGAAAAGTAAGATATACACCGGGGCGGATTCCAAATATTGGCTTTAGTTTAACCTGATCTTCATCTTCCTGTTTAGGTGTTTGAACCGCTTTTTTTCCCATAAAACATTATAAGCGGAAATGAATGTTCAAGGCAAGTTCCAAAGTTGTTTTGAAAACTGCAAAAAAAAAGAGCTGTCCGATTAGTCTCGAACAGCTCCATGCCCTTGAGGCATATCGGAGTTATAGTGATTTGGGAGGGGAACTATAATCCCGACATTAAGAATATCGGTCAAGAAATGGCTTAATCTTAAGCTATATTTTTTTTATTTTTTTCAGTCTTCTTCGCTTATGGTAAGGTCTACTTCCAGGGATATACGGTAGGTTTTTCCCCTTTGTACATTTATTGTGCGTATAACGATATAATCACCGAGCAGGAATCTGATTTCGTGGGTTCCCGGTTCAACAGGAACAGGATCGCGGCTTTGGACAAGTGAATTATTCAGGTAGACTTCGGCATTCTGCGGCCCTTCAAAAATCAACACCGGGGTTGGATCGTGTAAATCTATGACTAAATCGGTTATTCTTCCTTTTTCCACGATAAAGCGGCGGCTTTCGTTCCTGTAATCTTCAGAAAGGATAACAAGATGATGTTCGCCTTCTCTTAACATTATTAATTCGCTGATGTCGGTTATTACAACATCGTTTATAAGAACCGTGAAAGGCCTGTTTCTAAGTTGCGGCGGATAACGGGGAACCAACCTTATTGCCCCTTCATCGCTTAATATCGGCCGGGCGGTAACATTAAACCTTAAATTTTCAAATTCGGAACTTAACCCCTTGTTTACAGGCATCAATCTGAATAACAGCGGGAATGTATCTATATTGGTTATACCCGTAGGAACGGTTACAGAAGTGGTTGTTCTAAGACCGTGATTTGCGCGGATTGGAATATGGTAAACAATTCTAAGCCTTGAAGGCAAAGCTTCAAACGCGATACGGCTGCCGACCAGATCTGCCACCCCAAGTGAAACCGGCTGATTTAAATTGTTGTACATTATCATCACAAGGGAGCCGCCGTACAGCAGCCATGCCTGAGGGGCTGTGATTTCAAGTTCAATGCCGTTTAAAAAACGCGCTTGAGGGCCAAGCGTTATAAAAAACGAATTGTTAATTCCTATGGACACAGGACCTTCTGAAGCTCTTTCCGGGTTTATTTCAAGAACGCCGTCTACAGTTGTGCGGAATGATTCCGGATGCAGATTAACAAGGGGAAAAAGAAGACATATAGCAAGGAACAGTACAGCTGTTGTCATACTCCATCCATATTATTTTGGGAATCCCTTAAGGGATGAGTCTTCCCGACGGGTCTAATGCCCTTCCATTCTGCCGCAATTCAAAATGCAGGTGAGGTCCTGTTGATTGTCCTGTTGATCCTACCTTTCCTATAAGACTACCTGATCTTACATTTGAGTTCAAGACCGTCTCGAATGACTGTAGGTGTCCATAAAGAGATGTCCACCCATTGGAATGAGCTATGACTATATAATTTCCGTATATGTTGTCAAAGCCTAAAGATATGACAACTCCGTCGGCTGCTGCATAAACATCGGATCCTTCCGGCGCTGCAAGATCAATCCCCTGATGGTTTGATAAATTTCCCGATATTGGATCCTGCCTTATGCCGAACGAGCTTGTTACCCGGTATGCCCTTAGCGGAAAACGGAAACCTGAATACAGAAAAAACGTCCTTTCTGTCGGCGTAAAATCCGCTCCGGGAAAAAACAGAAAGGTTTCCTGCCCGGAAGCCGTTGTTATAAATAATTCAACATAACTTTGCTCCTGCCTTGCAGCCCCGATTAGTTTTTCCAAATCTGAATCAAAGCTTGCCGGAATATAGAGACCCGGGCATGAAGGGAGCAAAAGCCGCATTCCCGGCCTTATATCCTGCGGATTATTGATCCTGTTAAGGCTTGCAAGAGCCGAGTAGGGGATATTACAGCGTGCAGCTATAAATAAAAGATCGTCGTTTTGCTGTGTTGTATATTGGTAAATTGTCAAATGCCTTACAGTTTCTTCAGGCTGAAGACGGATGCCTGCAAGACGCATTCTATTTGCTTCGACATCATTCATAAACTGCCGGAAACCGCTGTCTCTTGTGTCAAGTGAAACAATCTCCGGAAAGAAAACAGCGCTTACCTGAGCATGGCAATACGGGGATTTTCCTGTAAAAAGAAAAATGAAAAAAAAGGCAAGGGCGATTCCCTTGCCTGATCTTGATGCCGGCAATTCTACCCCGCCGAAATTGCTTCTGTCGGGCAGGCGCCAACACAAACGCCGCAATCTGTACATTTGTCCGGATCGATATAGTGCGCTCCGTCTTTTTCCATAATTGCTTCTACGGGACATTCGCTTACGCAGGCTCCGCAATTTACACAAGCATCGCCGATTTTATGGGCCATAATTTCCTCTCTTATGGTATAGGATAACTAAAAATACCATACAAATTGCTTGTTGGCAAGGTAAAAAAGACCGAAAATTTAGTATGATTTATCTTGGAGTTTTACTGGGAATAGGCATCCTGGCGGCTGTAATATACATGGCTCTTAATAAAAAATCAGACATTAAAACCCGCATTGCAAGCATGGCAGCCCTTGCGTTAATGATAATAACAGTAATTATCTGCCTTGTATTGGTTTTTACAGATAATAGAGTTCCAATTGATGAATCTGTCCTTATTGTAGGCGCCCCTGTCGAAGTAAGAAAAGATAATGAAAATACAGGCCCCCTTCTTTTACTTATTGTTTTTCTGATAGCGCTTTTTTTCCTGATCGGATTTCTAGCCATCCGCGAACACAAAAAAAGTAAAAGTCCCGAAGACACGAATTTATTTAAACGCAGCCCCATCAAAGACTGGTAGGTTTCAAAAAAAAGAAAAGTGAAGAAAGAAAAATGAAAAAAGATGAGTAAAAAAAAGTCTGCAAATTGATTTGTTGAACAACTTGCAGACTGCTGCTCTCAGCTTTTTTCTTTTTTAACTTTTCATTTTACTTTTGCTATAACTCTGTCGCACCATTCGTCGAATTCTTTGTCTTCCCTTTGTAATTCTTTGTGCGCGAGGATGTGGACTATTGTCATTTTTACGCCTTCGTCCACTCTTATTTTTGCGTTGAAGCCGGGTGCGAGGCGCTTTAGCTTTGTGTTGTCAAAGACTACGGAATTTGCTTTGTCGCCCAACAGGCTTCCTGTAAAGTCGTAGATACCTTCGGAAAGTTTGACAAGGTAACTGCTTGCAACATGAACAGCCTTTAGTTCAACATTCAGGTTGTCGGCTATAACCTTGTAAATCTGATTCCATGTGACAGATTCATCTGAGGTGATGTGTACTGCTTCTCCTATTGCGTGTATGTTTCCCATCAGTCTTGTAAAAGCCCGGGCAAAATCGCTTGAGTGGGTAAGCGTCCAAAGGCTTGTTCCATCCCCATGAATGATCACCTGTTTGCCTTCGATCATTCTTTGTAAAACCTGCCAGCTTCCGTTTTTACCGTGAACGCCAAGCGGAACGCTCCGTTCGTCGTAGGTGTGGCTTGGGCGCACGATGGTAACCGGAAAACCGGTTTCGCGGTATTTGCCGGTAAGGAATTCTTCGCACGCTATTTTGTTTCTTGAATAAAGCCACAATGGATTTGAAAGAGGGGTGCTTTCTGTAACAAGATACGAAGAAAGCGGCTTTTGGTATGCCGAAGCTGTCGAGATAAAAATAAACTGCCTGCAAAGACCGTTAAAAATTTCATAGTCTTTTTGTACATGCTCCGGTACAAAGGCGATAAATTCGGCAACTACGTCAAACATTCCGCCATCCAAAACTTTTTTTAATTTTTCCCTTACAGAGACCGCCTCTTCTGTTCTTATATCACATTCAATTTGTCTAACATTGGCAAATTCACTCTTTCTGCTGCCTCGGTTAAGATGGTAAACATCCCATCCTTTTTCTGCCGAAAGCCTTGTGATTGCGCTCGAAATCGTCCCAGTTCCGCCGATGAAAAGTACCTTCATATTTCCTCCTGATAGTAATGATTATATCATAATAAATGAGTATTACCATGACATTTGGGAAAAATACGAGAATAAATATAAAGAGGAAAAATGGCTGAGACAGCTCTTTACAGCTACTGACATAAGGTGTAAACTGAACAAGCTTGATTATCGAGGTTAAGAAAACAAAAAGAATAAATCATGAGCCATGAGCCAAGAGGGAGTGTTAAAAATGGCTAATTTAACCATCTTGAGTGGTGGAATAAATCACCTCTATTTGCAAAACCTAAAAAAACATTTTTTATTTGTGAAAGGAAAAGTTAATGAACTTCTGGAAGAAGACAATAACACCAGTTTTTCACAAAATCCAATTGTAGGTATTGAAGCTATAGCTAGAAATGTCGGGATTACGAAAATTCAATGTGTTCCGCCCGAAGAAATTGACAACGAACATGCACGCCTAAAGGGGACTGTAATTCTAGTGAAAGAAAATGATAGTCCTGAAGAACAGCGTTTTTCTATAGCTCATGAAATTTATCATTTTCTAAAAAGCGCAGAGAAGGAAATGCTGGAAGCTGCTCGTTCTGATCTTAAATTTGAGATTCTAAAAGACAGGGATAGAGCCGCGAATGAAGATATCCAAATATTTCTTGCGCGAGCCTATATGGAAATTGGCAAACTAATATACGAGTATGTTGGTAAACCCATTTCTGAGAGGACAAAATCTATTGTTTTTGGGAAGATTGGGATAATTATTTTTAAGATAATAGATGATAATAAAAATAAAAACATAACCCTTAGTGATATTCTCACTACAATGTTGACGGCAATTAATAATGAAATAATTAAAGCTATCGACGAAGAAATAGCCGATTATTTTGCAGCTAATCTTATTGTTCCTACCGAGCGGTTTATTTTGTGGGAGGATAAAACAGATGATGAGATTGCCCGCGCATTCGGAGTAAATGTTGAATGTATAAGAAAACGCAGAAATGAAGAAATAGAACATGAGCTTGTTTTTATGGTGCCTCAAAATCAGGCATCAAACGTTGGAATAGAAGAAGAAAGCCCTTTATCTTTAGATGAGTTGGAACTTGCATTGGAGGGCTATAACAACCATGATACCGGAAGGGTTTAAAAGCTACATTCAGAGTACTTGCAGGGAAGATGTATTCGATTATAAGGTAAAAGCGCTTGGGAAGATTCTTGCATGGGGTAGTAAATGGCAGCCGGACTCAATCGAACTCTTTCGTAATATTATAACAAAAATAAAAGCTGGAAAGGGTGAACCCGATAAAAATCCTCTTAAAAAAAATGGAAAGTATATATCACGCCCAGGGGTAACTGGAAAGTATATGACCATATTCTTTGAACCACCACAACCTCCAACTACTCAAAAGTTCATAATATATGATTTTGCAATAGGTGATTATAAGATATAATCCACATAGAGTTGATGATTTAAGGGCTAGATAAAAAAACACCGGCTGCGGAGCAGCCGGGTACGGTTCCACGCGGTGGGCTTTTAATCCCACGGCCTGGCACTATAAATATACGGCATTCCAACAAAAAAATCAAGGTATCGACTGTCGACTGTCGACTGTCGACTGTCGACATGACAATTTTAGCTTTTTATATACATTTAGAACAGAACTTAATAGTTATTCCGTCCTGGAATTGCTTTTTGTTTTTACAAATTGAACGAAAAACAGAAAATATCAAACAGGCTTCGTCAGGTTTTATTGAGTATGGATTTTATAAATTAGGCAGAAATTTTTAATTTTCGAGTACTGTGATGACAGATTGTAATTCCATGAGTTCTGCGATTTTGATAACCGGGGACGCCTTAACGGAAAAGCCGGAACAACACCCTCAATCATTACCCAATTTTGAATTACTGAGCAGTATTGGAATTTATTGCCATATATGGTATATTTTGTATATGGGCGGGGTTTTTGCCGATAATTTATCAATGATCTCTTTTTTTACAAAATTCCAAGGAATTTTCCAAGAAAGCCGTATCGCAGGGTGTATAACCGCCCGTGATGCGGCGTATTTTTTAGCCTAGAGGGGATGTTGGTTTTTTTGATGAAGAAATTCGTTCTTTTTGCAGTAGTTTTTCTTTTTCTCGCGGCGGGGGTTTGGGGGCAGGCGCAGGAATTTACTTGGACAGGTAATGCTGCTCCCAATATAAATTGGACAACTCCAGGAAATTGGGATAGAAATAGTAGTTTTCCCGGCGACACAACTAGACCAGGTTCTGATGGTGATACTGCGATATTGGTAGGTGGTAGGAGCGATCAAGCTCCAGATCTAGGTGATCCAGCTAATACTCAAACTATAAATGTGAATTTGAATGTTGAAATATTTATGCTCAGAGTAACTGCTCTTTCAAGAATCCAATTGACAGGAACAAGTAGTTTAAATACTAATACTACAGACTTGTTAGGTGTTATACATCTTCCTGATGATCCTATACTACTCACGACACATAATTTAGAAATTGCTGCACGAGGTGCTACATATCCCGGCTTTGCAGGAAATATCACAATGGGCAGAGGCGGCGGTGCTACTGTAACAATGGCTAGGGGTACTGGTATTGCTGGTGACGCAGGGTCTGGAAACCTTACAGTTACTGTGGAGCCCGGTGAAACTGCGGTAATAGGTAATATAATATCTAGAGGTACAGGAGCAAATACGGTAGTAAGAGAAGTAATTATTATTACTGGTGATAACAGTACAGTGGTTATTGGTCATATTGATTCGAATCGATCTGTTAATGATGCTCAAGCAAATGGAGATGTTATTATAACTTCCGACCCAAGTTTGGGAATTTTTTTTTGGATAGGGGCTGTTAATAATAACTGGAATACTCCAGGGAATTGGTCTAAGGGTGGTACTACAGTTGACGATATTCCCGGTGATGATGATGATGTAATAATTGCTAGTGGCACTGTCACTTATGATGTAACAACAATTTCTTTAGCCAGTCTTAAAAATTTCGGAACTCTTAAACTTGGAGGAAATTCACTTGCAGTAGAAGACTTACTCAATGAAGGAACTATATCTCTTGATGGTACATCAAGTACTCAATTGCAAGTTGGTAGTACACCTAGCACAACAATAGATGGAACTGTAGTGTTTACTGGAAGTGGTGCAACTCTTTCAGGTTTCACTGACTTTACTAATTTAATAATAGAAGACGGAGTAAGAGTAGTTGCAGTTGCAGATATAAAGGTATTTGGTAATTTTGAGATTGAAGGCGGTTCTCTTTCTGCTGCATCTTTAGATGTTACTGGTACCAGCACGATAGGCGATAATACGGGCGGTCCCAATACACCAATTAATGCCGTTGAAATTAGAACGACAGGCAGTCAAAGTTATTGGGGTAATGTAACATTAAGACGCGACGTAACATTTTCCGCAACTGGAGACGAGAGTACAATAACATTTGGCGGTACGGTAGACAGCAGAGATAATGCCGGAAGTACGCTGACGGTGGATAACGGCGTTGCAGGCGGAACATCAAACCTTGTAAATGTAGTGTTCAATGGAAGCATAGGCGACAAAAATGATG